>Ga0160446_100061_pt1 | contig 112383 bp, 107 predicted proteins | sample HID1973I_E1MG_FD_108200 | JGI IMG/M metagenome (GOLD analysis project Ga0160446, IMG submission 108200) | Enriched mosquito-associated microbial communities from UW Madison campus, WI, USA - HID1973I_E1 MG | ecosystem: Host-associated > Arthropoda: Insects > Digestive system > Unclassified ...
CAGCAGCACCACCGACAGTCCGGGGTTCACCTGCTTCAGACGGATCGCCGCAGAAAGACCCGCAGGCCCACCGCCAACGATCACAACGTCATATTCCATCGCCTCGCGGACGGTATCGCTCATCGCTGGGCCCCCCTAGCATCCTGGCTCTTCGTATCGGGGCCAGACCTAGCGTCTAACCTGCCATCGGGCAATGCTAACGCGACGAGAAGCCCGGCCCGGCGGCCCGGACGCGCAAGGGGGCGCCGAAGGTTCTGGGCAAAGGATCGCGGATTGCTTGTGCCGGGGCTTGAAACGATGAAACAATCGCGCCACGATGCGGCGAAATCGCTGAACGCCCTCGGCCCATGGCCGGGGGCGTTCCAACACCTTGTTTCGCGCAGATTTGTGCCGCCGCGCAGCGGCCGGAAGGACCGGAATGGAAAAGATACCAATGACCCGCGCGGGCTTTGACCAGTTGGACGCGGAATTGCGCGAACTGCGCGGGGTCCAGCGCCCAGCGGTCATCCGCGCCATCGCAGAGGCGCGCGAACACGGCGACCTGTCGGAAAACGCCGAATACCATGCCGCGCGCGAGAAGCAGAGCTTCGTGGAAGGGCGCATCAAGGAGCTTGAGGGCCTGATCTCGCGCGCCGAGGTCATCGACACCTCGAAGCTGTCCGGCAGCGTCAAGTTCGGCGCGACGGTGACGCTTCTGGACGAGGACAGCGAAGAGGAGCGCACCTTCCAGATCGTGGGCGAGGCCGAGGCGGATCTGGAGCGCGGCCTCCTGAACCTGCGCTCGCCGCTTGCGCGCGCGCTGATCGGCAAGGATGAGGGCGACAGCGTCGAAGTCGTCGCGCCCGGTGGCGGCAAGTCCTATGAGATCATCTCGATCCGCTACATCTAAGCGGGGGTGGGGCGCGTGACCGCGCTCGACGCCCTGCGGCGGGCCGGCAATCCCGGCCCCGACCGGCCGCTTCTGGTCGGGGCGGTGGCCAGCGTTCTGTGGCTGGCCGTGGTGCTGGTGCTGGCATGGATTGCACCCGCACACCATGCCGCGCCCGGTGATGATGCGGGCACCAACTGGATGCTGTGGCTGACCGGCACCCTGCTGCCGCTTGCGCTGATCTGGTTCGCCGTCTGGTCCGCCCGCGCCCTGGCGCGACTGCGCAATGAGGCCGAGGATCTGCGCGCGGCGCTGGCACAGATGCAGCCCGTGCCCGAACCCGCCGTGCCGGCCGAACTGCCACGCCCCGATCTGGCACGCCCCGCCCCGCGCCCCGTCGCGCCGGTGCCGCGGCGACGCCCCTCCGCGCCCGCCCCCTCGGCCGAACCGCAACTGGCCGGGCTGGAGCTTGGCGCCAGGGACGCGCCAGAGCTGACCTCGGCCGAACTTGCGCTGGCGCTGAACTTTCCCGACGGCCCCGACGACCGCGAGGCGATTCGCTGCCTGCATCTGGCGCTTGCCGATCCCGTGCTGGCGCGGCTGCTCCGCGCGGCGCAGGACGTCGTCACGCTGCTGGCCGGGCAGGGCGTCTATATGGACGATCTGCTGATCCCCGAGACCGATCCCGACCTGTGGCGCCGTTTTGCGCAGGGGCTGCGGGGCGAGGAGGTGGCCGATCTTGCGGTCATCGACGACACTGCCGCGCTAGATACCGCTGCCGCGATGCTGCGCGGGGACGAGGTGTTCCGCGATGTCGCCCATCATTTCCTGCGCCATTTCGACCGGCTTCTGGGGCAGCGTGTTCAGCGCGATGACAGCGATCTGTTGGCCGTGCTGGCACAGGTCCGTTCAGGCCGGGCCTTTCTGCTGCTGGCGCAGGCCACCGGGATGCTGGGCGGCGGGGTGACGCGGTCCGAAACCGGGCGGGACGACTAAACCGGCAGCCGCAACACATGCGCCCGTGCACGCCAGGGCCAGCCGAGGTTCTGGCGATCCAGCGGCTGAAAGCCAAGCGCCGTCCATGTCGCAAGGGCAGCGATGTTGCGGGCCTCGACCTCGACGCGCAGGGCGGGATGGCCAAGACGTCTTGCTTCGTCCATCGCGGCCAGGACCAGGGCGCGGGCGATGCCGCGCTCGCGCCAGGGAGGACGAACGGCGACGCCGTCCAGGATCAGGTCGCGGGTTTCCGCCCCTCCGCGATGCAGGTGGCTGGACAGATAGCGCAGAAGCCCGCGCACGGGTCCGAAGGTCGCGCGGAAATCGCCGATGCCGGGGGTCAGGAACCCGCCGGCAGCACCGCGCAACCCTGCGATCCCGACCAGATTGCCACCGTCTGACAGCGCGATCAGCGCGCGTTCCCCGTTCATTGTCGCGGTGACAAGTGCCGCGCCAGCGCGCGCCGGGGTCGGCAGGAATTGCAGCGCAGGCCCGAAGCCGCGCCAGTAAAGACGGGCCGCCGCACCCTGCAGGTGGCAGGGCACGCCGCGATGGACGAAGAATGCGGAGCTTCCGATCGCGTTCAAATCCTGCCCACCCTTGCGCCGGTCGCCGGCTTTGGTCAATCTGCCCGCCACCCATAGCGCAAGTCGAAGCCAAATCCACCATGACCTCTTCCAAAAGCCCCCCGGTGCCCGCGCCCGAGGCCGAACCTGCCCTGACGCCGGAACAGCGCCGGGTTCTGGCACGCGGCGCGGCGCAATGCGTGACGCATGGTGCAATCCAGGCACTGCCCTTCCTACTGGTGCTGCTGCCCTTTGGCCTGCTGTTCGGCGTGCTGGCGGCCGAGTCGGGTCTGCACATGGGGCAGGTGCTTGGCTTCTCGGTCCTGGTGCTTGCGGGCGCGTCGCAATTCACCGCTGTCCAGCTTCTCAGCGACCATGCGCCGACGGTGATCGTCATTCTGTCCGCCTTGGCGGTGAATCTGAGGCTGGCAATGTATTCGGCCTCGCTCGTGCCCTGGCTGGGTGACGCGAAACCGCGGCAAAGGGCGCTTCTGGCCTATTTGCTGATCGACCAGACCTATGCCCTGTCGATCCAGCAGTTCGAGGCGCATCCAAAGCTGCGGCTAGATCAAAGGCTGGCCTATTTCTTCGGCACCGCGCTGTGCTGCTGCATCCCTTGGGTTTTCGCCAGCGCACTGGGGTTCAGGCTGGGGCGCGCGATTCCCGAAAGCTGGGCACTGGATTTCGCGCTGCCGATCACCTTCCTGGCGATGGTGGCCCCGATGCTGCGCACGCCCGCGCATCTGGCGGCGGCCGGCGTCTCGATCGTGGCGACGCTGGTCTTCAGCACCCTGCCCTCGGGGCTGGGGATCCTGCTGGCCGCACCCCTGGCGATGGCGACGGGGGCATTGGTCGAACGACATCTTGAACGCAAGAAAGCAGAGGGCGCGGCATGACTGGTTTCGATCTGAAGGTCTGGTTTGTCATTCTGGCGCTTGGACTGGGCACCTATCTGATCCGCTGGTCATTCCTGGGCGTGATCGGCAGGCGGGCGATCCCGGAATGGGCGGCGCGGGCGCTGCGCTATACTGCGGTGGCGGTGCTTCCCGCCATCGCCGCGCCCTTGGTCGCCTGGCCCGCCGCGACCGGCGGACAGCCTGATCCCGCGCGCCTGACCGCCGCGGCGGTGACGCTGGGAACCGGCATCATCACCCGCAACATGCTTCTGGCGATTGTTGCGGGGATGGTGACGCTGTTCGGGATGCTTTACCTCTGGGCGTGAAGATGGCCGTCGGCGCCATAGCCGACGACAACGCCATTCTTTTGCCGCAGAAGCACGTTGTGGTTGTTGTCCGGGTCGCCGTCCATGTGCTTTTTCGAGGTCACGCCCGGCAGCGTCAGGAACCAGTTGCGCAGCTTCAAGGGCGCAAATCCGCCCGGTGCGCCTTCGAAACCCGGCACGCGGCGCAGGACCTGGCTGGTCGCGACGGCGCAGAAGCTTTTGTTGGTCGCGCCCTGCGCTTCCGCCGAACGGATCGCGGCATCGGCCACCGCAAGCGAGACCGGGACGGTGTCCTCGGCCACCCAATAGGTCTCGCGCGCGTGGTAATCGATGTAGAAGTTCTTGAAGTTCGGGGTGATCCCGTAAAGCACGTCATGCCGTTCGGGAATCGCGGGATGGCTCCAGCTGCCGGCCGGGTCGAAGATGACGCGCTGGCTGCCATTGATCATCAGCGCGGAATGCCCGCCTTCGCCCTTGGGGATGCCGATCACGGTCAGCAGCGTGATTGAGGGCGGCTCGTCCGAGACATAGCGTGCCCGCCGCACCTCTTCATCGCTGGCCATGATATTGTCGGCGCCACAAGCTGCAAGGACAGCAGGCAGCGTCAGCGCAAGAAAGGCACGCCGTTGCATCTTAATTCTCCGGGAAAGCAGGGGGTCAGGCGTTGGTCAGCGCCATGAAGACCAGCACGGCAATCGACAGGCCGCAAACCCAGGTTGCGGCCTTGATGAAGCCCGCAAAGGTCGCTTGGTGCGCGCTGATGTCCATTTCACCGTGTTTGTGTTCGGTGATCTCGTGGTGCGACGCCATCTGTTCCCCCTCGTTCGAAATGTCGGCCAAGGGATAGCGTAAAGCCGGTGGCCTGTCACGCCCCCCAAAGGGTGGCACCCTCGGCGGTCTTGCCTCTGGGCCACACCCGGCCGGTGGCGCGCAGGTGGTTGATGTGGCCGACGGCCTCGGCCAGGGCCAGGCCGAATTCAGGTTTTCCGATGGCGCGGCGGTAAAGCAGGTCGAAACAACCGACGATCGTGCGCGGCCCTTCGGTCAGGCCAGAGACCAGCCGATCCAGCGCGGCGTTCTGATTCTCGACCAGTTGCCGCAGGCGGGTCGGCAGGCCGCGATAGGGCAGCTTGTGGCCCGGCAGTACCAGTTGTTCAGGGCGGGCATGGGGCATCAGGCGCTGGCAGGATTCGATCCAGCCGCCGACCGTGTCCGCCTCTGGCTCGGTCGGATAGACCCCGAGATTGGGCGAGATCGAGGCCAGAAGCTGGTCCCCCCCGATCACCAGATCGTCGTCCTGCGCCCACAGGGTCACATGTTCGGGCGCGTGGCCTTCGCCCATGCGGATGATCCAGCGGCGGTTGCCAAAGGTGATCTCCTGCCCCTCGATCAGGCGGCGGAATCCGGGCGGCAGGGGCGCGCTGGCATCGGCCATGTTGAAGGGGCGTTCCTCGGCCCGCTCGGCGATCATCTCGGGCGGCATACCGGAGCTTTTCCAGAAGGCGATGGCCTGAGGCGTCGGACGCTCCTGGACGTCCAGAATGCTCATCCGCGCCATCAGCCAGGCCGTGCGCGAGGTCCACAGCTCGGCCCCTTGCGACTGGAACCAGCCTGCAAGGCCCATATGGTCCAGGTGGTGGTGGGTGGCGATCAGCCGCGTGACGGGCGCGCCAGCCAGCGGCCCCTGAAACAGGCGCTGCCAGATCGCGCGCCCGCGGCGCGTGTCGATCCCGGTGTCGATGACGGTCCAGCCGTCATCGTCGCGCAGGGCATAGACATTGACGAAATCCGGCTTGAAGGGCAGGGGCATCTGCATCCACAGAACCCCCGGCGCGATTTCAAGCGCTTCGCCCTCGGCGGGCTGGATATGCGTCAGGTTGTAGATCACACGGCCATGTGCCCAAGGAAAACCGCGTCGTCAAGCGCCTCGAGATCGGCAAGCCCGGCACGGGCGGCGGCAAGATCGGCGGCGAATTGCGGCAGGATGCGCGTGACATGCACCCGCGCCAGTGTGACGCTGCCGCCCCTGGTCGCGGCCAGCATGTGGTAATAGGCACCCAGCACGCGGGCAAAGGCTGAAAGATAGGGCACCGCGCCCGAGAAGCGTTCGGCCAGATCGCGGTCCAGCAGCTCTTGGGTCGCCTCGCGCAGGCTTTCGGCGGATTGCCAGACCTGATGGGCAAGCTCGGGCTGGGTGGCCTGCGCGGCCTTGGCGCCATCCAGGATCTCGTCCAGCAGCGACATCGCCGCGTTGCCGCCATCGGCAAGCTTGCGTCCGACCAGGTCCATCGCCTGGATGCCGTTTGTGCCTTCGTAGATCGAGGTGATGCGCACGTCGCGCAGATATTGGGCGATGCCCGTTTCCTCGATATAGCCCATGCCGCCATGGACCTGCACCGCGGTATCGGCGACGCGGGTGCCGACATCGGTGCCATAGGCCTTGGCGATAGGGGTCAGGAAGGCGGCGCGCGCGGCCCAGTCCTGGCTTCCGGTCGCGCGGGCCATGTCGATGGCGACCGCGCAGGCCAGGCAGATGGCGCGCGCGGCAAAGACCTCGGCGCGGGCACCGGCCAGCATGCGGCGGACATCGGGATGGCGGATGATCGGGCCCATCTGCATGCGCTCGGCCGCATAGGCGGCGGCCTGCTGCAACGCGGCCTCGCCCTGGGCGACACCCTGGACGCCGACGCCAAGGCGGGCGCAGTTCATCATCGTGAACATCGCGGCCATGCCCTTGTGCTCGGCCCCGACGATCCAGCCCTTGGCGCCCTCGAAGCTCATGACGCAGGTGGGGCTGCCGTGGATGCCCAGCTTGTGTTCAAGGCTGACGACGCGCAGGTCGTTCGGCGTGCCGGGATCGCCGTTCTCGTCGGGGATGAATTTCGGGACCATGAACAGGCTGATCCCGCGGGTGCCTGCCCCGCCATCCGGCAGGCGCGCCAGTACCAGATGGCAGACGTTCGAGGTGACGTCGCTATCGCCCCAGGTGATGAAGATCTTCTGGCCGGTGATGCGATAGGTACCGTCGTCGGCGCGTTCTGCGCGCGTGGTCAGCGCGCCCACGTCGGACCCGGCCTGCGGCTCGGTCAGGTTCATGGTGCCGGACCATTCGCCCGAGTTCAGTTTGGGCAGGTAAAGGGCCTTCAGCTCGTCGCTGCCATGATGCTCCAGCGCCTCGATCTGGCCCTGGGTCAGCAGCGGGTTCAGTTGCAGCGCAAGACAGGCCGAGGCGACCATCTCGTTCACCGCCATGTTCAGCGCCTGGGGCAGGCCCATACCGCCATGGTCCTGGCTGGAGGCAAGCCCGATCCAGCCGCCTTCGGCCAGGGCCCGGAATGCCTCGGCAAAACCGGGGCTCGAGCGCAAGGCGCCGTTTTCAAGCCGGGCGGGGCTCAGGTCGCCCTGCCGGTTCACAGGGGCGATGACCTCGGTGGCCAGACGGCCCGCCTCGGTCAGGATGGCATCGACGGTTTCCGGCGTGGCTTCCGCGAACTGCTCGGTCGTAGCCACTTCAGGCAGTCCGACCACCTTGTTCAGGATGAATGCGATCTGCTCGACGGGAGCGGTATATGCCATGAGCCTCTTTCCTCCGCGCCTTGGCAAATGCCGCCGAGGCGCATAATTGATCCCTTGAGCCGATCATGAGTGCCGCCGACAAGGCCAGCAACCACAACCCGACGTAACAAGATGCACACCCGACTTCTTTCCCCGGACCAAGAAGGAATCGCCGCTGCCTGCGACCTGCTCTCCAGGGGCGAGGTCGTCGCGATTCCGACCGAGACCGTCTATGGTCTGGCGGGCGATGCCCGTAACCCACGGGCGGTGGCCGGAATTTATCAGGCGAAGGGCAGACCCAGTTTCAACCCGCTGATCGTGCACCTGCCCGATCGTGCGGCGGCAGAGCGATTTGCGGTGCTTGACGCGCAGGCGCGGCACCTCGCCGATGCCTTCTGGCCGGGGGCGCTGACCCTTGTCCTTCCGTTACGTCAAGATGCGGGGATCGCGTCGCTGGTGACGGCGGGGCTGGACACGGTCGCGATCCGCGTGCCGGCGCATCCGGTGGCGCATGCGCTGCTGTCGGCCTTTGGCGGGCCGCTGGCCGCACCCTCGGCGAATCCCTCGGGGCGGATCACCGCGACCACGGCGGCTCATGTGACGGATCCCGAAAACGGGCTGGGCGGACGCATTCCGGCGGTCCTTGACGCAGGCGCATGTCCGGTCGGCGTCGAATCGACGATCGTCGGGTGGAGCGGGGGCGAGCCCGCGCTGCTGCGCCCCGGCGGCGTCGCAGCCGAGGCGATCGAGGCGGTGCTGGGCCAAAGGTTGCTGCGCTCTGCGCTGGACCCCGATGCGCCGTCCTCTCCCGGCCAGCTGACCAGCCATTACGCCCCGAGGGCGCAAATGCGGCTGAACGCGCTGGCTGCCGAAGATGGCGAGGTGATGATCGGTTTCGGCCCCATTCCGGGCGAGTTGACCCTCAGCGCCACGGGCGACCTGACCGAGGCGGCGGCACGGCTTTTCGACGTGATGCACCGCGCCGATGCCATGGAGCGCCCGATCGCCGTCGCGCCGGTCCCCGAAACCGGGCTGGGCGCCGCCATCAACGATCGTCTGAACAGGGCTGCCGCGCCGCGCTAGCTGCGGCGCAGGCGCCTGCGGTCAGGCACGGCCCGCGCTGGGCGACAGCGCGAGCGGGTCGATGCCCATGCCGCCAAGCGCGGCGCGCCACTTTCCGGCATTGTCCTGGCCGAAGATCAGGTCGTCCAGCCGTTCGGTGGTCAGCCAGCCATTCGCAAGGATCTCGGAATCAAGCTGGCCCGGACCCCAACCGGCATAGCCAAGCGCCAGAAAGGCGGGCTGCGGTCCATGACCATGGGCGTAGTCTTCAAGGATGTTGCGCGTCGTCGTCATCGCCAGATCCTCGCCGATCCGCATGCGCGTATCGTCCAGATCGCTTTCGCCCGCGACGTGATGCAGGACGAAACCGCGCCCCGGCTCGACCGGACCGCCGAAACGCACAGGCAGATTGACCGCATCGATGCCCGCATCGATGCCCAATTGCGCCAACAGGTCCGAAAAATCGACTTCGGGCATGGGGCGGTTGACCAGCAGACCCATGGCCCCGTCCTCGGAATGGGCGCAGACCAGAATGACCGAATGCTCGAATCGCGGATCGCGCATTCCGGGCATGGCAATCAGGATCTTGCCGGTGAGGTTGGAGGATGTGTCCAAGTGCTGCTCCCTCGCATTTGCTTCAAAGATCGGTACTCGGCGGCATTTGCGCAAGGGTTGACCATGTGACTGCCGCTAATGTGACTTCACGCCGGCACCTGTCGCCGCCTAAGAATATGGCATGAAATCAGTTGCCCTTATATTGCTGTCGTCGCTGCCGGCCGTCGCCCAGGAAGGACTGGCGCAGTCCACCCCCGCCTGGGACGGGGCCACGGCCGCAACCCCGCCGGGCCTGGTATCGGCAGAGCTGATGCCGGGCTGGACCACGCCCGAGGGCCATCGCATGACGGCGCTTCGGATCGAGCTTGAGCCGGGCTGGAAGACTTATTGGCGCAGCCCCGGCGATGCGGGCGTGCCCCCGCAGTTCGACTGGACCGGTTCGCAGAATCTGGGCGAGGTCGAGATGCATTGGCCCCGGCCCGAGACAATCGAATCCGGCGGCGAACGGACCTTCGGCTATCACGACAGTCTGGTCCTGCCGATCGAGATCGCCCCGCAGGATTCGGCCAGACCCGTCGAACTGCGCGCCGTGGTCGATTTCGGGATTTGCGACCAGATCTGCGTACCGGCACAGGTGTCGCTGACCGCGCCCCCGCCCGCCGACGATCAGGATCCGGTGATCGAGGCGGCTTTGGCCGAGGTACCGGGCCTTGCCACGGATCGCGCGCAATGCCGCATCGAGGAGATTGCCGACGGGATGCGCGTCACCGCGCTGTTCGCGGGCCATGACGCCCCCGAGGTGGCGATGGAATTGCCCGGCGATCCGGTCTGGGTATCCCAGCCCGAGCTTGCCAGCGAGGACGGAGTGCTGAGCGCGCAGGCCGATTTCGTCTCGGAAAGCGGCAAGCCCTTTGCGATTGATCCCGCCCGCCTGCTGCTGACCCTGATCGGTCCGGACGAGGCGACGGAGTTCCTGGGCTGCGACCGGGTCGGAAGCTAGGCGGTTCCGTCCAGCCGCGCCGCGACCGACAGCAGGTCGCCCCAGGCCTCGCGCTTGGCCAGCGGCGTGCGCAGCAGATAGGCGGGATGGGTCATCGGCAGCGCGGGCAGGCCAAAGGCCTCGACCCACTGGCCGCGCAGCTTCAGGATGCCCTGCCGGTTCAGCCCCGCGATGCAGGGCGTGTTTCCCATCAGCACCAGCATTTCCGGCTGCGCCAGTTCGACATGACGGCGCAGGAAGGGCAGCATCAGCGCAATCTCGGCGGGTTCGGGCCGACGGTTGCCCGGCGGCCGCCAGGGCAGGACATTGGTGATGTAAAGCCCGCGCTCCGCATCGACCGCATCGCGCGCAAGCCCGATGGCTGCGAACATGCGGTCAAGCAACTGTCCGGCGCGTCCGACGAAGGGGCGGCCCTGCATGTCCTCTTCCTCGCCCGGTGCCTCGCCGATGACCATGACGCGCGCCCCGGCGCGCCCGTCCGCGAAGCAGAAATTGCGCGCGCCCTTGCGCAATTCGATGGGCTCGAAGGATTCCTGCGCCGCCGCCAGTTCCGCCAGCGTTGTCGCGCCCCCTGCCAGTCGTTCGGCCAAAGCCGCATGATCTGCGCCCACATCCGACTGTGGGGCGGGGGCGGGACGCGCCGCGGCGGGGGCGGCAGCGGCGGTCTCGACCCGGTCAGGCAGGGCATAGCGGTCGACCGCGGCATCCAGACAGGGTTCGTCCACGCCAAGCTCGGCCTGCCACTGCAAGAGTGCCAGCGCCGTTTCCGCGTCCAGCGCGAATCCCCTGTAGGTCGGATCTGCGGTCATGCGGGCAAGCTAGGGCCGTCGGGGGCCGCGGGCAAGCGCATCCGGCGGCCCGCGCCCGGTCACTTGGTCTCGGTCAGGGGAGTGGTGCCGCCGCCCATGTCGACAAGCTGCTGGATCAGTGGTTTTGCGGTCGGGCCAATGCGGTCGCAGGCCTGGGGGTCATCAAGCAGCTTGAAGGCGGGGCCATAATACTTGCTGTCATAGGCTGTCGCATCCAGCCCCAGCTTGGCCGCCAGCAGGTCGCCGGTCCCCGTGACCAGTGTCCATTCGCCATTGCTGATCTCATATCCCGGACAGTTCGACGTGATCACGTTCACATTGGCCAGGTCTGCGATCAGCTTCGTCGCCTGTTGCTGGTCAAGGCCCGAGATGTCGGGAAGCTGCACCTTGACGCCTCCGTCTGCCATGGCCATGCCGGCCAAGGTCACGCCGGCCATGACGGCAAGCGCCCCGGCCGTAGCCGTGATTGGTTTCATGGGTTGCCCCTTCTTTCCGATTGCCCGCCCATCCGGCCCCAAGCCCCGCTGGCGTGCAACCCAATTCGCCGTGAACTTGACGGGGCCGGGCCGCGCCGTTACGCGGATTTCCAAAGCGCGAGTAGCACGAGAGGATGCCCCTGCGATGACCACCCATTCCCTGCTGATCCTGCCCGGCGACGGCATCGGTCCCGAAGTCATGACCGAGGTGCGCAAGGTCATCGACTGGTTCCAGACGAACAAGGGCATCGCCTTTGACGTCAGCGAAGACCTGGTGGGCGGCGCTGCCTATGACAAACATGGCAAGCCCCTGGCGGATGAAACCATGGCCAAGGCGCTGGAAGTCGACGCGGTGCTTCTGGGCGCCGTGGGCGGCCCGGCCTATGACAATCTCGACTTCTCGGTGAAGCCCGAGCGCGGCCTTCTGCGCCTGCGCAAGGAAATGGACCTGTTCGCGAACCTGCGCCCGGCGCAGTGCTTCGACGCGCTGGCCGACTTCAGCTCGCTCAAGCGCGAGGTGGTTGCCGGTCTCGATATCCTGATCGTGCGTGAGCTGACCTCGGGCGTCTATTTCGGCGAGCCGCGGGGCATCCACTCCGATGACAACAACCCGCAGAACGAAGGCGGCCGCGTCGGCATCAACACCCAGCGCTATACCTCGGGCGAGATTCGCCGCGTCGCGCGCGCGGCCTTCGAACTGGCCAAGAAACGTGACAACCGCGTCTGCTCGATGGAAAAGGCCAACGTCATGGAATCGGGTATTCTGTGGCGCGAGGAAGTGCAATGGGTCCACGACAACGAGTATCCCGAGGTCGAGCTGTCCCACATGTATGCCGATAACGGCGCCATGCAGCTTGTCCGCCGTCCCAGCCAGTTCGACGTCATCGTGACGGACAACCTGTTCGGCGACATCCTGTCGGATGCGGCGGCGATGCTGACCGGCTCGCTCGGCATGCTGCCCTCGGCCAGCCTTGGCGCGCCGATGGCCAATGGTCGCCCGCGTGCGATGTACGAGCCGGTGCATGGTTCGGCCCCCGACATCACCGGTCAGGGCAAGGCGAACCCGATCGCCTGCATCCTGAGCTTCGCGATGGCGCTGCGCTACAGCTATGACCTTGGCGCTGAAGCCGACCTGCTGGAAAAGGCGGTCGAGAAGGTTCTGGCCGACGGCGTCCGCACCGCCGACCTGATGGGCCCCGAAGGTGGCACGCCGGTTTCGACCTCGCAGATGGGGGACAAGATCGTCGGGGCGCTGTCCGCCCTGTGATCCAAGATTGCGCCCGCCGTCACGGCGGGCGTTTTCCATTCTGCGGGCCGGGGAGGGGCGATGCGCGGAAACCTGAAGGGCGCCTTGTTCGCCCTGATGTCGATGGGGATCTATTCGACCCATGACGTGATCATCAAGCTGCTGGGGGAAACCTATCCCGCGCTGCAGATCCTGTTCTTTTCGGCCCTGTTTTCCTTTCCGCCCATCGCCATCCTGCTGCTGCGCGACCCGACCCACGGGACGCTGCGGCCGCGCTCTCCGTTCTGGGTGGCGCTGCGGTCGGCCTGCATCGTGAATTCCGGCATCTGCGGCTTTTATGCGTTTTCGGTCCTTCCATTGGCGCAGATCTATTCGATCCTGTTCGCTTCGCCCCTGATCATCACGGTCCTGTCCGTCCCGATCCTGGGGGAAAAGGTCGGCCTGTCGCGATGGGCCGCGGTGGCGGTGGGCCTGCTGGGCGTGCTGGTCGTGCTGCGACCGGGTTATGTCCAGTTGAGCCTTGGCCATGCGGCCGGGCTGCTGGCCGCTTTCTCCAGCGCGATGGCCGCGATCTCGGTCCGCAAACTGGGGCGGTCCGAGCGGACGGTGATCCTGATCCTGTGGCCCATCATCGGCAACTTCGTCCTGACCGGCCTGTCCTTGGGGCTGGCCTATCGGCCGATGGCGGGCGGCGACCTTGCGCTGACCGGGCTGATCGCGGTTCTGGGGCTGTCCGCCGGGTTCCTGCTGATCCTTGCCTATCAGACCGGAGAGGCGGCCAATGTCGCGCCCATGCAATATTCCCAGATGCTGTGGGCCATCGGCTACGGCTGGCTTTTCTTCGATGAGCGTCCCGGCTTGCTTACGCTTGGCGGGGCGGCACTGATCATCGGATCGGGCCTGTTCATCCTGATGCGCGAGGGCAGCGGCGCGTCGCGCCTGCGTCCGGTGACCGAGGCGCGTTTGCGGGGCGAGACCGTGACTGCCCCCCGCGCAAGCCTTCTGCGCCGTCTTCTGAACCAGCAATGAGCTTCGATCAGAAAAGCGAACGAAACCCCTTGCATTCCCGCGTTGGCCGGGCTACCTGCCGCTCCACGGTCGGAGCGTAGCGCAGCCTGGTAGCGCACCTGCTTCGGGAGCAGGGGGTCGGAGGTTCGAATCCTCTCGCTCCGACCATTTTCCCGATTTCCCCTATATGTTGGAAAACCTGCCGCGGGCGGGCGCATTTCATGCACGCCCAGGTTGTCCAAAAATCGACGAAATAGACAGGTGGCGTGACGGCGAAGGCATTGATTAAGATGGATTCGTTGCCAAGCGAGAAGCGACCGAATCCTTATGCCCAATGCCTTGTCCGGTTGTCTGCTTTTGCTTCTTCTTGGTTCTGCCCCGACCCTTGCCAGTGAACCCCTGTCCCTGAACTGCGAGGTTGAGGGAGCGGGGGCCGAGCAGCTTTGCGCGGCGGTCCGCGCGGAATTATCCCGCCGCGGCGGCCTGTCTGATGCCGATCCTGCCCTTGTCCTTGTTGCGCAATCCCCTCGTCCCGACATGCTTCGCGCGCGGATCGATCTGGTCAGGAATGGTCAGCGCCAGCAGGGCGAGCCCGGAGAAACCGTCGCCATGGACCGGGACGGGCTTGCACCCGGACAGCTGGAAGACTTCGCCCGCGCCCTTGTCCGCCGGACGGGCCTTTTTCCGTGATTTCCCATTCTTCAGGAGCCTTCGATGACCCTTGCCACTGACCTGCTGCGCGATGCGATCCTTGGATCTGCAACGTCACAGTACGTTCCGCGCGCCGTTCGGGTCGAGGGAACCGATGCCCGTGCAAACACGACCACGACCCATACGATGAGTGTCGGGGACACGTTCAACGGCTCGATCGGTCGCGGGGGGGATGCCGACTGGGTGCGCGTCAACCTTCAACCGGGGGTCTATGTCGTCACGCTGAACGGAAACGGGGCCAACGCGCTGAGCGATCCCTATCTTCGCATCCATTCGGCGAACGGAGCGGTCATTGCCTCGAATGACGATGGCGGCTCGGGGCTGAACTCTCGCGCTGTCGTGACGATTGCCCAGGCGGGGACATATTACCTGGACGCGGCAGCCTATAGCTGGTCCGATTCGGGCGGTTATTCGCTGCGCATCACGACAAATACCGTTCCCACCTACACGATCCCGCAGATCGCCCGGCAGCTGACCGACGGGTTCTGGCAGGATCGGGGAGAGACGCGGCGGGCCTTCGACGTCGATCCGGGCGAGGTGCTGAAAGTCGATATCTCGGGCCTGACCGCAGACGGTCGCCGACTTGCCGTCGCGGCGCTGCAGGCCTGGACCGACGCGACCGGCATCCGCTTCAACACCAACCCGGCCAGCGGCACCGCGGATATCGTCATCGACGACCGCTATTCCGGTGCTTATGCCACCAGCACAACCTTTGGCGGCACCATCGACAGCTCGAGCGTGAATATCGGGCTGGACTGGCTTCGTGCCTATGGATCGGGTTTCGCGACCTATTCCTTCCAGACCTATATCCACGAGATCGGCCACGCGCTGGGGCTGGGTCATGCCGGCAACTATAACGGCTCGGCAAGCTTCGGGGTCGACAACCTGTTTCGCAACGACAGCTGGCAGGCATCGGTGATGTCCTACTTCAGCCAGGACGAAAACCCTTACATCCATGCCGATACCGCCTTTGTCACCTCGGCCATGATGGCGGATGTTGCCGCGATGCGCGTGCTTTACGGGCATGCGGACCTGCGCATGGGAAACACGATCTATGGCGAGCACAGCAATGCCGGGGGGAACTATACCCGGATCTCGAACCTGCTCGCCTCTCCGGCCACCCGCAATGACATCACCTTTACCATCGTGGATGATGGCGGGGTCGACACGCTTGACCTGCGCAGCGACACGACGAACCAGCGGATCGTGATGGCGGGCGGCGGGATTTCGGACGCTTATGGGCTGGTCGGGAACATCTCGATCATGACGGATACGCGGCTTGAAAACCTGCAGGCCGGTTCGGGCAACGACCGGGTCTCGGGCAACGCCTTCAACAACACCATCTGGGGCAATGCCGGGAACGACGTGCTGAACGGCGGGGGCGGCAACGACACGCTGATCGGCGGGGCGGGGCGCGATACGCTGGTCGGGGGCATCGGGAACGATGTCTACCACGTCGATGCTCTGGACGTGATCGTCGAGCAGGCGAATGGCGGCGTCGACCTTGTCAATTCCGCTGCAAGCTTCACCTTGGGCACTGCGCTCGAACAGTTGCGCCTGACGGGAACCGCCGCGATCAACGGCACCGGCAATGCCGAGGCGAACGTGATCTACGGCAATGCCAACGCGAACCAGCTTCGGGGACTGGGCGGCAATGACATGCTCAGCGGGAATGCCGGGAACGACAGCCTGTGGGGCGGCGCGGGGGCGGATGTCTTCCTGTTCAATGCCGGGCGGGACCGGATCATGGACTTTCAGAACGACATCGACACGATCCAGATCGACGACGCGCTGTGGGGCGGCGCGCCCAGATCGGTGGCGCAAGTGCTGCGCCTTGCCACCGTCGCCGATGGCGACGTGGTCTTCAACTTCGGCAATGGCCACAGCCTGACGGTCGAGAACCTGACCAATATCCAGGCGCTGGCAAACGACTTGATCATCATCTGATCCTGCCGCCGCCCGGACGGATCAGGTGTCCCGGGCGGCGCGACCCAGAAGCTGGACGATCAGGCCCTGCGGGGCCTCTTCGACATGGGCCGCGACGCCGAAGCAATCGGCCAGGTTGCGCGTCGTCAGGACCGCGCGTGGCGGCCCGTCCGCCGCGATGCGACCCCGGTGCAGCAGGACCAGTCGTGTGCAATGGCGCGCCGCCAGCCCCAGGTCGTGAAGCGAAGCAAGCACCGTGCGCCCTTGCGAGGCAAGCTGGCGGAACATCTGCATGACCTCGATCTGCGCGGCCGGATCCAGCCCCGAGATCGGTTCGTCCGCGATCAGAAGCGGCGTTTCCTGTGCCAGTGCGCGGGCCAGCAGTGCGCGGGCCTGCTCGCCCCCCGACAAGGTGGTGGCGCTGCGGTGGCGCAGCCTGTCCAGCCCCAGAGCGGCGATGGCGCGATCGGTGGCAAGTCGGTCGACCTCGGCCGCGGCGTCGGGATGGGCGATGCGCCCGAGCGAGACCAGCGCCTCGACCGAGACCGGCCAGGCGATCTCGCGGCCCTGCGGCATGAAGGCGGCCGCGCGGGCGCGTTCGCGCGGCGGCAGCGCGGCCAGCGAGGATTGCCCGGCGAAAGGCAGCAATCCCTGTGCCGCGCGCAAAAGCGTGGTCTTGCCCGCGCCATTGGGGCCGATCAGTCCCACGAACTCGCCCGGTTGCAGGGCCAGGTCGATCCCGTCGATCACGACACGGCGGCCGTGACGGCAGGACAGGCCGGACAAAACCAACCCGGTCATAGCGCGTTCCCCCGTGTCTTCAGGATCAGGCGCAGAAAGAATGGCGCGCCGACCAGCGCCGTCAGCACGCCCAGCTTCAGGTCGCGTTCGGGCAGGATCAGGCGCACCGCGACATCGGCAGCCAGCACCATTGCCGCCCCGCCAAGCGCCGAGGCAGGCAGCAGGCGCGAAGGGCGCGCACCCACCGCGTGACGCAGCACATGCGGTACCACCAGACCGACGAAGCCGATGGTTCCCGCAACCGCGGTGGCGCCACCGACCAGCGCCGCTGTGCCGGCGACCAGCAACAATCGCAGCCTGCGAAGGTCGACGCCCATCGACGCGGCCGCATCCTCGCCCAGTGTCAACGCATCCAGCTGTCCCGTGATCGGCACCAGCAGGGCAAAGCCGGCCAGCAGGAAGGGCAGGACGATCCAGACATGCAGCATGGACCTGTCGGCCAGCGATCCCAGCGTCCAGAAAATGATCTCGTTGGCGGCAAAGGGGTTGGGCGACAGGTTCAGCACCAGCGAGGTCGCGGCCCCCGCCAGGGCCGAAATCGCGATGCCCGCAAGGATCAGCGCCAGCGCGCCGCCCCGCGCGCCGGCCAGTATCAGCACCAGCAGGACCGAAACCAGCGCCCCGGCCAGTGCCGCCAGCGGCAGCGCCAGAGGAAAGGCCAGCGACAGGCCGGTATGGATCGCAAGCACGGCCCCCAGCGCGGCCGAGGCGCTGGTCCCGATCAACCCCGGCTCGGCCAGCGGGTTGCGCAGAAAACCCTGAAGGACCGCGCCAGACATGCCAAGCGCCGCCCCGACCAGCACGCCCAGAATGGCGCGCGGCAGCCGGATCTCGCGCATGACCAGCGCCAGCATCTCGTCCCCCTGTCCCAGCAGCGCCGCAAGGGCGGGACCGGGGCGGACCCCGGCGGGACCGATCAGCAGTGACGCCGTGAACAGCGCCGCGACCAGCAGGGCCAGCAGCGCAAGTAGGCGGGAATAGCTTGCGCGGATCATTTCGCCTCCGGCATGGAAAGGCGCTGGTCCCGAAGCCGGGCGACGGCATTGAGGACAAAGGGGGTGCCGCACACCCATTCGGGGTCGTTCATCGGTGTCGAGGGCAGCCGACGCGCCAGCTCCCGCAGGGCGGGGTGGTCCAGCGGCTCTTCGGCGCGAGAGCGACCGGGATAACGCCGCCCCTTGACCAGCAGGTCGGAACCGGACAGCAGCAGCGTTTCCAGTGGCAGGTAGCCCCCGGCAGCGATCCCCCTGCGGTCGGCAAGGTTTTCGAAGCCGGCCAGCGCGATGATCTGGCCGGGCAAGGTCAGGCTGCCCGAGCTGTAGCCATTGGCGGCGTAAAGCGCGGCAAGCGGGCGTGGACCCGGCGGGGCGTCGTCCAGCCGGGCCAGGTCGCGGTCGAAATCCCGGATTGCATCCCCGGCGGCAGGTTCGCGCCCCAGCAGTTCGCCCATGCGGCGCAGGTTGTCGCGGATCCCGGCGACGGTTTCATCAGCCGGAAAGGTTTCGACCCGAATGCCCAGCCTTTGCAGCATCGCAAGGGTGACGGGGTTGGTGTAATCGCCGGCCAGCACAAGATCGGGGCGCAGCAGATAGATCTCTTCGGCGGTGCCGCCATTGGCGGGAAAGGCCCGCGCCTGATCCGCCATCGCTGAGGTCGAGGGATCGCCCGCATGGCGCGACACCGACACAAGCTGTCCCGGTCCCGCCAGCAGCATGGCCAGCTGATCGGTGCACAGGTTCATCGACACGACCCGTTGTGGGACATCGGCCCGCGCAAGAACGGCGCAAGGCAGCGCCAGCGCCAGCGCCAGAAGCCCGGACCTTACCATCGGGCCTGCAGCCCCGCATAAAGCGTGCGACCCTGCGAGGCAAAGCCCCAGACGTCCGAATATTCGCTGTCGAAAAGGTTCACGACCCGCCCTGTCACCCGCACCCGTTCGGTCAGGTCATAGCCCGCCGACAGGTTCACAAGGTTATAGGCCGGCAGTTCGGCCGTCGCATAGTCGCCGAAGAAGCGCGTGTCGAAATTGCCCGAGACGTGGCGGAAATCGGCGGTGACCTGGCCGCGGCCTTCCAGCACAGCAAGCGTGGCGGACAGTCCGAATTCGTTGCGCGGACGCCGGATTTCGATCGAGCCGTCGGGATTCTTTGCGTCCAGATAGGTATAGCTCAGCGCAAGGTCCAGGTTCGCGGTGGGTTTGATCCGGGCGCTGGCCTCGATCCCTTGGCGCGGGCTTTCTCCCGACTGGTTCACATAGCTGGCCCGGCCATCCGGGGCGGCGCCGTAGACATAGGTGATCTCGTCCTCAAGACGCTCGTTGAAATAGGTCACGTCGATGCTGCCCAATCCATTCGGCAGTTCGGCCTCGATCCCAAGGTCGAAGCCGCGGTTCTTCTCGGGGGCGAGAAAGGGATTGCCGACGCTGTAGGCGTCATTGGCGTAAAGCTCGAAGAACGAGGGATTGACCATCCCCGCCCCGGCCGAGGCATGAAGCCGGAATGGGCGATCTGGAATCTGCCAGGACAGGCCGATGTTCCAGCTGGTGAAGTCGTCGAAGACCCTGTTGTCGTCATGACGGATCCCGGCCTGCAGATCGATGCCATTGTCAAGGAACGCCCGGTACTCGACGGCCAGCGAGGTCATCTCGCGGTCGAAATCCGGCGCGGTCGAGGCCTCGTCCTTTTGCCCCTCGGCCATGACGTTCAGAAGGTGGTGGGCTTCGTCGACGGCAAGGCCGTCCAACCCGAAACTCAGCCGGTACTTCAGCTTGCGGGTTTCGCCCCGTGTCTCGTTTTCGCCCTGCAGGCTCTGCTTGAAGATGCTGTCCTGATATTCCAGGCGCTGCGTCAGCCGTCCGTCCAGCATCGACAGTTCGGCCCAGGTCGCGCCCTGGAATTCGTCCCGGTCGCCAAACAGGCCGGGATCGTCGACGACATATTCGTCGGTGGTGGTGGCGCTGTAATTTTCGGCATCATAGTCATAGGTTTCGGTCGCCCGCCGCAGTGTGGCACCCAGCCGCAGGTCGTCGGTCGCCTGGAACCAGCCGGACAGGCCGATCGTCTTGCGGGTCAGCCCGTCCTTTTCGCCGCCATCGCCCGACTGGTCGAACCCGTGGTCGTCCTTCGCGGACAGATTCACCGCCAGCCCGCCGCGAGATCCGTTCCGGCTGGCATAGGCCGAGGCAGAGGCACCGTTTCCAACCTCGACCGCGCCGCCATAGGACAGCCCCTCGCCGCCCTTTCGGGTGATGATGTTGATCACGCCAGCCGAGGCGTTCGATCCGTAATAGACTGATTGCGGGCCGCGCAGGACCTCGATCCGCTCGACATTGGCGGTTTCCAAACCGCTCAGGATGTACTCATCCGCTCCGCCCGTGGCCTCGATCCCGTCGATCAGGATCAGGGTGTGATCTGCTTCGCCGCCGCGGATGCGGACCTGGGTATGGGTCGATCCGGTGCTTGAAACCGAGACGCCCGGCACCGCGCGCAGGGCATCCTGGATGGTGGCGATGCCCCGCGCCTCGATCTCGTCCGAGGTGATGACGGTGAACGCGCGGCCATAGGCATCCCCGGCGATCGGCGCGAAGCCGGCCGAGAGGATGACCGGGTCCAGCGTCACCACATCCTGCGCGGGGGCGACGGCGGGCAGAAGGGTGGCGGTGACGGCGGTGGAAAACAGATGGCGCAACTTCATGCCTTGGCCTTTCCTGTGCAGGCCGGGGCCTGCCGCTGCAGATTGCCCGCGACGGGAACCGGGGTCCCTGCCACAGGCCGGTGATCTTCACCTCTGCGGAATGGCCGCTTTCACGGCGCGCCCCGCGCCGGAAATGGGTGAGTGCTGCGGCAGGTCTCCTGGCTTGCGGATCGCTGCTCGGGCCGGCCTTCCCGGGTGTTTCCCAGTGGCGTCGTCGGCCTTCGCTCACCGCCTACAGTTGCGGGGGCAGCCGCGGCATGGCCTTTCGGCGCACCGCATTCCCTTTTGATCCGACGGCAGTACCGCCGGAAACCGAAGCGTTCCTGTGTTGGCGCAGGATTGCGGGCTCTGTCAAGCAGACTTGCGGCACGGCTTTGGCGGCACCGGCAGTATCGCGGGTCCGCAAACGAAAACGGCCCGGAGAGACGATCTCCGGGCCGTGGTTTCTGGACGTGGCGCCTCAGTCCAGGCTGACATTCGCGGCCTTCACGACCGGCTCCCATTTCGCCATCTCGGCCTTGACGTGCTCGGCCAGTTCCTCGGGGCTGGAGGCGACGATGCTGGCCGAGAATTCGCCCATGCGGGCCACGACCGCCGGGTCGGCCATGGCCTCCAGCGCGGCCTTGTTCAACGCGGCAATGGCTTCGGGCGCGGTTCCGGCGGGCGCGAAAAGCGCGTTCCAGCTGTAGGTTTCATATCCCGGCAGCGTTTCGGCAATGGCCGGGATATCCGGGAACGAGGGCACGCGTTCCTTGGTCGTCACACCCAGCGCTCGCAGCTTGCCACTGGTGATATGGCCCGAGGAAGACGGCAGATTGTCGAAGATGATCGGCACCTGGTTGCCCAGAACATCAGTCAGCGCCGGACCCGAGCCCTTATAGGGGATATGCGTGATATCGACGCCAGCCATCGACTTGAACAACTCGCCCGACAGGTGCAGCGGTGTCCCGTTCCCCGACGAGGCATAGGCCAGCGGGTCTTTCTTCGCGAGGTCGATCAGCTCCTGCACAGTCTTGACCGGCAATTCCGGGTTCACCGCCAGCACGTTCGGGACCAGCACCAGAAGCGAGATCGGCGCGAAATCCGTGACCGGGTCATAGGGCTTCTGCTTCAGGATCAGCGGGTTCAGCGCATGGGTCGCGACCGTGCCCATCAGGATCGTGTAGCCGTCGGGATCGGCCTTGGCGACCTGCTGCGCGCCCAGACTGCCGCCTGCGCCGCCCACGTTCTGGACCACCACCTGCTGGCCAAGGGCCTGCCCCATCCGGTCGGCGACGATGCGCCCGACCACGTCGGTCGAGCCGCCGGCCGCGAAGGGGATCACCAGCGTGATCGGGCGGTCAGGGAACGCGGCGGCCGCGGCCCCGGCCAACCCTGCGGCCATTGCGGCGCCCAGAAGAAGGCGCCGGGTGATTTTCAGCATCATGTTTCTCCTCCCATTCTATCGCGACCTCAGGCGTCGCTTTCGGTAAAGACCTCGTCCCGGCGCTTGCGGATCTGGGGCAGGAAGACCAGCACCAGGATCGCGGCGGCCATCAGAAGCAGCGTGGCGCTGATCGGACGGGTGATGAAGGTGGTCGGATCGCCCCGTGACAGGATCATGGCCCGGCGCAGGTTCTCTTCCAGCAGGGGGCCAAGGACGAAGCCCAGAAGCAGCGGTGCGGGTTCGCAGCGAAGCTTGGTCATCGCGTAGCCGAGCAGCCCGAAGAACGTGACGGCGTAAAGGTCATAGGTGTTCGAGGCGACCGAATAGACCCCGATCGAACACATCGCCATGATGATCGGGAACAGCACGTAATAGGGCACGGTCAGCAGTTTGACCCACAGCCCGATCAGCGGCAGGTTCAGGACGACCAGCATCAGGTTCCCGATCCACATGCTGGCGATGATGCCCCAGAACAGCGCCGGTTGTTCGCTGACGACGTTCGGACCCGGTACGATGCCCTGGATGATCATCGCGCCGATCATCAGCGCCATGACCGGGTTCGCGGGAATGCCCAGCGTCAGCAGCGGAATGAAGCTGGTCTGCGCGCCGGCATTGTTCGCGCTTTCCGGTCCCGCGACGCCAGCAAGGGCGCCCTTGCCGAATTCCTCGGGGTGCTTGGACAGCTTCTTTTCCACGGTATAGCTGGCAAAGCTGGCCAGGATCGCGCCCCCGCCGGGCAGGATGCCCAGGACCGAGCCAACGGCGGTGCCGCGCAGGATCGGGCCGATCATCTCGCGCAGCTCGTTGCGCGTCGGGAACAGACGGTTGATGTTTTTGGTCATCACTTCTCGATCATGCTCATCTTCAAGATTGCGCAGGATCTCGGCGATGCCGAAGACGCCGACGGCCAGGGCCACGAAATTCAGCCCGTCGGCATATTGGGTGATGCCCAGCGTGAAGCGCGGCGCGCCGGTATAGATGTCGGTTCCCACAAGGCCCAGCAGCAGGCCAAGCACGACCATGGCCAGCGCCTTGAGGACCGAGCCATGGGCAAGGGCCACCGACATCACCAGACCCATCACCATCAGGCTGAAATACTCGGCCGCGCCGAATTTCAGCGCGATGGTGGTCAGGGGTGGTGCAAAGATCGCGACAAGGAAAGTCGCGACAGTGCCGGCAAAGAACGACCCGATTGCGGCCGTCGCAAGCGCGGTTCCGGCGCGGCCTTTCCGCGCCATCTGATAGCCGTCGATCGCCGTCACGGCGGACGAACTTTCGCCCGGCATGTTGATCAGGATCGCAGTGGTCGAGCCGCCGTATTGCGCGCCGTAATAGATCCCGGCGAGCATGATCAGCGAACTGACCGGTTCAAGCTGGAACGTGATCGGCAGAAGCATGGCGATGGTGGCCGTCGCGCCGATCCCCGGAAGCACGCCGATCAGCGTGCCAAGGATGACCCCGATCAGGCAGAAGGCCAGGTTCGCCAGAGACGAGGCGACCGAAAAGCCAAGGGCAAGGTTGCTGAGAAGATCCATGCCGCCCTCCTCAGAACTGAAGCCAGGGGCCGAAGCGGCGGAAGGGCAGGCCCAGCCCATAGCTGAAGATCAGCGTCGACAGCACCGTGACCGCCAGCGCCAGCACCAGCGCGTACAGCGGCCGCATTCGAACCGAGGCCTGCGCGGCGATCAGCGTCGTCAGGAACAGCGCCGGAACGAAGCCCAGTCCGCGCACCGTCAGTCCGAAGAAGACCGGCGCGGGCAGGATGAACATCAGGCCGCGCCAGGCGACCTTGCCAAAAGGTTCGTCCGCGCGGCCGAATGCTTTCAGCAGGATCAGCAGGCCCAGCAGGAACAGCAACCCCGACAGGACCATCGGGAAGTAGCCGGGCCCCATGCGCAGCGACGTCCCGATCTCCAGCCCGGTGGTTTGCCAGCCGAAAAAGGCCGCGGCGGCCATCAGCAGAAGGCCGGTCGCGATATCCGTGGAATCCTTGGGTTTGGTGGACATGTTTCCCCCCTGTTCAATGCGGTTTCCCGCCGCGCCGGGCGCGGCGGGACCGAAAGGGTTAGTCGGCATAGACGCCGGCGGCGTCGATCACCGGTTTCCAGCGCGCAATCTCGGATTCGAGTTTCGCTTTCAGCGCGGCGGGGGTTGCATCCTCGGCGGGCGAGGGCGCGGTCCCGAGATCGGCCATGGCCTTGACGACGCCTTCATCCGCCAGCGCGGTCTGCAGCGACTTCGACAGGCGCTCATTCACCTCGGCCGGGGTGCCCTTGGGGGTATAGATGCCATGCCAGATGCCGACCTGAAGATTCTCAAGCCCCGATTCCTTGGCCGTGGGCAGGTCGGGGAACAGCGGCAGCCGTTCGGGCGTAGTGACGGCATAAGCCTTGATCGTGCCGCCCTGAATCTGCTGGGTGGTGTTGGTCGTCTGGTCGCACATGATATCGACCTGACCGCCCAGAAGGTCGGTCATCGCCGGGCCGGTCCCCTTGTAGGGAACGGTGACCAGCGGCGTGTCCAGCGCCTGCATCAGCAGCATGCCGCACAGGTGCGAGGCCGCCCCGATCCCGGCATTCGCCAGCGTCAGTTTGTCGCCATTGGCCTTGACGTAATCCATGAAGCCCTTGAAATCGGTGGGCTCAAGATCCTTGCGCGCGACGACGACCATCGGCACCTCGGTCACGAGGCCCACATATTCAAAGGCGTTCAGCGTGTCATAGGCGAGGTTGCGATACAGCGTGGCCGAAGTCGCCATGCCGATATGGTGCAGCAGGATCGTATAGCCGTCGGGTTCAGCCTTGGCGACCTGGCCCGCGCCCAGCGTGCCGCCAGCGCCGCCGACGTTTTCCACGACGATCTGTTGGCCAAGGTCTGCCGACATGCGCTCGGCCACCAGCCGGGCGACGGTATCGGTGGGACCGCCGGCCGAAAATGGCACGACCATGGTGATCTGGCGGTCGGGATAGCCCTCGGCGAAAGCCGGCGCGGTCAGCATGGTCACGGCGCAGATCGCACCGAGAAGTTTCGAGATTGCCATCTTCCCCTCCCAAGGAATGCAGGTTCGGCGGACTCCTCATCGTGCCGCCGCTTGGGTCAGACTGGGGGCGACGCGGGTGCATCGCCAAATGCAAAGCACGGTCACCGGCCGGAATTGGCGGGCGGCGCATATGGAATGGGTGAAAAAGGTGACATCACGGGATTGAGAGGGGTGGATTTCCACCCATCATCGGGTCAACCCGGCCCGTCGTTTCCGGGGTCAAGGATCAGACGCCGGTCCAGCGCGTATTTCTGCATCTTCTCGTAAAGCGTCTTGCGGGAAATCCCGAGCGTTTCATAGACTGGGCGCAGCCTGCCACCATGCGCGGCAATGGCGCCGGCGATCAGGCTGCGTTCGAAACTGGCGACACGGTCGGACAGCTTCGCACCCGGATCTGGGCCAAGTTCTGCCCCCTCCAGCCCCAGCACGAACCGTTCGGCCAGATTGCGCAGCTCGCGCACGTTTCCCGGCCAGTCCCGTGCCGCAAGACCGGACAGGAAGGCGGCCGGGGCTTCGCGCTCGGGGATGTTGTGCCGGGCGGCAGATTCCCTGACCAGTTGCAGGAACAGCAAGGGGATGTCCTCGCGTCGTGCCGCAAGCGGGGGGACATGCAGGACCGCGACATTCAGCCGCCAGAACAGATCCTCGCGGAATTCGCCGCGTGCGACGGCCCCGGTCAGGTCGGTCTTGCTGATTGCAATGAAGCGGACGTCCAGCGGCACCGGGTCGTTCGAGCCAAGGCGGGTGATGACGCGTTCCTGCAGGACACGCAGCAGCTTTGCCTGCATTTCGGGCGGCATCGAGCCGATCTCGTCCAGCAGGACCGTGCCGCCGCGGGCATGTTCGAACTTGCCATAGCGCGGGCGCAATGCGCCGGGAAAGGCCCCGGCCTCGTGACCGAACAGCTCGGATTCGATCAGCGCTTCGGGCAGGGCGGCGCAGTTGATGGCGATGAAGGGCCGCCCGGCACGGGCCGAGATGTCGTGCAATGCGCGCGCCACCACCTCTTTGCCCGCGCCGGTCGGGCCGATGATCAGCGTATCCGCGTCCGAAGCGCCGATGGCGCGCAGTCGGTATCGCAGATCGACCATGACCTGGGTGCGACCGGGCAGGCGGGCCTCGACGTCGTCGCGCTTGCCGGCGACGGCGCGCAGGCGGCGGTTCTCCAGCACAAGACCACGATGTTCGGCAGCACGACGGATGACCGTTGCCAGATCCTGAACGACAAAGGGCTTTTCGATGAAGTCATAGGCGCCGCCCCGGATCGCTTCGACCGCAAGGGGCACCTCGGCATGGCCGGTGACAAGGATGACCGGAATTTCGGGATCGACCTCGTGCAACCGACCAAGCAGCGTCATGCCATCCATGCCGGGCATTCGGATGTCGCTGACGACGACGCCGGAAAATCCCGGCCCCGCCAAGGCCAGCGCCTCGTCCCCCGATCCCAGCGGCTCGACATCGAAGCCCGCCAGTTCCAGCGCCTGCGTGGTTGAGCTGCGCATCTGCGGGTCGTCATCGACCAGAAGAACCCGCGCCAGCCCGCTCATGCCGCGACCCCGGAAGAGGTGGCGACATGCAGCCGGACGCAGAACTCGGCACCCGGCTGGGCGTTGCGGCAGGAAATCTCTCCGCCGAAGTCGCGCACGATATTGGCTGTGATCGACAGCCCCAGCCCCAGTCCCGCGCCGACGCCCTTGGTCGTGAAGAACGGGTCGAAGATCCGCCCGGCAATCGCTTCGGGAATGCCCGCACCGCGATCGCGGACGCGAATGGCGATCACCTCGCCTTCGAGCCGGCCCGACAGGGTGATGCGCCGGTCGGTCGCGGTCTCGGCCGCGTCTGCGGCGTTCGAGACCAGGTTGACCAGCACCTGCTGCAATCGCGTCGGACCGGCGCGCAGGGCCGGAAGGTCGGGGGGCACATCAATTTCAAGCGTGGCGCCGCTTGCCGCCAATCGGGCGGCGACGATGGTGCGGGTTTCATCCAGCAGCGCGGGCAGCGACACCGCCCCCAGCACGTCGTCGGGCTTTCGCGCCGCCTGCCGCAGATGCTTGCCGATGGCCGCCATCCGGTCGACCAGCGACAGGATCTGGCCGATATTGTCCCGCGCCCGCGCATAATCGCCGCGCTCGATCAGGATGGCGGCGCTGTCGGCATAGTTCCGCGCCGCGGCCAACGGCTGGTTGATTTCATGCGAGAGCGAGGCGGACATCTGCCCCAGCGCCGCCAGCTTTCCGACCTGGACAAGGCTGGCCTGAGCCGCCCGCAACTCGGCCTCGGTCGCGCGACGCTCGGCGATCTCCTGCTCCAGCTGGGTGTTGGCACGGGCCAGCGCGGCCGTGCGTTCGATCACGCGGCGCTCAAGCTCGGCATGGGCGAAACGCTCCATCGCCAGCCTCTCGGCGGTCTGGGCACGACGCTGGCGCCACATCAGCGCACCGAAACCGGCGGCAGATAGCAGCAGCACAAGGCCAAGCACGGCAAAACGTGCCTCGGCCCGCAGGTTCGCGCTGTCCAGCAGCACATGTACGGTCCATCCCGCCTCGGGCATCTGGTCCGAGGCGACGACATATTCCCTGCGACCCGCGCCGTCGGGAAGCCGCAACAACGGAACCCCATGCAGGACCAGCCGCTCCAGCGCGAATTCCGTTACCGGCGTCTCGGCATAGCGGCGAACGGCGGCGCTGCGGGCGGTGCGTTCGGGGGTCAGGGGAAGAAGGCTGTGGTAAAGCCAGCCGGGCTGTGAGGACAGGAAGACGGTGCCGTCCGGGTCGGTGACCAGCACGCGAAATTCGCCGCCTTGCCAGGACCGTTCGATCCGGTCGACGCCGATCTTGACCGCGACGACGGCCATGATCCGGCCTGCATCGTTCCTGACCGGAGCCGAGAAGTAATAGCCCCTGACCCCCGACGTCGTCCCGACCCCATAGAACCGCGCCGGGTGCCCGGCCATCGCGTCGATGAAATAGGGGCGATAGCTGAAATTCTGGCCGATGAAACTTTGCGGACCCCGATAGGTCGAATGGGCGATCGTCTCTCCGTTCGGCAGGATCAGGTAGATGTCCGAGGCCTCGACCGTGGCGTTCTGCTCGGCCAGCCACAGGTTTGTCTGCCGGCGCAGCGCCGCATCGTTGGGCGAGGCGGCAAGTTTCTGGATCAGGTCCAGATCGCCCACCAGTTGCGGCACGACCTCGTATCGCGAAAGATCGGCCTGCAGCGCGTTCACGGTCAGGCGCAGCGCATTCGCAGCGCGGCTTTGGCCAGCGGCCAGCGACTGCTGAAGGGCAAGCTGTCCGCCAAGCCACAGGATCAATGCCAGCAGCGCGGCGATGGCGGCGGAGGGCAGGATACGATTGCCCTTGCCCTGACGGGACCCGGGCAGCGTCAGGCGCATCGGCAGGCGGGCAGGGGTCGGACCGACCCCCGGATCAGGTTCATTGCGGCTTCCTCACATCCCTGTGTGGAATGTGACAGCAAGGCTCGCGCCGTGCAATATCGCCGTCAGATCACCAGCACGCCCGAGTGCTTGGCCTTGTGTTCCGGTTCCACGTGAATCGTGATCTGCGCCCCCGGCAGATGCGCGCGAAGCGCCTGTTCGACGCGGTCGCAAATGTCATGCGCCTGCTCGACCGTGGTCTGTCCCTCGACCACCAGGTGAAAGTCGATGAAGGTCTTCGGCCCGGCATGGCGGGTCCGCAGGTCATGCGCCTCGATCGCGCCGGTCGCGTGGTCCGAGATGGTGCTGCGGATCGTATCAAGCGTTTCTTCGGACACGGCTTCGTCCATCAGACCGGAGAGGGACGAGGCCATGACCCGCCAGCCCGACCAAAGGATGTTCAGTGCGACCAGCGCCGCCAGCGCGGGATCAAGCACCGACCAGCCCGTCAGCACCGCCAGCGCAACGCCGACGACCACGCCGCCTGACGAAATCACGTCCGACAGCAGGTGATGCCCATCCGCGACCAGCGCGGGCGAGCGATGGCGCCTGCCACCCCGGATCAGCACCCAGCACCACCAGCCGTTGATGCAGCTTGCGACGACGTTGATCAGCAACCCGCCTAGCGGTGCGTCGAGCACGCGCGGATTCAGGAATCCGTGCCACGCCTCGCGCAGGATCAGCAGCGCCGCGACGATGATCATGACGCCTTCCAGCACGGCGCTGAAGAATTCGGCCTTGTGGTGGCCATAGGGGTGGCCCCGGTCGGCTGGTTTCGCCGCGACGCGAATGGCGATCAGCGCGGCGACCGCGGTCGCCACGTTCACCGTGCTTTCAAGCGCATCCGACAGCAGCGCGACCGAGCCCGTCAGCCACCAGGACAAAGCCTTGAGACCCAGGACCAGCAGGCCGACGAAAATGCTGCCGATTGCGATTCTCTCGGTCGCGGACATCTGCGCTTCCCTGTTCGAATCTGTGGAAGGGCGTTTTAGCGGGGATCGTCGGAGACGCCAACCACCCGGTTCCGCAAGAAAGCACGGGCGACTGGCGGTTTGCGGGCTTTGCTGTCCTTTCCTTATCCTGCACAATGAACCCGCTGAAGACAGACGACCAAGGGGCAGCAGCTCGTTCATCGCCAGAACAGGGAAAGCGAACTTGCGAATTTCGATCACATTCGGTCCGACCTTCGACCTGAACCCTGCAATACGCCGAGGTATAGTGTCCGTGATCCTCACCCCCGCCGAGGCGGAAACCGCCGTCTGGTCCGATGACCGCCTGACCTACCGCACCCGCCGCCCGCCCGAGGAGGTGATGGCCGACTGGGAAACCCACGGCTATGCCGCCAGCGATTTCCAGCGCGTCGAAATAGCCCCTTGGGTGGAACGCCGCGACGACCAGCCCTGGACGGGACGAAAACGGCGCATCCATCGGCAGTGAGGGGGCAGAGCTGCGGCCGAAGCTCCCGCTCGCCCCTTGCAGTTTCACACTTGGAGCGTTAGCTCAGAGATCCGTTTACAGCATCCTGTTCAATTTTGATCAGTGTGAACGAGGGCGGCAAAGCCACCTAAGACCCTAAATGTCTGATTAGAGGTCAATGATGCAGATCCTGCACACATCTTACGAAGCTAACAAAGAAGCTGCTCTTCAAGGGCTGGAGCATTATTACGCAGAAGCTCTTGAAGTGGCGGGTGAAACGGCACCCGAATTCCCTACTGCTTATCAAGAAGTAAATGGGCAGGTCAGTCTTGAAGCCCATAACTCAGGAAGCACTGTCGGGCGCCTGCTAGCCACTTATGACGATTTGACCAATTCCATCCGCATAGACTTTCTTTTTGTCGAGAAATGGCAGCGTGGTCAGAATATCGGTGGGCTGTTAATCAAACATTTGGAGCAGGATGCTCGCTCCAAATCGGTACAAATGATGTTTGTCGACACGACTCTGGCCAGCGCGCCAGATTTCTACCGCAAGCAAGGCTTTGAAGTTATCGGGCAAATCGAAAATTACCCCGTTTTGGGCGATACCTACATTCTGATGATGAAGAGGCTTTAAGCTACGCCCTTACCGGAACTGGACAGGTTGATGAAACACTGCTCATGAGCAGGATGATCGAGCAACCTCAACGTCCGGTAAGGGCTCAATCCCGCCGTCCATCGGGAAGTAGAAAACGGGGGCCTTTCGGCCCCCGCTTCATTCACTCTGCCGGCACTGCTGCCAGATCCTCCACATCCGCGATGGGATGTTTCAGGTGGGCGAGCATTTCTTTCGGGCAAACTTGCAGGAAGTTGGCCTTTTCCTCGGCCCAGTTCTGCAGGATCTCGCCCGCGCGGAACGAGCCGGTCTCGCGGAAATGGCGCTCGACCAGGCCTTTCACCTCGTCTTCCCAATGGGGCTGGGTGACGGGGCATAGGATCAAGGTCTCGGCGTTGATATAGTCGCGGGCCACGCCTTCGGGGTCGTAAAGATAGGCCATGCCCCCGGTCATGCCCGCGCCGAAGTTGGCACCGATGCGGCCCAGGATCACGGCGACGCCGCCGGTCATGTATTCGCAACCGTTGCTGCCGCAGCCCTCGATCACCACCTTCGCACCCGAGTTGCGGACGCCGAAGCGCTCGCCCGCGCGGCCGGCCGCGAACAGGTGACCGTCGGTCGCGCCGTAAAGCACGGTGTTCCCGATTATGGTGTTGTCGGCCGCGACCAGCGGGCTTGCCATCGGGGGACGCACGACGATGGTGCCGCCCGACAGGCCCTTGCCGACATAGTCGTTCGCATCGCCCGAAACCTCGATCTTCAGGCCTGGCGCCGCGAATGCGCCCAGCGACTGGCCTGCCGAACCGGTCAGGCGAACGGTCAGGTGGTCGGGTTGCAGGTTGTTGCGCATGCCGAAGGTCTGCACGATCATCGACGAGGTCCGCGTGCCGACCGTCCGCAGGGTGTTCCGCACCGCATAGGACAGCTGCATCTTCTCGCCATCCGAGAAGAAGCGGCTGGCATCGCGGATGATCTCGGCGTCCAGCGTGTCCGGAACCGCGTTACGCGGTTTCGAGCGGTCGTAGACGATCTTGTCCGAGCCATCGACGGTGATCAGCAGCGGGTTCAGGTCGAGGTCATCCAGCGACTTGTCGCCACGGCTGACCTGCGTCAGCAGGTCCGCACGGCCAATGATCTCGTCCAGCGAACGGGCGCCGATGCTGGCCAGGATCTCGCGGACTTCGGTGGCGTAGAAGGTGATGAGGTTCACCACCTTGTCAGCCGAGCCGTTGAACATGGCGCGCAGCTTTTCGTCCTGGGTGCAGACGCCCACCGGGCAGGTGTTCGACTGGCACTGGCGGACCATGATGCAGCCCATCGCGATCAGGGCGGCGGTGCCGATGCCATATTCCTCGGCCCCCATCATCGCTGCCATGACGATGTCGCGGCCGGTGCGCAGACCACCGTCGGTGCGCAGGGTGACGCGGTCGCGCAGACGGTTCATCGCCAGAACCTGATGCGCCTCGGTCAGGCCCATCTCCCACGGAAGACCGGCATATTTGATCGAGGTCGCGGGGCTGGCCCCGGTGCCGCCATTGTGCCCCGAGATCAGGATCACGTCGGCTTTCGCCTTGGCCACACCCGCCGCGATCGTGCCGACGCCGCTGGATGCCACCAGCTTCACGGTGATCTTGGCGCGCGGGTTGATCTGCTTCAGGTCATAGATGAGCTGCGCCAGATCCTCGATCGAATAGATGTCGTGGTGCGGCGGCGGGCTGATCAGGGTCACACCCTTGGTCGAATGCCGCAGCCGCGCGATCAGGTCGGTGACCTTCATGCCGGGCAGCTGGCCACCCTCGCCGGGTTTCGCGCCCTGGGCGACCTTGATCTCCAGCTCTTCGCAGGCGTTCAGGTATTCGGCGGTGACACCGAAACGGCCCGAGGCGACCTGTTTGATCTTGGCGCAGGGGTTGTCGCCATTCGGCAGCGGATGGCTGTGGGCCGGATCCTCGCCACCTTCGCCACTGTCGGATTTCGCGCCGATCCGGTTCATGGCGATGTTCAGGGTCATGTGCGCCTCGGGCGACAAGGCCCCCAGCGACATGCCCGGCGTCACGAAGCGCTTGCGGATCGAGGTGATCGATTCCACCTCTTCCAGCGGCACCGGCTTGCCAAGCGCCTTGATGTCCAGAAGGTCGCGCAGATGGATCGGCGGGTTCGCCCGCATGGTCGCGGTGAACTTCTTCCAGACGTCATAGGACGCCTTTTCGCAGGCGAGTTGAAGCAGGCGCATGGTGTTGGCTTCCCAAGCGTGCTTTTCGCCCGAGCGGCGCGCCTTGTAGAAGCCGCCGACCGGCAGCAGGTCGGTGGTCTCCGCGTCGAAGCCCTTGGCGTGGATATCCTCAAGCTTGGCTTGCAGGCCGTGCAGACCCATGCCGGAAATCCGCGACTGCATGCCGGGGAAATATTCCGCGACCATCGCGCGGGACAGGCCGACCGCCTCGAAGTTCAGGCCGCCACGATAGGACGAAAGGACCGAGATCCCCATCTTCGCCATGATCTTCAGCAGGCCCGCATCGATCGCATCGCGATAGTTGCGCATGTTGTCGATCAGGCTGCCGGTCAGCAGGCCGCGCTCGATCCGGTCGGCAATGGTGTCCTGCGCGAGATAGGGGTTCACCGTGGTCGCGCCGCAGCCGATCAGCACCGCGAAATAATGCGGGTCGATGCATTCGGCCGAACGCACGTTCAGCGAACAGAAGGTGCGCAGCCCCTTGCGGGTCAGCCAGCTGTGGATTGCGCTGGTCGCCAGGATCATCGGCAGGCCGATGCGATTGGGGCCAAGCGTCTCGTCGGTCAGGACCAGGTGGCCTGCACCGGAACGCACGGCGTCCTCGGCCTCGGCGCGGATGCGCGCCAGTGCCTCGCCCATGGCTTCGGGGCCCGCGCCGTCGGCAAAGGTGCAGTCGATCTGCGTCACCGCATCGCCGAACATCTTCGCCATTTCGGCAAATTCGGCGTTGGCGACGAAGGGGCTTTCCAGCACCAGGATTTCGGTCTGAGCCGAGGATTCGTCCAGCACGTTCTTGAGGTTACCGAAGCGCGTCTTCAGCGACATCACGCGGGTTTCGCGCAGGGAGTCGATCGGCGGGTTGGTGACCTGGCTGAAGTTCTGGCGGAAGAAGTGCGACATCGGGCGATACTGGCCCGACAGGACCGCGGGCGGGGTGTCGTCGCCCATAGACGCCAGCGCCTCCTTGCCGTCTTCGGCCATGGGGGTCAGCATCGTTTCGATTTCTTCGATCGTATAGCCAGCCGCGATCTGGCGGCGGCGCAGCGCCTCGCCATCGTAAACCACCTGTTCGGGCAGTTCCTTCATGACCTCGGACAGCTCGACGACCTTTTCCAGCCACTCGCCAAACGGCTGGCTGTTGGCCAGACGATCCTTGATGGCGCGGTCGTGGTAAAGACGGCCTTCCTTCATGTCGACTGCGATCATCTGGCCCGGACCCAGCGCGCCTTTTTCACGCACCGAGGTTTCGTTGATCGGGACCATGCCCGCTTCCGAACCGGCAATCAGCAGGTTGTCACCGGTGATGACGTAACGCAGCGGGCGCAGCCCGTTCCGGTCCAGACCACCGCAAACCCAGCGGCCATCGGTCATGGCCAGCGCGGCCGGGCCGTCCCACGGCTCCATGACGGCGTTGCAATAGGCATACATGTCGGCCCAGACCTTGGGCATGTCGGTCGTTGCCTTGGACCAGGCTTCGGGCACCAGCATGGTCTTGGTCATCGGGGCCGAACGGCCCGAACGCACCATGACCTCGAACACGGCGTCCAGCGCTGCCGAGTCGGACGAGCCGGCCGGGATGATCGGCTTGATGTCCTCGGCCATCTCGCCAAAGGTGCGCGACGCCATGCGGATCTCATGGCTGCGCATCCAGTTCGAGTTGCCCTTCAGCGTGTTGATCTCGCCGTTGTGGGCCAGCATGCGGAAGGGCTGTGCCAGCCACCATTGCGGGAAGGTGTTGGTCGAATAGCGCTGGTGATAGATCGCGAATGCGCTCTCGAAACGCTCGTCCTTCAGGTCGGGATAGAACTCCGCGACCTGCTCGGCCAGCATCATGCCCTTGTAGATGATCGAGCGGCAGGACAGCGACGCGAAGTACAGGCCGGCGATCTGCGCGGCGATGGCCGCCTTCTCGATCCGGCGGCGGATGATGTACAGCTCGCGCTCGAACTGCTCCTGATCGATGTCCTTTTCGCAGCGGATCAGGATCTGCTCGATCTCGGGGCGCGTCGCGTTGGCCTTTTCGCCCAGCACCGAGGTGTTCACCGGGACGTGGCGCCAGCCATAGATGTAATGGCCCATGCGCAGGACTTCGGATTCGACGATGGTCCGGCAGGATTCCTGCTGCGCGAAATTGGTGCGGGGCAGGAAGCACTGGCCTACGGCGATCAGCTTCGACTGGTCCGGTTCGTGCCCGGTGCGGCGGACCTGGTCATAGAAGAAGGGGACCGGGATCTGGACATGGATGCCCGCGCCGTCGCCGGTCTTGCCGTCCGCGTCCACCGCGCCGCGATGCCAGATCGCCTTCAGCGCGCTGATCCCGCTTTCGACCACCTTGCGGCTGGCCTTGCCATCCAGGTTCACCACCAGGCCGACGCCGCAGGACGAATGCTCGTCCTCGGCACGGTAAAGCGAATTCTCCGCCATCCAGTCGCGGCGGGCCTGTTCCTTCTGTTCCCAGTCCATCACGTCCGTGCCTCCTTCAAGTTCATAAGCTGCCTCAGCAGGTCGGGCCTTTGCCCCCGGACCATCTGCAGGTCGCAATCATATTCCGGCTTGGTCGAGCCAAATCCGGGCTGTCCCGGAAAGGAAAACCTGACCGGACTGTCATTCGAGTTCTCGCTGGCGCCGGTCCAGTCGCTGGATGTCTCGACGCCGCCATAGAAACGTCCCTGCGCCCGGCTGATGAACTGCTGCCCCTCGCGTTCGATCAGCACGTCGCCGGATTCGCTGTAGGTCGTCAGGTGAAAGCGGGTCCGCTCCAGCTCGACGCCGTCGATGCTGATCTTTTCACCCGTCAACTCGTCGCGGCCGACATGATGCAGCCGCTCGCCACTGTTCGAGCGCGTCCAGAAGTCGAAATCATCCGACCCTGTCGCCAGCAGCCCCGAAAACGAGGCATCGTCCTTGGCCCCATCCTCAAGCGTGTCCACCAGACCGGTGCGAAGGTCGGTGCTTTCCATCCAGCGCGTCTCGCGGTCGATGCGCGACTGATAGGTCGCGCCCTCGGGCGTGAAATAGACGACCCACTGATCCCCGGGCGCGTCCCCGCTGCAGCGGTAATGCTGCGAAACGGTACAGCCGCGGTTCTGCACCGTCACTTCCAGCCGACACCCGTCCGGAGGTGCGAAATTCGCCGCCAGGGCAGGCAGGGCGGGAAGGGTCAGCAAGACTGCCATTGCCCCGGAAAGCATCCGACCGCGCGCAGCATGCAAGGCCTGCCGCCGATCTGCGCGCGGTGAACAGGCGGTATCTGCCATGTGCACCATCTTCACGCTCTCCTATTCGGCAGCGACGCGCGCCGCGCCCGAAAGGTAGCCCACGATGCTGTCGGCCGCTTCGCGACCGTCGCGGATCGCCCAGACGACAAGGCTGGCGCCGCGGACGATGTCGCCGACGGCGAAGACGCCCGGCAGGCTGGTCTGGTGGGTCTGGAAATCGGCCTTGATCGTGCCCCAGCGGGTCACTTCCAGCCCGTCCACGCCCCAAAGCCGCGGCAGTTCCTCGGGTTCGAAGCCCAGGGCCTTGATGACCAGGTCTGCGGGTTCGTCGTAATCCGCGCCATCGATCAGTTCGGGCGACTGGCGACCGCTGACGTCGGGTGCGCCCAGACGCATCTTCTGGATGCGGACCGAGCTGATGGTCGGGATGTCGCCGGTTTCGTCGACGTCGCGCTCTTGCGCCTCCATCGCCTCGCCGGTGACATGGCCGCTGAACGAGCCGGGGGCCGACAGCCAGACGAATTCGACGCCTTCTTCTTCGGCGTTCTGGACCTCGCGCTGGCTGCCCGGCATGTTCGCACGGTCGCGGCGATACAGGCATTTGACCGATTGCGCGCCCTGACGGATCGCGGTGCGCACGCAGTCCATCGCGGTATCGCCGCCGCCGATGACGACGACTCGCTTGCCCTTGGCGTTCAGCTCGCCATCCTCATAGTCGGGAATCTCGTCGCCCAGATCGACCCGGTTCGAAGCAGTCAGGTAATCCAGCGCGCGCACGACGCCGCGGGCATGGGCATTGTCGATATCCAGATCCCGCGTCTTGTAGACACCGGTCGCGATCAGCACCGCATCGTGCTTGCCGCGGATCGCGTCGAAGCTGATATCCTCGCCGACATTGGCGTTCAGGACAAATTCCACCCCGCCATCCGCCAGCAGCTTGTTGCGGCGCTCGACGACTTCCTTTTCCAGTTTGAAGCCGGGGATGCCATAGATCAGCAGCCCGCCCGCGCGGTCGTGACGGTCATAGACGGTGACCTGATAGCCCATGCGACGCAGGCGATCGGCTGCGGCAAGACCGCCGGGCCCCGCGCCGATGATGCCGATGGATTCCGGCCGCTCGACCGCGGGAACGATGGACTGGACCCAGCCTTCCTCCCATGCAGTGTCGGTGATGTATTTCTCGATCGCGCCGATGGTGACGGTGCCGTGGCCCGACTGCTCGATCACGCAATTTCCTTCGCACAGGCGATCCTGCGGGCAGATGCGGCCGCAGATCTCGGGGAAGGTGTTGGTTTCCTGGCTGCGCAGATAGGCTTCCTGGGTGCGCCCCTCGGCGGTCAGGCGCAGCCAGTCCGGGATGTTGTTGTGCAGCGGGCAATGCGACTGGCAATAGGGGACGCCGCACTGGCTGCAGCGGCTGGCCTGTTCCTTCGCCTTTGCATCGGCGAACTCGCGATAGATCTCGTGGAAATCCTCGGATCGGGTGGCGGCATCACGCTTTTCGGGCATTTCGCGCCCGATGGTGACGAACTTGAGCATCTTTTGCGTGGCCATGGCTGCGCATCCCCCGAAATAGCAAGCTAGTGAAAGCCTGATATGCCAGCGCGAAACCAAATAAAAGTCAGCACAGTTTACCTATTTGTCGATTTTCCGGCCCGCGAGCCTGAAATCTGGCCCGCGGCGGTCGAAAATAGGTCAGTATAGTTTACCAACCAAGCGACAAGGCCAACAAGGCAAGGCCGCCAACGATGATTCGCCACCAGGCGAAGACCGCATATCCATGCATCGAGACATAGTTCAGCAGTCCCCGCGCCACGACCAGCGCCGACAGAAAGGCGCAGACGAAGCCGATGACGATGTTCCCGGCCGAGGCAGCGTCAAGGATGTCCCGATTCTTGTAGAGATCAAAGACAAAAGCCCCCAGCATCGTCGGCATGGACAGGAAGAAGCTGAATTCGGCGGCGGATCGCTTGTCCGCGCCCAAAAGCAATGCGCCCGTAATCGTCGCGCCCGAGCGCGAGACCCCCGGCACCATCGCAAGGCACTGGATCAGCCCGATCCCCAGCGCACGGCCCAGCGGAATGTCCTCGGCCGCGTGATAGCGGGGCGTTTTGGCCATGCGATCGACGAAAAGCAGGACTACGCCCCCCAGGATCAGCATCGAGGCGATCAGGATCGGGGTTTCGAACAGCACGGTCTTGATGATGTCATGGGCCATGACGCCGATGACGACTGCGGGCAGGAAGGCGATCAGCACCGACAGGATGAAGCGCCGGGCGCGGGGATCGTGCGGCGCGGTCGAAAAGATCCGCCACAACCGACCCGCATAGACGCTGAGGATCGCAAGGATCGCCCCCAGCTGGATCAGCACCTCGAAGGCCCGTCCGGGTGAATTGAAACCCAGGAAATGTCCGGCCAGAAGCACGTGTCCGGTGGACGATACGGGAATGAACTCGGTCAGCCCTTCCAGCAGACCGAGCAGGGCGGCGACGATCGTGTTATGTTCCATCAGCTCCGGCGCAGGTTCTTCGCGGTCGCGGTCATCGCCTCGTATTGTCCCGAGGGACGGAAGCGCCACAGGTATTCGCCGATCACCGCAGGCGCGGCCGTCGGCTCGATTCCCAGGTCGGCAAAGCCACGTGCGGTGCCCGAGGCGACATTGGGATGTTTCAGCAGACGCAACTGGTCAGGCGTCATGAAGCGGTTGGCAATCAGCCCGCCGCTGATCTTCTCGATCCCGTTCATGACGGCGGCGATTGCGCCCGATACCCAGTTCGGCAGGCCGATGACGACGCGGCGGCGGTCGGTCGCCGTCAGGATCTGGCCTACCAGCTCGCGCATGGTGACAACTTCGGGTCCGGCCAGCTCATAGATGCCCGGCTCTGCTGCTCCGGTCGCGCCCATCGCAGCGGCGCGGGCAACGTCGAGGACATAGACCGGCTGCAGCTTTGCATTGGCGCCCGGCAGCGGCATCACCGGTCCCAGCCGCGTGGCGGCCGCAATGCGGTTATAGAACTTGTCGTCGGACCCAAAGATGACCGAGGGGCGCAGGATCATGGCGTCGGGCCGGTGCTTCAGCACCTCGGCCTCGCCCCGTGCCTTGGACGTGGCATAAAGGCTGTCCGATTCCGGGTTCGCGCCCAGGGCAGATACATGGACCAGCCGCGCGACCCCGCGCTCGGCCGAGATGCGGGCGATGCGGCCCGCGGCTTCTTCGTGGACCGCGCCAAAGGTGTTGCGGCCCCGGTTCGCCATGATCCCGACGCAGTTGATGACCGCATCCGCATCGGCCATGCAGGCCGAGACCGACAGGTCGTCGCGGACGTTGCAGGGCACAGGCTCGATCTGGCCGGGGGCACCATAGGTGCGGACGATCCCCGCTTCGTTTGGACGGCGCACAGCGACCCGGACGCGCCAACCTTGCGAGGCCAGTGCGCGTGCGATTTGCCGGCCAAGGAAACCGGACCCGCCATAAATGGTGACAAGCTTGGCTGCGGACATGGCTCTCGCTCCTTCTAGGCGTGCCTTGATGGCGTGCTTTCCCGCTCATTACCCAAGCCGGGGCCAAGCGGCAAGCCGTGCGATCCCCGGGGCGGCGGGGAAGGGGCGCGAAGGGGGCTTCAGGGGCGCTCAAAGAAAAAAAATCGGCTCCGATGAAAAAACTTATCGAATGCCATTGACGCCTCCCGCCACTCCCTTTAGAGACCCCTCCACACCACCTGCCCAGGTGGCGGAATTGGTAGACGCGCACGGTTCAGGTCCGTGTGCCGCAAGGCGTGGAGGTTCGAGTCCTCTCCTGGGCACCATGTGAAAAACCCTCGGAAACTTCGTGTTTCCGGGGGTTTTTTCTTGTTTTGACCTGTCGTGATGTCCTGGGCATCTGCCCCTCGGCGTGGCGCTGGCTTCCACGCTCATCACAGGCTTGCCCATGATCCCCGTTTTCGGACCACCACCCGGCCGCCATCCTTATCGGCAGCGTCATGGAGCCTATGCGCTGCTGATCCGAGACGGCTCGGCGCTGGTCACGTTCCAGTTGGCGCCGGATTGCGAGTTCCAGTTGCCCGGGGGTGGAATCGATCCGGGCGAATCGGCCATCGCGGCCCTGCATCGCGAGGTTTACGAGGAAACCGGCTGGACAATCGGCACCCCGCGACGGCTTGGCACCTATCGCCGGTATTGCTTCATGCCGGATTACGATTTCTGGGCCGAAAAGATCTGCTCGGTCTGGCTGGCACGTCCGATCCGTCGTCTTGGCCCCCCGTCGGAAAAGGGCCACGAGGCGCATTGGGTGCCGTTGGACAGGCTTGAGGGGATCCTGGCCGATCCGGGGTCGCGCGCATTCGCACACGCGCTATTGAAGCAGATCCGGGACCGCTGAGCCCAGCCAGCCGCTGCGGCCCAGATGTTCGACCAGCACGGCCGAGATGTCGTCGCTGCGCACCCCGCCGCTGTAATTCGCGGCCGACCAGCAGATCGATTCCAGAAGCGCGTTCCCGCGCAGGACCGCGTTCGTGCGCAGGATCGCTTGCAGCCCGTCATCGCCCAGCGGCTCTCCGCGCGCGTTCTCGGAATCGATCAGACCATCCGAGCTGATGAAAAGCCGGTCTCCGGGATCCAGTTGCACCGAGATTTCCTCGAACTCGGCATTGGGGAAGACACCCACCGGAAAGCCGCCCTGTCCGATCAGCTCGATCCGGCCATTCGCGCGCTGCAGGACGGGATGGGGGTGGCCGGCCTGAACCAGCCGCACCCTGCCGCTTGCGATCTCAAGATCGGCATAGACCATGGTGAAATAGGAATCGGTCCGCAGCTCGGACAGCATCAGCCCGTTCAGGTGGCGCAGGATCTCGGCCGGGCTGCGCGGCTCGCCCCCCGGCAGGTCCGAGGATCGCATCGCGATATTGTGTTCCGGCTCTCCCGACAAAAGGGCAGCCAGGCGCGCACTGAGAAGTGCCGCCGCGACCCCATGCCCGGACACGTCCAGCGCAAAGAACCCGACCCGCCGCCGATCGACCGGAAAGAAGCCTACGAGATCGCCGCCGACATGCCCGGCGGGCCGCATCAGCAGCGACAGATTGAAGCTGCCGAACTGGCCATTGCGTTCGCGCACCAGCCCTTGCTGCAGGCGATGTGCCTCGCGCAGGTCGCGCTCCAGCGCGGCCTCCTTGTCGCGCAGGCAGGCAAGCGTTTCCTTCAGCTGGGTATTCGCCATGCGCAGGCTTTCCTCGACCCGCAGGATACGCTCGGCCGCAGAAAGCCGGGCAAGCAGTTCGGCCCCGGAAACCGGCTTGGTCAGGAAATCGTCCGCGCCCGCGCCCAGCCCTTCGGCCACGTCGGCCTTGTCATGGCGCGAGGTCAGCAGGATGAAATAGCCATAGCGCTCGCTGGGCAGCGCGCGAAAGCGGCGGCCCAGATCCAGCCCGGCGCGACCCGGCGCCATCCAGTCCGAGATCACGATCTCGGGCGCGCGGGCGCGGCACAGGTCGATCGCCCCATCCGCGTCGGCGGCCTCGATCACGTCATAGCCGGCGCGCCTCAGCTGCACCGCCAGTGCCCGCCGTTCGGCGCGGCTTTCGCCGACAAGCAGGATCAGGCGCCACGCACGCGGCGGGCCAGGGGATCTGGTATCGCTCATGCAGCCCTTCTAGGCGCGAAGGGCTGAAGCTTCGATTAATGGCGGGCATTTTCATCATCTTGCCCGGTCGGGCCGCCGCGATGGCGGCCCGTGCGGGTTCAGATCAGGAATTCCGCAAGGACCGGATCGCGGGTGATGTCGCGATAGCCGATGCCCGCCCCCTCAAGCCGCTCGCGCAGGCGGTCGAGGTTCTCGGGCGAGGTGGTCTCGATCCCGATCAGGATCGAGCCGAAGTTGCGCGCCGATTTTTTCAGGTACTCGAAACGGGCGATGTCATCGTCCGGCCCCAGAAGCTGCAGGAAGTCGCGCAATGCGCCGGGGCGCTGCGGCATCCGCAGGATGAAGTAGCGTTTCAGCCCCGAGAAGCGCTGAGCCCGCTCCTTGACCTCGGGCAGGCGCTCGAAATCGAAGTTCCCGCCGGAGCAGATGCAGACCACGCGCTTGCCGGCAAGATCGGGAATGTCGCGCAGCACGTCCACGGCGAGCGCACCGGCGGGTTCCAGCACGATGCCTTCGATGTTCAGCATCTCAAGCATGGTGGCGCAGATGCGGTCTTCGGGGGCCAGGTGGACCTGTTCGGGCCCAAATTGCCCAAGCTGGGCAAAGGGCAGGGCGCCGATCCGGGCCACGGCCGCGCCGTCGACAAAGTTGTCGACCGCGGGCAGGGTCACCGGTTCGCCCGCCTGCAACGCCGCCTGCAGGCTGGAACCGCCCTCCGGCTCGGCGAATTCGGGCCGGGTTTCGGGCGACAGCTCTTGCAGAAGCCGCGTGACGCCTGCGGACAGACCGCCCCCGCCCACCGGCAGCACCACGATGTCGGGTGCTGCGCCAAGCTGTTCCAGCATCTCCAGCCCGACGGTCGCCTGGCCCTCGATGATGTCGGGATCGTCGAAGGGCGACAGGAAGGTCGCCCCGTGTTCGCGCGAGAATTCCTGTGCGGCGGCCAGCGTCTGGTCGAAATAGTCGCCGGTCAGCACGATCTGGACCGCGCCGCCGCCAAAGATGCGGGTCTTGTCGATCTTCTGCTTCGGCGTGGTGACGGGCATGAAGATCGTGCCTTTGGCGCCGAAATGGCGACAGGCAAAGGCCATGCCTTGGGCATGGTTCCCGGCGCTGGCACAGACGAAATGGCCCTGCGCGCCGTTTGCGACCTTGCGCATGGCGTTGAAGGCCCCGCGCAGCTTGTAGCTGCGCACCGGGGTCAGATCTTCGCGTTTGAGCCAGATCTCGGCACCGTATTTCGCCGAGAGGTGGTCGTTCTTCTGAAGCGGGGTCGGCTCGAAGAGGTCGCGCAGCGCGATCTCTGCCTGGCGGACAGAGGCGGCAAAATTTTCCATGCCCCGCCAATGGCGCGAAACGGCGGATTTGGCAAGCGGGGTTGATTCAGGTCAGGGCGCGGCCTTCGACGTAATGGCCCCAAAGGGTGGTGAGCAGGGACAGTGCGAACATCCATAGCAACCAATAGACCATCAGCTGTGCGCCCAGCCACGGCCAACTCTGTTGAATGAAGGCATGGTTGTGTTCGGCAAACGGCAACTGCTGAAGTCCGTACTGCATCAGCATGTAGGGGAGCGTGATCATCGCGAGCGTGCTGGTCTTGCCGCCCGTTGCGGCCCAGCTTCGCGCGATAGGTGTCCTGTCGCCGAGCGCCGCCCCCGGAAGCGCGACACCAAGGCGCAGCAACAAGATACAAAAGAGAAAATTTCCCAAGAAGCCGAGCAGAATTGCCGCCGTCGGCAGCGCGTCGCGATTTACAATCAGCATCAGGGCGAAAATCGCCATCGCCAATGGGATTAACGCCAGGCTCAGAAAGACGGCCGTGATCACCGCCGTTTTCGCGTAGTTCAGGATTGACCGCGCGCGTCGCGCGGGAATAAAGCGTGGCTCCTCTCCCAGTAGTACGAAGCGGTGCCAGCCGACGGCGATCCAGATCGTGCAGAAGCCGATAACCAGCCCGAGGGTCGTGGCAAGAAGCCAGAACCGGCCCGCCCCGGCGCTGCTCGCGACCATCTTGGGAAGCACGGTGATGAAGATTGCAAAAGCTGCAGTCTGGATCAGCGTCGGCACGAGCGAGATCGTGACCGCCTGTCGAGGGTGTCGTGCCACCATCAGGAACGCGTGTCTGAGAATGCGGAACGCCTGCATGATCCCCCCGATTTTCGCCAATCGTTATTTCCCCCTTCCCCTTGTGACAAGCGGCGAATGGGCCTATTCCCTGCCGAAATTCCTATGAGGGTTAACCGCATGACCGACGCGCCGAAGAAAGTCGTCCTTGCCTATTCGGGCGGGCTCGACACCTCGATCATCCTGAAATGGCTTCAGACAGAATACGGCTGCGAGGTCATCACCTTCACCGCCGACCTGGGCCAGGGCGAAGAACTGGAGCCGGCGCGCGCCAAGGCCGAGCTTCTGGGGATCAAGCCCGAGAACATCCACATCGTCGACGTGCGCGAGGAATTCGTGCGCGACTTCGTCTTCCCGATGTTCCGCGCCAACGCGGTCTATGAAGGCCTTTATCTGCTGGGCACGTCGATCGCGCGCCCGCTGATCTCGAAGCATCTGGTCGAACTGGCGCACAAGCACGGCGCCGATGCCGTGGCGCATGGCGCGACCGGCAAGGGCAACGACCAGGTCCGCTTCGAACTTTCGGCCTATGCGCTGGATCCTTCGATCAAGGTGATCGCACCGTGGCGGGAATGGGACCTGACCTCGCGCACCAAGCTGATCGAATTCGCCGAAACGAACCAGATTCCGATCGCCAAGGACAAGCGCGGCGAAGCGCCCTTCAGCGTCGATGCGAACCTGCTGCACACCTCGTCCGAGGGCAAGGCGCTGGAAAACCCGGCCGAGGCCGCGCCGGAATATGTGTATCAGCGCACCGTCTCGCCCGAGGAAGCGCCGAACGAACCCGAATTCCTCGAAATCACCTTCGAACAGGGTGATGCCGTCGCGATCAATGGCGAGGCGCTGTCGCCCGCCTCGATCCTGACGCGCCTGAACGAAATCGGCGGCAAGCACGGCGTCGGCCGGCTGGACTTCGTCGAGAACCGCTTCATCGGCATGAAGTCGCGCGGAATCTATGAAACCCCCGGCGGCACCGTCCTGCTGGAAGCCCATCGCGGGATCGAGCAGATCACGCTGGATTCCGGTGCGGGCCACCTGAAGGACTCGATCATGCCGCGCTATGCCGAGCTGATCTATAACGGCTTCTGGTTCAGCCCCGAACGCGAGATGCTGCAGGCGCTGATCGACAAGTCGCAGGAACATGTCACCGGCACCGTCCGCCTGAAGCTTTACAAGGGCTCGGTGCAATGCGTGGGCCGCTGGTCCGAACATTCGCTTTACAGCGAAAAGCACGTCACCTTCGAAGAGGATGCCGGCGCCTATGACCAGAAGGATGCGGCAGGCTTCATCAAGCTGAACGCCCTGCGCCTCAAGCTGATCGCGACCCGCAACGCGCGCGTCGCCGGCAAGTGATCCCGAAGGGCCGCGGTCATCCCCGCGGCCCTTTCGATTCCGCCCGACTGGCGGTCAGCGCACGGTTTTTTCGTAAAAGACCCGGTCGAAGCCATCCTCGGACCGGCGGTCGACCTCGACAAAGCCCAGATGCGGATACATCGACAGGTTCGCGGTCATCTTCTGGTTCGTGTAAAGATGGACCGCGCCAAGGCCGGCCCGTCGGGCCGCTTCCTCGCAATGCCGGATCAACTGCCTGCCGACGCCCTTGCCGGTGGCCGCGGGCGTGACGGCCACGGCTTCAAGATGCATATGCCCGGCTTCGGGAAAGAAGACGACATAACCCAGAAGCGCGCCCGTCGCATCCTTGGCGACATGAACGTGGCCCGCGGCGATCTGGGCCGGGAAATCGGCCTCCATTGGGGCGGGCTTGCGGCCGATCGCGGTGACATACTGGCCATAGGCGGCATGGGCGCAGGCCCGGATGGCGGCTTCGTCGGCGGGAAGGGCGGGGCGGATCGGATCTTGCTGCATGTACGCAGTCGATCACGCGATGAGGCCACAGGCAATACGGGATTCCTTTCCCGAGCATTCCCCGCCACTATGGCCGCGAACCTCTGAAGAAGGCTGCCCCCATGACCCGCCCTGCCCATATCGCCATCGTCACAGTCTCGGACCGCGCGAGTCGCGGCGAATACGAGGACAAGGGCGGGCCGGGCGCCGAGGACTGGCTGCGCGCCACCATCACCTCGCCCCTCGAGATCACGCGCACCATCATCCCCGATGGCCGCGAGTCGGTTGCGGACACGCTGCGCACGCTGTGCGACCACAAGGGCGCGGACCTGATCCTGATCACCGGCGGCACCGGGCCCGCCCCGCGCGACCTGACGCCCGAGGGCATGGCCGACATCATGGAAAAGGAACTGCCCGGTTTCGGCGAGGAGATGCGCCGCGCCAGCCTGCGCGAGGTGCCGACCGCGATCCTGTCGCGCCAGACGGCGGGCATTCGCCGGCGGACGCTGATGATCACCATTCCCGGCAAGCCCTCGGCCATCGCGACCTGCCTTGATGCGGTCTTTGCCGCCGTGCCCTATTGTCTTGATCTGATCGGGGCGGCCCGGATCGAAACGGACCCGGCCCGGATCGTCGCCTTCCGGCCGAAGAAATGACGGGAAAACTGGACAAAGCCGGTGTGCCGGTGTCCCATGGCCCGGAACGGCCGCGGCGCAGGGACGATGTCGCGGAGCAGGTGAAAGGACGGAACGGCGATGGCCGATGATCCCTACAAGGCGCTGGGTCTGGGCAAGAACGCCAGCCAGGACGAGATCAAGAAGGCCTATCGCAAGATCGCCAAGACCGATCACCCGGACCTGAACCCGGATCCCAAGGCGCATGAGCGTTTCAAGGCGGCGTCATCGGCCTATGACCTGCTGAAAGACGCCGAGCAGCGTGCGCGTTTCGACCGGGGCGAGATCGACGCCTCGGGACAGGAGCAGGCGCAGCGGCATTATTACCGCGACTATGCCCAGGCGGGCGACAATCCCTATCGCCAGGGCGCGCAGGATTTCGACGATTTGTCAGAGGTGTTCTCGGACCTGTTCGGGCAGGGTGGCGCCCGGCGCCGGGGCGGGGCGCGCAGCTTCGACATGCGCGGTCAGGACCAGCGCTTCACGATGGAGATCGACTTCATGACCGCCGCGCGGGGCGGGTCGACCCGGATCACCATGCCCGATGGCGCGGTGCTGGAGGTCAAGATTCCCGAAGGCGCGCATGACGGCCAGATCATCCGCCTGCGCGGCAAGGGCGGCGCGGGCTATGGCGACGGCGGACCGGGCGACGCGCTGCTGACGCTGGTGGTCGCCGACGATCCCGAATGGCGAAGGGACGGGAACGATCTGGAAACCACCCTGCCGATCACGCTGGACGAGGCGATCCTGGGCGGTAAGGTCGAGGCCGAGACAATCGACGGCCCCGTCATGCTGACCGTCCCGCGCGGCGCAAGCTCGGGCCAGAAGTTGCGGTTGAAGGGGCGGGGCCTGCGTGGCGAAGGCGGAAAGCGCGGCGATCAGCATGTCGTGCTGAAGGTCGTGATGCCGCCGCAGATCGACGACGAACTGGCGCGCTTCATGGAAAACTGGCGACAGGAACACGTCTACGATCCCAGGAGGGGCAAATGACGCGCCGCCATTTCTCGCTGACCGAAGTGCTGGTGCAGTTGCCCGAACTGACGCGCTCCCAGCTGGAAAGCTATATCCGCAGCGGTGTCGTCCTGCCCGTGCAGTCGCAGGAAGGCCCGCTGTTCCGCGAACTGGACATCGCGCGCCTGCATCTGGTCGTGGATCTGTCCGAAGGCTATCACCTTGACGAAGAGGCACTGGCCCTTGTCCTGTCGCTGGTGGACCAGCTGCACGGATTGCGCGGCGACATGTGCGCGATCCTTGACGCCGTGGCGCGCGAGCCGGTCGAGACGCGCGCCCGCCTGAAGACCGCCATTCGCGAGGTGCGCGTGGTGACGCGCGACTAAAGGTCACGAAAGCGTCATCAGCCCGATAACAGGGCGTTACATCATCGCGCCAAATCCGCGGGGGAAACGCCAACCCCCGAGGATTGCATGAGCTTTCGCCTGACCCTTTGCTCGATCGCTGCGCTGTCGGCCGCCGCGCCGGCCTTTGCCGAGCCGGTCTTCAACCGCATCTCCAGCTTCGCCACCGCCGACAACATGGCCGAAGGCGAGGATCGCGCCCGCGCGACTTCGGCCGAAATCATGACCGCGACGGCCGATGGGATGGAGCTGATCTATTCCGACAGTCCGCTGAACGCGATCGGGCTGATCGACATCGCCGATCCCAAGGCACCGAAGCCCCTTGGCAACATCGCCATGGATGGCGAACCGACGACCACCGTCGTTCTGGGCGAGCGCGCCTTTGTCGGCGTGAACACTTCGGAAAGCTTCACCCAGCCGTCGGGCGTGCTGCGGACAGTCGACCTGACCTCGAAACAGGTGGTGGCGAATTGCGACCTCGGCGGGCAGCCCGATTCCGTCGCGCTGTCGCCCAAGGGCGACATGCTGGCCGTCGCGATCGAGAATGAGCGCGACGAGGACGTTAATGACGGCGCCTTGCCGCAGATGCCCGCAGGCTTCGTCGTCCGCCTGCCGGTCAAGGCGGGAGAGGTTGATTGCGCAGGCAAGCAGGTCGTCGATCTGACCGGGCTGGCAACCATCGCGCCCGAAGATCCCGAACCGGAATATGTCGATTTCAACGCGAATGGCGATCTGGTCGTCACCCTGCAGGAAAATAACTACCTCGTGGTCATCGGCGCAGATGGCAAGGTCGCCTCGCATTTCAGCGCGGGCACGGTGGATCTGGATGGGATCGACACGGAAAAGGACGGCAAGCTGGACTTTACCGGCAGCCTCAAGGCTGTCCCGCGCGAACCCGACACGGTTGCATGGCTGGATAACGACCATTTCGCCACGGCCAATGAAGGCGACTGGAAGGGCGGCTCGCGCGGGTTCACCATCTGGAACCGCGACGGCTCGGTCGTCTATGACGCCGGGAACAGCTTCGAACACGCGCTGATCCGCATCGGACATTACCCCGACAAGCGGTCGGACAAGAAGGGCGTCGAACCCGAGGCGCTGAAATACGCCGAGTTCGACGGCAAGAAGCTGCTGTTCGTCGGGTCCGAGCGCGGCAGCGCGATCGGTGTCTATGACGTCGCCAATCCCGCCCAGCCGGTGCTGACCCAGATCCTGCCTTCGGGCATCGGTCCCGAGGGGCTGGTGACGATCCCGCAGCGCAACCTTTTCGCCAGTGCGAATGAAACCGACCTCGGCGAGGACGGCGCCGCCCGCGCCCATGTCATGATCTTTGAGCGCGCGGAGGGCGAGCCGGCCTATCCGACCATTGCCTCGACCGAGGACGACCTGATCGGCTGGGGTGCTCTGTCGGGCCTGACCGTCGATCCCACGGACCCTACGGTGCTGTATGCGATCAGCGACAGCGCCTATGCCAATCAGCCCTCGATCTATCGGGTCGAGACTGGCGCGAAGCCCGCCCGCATCACTGCGAGGATCGTGGTCAGCAAGGATGGAAAACCTGCCGAAAAGCTGGACCTTGAAGGTATCAGCGCGGACGGCAAGGGCGGCTTCTGGCTGGCAAGCGAGGGGAATCCCGAAAAGGAGATTCCGCACCAGATCCTGCATGTCGGGGCCGATGGAGCGATTGCCCAGCAGGTGGAACTGCCCGCCGACCTGACCGCCGGTTCGACCCGCTTTGGTCTGGAAGGCATTGCGCTGGCCCCCGACGGGAAGCTGTGGATGGCCGTCCAGCGCGAATGGAAGGATGATCCCAAGGGCCAGACGAAGCTGCTGCAATTCGATCCTGCCTCGGGTGATTGGGCCGGGGTCCGCTATCCGCTGGAATCGGGCGAAGGCTGGGTCGGCCTGTCCGAGATCGCGGTCCACGGCGACAATCTTTACCTGATCGAGCGCGACAACCTGATCGGTCAGGCGGCCAAGCTGAAGCAGGTGACGTCGGTCGCACTGGCCGACCTGAAACCCGCTCCGCTGGGGGGCGACCTGCCGGTCGCCAGCAAACAGGTTGTTCGTGACCTGCTGCCCGACCTGAAGCAGTGGAACGGCTATGTCCAGGACAAGGTCGAAAGCCTGGCGATCACCCCCGATGGCACGGCCTGGGTCGCGACCGACAATGACGGCGTCGACGATTCCTCGGGTGAAACCTTCCTGTGGTCCTTCCGCATGTAGCTCTCAGGACCGGGGCGGTGCGCCCGTCTTGCGCAAGGGCAGGCTGGCCATGATGGCCAGCCTTTCCGCTTCGGTCATCCCGCCCCAACGCGTGATCTCGTCTATCGAGCGCAGGCAGCCGATACACAGCCGCGTCGCGGGGTCGATCTGGCAGATGTCGATGCAGGGCGACGACGGCTTCATCCCAGGTGGCGCATCCGGTCCAGCGCGCCTTGCAGGATATAGCCCGCGGCAACCTGGTCGATGACCTCGGCCCGTCGCTTGCGCGAGGTGTCGGCCTCCAGCAGCGCGCGCTCGGCCGCGACGGTGGACAGACGCTCATCCCAGAAGCTGATGGGCAGGGGGGTCAGCCGTTCGAGATTGCGGGCAAACGCGCGGGTCGATTGCGCCCGCGGTCCCTCGCTGCCATCCATGTTCCGGGGCAGGCCAAGGATCAGCCCGACCAGCGCCCGTTCTGCGGCGATTTTCAGCAGCGCCTGTGCGTCCAGCGTGAATTTCTCGCGCCGGATCACCGTGATGGGCGAGGCGACGCCGCGCAGCCCGTCGCTGACCGCGACGCCGATGGTCTTTGTGCCCAGGTCCAGCCCGGCGATTGCCCCCGCGCGCGGCAGAAGCGCGGTGAATTCCTCGATCGTCTCGCAGATCATTTCAGCCCCGATTTCCTTCCCGCTGCCTCGACCACGTCGAGTGCTTCGGGGATTGCGGCAAAGCGCGTCCGCGCCTCGCCCAGAATATCCTGCGCATGGTCGTTCTGCCCAAGCACGACAAGCGCCGAAATCAGCCGCGCCCATTCTTCGGGCGTGCCGCCTTGGGTCGCAAGCCGGGCTTCCAGCCCCTTGACCATGCCCTCGATCATCTTCTGCCGTTCATCGGGGGACATGTTCTCGGCCGCGGCCATCGCTGCGTCGTCGGGGCGCGGCATGGGCGAACCTTCCGGCGCGACATAGTCGGGACGCCCTGCGAACCACGCAAGATCGCCGATCGCCAGGCGCAGCGGCGCGGCCCAGGGCTCTGCGTCATGGCCTTCCTCCAGCAGCGCGGCCCAGATCGGGAAGGCCCGGTCGGGACGTCCGTTCTGGATCTGGACCAATCCCGCCATATAGCGCGCCTGCGCATTCTGGGGCTCAAGCTTCAGGGCGGCGTTCAGCTCGGTCTCGGCATCGCGGGTGATCAAGCCGCCCGCGGCCTCGGCGGTCAACGCGGCAAGGCGCAGGTGGTCGTCGGCCGCCGCCCCGTCGCCCTTCAGCGCGACAAGCCGGGCCTGCGCCTGTTTCGCGGCGACAAGATTGCCAAGCCGCTCTTCATGCATGGCCAGCAATTCCTGCCCGCGCTGGTCGTCCGCGTTCTTGGCGACGGTGGCCCGCAGCTGGTCGATCAACGCCAGATATTCGGCATCGGGCGTCGGTCGCTCGGGCTTCGGCGCGACCTTTTCTGCCTCGGCCTGGCTGGGACGGTTGGCGTAGAAGGCATTGGCATCGGCGATCCGCTGGGCCAGCGGCTCGTCCGGCATCTTGGGGGCGCCGATGCGCTGATACAGCAGGACCGCCCCGACCAGCAGCAGGACCAGCACCAGCATCGCGACAGGCCCGCCCGGAGCACGTCCGGCCGCGCCTTCGCGTGCCAGCGCGCGGTCCGCGGCAAGCACCTTGCGCCCGACCTCGTTGCGCAGGCGAACGGCCTCGGCCGGTTCGACCAGCCCACGGTCCAGATCTCGCTCGATATCGCGAAGCTGGTCGCGATAGATGCGCAGGTCATAGGCGGCTGCCGGTTCCTCGCCCGCTTGCCGCCGCCGGATCAGCGGTGCCGCGATGGCGATTGCCACGATGGCCGTCATGGCGGCGCAGATGATCCAGAACATCGCATATACTCCCCGGCGCCCAGCCGGCGCCCATGCCTCATACCGTTTTCGGGCGCGCGGCAAAAGTCAAAGAGCCGTGCCATGTCCGGACGGAAGATCTGCGCCCCGGCCTGACGCATTTCGACAATTCGCCCGTCGCAAGCCCGCTTGCCGGATTGGGGCCGAGGCTTCACTCTGCGCGATGAGAGTCTCGAAAGGTCCGCACATGTCTGCCAACCCCGCCTCAAAAAGCACCGGCCGCTATTCGGTCTTTGCCATCGCGCGCGAGGCGATGCGCCTGCATACCGGCTGGAAACGGGCCTGGGCCAGCCCCGAGCCGCGCAAGAAATATCAGGTGGTCATCGTCGGGGCCGGAGGGCACGGGTTGGCGACCGCCTATTACCTTGGCAAGAACTTTGGCATCACCGATGTCGCGATCATCGAAAAGGGATGGCTGGGCGGCGGCAATACCGGCCGGAACACGACCATCATCCGGTCGAACTATCTGCAGGACCCGTCGGCCGCGATCTATGACAAGGCTTTGAAGCTTTACGAGAACCTGTCGCAGGATCTGAACTACAACGTCATGTTCAGCCCGCGCGGCCTGTTGATGCTGGCCCAGACCGAACACGAGATCCGGGGCTACAAGCGCACCGTCTATGCCAACCAGTTGCAGGGCGTCTCGACCGACTGGGTCACGCCCGAGCAGATCAAGCAGATGCTGCCGATCATCAATATCGACGGACCGCGCTATCCGGTTCTTGGCGGGCTTTATCAGGCGCGCGGCGGCACGGCGCGGCACGACGCGGTGGCCTGGGGTTATGCGCGGGCCTGTTCGGCCATGGGCATGCACATCATCCAGAATTGCGAAGTCACCGGGATCGAGACGGCAGGCGGAGCGGTCCGCGCGGTGAATACCGGCAAGGGCCGGATCGAATGCGACAAGCTGGCGCTTGTGGTGGCCGGCCACTCCTCGGTCCTGGCCGAGAAGGCGGGGTTCCGCCTGCCGATCGAGTCGATGGCCCTGCAGGCGTTGGTCAGCGAGCCGATCAAACCCTGCTGCGATCTGGTCATCATGGCGAACACGGTCCACGGCTACCTGTCGCAATCCGACAAGGGCGAGATGGTGATCGGCGGCGGCACCGACGGGTTCAACAACTATTCCCAGCGCGGCTCGTGGCAGCATGTCGAGGAAACCGTCCGCGCGCTGATCGAGACCTTCCCGATGCTGTCGCGGCTGAAGATGCTGCGCCAATGGGGCGGGATCGTCGACATGACTGGCGACCGCTCGCCCATCCTGTCGACGACCCCGGTCGGCAACATCTTCGTCAATTGCGGTTGGGGCACCGGCGGCTTCAAGGCCATTCCGGGCTCGGGCTGGGCCATGGCCGAGTTGGTGGCCAATGGCACGCCCGGCCCCCTGACCGCCGAATTCGGTCTGAACCGATTCAGCGAGGGCCGCTTCATCGACGAAAGCGTGGCGGCGGGGGTCGCCCACTGATGGCGATAGCGCGCGATGCCCTGCCGGCAGAGCGGCTGGCAAAGCGGGACTTCGCCGATCGTGCACGCGCGCGAAAAGTGCTGCGAAATCAAGGGAACTCTTTTTCGGCTGGCGCATTGGTGGGTTACGTCACCATGACCAAGGAGTTTTCTTCATGGCCGAACAGAACAAGAGCAACCTGTGGCTCATCATCGGCGCGATCGTCGTCGTCCTGGCCGTCATCTACTGGTACATGTCCGGCGGAACGCCCGAGCCGACCGCTCCGGCCGACACCGGCGCAGCAACGACCCCGGCACCGGCAGCGGAAACGCCAGCACCCGCCGATGGCGCTGTCAGCGTCGAGCCTGCGACCCCGGCCACGCCTGCTCCGGCCACGCCCGCTCCGGAACCCGCTCCTGCCGAACCGGCGCCCGCTGGCACCACGCCGCCGGCCAACTGATCTGATCCTGACGGCGGCCAAGGCCGCCCGTCCGATCGCGATCCGGGGGGCGCTTGCGTCCCTCGGATCAATCTTGTGCAAGGGTCGTGACGCGATATTGCGCGCGCCTTGCGCCGAATCCTTCGCCCCGCTTTTCGCGGGCGCTGGGCTTTTGATTCGGGCCCGCGAAAATTTCCTGATCCATGACATGCTTCGCGTCCGCCCCAACCGGCGGGCGCGTTCTGCTGCGCGCGCCCTGCCGCACAAGGAGTGACTGATGCTGACCCTGACCTGTCCCTATTGCGGCATCGCCGCCGAGGAAACGGAACTTCATCCGGGTGGCGAGGCGCATCTGAAACGCTTCGGGCCCGGCTCGACCGATGCCGATTTCGAGGCCTATCTGTTCGCGCGGAAGAACCCCAGGGGCGTGCATTTCGAACGCTGGCGCCATGCCTATGGGTGTGGGAAGTGGTTCCTGGCGGCACGCGATACCGTCACGCTTGAAGTCTTTGGCACCTACAAGGCGCAAACCTCTCATCCCACGGACGAGATCGTCGCCGCCATCCGCGCCAAGCGACCGGGCTGGATGCCCGACTGGACCAGCCCCAAGACCGAAACCTCGCCTGTCGAAAGCCTGACCGAATGAGCGACAACGGACCCTTCCGCCTGAACCGGGGCGGTCGCCTGATCGACCGCGCCTATCCGCTGCCCTTCCGCTTCGACGGCCGCCAGCTGCTCGGCCTGCGCGGGGACACGATCGCTTCGGCCTTGCTGGCCAATGGCCAGCTGATGATGGGGCGTTCCTTCAAGTATCACCGCCCGCGCGGTCCGATGGCATCCGGCGTCGAAGAGCCGAACGCACTGCTGGGTCTGGGACAAGGTGGCCGGTTCGAGCCGAACCAGCGCGCGACCACGACCGCGCTGGTCGGTGGCATGGTCACGACCAGCCAGAACAGCTGGCCGACCCTGAACGTCGATATCGGTGCGGTGAACAGCTGGATGTACCGCTTTTTCCCGGCGGGCTTCTATTACAAGACCTTCATCCATCCGCGCCCGTTCTGGAAGCATGTGTTCGAGCCGGTGATCCGCCGCTCGGCCGGTCTGGGCAAGGCCCCGACCGAGGCCGATCCGGACACCTACGAACAGGCCTATGCCCATGCCGACCTGGTGGTCGTCGGGGGCGGGATCGCCGGGCTGAGCGCGGCGCGCGATGCCGCGGGGCAGGGCAAGTCGGTGATCGTGCTTGAACAGAACCCGCAATGGGGCGGGCGCACGCCGACCGATCACGCGGACGGGCAATCCCGCGTCGATGCACTGCTGTCGGAACTGCGCATGCTGCCGAACGTCACCCTGCGCCGTGGGACGATGGCGACCGGGCTATACGACCACGGCTATCTGATCGCGCGCGAGGCGCTGGCGGATCACGATCCGAATGCCGGACTGCCGCGCCAGCGCTTGTGGCGCATCCGTGCGGGTCACGTGATCGTCGCGACCGGCGCGCTGGAGCGTCCGCTGAGCTTTGCCGGCAACGACGTTCCCGGCGTGATACTGGCTTCGGCCGCGCGCGATTTCATCGTCGACTACGGCGTGGCGCCGGGGCGGCGGATCCTGGTGGTGACGAATAACGACGACGCCTATCGCACCGCACTGGCCGCGCTGGATGCGGGGCTTGAGGTTCCTGCCGTGATCGACACGCGCCCCGATCCGGTCGGCGCGCTGCCTGCCGCGGCGCGGGCCCGTGGCATCCGCATTCTGGCGGCCAGCGCCATTGCCGGGATCAAGGGCGGCCACGCGGTCGAGGCGGTCAAGATCTGCTCTCATGCCGGGTCGGGTCAGGTGTCCGAGGTGATCGCGGCGGATTGTGTCGCCATGTCTGGCGGCTGGTCTCCGGTCGTGCACTTGTGGAGCCATTGCGGCGGCAAGCTGAACTGGTCGGATGCACAGGCGATGTTCGCCCCCGACACCGCCCGCCCGCCGACCGGCGCGGATGGCAAGGCGATGGCCAGCCCGGTCGGGGCGGCAGCAGGCGACCTGCGCGTCGCGGCCGCCACCGGCGCGGCGGAAGAACGGCCCCTGATGCCAGTCTGGGTCATGCCGGTGAACGCCACCCGCAAGATGAAGTTCAAGATGTGGCTGGATTTCCAGAACGACGTGAAGGTCTCGGACGTCGAACTGGCTGCGCAGGAAGGTTATGAAAGCGTCGAGCATACCAAGCGCTATACCACGCTGGGCATGGCGACCGATCAGGGCAAGGTCAGCAATATCAACGGCCTCGCGGTGCTGTCGGCGGCGTTGAAGCAGCCGATCCCGGCCACCGGGACGACGACATTCCGCCCGCCCTATACGCCATTGACCCTTGGCACCATCGCGGCCGAGGGGCGGGGCGATCTGTTCCAGCCGCTGCGCAAGACGCCGATGCATGGCTGGCACGAGGCGCGCGGCGCACATTGGGAGCCGGTCGGCCATTGGCGGCGGCCCTATTGCTACCCCAAATCGGGCGAAAGCCATGCCGAGGCCGTGGCACGCGAAGTGCGCGCGGTGCGGGCCGGGGTCGGAACGCTTGACGCCTCGACCCTGGGCAAGATCGTCGTGAAGGGGCCGGATGCCGGGCGCTTCCTTGACATGATCTACACGGGCATGATGTCGACCCTGCCGGTGGGCAAGTGCCGCTATGGCCTGATCTGCAACGAGAACGGCTTCCTTGTCGACGATGGCGTGGTCGCGCGCCTGTCCGACGACAGCTGGCTGGTCCATACGACAACCGGCGGCGCGGACCGGATGCACGCCCATATGGAAGACTGGCTGCAATGCGAGTGGTGGGACTGGAAGGTCTATGCCGCCAACGTGACCGAGCAATGGGCCCAGGTCGCCGTGGTCGGTCCGCAGGCGCGCACCCTGCTGGAGCGGTTGGGTGGCATGGACCTGTCGGCCGAGGCGCTGCCCTTCATGGGTTGGGCCGAGGGTGAGATCGCGGGCATCCCCGCGCGCGTCTATCGCATCAGCTTCTCGGGCGAGCTGTCCTTTGAAGTCGCGGTGCCGGCCAAGCGGGGGCTGGAGCTTTGGGAAAAGCTGCATGCCGCCGGGGCCGACATGGGGATCACCCCCTATGGGACCGAGGCGATGCATGTCATGCGCGCCGAAAAGGGCTTCATCATGATCGGGGACGAAACCGACGGCACCGTGATCCCGCAGGATCTGGGGCTGGGCTGGGCGATCAGCAAGAAAAAGGACGACTATATCGGCAAGCGGGCGCAGGAACGCAGCTTCATGGCCTCGGCCGACCGCTGGAAGCTGGTCGGGCTGGAAAGCGTCGATGGCCGGATGTTGCCCGATGGGGTCTATGCCGTGGCCGAAGGCGTCAATGCGAACGGCCAGCGCAATGTGCAGGGCCGCGTCACTTCGACCTATGTCTCGCCGACGCTGGATCGGCCGATCGCAATGGGACTGGTCCGGCATGGCCCGGACCGCATGGGCGAGGTGCTGGAATTCCCGGTCGCCGGGCAGGAAAGCTTCAAGGCGCGGATCGTCGATCCGGTCTTCTACGACAAGGAAGGGAGCCGCGCGAATGGCTGACGCATTGGCGGACATCACCGAGATCACCGGCCTGGGCATGATCCAGATCCGCGCCGACCAGAAGCGGCTGGGCAAGGCGCTGGCCAAGGCCGCGGGCCTGCCGCTGCCCGCCTCCGGCACGGCCAGCGCCAAGGGAACGCGCCGGCTGTGCTGGATGTCCCCCGACGAGTTGCTGCTGGTCCTGCCCGCTGCGGAAACCACCCAGGCGGTCGCGGCGCTGACCGGAGCGGTCGCGGACGAACATGCGCTGATCCTTGACGTCAGCGACATGCGCGTCGCCTTTGCGATCAGCGGTTCGCGCGCCGAGCAGGTGCTGATGAAGCTTTGCCCGACCGAGATCGCTGCCATGCCGGAAAACGGGATGCGCCGCACCCGTGCCGCGCAGGTCGCCTGCGGCATCTGGCGCGAAGGCGAAGGATTCGCGCTGGTCGGTTTCCGCTCAGTTGCGGATTATCTGCACGGGATCCTTGCCGGGGCGGCGCGCTCGGGCACCGCGCTTGATCCGCGCTGAGGCGTCTTCGCACTTGTGACGGCGCGCCAGCGGTCTATGGATAGGGGGATCACATTCCAGGGTCTGCCGATGCGCCGTCTGAAACATGTCCTGCCGCTTCTTGCCCTTGCCCTGAACATTGCCTTTCCGGCCCTGTCGCAGACGCCGCCACCGCGCCCGCCGCTGCGGGTGATGATGTGCGAGCTGATCGACGAAAGCGGCACCGGCTGGGTGCCAGAGTTCCTGATGTTCACCCGCCCCTCGACCGGCGCGAATGCGGGCCGGATCGAGGTGTTCGACCCGATTCTGAAGGATCTTGTCCATCGCCCGATCCGGGCGGTGGTCACGGCGGACGATGGCCGCAGCCGCACCTATGGCTGGGCGCTGGCCCGCGTGCGCAACCATTCGGGGCAATATGCCGATCGGCTGGATTTTCGCCTGACGGTCGGTAAATCCGATGGCAGCGCCAGCATGGCGGTCAGCGCGCAGGGTTATCAGAACGTCATGCAGGGGCACGGCCATTGCGCTTCGCCGCAGGAATAGGGGCGGAACCCGCGCTGCGGGTCATGCGTTGCCCCGCCTGACGACAGGCCGCGCGACGGGGCTTTTCCCCGCGCCCCAGCTGTGTCAGAAACCTGTTCCGAACCTCTGGAAAGGAAATCGAAAATGGCCTTCACGCTTCCCGATCTTCCCTATGCCCACGACGCGCTTGCGGCGGGCGGCATGTCGAAAGAAACGCTCGAGTTTCACCACGACAAGCACCACAAGGCCTATGTCGACAAGCTCAACGAGCTGGTTTCGGGCACCGAGTGGGAAGGCAAGAGCCTTGAAGACATCGTCAAGGGCACCTACCAGTCCGGCGCAGTTGCGCAGAACGGTATCTTCAACAATGCCAGCCAGCATTGGAACCACGCCCAGTTCTGGGAAATGATGGGTCCGAATTCGGGTGCCATTCCGGGCGATCTGGAAAAGGCCCTGACCGAGTCCTTCGGTTCGGTCGCGGACTTCAAGAAGAAGTTCTCGGAAGCTGGCGTCGGCCAGTTCGGGTCGGGCTGGGCCTGGCTGGTGAAGGATGCGGATGGTTCGCTGAAGGTCACCAAGACCGAAAACGGCGTGAACCCGCTTTGCTTCGGCCAGACCGCGCTGCTGGGCTGCGACGTGTGGGAGCACAGCTACTATATCGACTTCCGCAATGCGCGTCCGAAATACCTGGAAAACTTCCTCGACAAGCTGGTGAACTGGGAAAACGTGGCCTCGCGCCTCTGATCCCCGCAGCACCCGAGACAGGGGCCCGCCCGACCGGCGGGCCTTTTGCGTTTCGCCCTTGTCCTTGCCCTGCGACGGGTTCATGTCCTGATCGCGCGCGCGAATGGAGACCGGAAGATGAGCGAACAGGCCAAGGGACTTATCGCCATGGTCGGGGTCTGCCTGATCTGGGGCCTGTCGCCGCTGTTCTATCACACGCTGGCCGCTGTTCCCGTGGCCGAGGTGCTGGCCCACCGCACCCTGTGGTCGCTGGTGCTGTTCCTGGGAATCCTGGGCTATCAGGGCCGCCTTTCCGAATTCCGCGCGGCGCTGACCGGACCCTATTTCTGGCGGCTGGTCTTTGCGGCTGTCACTATTTCCGCCAACTGGGGGCTGTTCATCTGGGCTGTGCAGGCGGGGCATGTCGTGCAAAGCTCGCTGGGTTATTACATCTTTCCGCTTGTCGCGGTGGTGATGGGCATTGTCCTGTTCAAGGAACGGCTGACAGTGACCCAGGGCGTGGCCGTCGCGCTTGCGGCGCTGGCGGTGCTGATCCTGACCTGGGGACTTGGCGTCGCGCCCTGGATCAGCATCGGACTGGCCATCAGCTTCGGGCTTTACGGTGTCGCGAAGAAGGCACTGCCGATGGGCCCGGTTTTGTCCGTGGCCTGCGAGGTGGCGATCCTGACGCCGCTGGCCGCGCTGTGGCTGATCCTGCAGGCGACCGGCCTGATGCCCGCGGCGCTGCTGCAACCCGTCAGCTTCGGCACCCACCTGGGCGAGACCCTGCTGCTGGTCTTTTCCGGCGTCGTCACCGCGGTTCCGCTGATCCTGTTCAGCTATGCCACCCGCCGGATCGGAATGGCGACGGTCGGGTTGATGCAATACCTGAATCCCACTCTGCAATTCTTTTGCGCGGTCGCCATCTTTGGCGAGACCTTCACCGGCTGGCACATGATCGCTTTCACGATGATCTGGACCGCGCTTGCGATCTATTCCGCCTCGGCGCTGGGGCTTGTTCCTGCGGCACTGCGCCGCCGGACGTGAACGCCATCCGCGCCTCGGCATTGGCAAACGCGCGCAAGCCCGTATAAAACAGCGCGAAAGCATACCGGGGGCGACATGGCCAATCAGAACGACAGCTTTATCGACGAGGTCACCGACGACCTGCGCCGCGACCGCCTTTTCACGGCATTCCGCCGTTTCGGCTGGATCGCGATCGCGCTGATCCTGGTGCTGGTCGCCGGATCGGCATGGCGGGAGTATTCCTCGGGTCAGGCTGAAAAAAGCGCGCGCGCCTGGGGCGATGCCGTCCTGGCGGCTCAGGATTCGCCCGATCGCGCCACGGCCCTTGCCGCCATCGACGCCAAGGGTTCGGGTGGTCGCAAGCTTCTGTCCGAGATGCTGGCGGCAGGTGCCGAGGCCGAGGCGGGTCAGGCCGACAAGGCGTCCGAGCGGCTTCTGGCCGCGGCCGAGGCGAATCCCCAGGATCCCTTGCTGCACGACCTTGCGCTGCTGAAGGCGGTGATGCTGGCGGGACCGACGATGGATGCGGCCAAGCGGGATGGCATCCTGTCGCAACTCTCCAAGCCCGGCGCGCCTTACGAACTGCTGGCGTTGGAGCAGAAGGCCGTGGCCCTGATCGGCGCCGGCCGCAGCGAGGATGCGACGATGCTGATCCGCCAGATCCAGCAAAAGGACGGGCTGTCCGAAGCCTTGCGGCGACGCCTGGCCGAGATGATGATCACCCTGGGCGCCGACCCCGAGGATGCGCAGGGTCCGGGTCCGCAGACCATGCCCATCGCGCCTTCCGAATGATCCGGCATCCTGCCGGGACGTGAACCTAGTGAAGACCAAGACCAGGACGTGGCGGAATCGCCGCAATGAGGAGACAGCGATGACAAGGTTGCCCCTGATCGCCGCTTTGGCGGGGCTGACGGCCCTGACGGCTTGCACCCCGCGGGACCAGGCCCTTCCGGGCGAGCGGCTGGACCCGCGCGCGGTGCTGTCGCCCGACGGCCCTGCCGTCGTGGGCAATCCCGGTCCGACCACCTCTGCGCTGTCCCTGCCGCCGGTGCGCGGCAATTCCGACTGGCCGCAGCGCGCGGGCAGCGCCACCCATGCCTCGGGCAATATGGCGCTGGGGGCCGGGACCACGCGGGTCTGGCAATCCCCCATCGGCGCACCGTCGGACCGTCGCCACCGCATCGTCGCCGATCCGGTCGTTGCGGGCGGGCTGGTCTTTACCCTGGACAGCCAGTCCAGCGTCACCGCGACCACCACGGGCGGCGGCCGTGCCTGGACTTCGAACCTGCGTCCCGCGGCGGAAAGCGATGTCAGCGTTTCCGGCGGCGGCGTCGCCTATGACGGCGGGCGGGTCTTTGTCACCACCGGTTATGGCGAGCTAGTGGCGCTGGATGCGCGCAGCGGCGGTATCCTGTGGCGCCAGCGCGTCGATGCCCCGATCAGTGGCGCGCCGACCGTGGCCAATGGCGTCGTCTATGTCGTCGGGCGCGATGCCTCGGGCTGGGCGGTCCGCGCGAGCGATGGCCGGGTGCTGTGGCGTGTGGCGGGCAATGACGCGATGGCCGGGGTCATGGGCGGGGGTTCGCCAGCTGTCTCGGGCGGAACGGTGGTCTTCCCCTATGCAACGGGTCAGCTAATCGGCGTCGATGCCAGCAATGGCAGCCAGACCTGGGCGGCGAATGTCGGCGGCTCGCGCCTTGGCCGCGCGATCACGCTGTTTCGCGACATGACGGGCGATCCGGTCATCTCGGGGAATACGGTCTTTGCCGGGACCAGCTCGGGCCGGGTCGGCGCCTATGACCTGGCAACCGGCGTCGCCAAATGGGAAGCCCCGGAAGGCGCGTCAAGCCCGGTGCTCGTCGCGGGCAACTCGATCTTCCTGGTGAACGACCAGGCGCAGCTTCTGCGGCTGGACATCGCGAATGGCGGAAGGGTCTGGGCGCAGAAGCTGCCCTATTTCACCAAGCAGATCGTGCGCAAGCAGGATAAGGTGTGGAATCACTATGGACCGGTCCTGGCAGGGAATCGCCTTTACCTTGCCGGCTCGGACGGATATCTGCGCGTCTTCGATCCTGCCACGGGTGCCCTGATCGGCCAGTCCGAGATACCGGGCGGCGCCGCGGCGGCACCGGCTGTCGCAGGCCAGACCCTTTACGTCGTCAGCAATGACGGCCAGTTGATTGCATACAGATGAGCTTTACCCTCGCCATCGTCGGGCGTCCGAATGTCGGCAAGTCCACGCTTTTCAACCGACTCGTCGGGAAACGGCTGGCGCTGGTCGATGACCAGCCCGGCGTGACCCGCGATCTGCGCGAGGGGCAGGGCAGGCTGGGCGACCTGCGCTTTATCGTTGTCGACTCGGCAGGGCTTGAGATTGCCGAGGATGACAGCCTTCAGGGCCGGATGCGCCGCCTGACCGAGCGCGCCGTGGACGAGGCCGATGTCTGCCTGTTCGTGATCGACGCCCGCGTCGGCGTGACTGCGGCGGACGAATATTTCGCCGAGATCCTGCGCAAGCGGGCCAAGCATGTGATCCTTGCCGCCAACAAGGCCGAGGGTCGCGCCGGCGAATCCGGCGCGATGGAGGCCTATGCCCTGGGTCTGGGTGAGCCTTTGCGCCTGTCCGCCGAACATGGCGAGGGCATGGACGACCTGTATCGCGCGCTGCTGCCTTTGGCCGAGGTGTTCGAGGCCCAGAATATCCAACAGGCCCCCGAAACCGATGTCGACGTGTCCGAAGACGACGATGACGAGGCCGAGGATTGGCGGCCAAGTGCTGCAAAGCCCCTGCAGGTCGCCGTGATCGGCCGGCCGAATGCCGGGAAATCGACCCTCATCAACAAGATCCTGGGAGAGGATCGGCTTCTGACCGGGCCAGAGGCGGGGATCACCCGCGATTCGATCAGCGTCAGTACCGACTTCATGGGCACCCCGATCCGCATCTTCGACACTGCCGGGATGCGCAAGAAGGCGCGCGTGACCGACAAGGTCGAAAAGCTGTCGGTCGCCGACGGCCTGCGTGCCGTTCGCTTCGCCGAGGTCGTGGTGGTTCTTCTGGACGTGGGCATCCCGTTCGAGCAGCAGGACCTGCGCATCGCCGATTTCGCCGAGACCGAGGGCCGCGCCGTCGTCATCGCGGCGAACAAGTGGGATCTCGAGGAAGAAAAGCCGCAAAAGCTGAATGAACTGCGCGAGGCGTTCGAACGCCTGCTGCCGCAGCTGAAAGGTGCGCCACTGGTCACCGTCTCGGCCCGGACGGGCAAGGGGCTGGACCGCCTGCACAACGCGATCCTGAAGGCGCATGAGGTCTGGAACCGCCGGGTGCCGACCGCCCGCCTGAACCAGTGGTTGTCGGCGATGACCGAGGCCCATCCGCCGCCCGCGCCGGGTGGCCGCCGCATCCGTCTGCGCTATATGACGCAGATCAAGACGCGGCCTCCGGCCTTTGTCGTCATGGCCACGCATACCGACAAGCTGCCCGACAGCTACCAGCGCTATCTGGTCAACGGCCTCAGGGCGGATTTCGACATGCCGGGCACGCCGATCCGCCTGACCTTCCGCGATCAGGGAACGAAGAACCCCTATCGGGACAAGGCGAACAAGATCAATCAGTCGGGCGCGCTGTCCAAGCACAAGGTCCGGCAGAAGCCCAAGGGCACCTGATTCCCTTCAGGTCGTGACCCGGACCATCGCCACGGCGATGATGGCGATCCCCAGGACGGCCATCATCGACAGGGCGGCCTGGGTCGCGACCGATCCGGCCGCCAGGCCGATCATTCCCCAGATCACCGCGATGCCATAGCTGATCGTCCGCCCCAGCCGCAGCTGGATGCTGACCGTCGCGAGTGCCGCGATGGTGATGCCCAGCACCGCGGCCACGTGGGGCGGAGCGCCAAGCTGGGTTTGCAGCAGGGTCGCAAAAAGCGCGCAGCCCGCCATTGTGGCCCATCCGGCGACAAAACTCAGCGAGGTGCTGTTGCTGGGCTCGGCCCCGGCATACGCGCCGCCCAGAGCTTCGCCCAGGATCCCCGCGACCATCAGCGCGCCCAGCAGGAACGCGCCGCCCGGTTGTTCCGCCAGAAGCCAGGGCCAGACGGCGCCTGCGACAAGCCCGATGACCAACAGCCCATGTTCGGCCTGTTTGCCGTCCGCGGGGGGCAGAGGGGGGTCGTCATCGTCTTCGACCGCGCGGGTGCCCCAAGGACGCCACCCAAGCTGGCTGAAGGCATGATAAAGCACGGCAAGCCAACTGATCGTCAGAAGTGCCGCCATCGCCGGGATTCGCGGGCGCAGCAGCTGCGTGGCCAGATCGGGTGCCGCGGCGGTCGGCTCCAGCAATTCATCCAGCCCCGCATCGGACCGAAGGGGGCTGGGAAGGGCGGCCGCAACGGGCGGGCTGACAGGCTGCAGCGCATAGCCAAGCCCGCTGGCCACGAAAGCCAGGCTTGCAATAATCAGCAGGATTGCGCCGGCTTTCCTCATGCCGCCGAACGCGCGGCCTCGTGGCGCGGTTTCCTGCCCGGCGCGAATTATTGCCGGGCAGGCAGGATCAGGCCAGTCGCCCGTCCGAACCCAGCCGTGTCTTGCCGCCCAGATAGGGGTGCAGCGCCGCGGGCAACTCGACCGAGCCATCTTCCTGCTGGCCGTTTTCCAGCACCGCGATCAGAGTGCGGCCCACGGCAAGACCTGATCCGTTCAGCGTATGGACGAATTCCGGCTTTCCGCCACCTTCCGGGCGATAGCGGGCGTTCATACGTCGCGCCTGAAAGTCGCCGCAATAGCTGACCGAGGAAATCTCGCGATACTTGCCCTGACCGGGCAGCCAGACTTCAAGGTCATGGGTGATACGCGCGCCGAAACCCATGTCGCCGCCGCACAGCACCATGGTGCGATAGGGCAGGCCAAGACGTTCCAGAACCGCCTGCGCACAGCCGGTCATGCGGGCATGTTCTGCCAGCCCGTTTTCGGGATCGGTGATCGAGACCATCTCGACCTTCTCGAACTGGTGTTGGCGCAGCATCCCGGCGGTGTCGCGCCCGGCACTGCCCGCTTCTGAACGGAAGCACTGGCTGTGCGCGACCATGCGGCGGGGCAGGGTCGCGTGTTCGACCAGATCGCCATGGACGGTGTTAGTCAGCGTGACTTCCGAGGTCGGGATCAGCCAGTAACCCTCGCGCGTCTGATAGCTGTCCTCGCCAAACTTCGGCAGCTGGCCGGTGCCCTCCATCATCTCGGACAGCACGAGGACCGGGGTCCACGTTTCGGTCAGGCCATGTTCTTCCGAATGCAGGTCGATCATGAACTGGGCCAGCGCGCGGTGGATGCGCGCGACGCCCTGCTGCAGCACCACGAAGCGCGAGCCGGACAGCTTGGCCGCGGTTTCGAAATCCATGCCGGGCTTGACGCCCTCGATCTCGAAATGCTCACGCGGGGTGAACTCGAAATTGCGCGGATCTCCCCAGCGGCGGATTTCGACATTGTCGGCCTCATCCTTGCCGGGGGGGACCCCCTCGACCGGAAGGTTCGGAATGCCCAGCAGCAATTCGCGCAGGCGCGCATCCAGCGCCGTCGCATCGGCCTGAAGGCGTGCGGTTTCTTCCTTCTTCGCGGCGACAAGGGCACGCAGGCGGTCGAACTCGGCGTCATCGCCGCGGCCCTTGGCGGCCCCGGCTTCCTTGCTGGCGCGATTCTGTTCGGCCTGCGCGGCCTCGGCGGCGCTGATGCGGGAACGGCGATCGGCATCCAGCGACAGGATTTCGGACGAAACCGGCGACAGGTTGCGCAGGCTCAGGGCTGCGTCAAAGGCTGCGGGGTTTTCGCGAATGGCGCGGATGTCGTGCATGTCTGGCCCGTTCCTCGGATGGTGTACCGGGATGCAATAGCGCAAGCATGGGCCGGGCGGAAGCCTTCAGCCCCAGCGGCGCGCCTCGGCGATCATGTCATGGAGGACGGGAAAGAACTTGTCGGCACCGGGATAGCCCTCGAAACGGGTGACTTCCTGCCCGTCCAGAAGCAGGATGAAGCCCGGCGTCAGCCAGGGCATCCGCGCCAGCGCCAGTCCGTCCGGAAAGGGGCCGTCGACATCGACCATCAACAGGGGGGCGGCCCGGCCTTCGGGGTGGCGGGCATAGACGGGCGCGATCTCCTTGTCCCATTGCGCGCAATAGACGCAGCCCTTGCGGCGCACCATCAAAAGCCGCAGGTCGGCCTGACCTGCAAGGGCCTGGCGCGCGACAAGGCTGGCGCCCAGGGCAAGGCCGATGATGCTGCGCCGGCTGGGTTTGCTGGGATCCGGTTTCATGGCGGAAACCTAGTGCGCAGGACCGCCTCCGACAAGCGTAGCGTTTACATGGCTTTCGACTGCCCATATCCCGAAAGGGCGGGCAGGCATTCCCGCATCGCTTTCGCCACAGCGCCCGAGGCTTGAATGGACGAACTGACCGATCCCCTGCTGCGGGGCGACCGCCGCGCCCTGTCCCGCGCGATCACGCTGATCGAAAGCACCCGTGCCGACCACCGCGCCCGTTCGGTCCAGCTTCTGGCGGAACTGCCGCAGCGTCAGGCCCTGCGCATCGGGCTGTCGGGGACGCCGGGTGTCGGCAAGTCCAGCTTCATCGAAACCTTCGGCAAGATGCTGACCGGGCAGGGGCTGAAGGTTGCCGTTCTGGCTGTCGATCCCAGCTCGGCGCGATCGGGCGGCTCGATCCTGGGCGACAAGACACGGATGGAGACGCTGACCCGAGACCCGCTGGCCTTCATCCGTCCCTCGCCCTCGCGCGCGGAACTGGGCGGCGTTGCGCGCCGGACCCGCGCCACGGTCCGCCTGTGCGAGGCGGCGGGATTCGATGTCGTCCTGATCGAGACGGTGGGTGTCGGCCAGTCGGAAACGCTGGTGGCCGAGATGTCGGACTTGTTCGTCCTGCTGCTTGCACCCGCGGGCGGGGATGAGTTGCAGGGCGTCAAGCGCGGCATCATGGAGATCGCGGATCTGGTGCTGGTCAACAAGGCCGACGGCGACCTGCGCGCGACGGCCCTGCGGACAGTGTCCGACTACGCCGGCGCGCTGCGCCTGCTGCGCCATCGTCCGCAGGACCCCGATGGGTATCCCCTTGCGCTGCCGGTCTCGGCCCTGACCGGAGAAGGGCTGACAGAGGCCTGGGGCCATATGCGCCACCTGTCCGACTGGCGGCGGCAAAGCGGCCATTTCGACGCGCGCCGGGCCGAACAGGCGCGGCAATGGTTTCACGCCGAGATCCGCGCCGGCCTGCTTGCGCAGCTTGAACGCCCCGACATCATTGCCATCCTGCGCAAGACGGGCGATGACGTGGCCCAGGGCCAGCTTGATCCCGATCGCGCCGCGACTTGGGTGCTTGAGCAGCTTCGGAGCGCGAATCGCTTCGCCTGACACCGCGAAACGCCAGCACCGGGCATGGCGACGATCCGCGAAAAATGCGCCGGATTCGCCGCGACGTCATGGCCGATGCCGCAAGAGTGGCAGGAAACGCTGGTGAAAAGGCTTGACGCGGGGCCGCTCAACCCGTATTTCCCCGCAGACAGATTTCCGGGCGCTGCCACGCGGCGCCCTTTCATATTGCGGGCAACCGCTCACACGAATCGAAGGAACAAGATCATGTCGCGCGTTTGCGAACTGACCGGCAAGGGCCCGATGAGCGGCAACAACGTCTCCCACGCCAACAACAAGACCCGCCGTCGGTTTCTGCCGAACCTGAACGAGGTCTCGCTGATCTCGGACAAACTCGGCCGCAGCTACCAGCTGCGCATCTCGGCTGCTGCCCTGCGCTCGGTCGATCACCGCGGTGGCCTGGACGCCTTCCTCGCCAAATCCCGCGACGAAGAGCTTTCGGACCGCGCGCTGAAAATCAAGCGCGAGCTGGCCAAAGCCTGATCTGCAAGGTTTCTTCCGGTAGTCGACCGATTCGCGACCGCCGGAGGTGACGACCCATGCCCCGCCCGAACAGGCGGGGCTTTGTCATATGAACGGGCCGGTGGTTTGGGTGTTCCGGTGGCGCCGTCAGCCGCCGACGGCCAGTTTGCTGGCCTCGACCTCGGCGATCAGCGCCTCGACGCGCGGTCCCAGTGCCTCGACGATCATCGCGACTCCCGCTTTCGAGGCGTGGATCTGATCCTCCTGAAGGACATGTGCGCGCTGGCTTTCCGGCAGCAGCAGAAGCGGGCCGTAAAGATTGTCATGCACCAGAACGCCGTGGCGCGCGCCAAGCCGGGGCCAGATTTCGGCCCAGGACCGGCGCAGCCTTTCGTTCCGTTCGGGGCGACCGATCCCGACCAGCAGCGCCGGCAGGCCGGCGGCGTCGATCTGGGTCAGGATCGAATCAAGATTGGCCTCGGGGATGCGCGGGGGCAGGTCCATCAGAAGGTCGTTCCCGCCCAGCTCGACGATGACCGCATCCGGGTGGTTGGCCCTGATTTCGGCCGTGACGCGCTTTGCCCCGCCTTCGGTCGTGTCGCCGGAAATCCCCGCATTCAGCACCAGCACGTCATGTCCGCGCTTTCTCAGCCAGCCCTGCAACTGGGGAACCAGCCCGTCTTTGGGGGCCAGCCCATAGCCGGCGGTCAGGCTGTCGCCAATGGCAAGCAGCCGGACCTGGTCCGCGGCCGCCGCAAGCGGCAGGACGGCCAGGGCGATACTGAAATAAAGCGCGCGAGGTATCATCTGAATCCTTTCAGGCGCAGGGAATTGGTAACAACAAACAGCGACGACAGTGCCATGGCGCCTGCGGCCAGCATAGGTGAAAGTTGTGGCCCACCGAAGGGGACAAGGATGCCCATCGCGACCGGGATGAGGGCCGCGTTATAGGCGAAGGCCCAGAACAGGTTCTGCCTGATATTGCCCATCACCGCCCGCGACAGCCGCAGGGCGCGCGGCACGCCCTTGGGATCGCCTCCGGTCAGGACCACCTCGGCCGATTCGATGGCGATATCGGTGCCGGTGCCGATGGCGATGCCGGTATCCGCGGCGGCCAAAGCAGGGGCATCGTTGATACCGTCGCCGACAAAGACCGTGCCCTTGCCCAGATCATGGACCGCCTTCAGCTTGCCGTCTGGCAGGACGCCCGCGATGACGTGGTCGATGCCCAGCTTGCCGCCCACCGCCTCGGCGGTCCGGCGCACGTCACCGGTGATCATCGCGGTCCGCAACCCTAGATCATGAAGTTCGCGCACGGCCTCGACCGCATCGGGCCGGATCGGGTCCGACAGCGCGAAAGAGGCCCTATGCCTGCCGTCGATGGACAAGTGGACGGGAGTCGCGCCCGTCGCTGTCCAGGCGTCCGCCGCAGCGATCAGGGCCGGTTCGGTCGCGATGCCGGCTTCGGTCAGGGCGGCGGCATTGCCGATCAGCAGCGCATGCCCCTCGACCTCGGCCGCGATTCCGCGCCCCACCGTCGCCTTGACGGCCGTGGCGTTGGGCAGATCGATGCCGTCCGCCGTGGCGGCCGCCACGATTGCGGCTGCCAGCGGATGTTCCGAGCGCGCCTCGACCGCCGCGGCCAGCCGCAGGGCCTGGTCCCGATCAATTCCGGCGGTCTCGATGGCGGTCAGGGCGGGCTTGCCCAGCGTCAAGGTGCCGGTCTTGTCAAAGCCGATCACCTTCGCGCTTGCCAGCCGCTGCAAGGCGTCGCCACGGCGGAACAGGATGCCAAGCTCGGCCCCGCGCCCGGTGCCGACCATGATCGAGACGGGAACCGCAAGCCCCATCGCGCAGGGGCAGGCGATGATCAGGACCGAGATTGCAGCGACCAGTGCCTGACCGGCGGAGCCGGTGACGCCGATCCAGATCGCAAAGGACAGGATCGCCAGTCCGATGACGACCGGAACGAAGACATTGGTGACGCGGTCGACCACGGCCTGCACCGGCAGTTTCGCCGATTGTGCCTGTTCGACCAGCGCGATGATGCGGGCAAGGACGGTGTTCCCACCCGTCGCCGTGACGCGGTAACGCAGGGCCGAGGTGCCGTTCATCGTCCCGCCGGTCAGGGCATCGCCCGGCCGCTTGCTGACAGGCAGGGGCTCGCCCGTCAGCATGGATTCGTCGACTGCACCTTCGCCCTCGACCAGCACCCCGTCCAGTGCGACGCGTTCGCCGGGGCGCAGGCGCAACACGTCGCCGGGGACCAGATCCGCGACCGGCAAGGTCACGACCGCGCCGTCACGCTCGACCTCGGCTGAGGCGGGGGCCAGTTCGACCAGACGGCGGATGGCGGCGCTTGCACGGCCGCGCGCGCGTGCCTCAAGCCAGCGTCCCAGCAGGATCAGCGTGACGATGACCGCCGCCGCCTCGAAATAGACATGGCGCGCGGATTCGGGCAGCAGGCCCGGCAGGAAGGTCGCGACGGTCGAGTAAAGCCACGCGGCCCCCGCGCCAAGCGCGACCAGGCTGTTCATCTCGGGGCGGCGATGGATCAGGGCGGGCAGGCCGATCCGGAAGAACTGGCGCCCCGGCCAGGCCAGCACGGCCGAGGTCAGGGCGAACTCCACGAACCACAGCCCTTGCTGGCCCACAAGCGCGTAAAGGCGATGATGCAGCGCGGGGATCAGGTGCCCGCCCATCTCGGCCAGGAAGACCGGCAGCGTCAGCACAAGCGCGATCAGGAAATCGCGCCCGATCCGGGCAGGATCGTCGCCATGGTCATGCGCGCCTGCGGCGTGGTGATGCATGCCGGGCGCGCGGGGGCTGGCCTTGTAGCCTGCCGTGCTGACGGCCGTGGCGAGATCCTGCGGCGAAATGCCGGGGGAATGGCGCACCAGTGCCTCGCGGGTGGCAAGGTTCGCGCTGGCCGAGGCGACCCCGGGAATACCGGTCAGCGCCTTTTCCACCCGCCCCACGCAGGACGCGCAGTTCATGCCCTCGACTGACAGTCGGGTATCGACATCGGCGGCGGGATAGCCGGCCCCGGCCAGCGCCGCGACGGCATCCGCCATCGCCTCGGGTCGGTCCAGCCGGAAATGGGCCTGCCCGGTGGCAAGGTTGACGCTGACGTCACTGACGCCCGGCGTGGCCTTCAGGGCGCGCTCTGCCCGCCCCACGCAGGAGGCGCAGCGCAACCCGGCAAGGGTCAACCGGCCCTCGGTCCCGGTGGAATTGTGGTGGTCTTTCATGATCCATGTCCTGTCTGAATTGCGGAAACGCGGTTCAGACAGGAAGCGGAGGCGCCTGTGGTCGTCGGGGCGCACGGCCCGGAATTGCAGGCAGGGCGACCCGCAGCCGGATCGGGGGAAGGCTGCGCGCAACGGCAAGGCGCGGGCGCGCGACGACATGACACCGGCAGGAACGGTCGCCCCGACCGCGGCACAGATGCTCTGCCCGCGCGATGGCGCGGCGCGGGGCCTTGGCGGCGATGGCGGTCATGCAGCACATGCTGAAAGCTCCTTCACGATGCAAGCTAGGCACGATCCGGCAGCGAATCAAGCGCGTCACGACGCTTTGAGTTGATCCCGCCCCGGCAAGTCGTTACCGGCTGGGTCAACTCTAGCCGGAACTCAGGACAGGATAATGAACCGCCGTCAGATGCTGATGCTTTCCCTGCCGCTGATCGCGGCGCCCACGCTGGCGCTGGCTCAGAACGGCCTGCCCGCTGCTCCAGCCGCGAAACCCGTGGCCAAGCGCGACCCCTATGCTCCGACCGAAGTGGCGATCCGCCCCGATTTCGAGGTCGGCAGCATCATCGTCGTGTCGAAGGATTTCTTCCTTTACCACGTCATCGCGCCGGGTCGTGCCGTGCGCTATGGCGTCGCGGTGGGCAAGGACGAACTGGTCTGGCGCGGGCGCGCCACCGTCGGGCGCAAGACCGAATGGCCCAGCTGGCGTCCGACCCCGGCGATGATCAAGCGCAAGCCCGAGCAGTACGGCAAATGGGCCGACGGCATGCCGGGCGGCCCGACCAACCCGCTGGGCGCGCGCGCGCTTTATCTTTACGACGCGCGGGGCAACGACACCTCGATCCGCATCCACGGCACGACCGAGCCTGGCTCGATCGGCCGGGCCGTTTCGAACGGTTGCATCCGGATGCGCAACGAGGCGGTGATGGATCTGTACGAACAGATCCCGACCGGCACGCCGGTCTATGTCTATTAATTGGACATCCGTCTGAAATCCTTGTCGGATCCGGCGCTGGCCGGGTTCGACACCATCATCGATACGCGCTCGCCCTTGGAATATGCCGAGGATCACCTGCCCGGCGCGATCAACCTGCCCGTCCTTTCCGACGAGGAGCGCGCGCGGGTCGGTACAATCTACAAGCAGATCTCTCCGTTCGATGCCCGCAAGATTGGCGGCGCGCTGGTCGCGGCCAATGCCGCGCGCCATATCGCTGGCCCGCTTGCAGCGCATGACGGTGCCTGGCGACCGCTGGTCTATTGCTGGCGCGGTGGGCAGCGTTCGGGTTCCTTCGCGACGATCCTGGGTCAGATCGGCTGGCGTGTCGGCCGGATCGAGGGCGGCTACAAGGCCTGGCGCGCGATGGTGGTCGAACGGGTCACGGCTTCCCTGACCACGCCCGTTATCGTGCTGGACGGCAATACCGGCAGCGCCAAGACCGAAATCCTGCACCGATTGGCCGCGCGCGGACATCAGGTCATCGATCTGGAAGGGCTTGCGAACCATCGCGGCAGCCTGTTCGGCGGGATGCCGGGTGGCCAGCCAAGCCAGAAAGCCTTTGAAGGCCGCCTTGCCCTTGCGCTGGAGCGCCTGGATCCGACCCGGCCCGTGGTGGTCGAGGGGGAAAGCTCGCGCATCGGCGAACGCAACCTGCCACGAGGGATCTGGCAGGCGATCACCACGGCTCCGCGCATCCGGCTGGTGGTCCCGGTGGCCGAACGCGCCGCCTATACCGCCCGCAGCTATGCCGATGCCTGCGCCGATCCTGTGCGCACGGCCCGGATCATCGACAGCCTGCGGCCGCTGCATCCCTCGGACCGGATCGAGGAATGGCTGCGTATGGTCGATGCTGCCGATTGGGCGGGCCTGTCCGAAGGGCTGATGCGGGATCATTACGATCCGCGCTATGACAAGCATCGCAGCCGCCACGACGACGGCAGGACCCGAGTCCTGCCGATTGCCGACCTGCGCGACCTTGATGCCGCCACTTCGGCGGTCGAGGCCGCGCTAGCCGCGCAGGAAGCGCCTTAGGACCTTTTCCAGCTTGGCCGCACCCAGCGGCGCCATCGCCTTGGTATGCTCATGGCTGATCGATTCATCCGACAGCCCCGCGCCCATATTGGTGATGACCGACACGGCGGCGCAGTTCAGCCCCAGGAAGCGACCAAGGATGATCTCGGGAACGGTGGACATGCCGACCGCATCCGCGCCCAGCACCCGCGCCGCACGGATCTCGGCCGGGGTTTCGAAGCTGGGACCCGAAAACCAGCAATAGACCCCTTCGGGCAGGTCGACGCCCTCGGCGGTGGCAGCGGCCTTCAGCGCGGCGCGCAGCCCGGCGTGATGGGCATCCCCCAGTGGCACGAAGCGCGCATCCGTCGGCTCACCGATCAGCGGGTTCGTGCCCGCAAAGGCGATATGGTCGCTGAGCAGCATCAGCGAGCCCGGCGGCATGTCGTCGCGCAGAGAACCGGCGGCATTGGTCAGGACAAGGTTTTCGCAGCCCAGATCCTTCAGCACCTCCAGCGGCAGGCGCATGACATCGGCGCGACCGGATTCATAGTAATGCGCGCGTCCGCCCAGCACGGCGACGCGCCGCCCCTCAAGCGTTCCGACGACCAGCTTCGGCACATGGCCCGAAACCCCGGCATGGGGAAAGCCGGGCAGGTCGGAATAGGGGATCGCCACCCCTTCGACTGTTGCCGCCAGATGGCCCAGGCCAGAGCCCAGGATCAGCGCGTATTCCGGCGCCTGATTTCCGGCGCGGTCCCGCACCAGACGGGCAATGTCAGCGCTCTTTGACATAGGGTTCACCTCCGGCGCGGGGCGGGATGGCGCGGCCGACGAAGCCTGCCAGGATGATGACGGTCAGGATATAGGGCAGCGCACTCATGAACATCGAGGGCACGGTGATGATCCCCAGGTCGAGGTCGGGAAAGCGGTTCGCCAGCGCTTCAAGCAGGCCGAACAGGAAGGTTGCCCCCAGCGCGCTCCACGGTCGCCACTTGGCGAAGATCAGCGCGGCCAAGGCGATGAAACCGCGCCCTGCCGTCATCTCCTTGACGAAACCGGCCGAGATCCCCGTCGCCAGATAGGCCCCGGCAATGCCGCACAGCACACCGCAGATCATGACAGCGGCATAGCGCAGCCGCGTGACCGAAACGCCGGCGGTATCGACCGAGGCGGGGTTTTCCCCGACCGCGCGCAGCCGCAGCCCGAAGCGCGTGCGGTAAAGCACCCACCAGGTCAGCGGCACCAATGCGAAGGCGACATAGACGAGGATCGTGTGGCCCGAAATAAGCTCGGCATAGATCGGGCCGATCACGGGGACCGGGCGCAGCGCGTCTGCAAAGGGAAGGGTGATCTCGGTAAAGCGGGCCGCCCCTTCAAGCGAGGGGGTGCGCCCGCCAAGGCCGAAGATCTTCTGCCCCAGCAGCACCGTCATCCCCGAAGCCAGAAAGTTGATCGCGACGCCCGAAATCAGCTGGTTGCCCCGGAACGTGATCGAGGCAAGCCCGTGAATCAGCGACAGCGCCAGCGCCCCGGCGATTCCCGCCAGCAAACCGATCCAGGCGTTCCCCGTGGCATAGGCGACCGAGGCGGCGGTAAAGGCCGCCATCAGCATCTTGCCCTCAAGCCCGATGTCGAAGACGCCCGCGCGTTCGGAATAAAGCCCGGCAAGGCAAGCCAGCAGCAGGGGCGTCATCAGCCGGACCGCGCTGTCGAGGATCTGGATGATAGTCGGAAAATCCATCAGCGACGCTCCATTGCCATGCGAAAGGCCATGACGCCCAGAAAGACCCCAAGCGTGCCTTCCACCCAGCGCCGGGCGCGATCATAGGCGTGGCGCACCGGGCGCGAGGACAGGATCATGGCCCACGTGGCGTGGCCCGCCAGCGACAGGACCATGCCGCCAAGCGCAAAGATCAACAGCACCGGCAGCGGTGCGCCCTGCGCCGGACCGACGCTGACCGCGGCCATCCAGAAAACCAGCGCCTTGATATTCGTGATCTGCAACGTCAGCCCGGTCGCGAACAGCCGCGCAAGCGGTTGGCGCTGCACCTGTGCCACTTGCACCTGCGGCGGTACGATGGCCTTTTTCATCGCCTTCCAGGCCAGCCATGCCAGATAGGCTGCGCCCAACAGGCGCAGTACAGTCCCTGCCCAGGCAACTTCCTGCATCAGGATCCCAAGGCCAAGGCTGGTCGCCAGCGCCAGCAGGCCCGCCCCGCAAGCAATCCCGAAAGCGGTCATCAGCGCCGCTGCACGACCCTGCTGGGCCCCGATGCCAAGCAACAGAGCCACGGCCGGGCCGGGGGACATGACGCCGACCATCTGGACCGAATAGGCTGCAATGAATGCGGGCAGAAACGGGGTCAGCCAGTCCATCAGGCGTCCTTCTTGCGACGGCGGGCCGCGAACAGGCGTTCCAGCGGCATCCGCACCATGTTGTCCAATGCGCCGGTGAACAGGATGACCAATGCCTGGATGACGACGATCAGCTCGCGCGGGATGCTGGTCCATAGCGCAAGCTCGCCCCCGCCCTGATACAGGAACCCGAACAGAAACGCCGCCAGCAGTACGCCCAGCGGGTGGTTGCGTCCCATCAGCGCGACCGCGATGCCGATGAAACCGGCGCCCTCGACCGCGTTCAGGACCAGCCGCTCGGCCTCGCCCATGACGTTGTTGACCGCCATCAGTCCGGCCAGCGCACCCGAGATCAGCATCGCGATGACCGTGATCCTGACCGGCGAGATGCCGGCATAGATCGCGCCGCGCTCGGACTTGCCGAAGGCGCGGATCTCAAACCCCAGGCGCGAGCGCCAGATGAGCAGCCAGGCCAGCAGGCAGGCCACGAGGGCCACGAAGAAGCTGACATTGGCGGGGGTGTTCTTGCCCCATTCGATGCCAAAGGCCAACGCCATGTCCGAGATCTTGGGCAGATGCGTCGGCGCCGCGAAACTGGCCGAGGCGGGATCCATGCTGCCGACCGGGCGCAACAGGTTCACCAGCACATAGTTCAGCAACGCGGCCGCGATGAAGTTGAACATGATCGTCGTGATGACGATGTGGCTGCCGCGCTTGGCCTGCAACCATGCCGGGATCAGCGCCCACAACGCGCCGAAGGCCGCACCGCCGATCATCGCCGCGGGCAGGGCCAGCGCCCAATGCGGCCACGGCACCGCCAGCAGGACCAAGGCGACGCCAAGCCCGCCCATCGCGGCCTGTCCCTCGCCGCCGATATTGAACAGCCCGGCGTGATAGGCGACCATGACCGCAAGGCCGGTGAAGATGAAGTTCGTCGTGTAATACAGCGTGAAGCCCCAGCCATAGCTGGACCCCAACGCGCCTTCGACCATGACCTTCAGCGCCTCGACCGGGCTTTCCCCGATCGCCAGGATCACCAGGGCCGAGATCGCGAAGGCCAGCACCAGCGAGATCAGCGGCGTCAGGATCACATCCGCCCATTTCGGCATTCGCTCCATCAGCAGTTCCTCGTGCCCGGCTGGCTTGTCTGTTCTTCGATCGCCCGTGCAAAGGGCCAGCGGCGTATCATCCCGTGGCTCCTGGCTGGTCGGTTCCCGGCGCGGAGGCGGGCGGCATCGCCTCGGCGGGGGACGAGATGGTCGCCGGATCGATCCCGGCCATCAGGCAGCCCAGATCGGTTGTGGTCGCGGCCTCGGGCAGGCGCTCGCCCATGATGCGGCCGTCGAACATGACGGCGATGCGGTCGGACAGGGCCATGATCTCGTCCAGCTCGACCGAAACCAGCAGAACGGCCTTGCCGGCATCGCGCAGCGCGACGATGCGCTTGTGGATGAATTCGATCGCGCCGATATCGACGCCACGCGTGGGCTGGCCGATCAGCAGAAGTTCGGGATTGCGCTCGACCTCGCGGGCGACGACGATCTTCTGCTGATTGCCGCCGGAGAAGTTCTTCGCCGCCAGTTCCGGATTTGGCGGGCGCACGTCATAGCGTTCGATCTTGCCTGCGGCATCTGCACGGATCGCGGCATGGTCCATCAGCATGCCCCGGTTGAATTCGGGCGCATCGTGATAGCCGAAGGCGACGTTTTCCCAAGCGGCGAAGTCCATGATGAGTCCTTCGACCTGACGGTCCTCGGGGACATGGCCGATGCCTGCCTCGCGTCGCGCACCGGCGTCCGAGCCGCTAAGCGGCAGGGGCTGGCCCTTCAGCCGGACGACTCCGTCCAGCGCGGCGCCGGGTTCGGGATAGCCGGCCAGAATCTCCAGCAGCTGCGTCTGGCCGTTACCGGCGACGCCCGCGATGCCCAGAATCTCGCCCGCACGGATGTCCAGATCGACCCCGCGCAGCCGGACGACACCGCTGGCATCGGTCATCGAAAGGCCGCGAACCTCAAGCACCGGTGCGCCGGGGGATGCGGGTGTCTTTTCGACGCGCAGCAGAACCTTGCGCCCGACCATCAGCTCGGCCAGTTCGGTCGAGCTGGTCTCGGCCGTCCTGACCGATGCCACCATCTCACCCCGCCGCATGACCGAGACGGTGTCGGTGATCTCCATGATCTCGCGCAGCTTGTGGGTGATCAGGATGATCGTCTTGCCCTCATCCCGAAGGCCGCGCAGGATGCGAAACAGGTGATCGGCCTCGGCCGGGGTCAGCACGCCGGTCGGTTCGTCCAGGATCAGGATGTCGGCCTGGCGGTAAAGCGCCTTCAGGATCTCGACCCGCTGCTGGTGGCCGACGGACAGATCCTCGACCGGGGCGTCGGGATCGACCTGCAATTCATATTCGCTGGCGAGCCGCTTCAATTCGCCCCGCGCGCGGGAAAGCGAGGGGCGCAGCAGGCCCCCGTCCTCGGCGCCAAGGATGACGTTCTCCAGCACGGTGAAATTCTGCACCAGCTTGAAATGCTGGAACACCATGCCGATGCCCGAGCGGATCGCGGTCTGGCTGTCGGTGATGACGACCGGCTTGCCGCCGATCAGGATTTCGCCGGAATCAGGGCGATAGAAGCCGTAAAGGATCGACATCAAGGTCGACTTTCCGGCCCCGTTCTCGCCGATGATCCCGTGGATCGTGCCGCGCGCGACGCTAAGGTCGATCGACTTGTTGGCCTGCACCGGACCGAACGCCTTCGAGATCCCCCGCAATTCGATTGCGGGGGACTCGTCCGCGACGCCGCGCGGCGCGGTCATTACTGCACCGGGCAAGTGTTGTCGGCCATGTAGTCATGGACCTTGATCTCACCCCCGGTGATGCCCTTGGCGGCGGCATCGATGGCGGTCTGCATTTCGGGCGTGACCAGCGCCTTGTTGTTGTCGTCGATCGCGACTGAGACCCCGCCCGACGCCAGGTCCATGACCTTGATGCCCGACTCGGCCGCGGGACCGGCCTTGAAGATGTCGTAGACAGAGTTGTCGACGCCCTTGACCATCGAGGTCAGGACCTGGCCCGGATGCAGGTGGTTCTGGTTGCTGTCGACGCCGACGGACAGGATGCCCGCATCCGCCGCTGCCTGCAGGACGCCGATCCCGGTGCCGCCTGCCGCTGCATAGATCACGTCCGCGCCTTGCGAGACTTGCGCCTTGACCAGCTCGCCACCCTTCACCGGGTCGTTCCACGCCGCCGGGGTTGTGCCGGTATAGTTGATGATCAGCTTGCCTTCGGGATTGGTCGCCTTGAAGCCCTGGGCATATCCGCATTCGAACTTGTGGATCAGCGGGATGTCCATGCCGCCGATGAAGCCGACCGTGCCCGATTTCGACGCCTTGGCGGCCATCACGCCGGCAAGATACGACCCCTGCTCCTCGGCGAAGACGACGGATTCCACGTTCGGCTGTTCCACCACCATGTCGATGATCGCGAACTTGGTGTCGGGATAGTCCGGTGCAACCTTGTTCAGCACCTCGCCAAAGGCGAAGCCGGTCATGACGATCGGGTTGGCGCCGGTCTCGGCCAGACGGCGAAGCGCCTGTTCGCGCTGCGCCTCGGACTGCATCTCGAGTTCCTTGTAGGTGCCGCCGGTCTCGGCCTTCCAACGCTCGGCCCCCTGATAAGCCGCCTCGTTGAAGGACTTGTCGAACTTGCCGCCCAGGTCGAAGATCAGCGCGGGGTCGGCCATCGCGAGCACCGGCATCAGCGAAAGACTGGCGCCCGCCAGCAGGGATTTCATCAAGGACATTTGTCGAACCTCAACCTGTTATGCGGGCGACTCCGCCCGGCGGTGAAATGGATTAGGGGGCATGGGCGTATTTGCGTCAACCGCCTTCTATGCGGCTAAAGCACGCGACGCATCAGGATCGCATCAAGGCCAGAGGCATAGTAATTCCGGCGGGTTCCGACCTCGCGCCAGCCATCCGCAAGGTACAGAGCCTGCGCGGCGGCATTGTCCGAGGCGACCTCAAGAAAGGCCTCGACTGCACCCCGCTGGCGCGAGGTTTCGCGAAATTCGGCCAGAAGCGCGCGCGCGATGCCCTGGCGTCGGGCGTCGGGCGAGACGGCGACGGTCAGCAGCTCGGCCTCGTCCACGACGGTGCGCCCGATCAGGAATCCGGCCGGGCGAGAGATCAGGAAATTCAGGCGGCTGTCCAGCAGGTCCTCGATCTCGGCCGCGGACCAGGGGCGGGGATGCGTGCCGAAGCAGCGCAGGTGCAGGTCGGCAAGGGCGTTCGCAGTCATGACAGGATGACGGGACCACGGTCGCGCGCAGGCGCGGCATCGGCCGGGCGCAGATAGATCGGGGCGGGACGGGGCTGGTCCGGCACGTCGCGACGTGTCAGCGCGATGCGGGCGATGGCAACCGCCAGCGGATAGCGCGGGGCAAGAAGCGGTGGCCCCGGCGGCAGCGCATGGATCGCGCCCTGTTCCGGTCCGGACAGCGCATCCGCGCCGAAGTCCTGCCAGATCACGTCGCCCCCGCGGGCGGGCACGGCAACGCGGCAAGGCCGGGGCAGGTCCAGCGCCGCGGCCTCGGTCAGGCTGACGCCGATGGCGGGGATGCGCAGCGACAGCGACAGCCCCCGCGCGGCGGCGACCGCGATGCGGATCCCGGTAAAATTGCCCGGACCGGTGCCGACGCCCAGAACCGACAGGTCGCGCCAGTCCGCGCCCGCCTCGGCCAGAATCTCGGTCAGCAGCGGGAACAGCCGCTCGGCCTGTCCGCGTGACATCTCTTCATGACGTTGGGTCAGTACGGTGTCGCCCGACAGCAAAGCGGCCGCGCAATGCGCGGCCGATGTGTCGAAGCCCAGGGACAGAGGCTCAGCCAACGGGCCTGACCTCGGTCACTTCCGGGATGTAATGGCGCAGCAGGTTCTCGATCCCCATCTTCAGCGTCAGCGTGGACGAGGGGCAGCCCGCACAGGCGCCCTGCATGTGCAGATAGACGACGCCGCGATCGAAGCCGTGGAAGGTGATGTCGCCACCATCCTGTGCCACGGCGGGGCGCACGCGGGTATCCAGCAGTTCCTTGATCTGGGTCACGATCTCGGCGTCGGGGCCATCCTGATCGTTATGGCCGCCGGTGGCACCGGTTTCGACGACGGGGGCGCCGGACTGGAAATGCTCCATGATCGCGCCCAGGACCGAAGGCTTAAGGTGGTCCCAGACCACGCCGTCGACCTTGGTCACGGTCACGAAGTCCGATCCGAGAAAAACGCCGGCGACGCCCGGAACGGCGAAGATGCGGCGTGCCAGCGGACTGCCCGCCGCAGCCTCGGCCTCGGGGAAGTCGGCAGTGCCGGTGCCCAGAACGGTTTCGCCCGGCAGGAACTTCAGCGTGGCGGGGTTCGGGGTGGTTTCGGTCTGGATGAACATGGGCGTGCTCCTTTGCGCGCGATATGGGGATTGAGGGGGGCACAAGTCAAGGCAAAGCGGGCCAACCGTTGGTCGCGGCAAGGATGCCAAAGGTCGCCAGGTTGACCAGCACATGGCACAGCGCCGGAAAACCCGCGCTGCCCGATCCCAGCCGCGCGGCCATGGCCAGCGCGCCCAGAAGCGCCGCGCCCAGGATCATGCCTGCCGCGCCCCCCGGCATGTCGAGCTTCGCTAGCGCCGTCGCCGGCGCAAGATGCCACAGCGCGAACAAAAGGACCGGCACCACCGCCTTGCCGCGATCACCGGGCCCAAGGCGCCGGACCAGCGCGCCGCGCCAGAATGCTTCCTCCAGCGTGCCGTTCAGGGCCGCTGCCAGCGCGACCACCGCCAATACATGAGGCGAAAGGCGGGACAAGGCGGGTAGGGCCAACGCTGCCAGCAACAGTGCCGGCAGCAGGCAGGCCAGCGCGATGGAGATGGGCGGCACCCGCAGGCGAAGCGACCAGCCGCCCCGGCCAAGGCCGATCACGAGCAGCAGCCAATAGGCGGAAAGCCCCAGAAGGCAGGCGTCCAGCGGCCGCAGCCCGCTTCGGGCAAGCAGGTGGAACAACGCCGCCAGCCCCGGAATCGCAACCAGGGCGGACAAGGCCAGCCCGCGATCCATCAGGCGGTGATCTGTTCCAGCCGTTCGCGCGACATGCCGCCCGGCACGATTGTGACAGAGCAGGGAAGCGTCGCCATTTCGCGCATCAGGCGCGAAATCAGCGGCCCGGGTCCGGCGGATTCGGTCGAGGCGGCCAGCACCACGACCCCGATTTCGGGATCCGCGCCGATCTGGGCCAGAAGTTCGTTGCCGGAGTCGCCCTCGCGCACGATCAGTTCGGGATCGATTCCCGGACGGTCGCGCATCCATTTCGCAAAGACTTCGAAATGCGCGTGGATGCGTTCATAGGCCTCGGCGCGCATGACCTCTGCCACGCCCATGCCGTGCTGGATGTCCGCAGCCTGGATCACCGCCAGGACCTGAACGGCGCCGCCCGTCCTGGCCGCGCGCATCGCGGCGAAACGGATCGCGTTCAGGCATTCGTGGGAGTCGTCCAGAACGACCAGAAATTTGCGCATGACCTCTTCCCGGCTGACACGGGCTTGGCAAAGACTGGCCGAAAGGACACGCCCGCGCAAGTCTGTCGCGCTTTCCCCCTTGCGTTCGTTTTCAATTGCCTTGCCCTATGTTAAGGCGAAAACATACAAAACAGACCCACCACTGTAGGATCGTACTGTGACAATTCATCATGATTGGGACAGCAGCGATCATCGTGACATGGCCCCGGTCCGGGGACTGAATGTGTCGTGGATTGCGCAAGAGGATCCGGCCGCCCGGATTGGCATGACTTTCGGCAAGCGGGTCTTCGACATCACCTTCGCTTTGCTGCTTTTGGTGCCGCTTTCCGTGGTCATGGCGATTGTCGCCGCCGTCCTTCTGGTGATGCAGGGCCGTCCGCTTTTCTATGTCGCGCCCCGGATGCGCGCCCCGGGCGAGCAGTTCGACTTGCTGAAGTTCCGCACCATGCTGTGCGAAGACGGTGACTTCGGGGCGACTGGTGCGCATAAGCACTGGCGCATTACCCGCGTGGGCCGCCTGCTTCGGCGGTCGCGGATCGACGAATTGCCCCAACTTTTCAATATCCTTCGCGGCGATATGAGCTTTGTCGGACCGCGCCCGCCCCTGCGCGAATATGTCGAGCGGTTCCCGGCGCTGTACAATCAGGTGCTGCGCAATCGCCCTGGCGTGACCGGTCTTGCGACCATGATCTATCACGCGCATGAGGATCGGATCATGGCGCGCTGCGCCACGGCCGAGGCGACCGAAGACGCCTATTACCGCCGCTGCCTGCCGACCAAACTGCGTCTGGACCTGATCTATCAGCGCCGCCGCAGCCTGCGCGTCGACCTGTGGATCATCTGGCATACCTTCATGACGGTGCTGGTTCCGAACTGGCAGGGCCGGGGACGCCGCCGGATTCCGTCGGGCGAAGGTACGCCTGCACAGATACTGCAGGAAACTCCGGCCAAAGGCAGCGTCCCGGCCGAGTGATTCTCTCAGCCACTCCGACCCGCGAACGGGTCCAGCGGATATCCCACTCCGGTCAGATACAGGCCCTGCGGCGGACAGACCGGACCGCAGGCGGCGCGGTCGCGTGCGGCCAGCGCCTCAGCCACGCGGTCGGGGGCCCATGAGCCCGCGCCGACCCGCTCCAGCGTGCCCACGATCGAGCGGACCTGGTTGTGCAGGAAGGATCGCGCCCGTAGGTGAAAGCGGTATTCGCGCCCCTGCGGTATCTCGATTTCCTCGATCCGGATTTCGTCCAGCGTCTTCACCGGGCTTTTCGACTGGCACATGGTCGAACGGAAGGTGGTGAAATCGTGCAGGCCGATCAGATGCGCCGCGCCCGCCCGCATCGCGTCGATGTCCAGCGCGTTCAGCACCTGCCAGACCGCGCCGCGATCATGGGTGACGGGGGCACGGCGCGCAACCAGCCGAAACAGGTAGCGCCGCTCGACCGCCGAGAAACGGGCGTGGAAATCGTCCTTTACCCGAGCGGCGGACAGGATGGCGACAGGCGCGGGCTTCAGGTGCCAGTTAAGCGCCTCGGACAGTCGGAAAGGGTCCCAGTCCCGCGCCAGATCGGCATGGGCGACCTGACCGGTGGCATGGACGCCGGCATCGGTACGGCCAGCGGCGGCGATGCGCGCGCCAGCGGCAAAGCCCTTGTCCAGCCGGGCCAGCGCGGCTTCGATCGCACCCTGCGCGCTGGGCTGGTCGGCCTGGGCCTGCCATCCGGCAAACGGAGCGCCGTCATATTCGATCAACAGGGCGTAACGGGGCATCAGCGGGACTGCTTCTGGCCTTCGCGGGGAATCAACAGATCGTCCAGCGTCATCGGTCGTTCCAACTCGGACGGGGATGGTGCGGCGGTTGGGGCGGGCTGGCCCACGCCTTCGCGCGACAGCCGGTCACGCAGCACGCTGATCTCGACATCCAGGTCTTCCTTGCCGCCCTCGATCAACCTGCGGATCCGCGCCGAGAAGCCGGTCTCCAGATCCGCGAGCAGGGTTTCGTAATCCTGCCGCGCGCGCTGGTCATGGGTCTGGACGTAAAGGTCCGCGAACTTCACCGTCGCGTCGCGCGCGCCCTGAAGATAGACGCCAAGATAGCGGCGCGCCCCTGCGATCTCGGCCGGGTTCTGCTCGATCCGGGCGAAAAGATCGCGGGCGGTGGCGCTGAACATCGCGACCCGCGCCTCAAGCCGGCGATCGCCGGTGCGCAGGATGTCGTCCTGCATGGCCTGAAGATGGGCCTCGCCCTCGGCAATGATGCGATGCGCGCGGTCCTGCTGGAAGCTGTCGATGCCCTCCATCCCCTTGTCGCGCATCGGGTCGGGGCCAAAGCAAAGCCAGTGCAGCACCGCTCCCGCGACGCCGATCACGCCCGCGCCCAGTTCGGCGCCCGGCGCATAGGACCCTAGCGCAAGCCCCAGCCCCGTCAGGATGCCGCCGAACAGCTTGCGCGGGATGGCGGGCCGGCGCGCGACGCGCCGCGCGTCATAGGCGGCTTCGGCCTGCAGCCCCTCGCGGGTCAGGAACATGCCGGCGGCGATGCCGCCAAAGGCGCAAAGATGCATGACCAGCCCGAAGGGGTCCTGCCAGAACGCGCTGATGAGAAAGGGGAAGGCCATGATCGTGACCCAACGCGTCCGCGATTCCAGCGGATGCCGGATCTGGCCGGGCTGGGAACGCAGCGGCGGCATGGTCCCATCGCCGGATTGCCGGGCGGAGGGCGAGAACGGACCCTGAAAGCGTCTGGCCATCGTCCCGCCTCAGCCCGCGCCCACGAACGAGGCGTACAGGGTCAGCCCCATCAGCAGGAAAAAGGACAGGCGCTGGGTCGCTTTCCGGGACATCTGCTTCCTTTCGCCCTTGAGGATTGCCCGCAGCATATAGTGACCGCTGCCGCCGAAAGAAAGGGCGGGGCCGGACAGCGTGGCGGCAGGGGGGATGATGGAGCGGGTGATGGGAATCGAACCCACGTATTCAGCTTGGAAGGCTGCTGCTCTACCATTGAGCTACACCCGCATCGGGGCTTTCTATACTCAGGCTCGCGCGGGCTTGCAAGCGCCGCGAACCCGGTACGAGGCATCCGCTTGACGGGGACGGGCAGTCACGGCAAGCAGTTAGCCATGATCGACGTCCGTCCCGTGGCCAATACCGTCGGCAAACTGGTCATCACGCTGGGCGCGGCGATGGTCTTTCCGATGCTTGCCGACTGGTGGGCGGGTGATCCGCATTGGCAATCCTTCCTTGAGGCGGCGATCCTGACCACGCTGGCGGGCGGGCTGGTTACGCTGGCGACGCAGGGCGCAAGCCGGGCGATGACACTGGAGCAAGCCTTTCTGCTGACGGCCGCAATCTGGGCGGTGCTGCCGGCGGCGGGGGCCGTTCCCTTCATGGTCGGCGCGCCCCATGCCAGCTTTACCGATGCCTATTTCGAGGCGATGTCGGGCCTGACCACCACCGGCACCACCGCATTTCCCGATATCGACAGCCTGCCCAAGGGCACGAACCTGTGGCGCGGCTTCCTGAACTGGTCGGGGGGGCTTGGGATCATTGTCGTCGCGATGATCTTTCTGCCGGTAATGAAGGTCGGCGGAATGCAGTTCTTCAAGTCCGAAGGTTTCGACACGCTGGGCAAGATCCTGCCGCGCGCCTTCGACATCGCGCGCGAGATGACCTGGGTCTATATCGCGCTGACCGCGATCTGCGCCATCGTCTATATCCTGATGGGAATGAACGGTTTCGACGCGTTGGTGCTGGCGATGTCGACCTGTTCGACGGGCGGGTTCTCGAACTACGATTCCAGCTTCGGCCCCTATATCGGACCGCTGGAATATGCCGCGTCGTTCTTCATGATCCTGGCCTCGATCCCGTTCATCCGCATGGTGCAGCTGGTGCGGGGCGCGCCGGGGCCGATCTGGACCGATGTGCAGGTCCGGGCCTATCTGCGCTGGATCTTCTACGCGGTCGCGGCAATCGTCATCTATCGCCTGCTGGTGCTGGACGCCAAGGATCCGCCCGCGATCATTCGAGAGACGGTGTTCAACGTCGTTTCGACCTTCTCGGGGACTGGCCTTGTTTCGACCGACGTGACGCAATGGGGGCATTTCCCCTTTGTCGTGCTGGTTGTGGCGGGGTTGATCGGCGGATGCACCGGCTCGACCTCGTGCTCGGTCAAGGTGTTTCGCTATCTGGTTCTGATTCAGGCGGTAAAAGCGCAGTTGCGGCGGATGCAGTCGCCCCACCGGATCTTTCCCCTGCGCTACGACAACCGGCCGCTGGATCAGGAGGTCGTCGATTCCGTCATGACCTTCTTCACCCTGTTCATGATGACCTTCGGGCTGCTGATCCTTGGGCTTGCGATGACCGGGCTGCATCCTCGCACCGCGCTGACCGGGGCCTGGACCGCCATCGCCAATGTCGGCGTCCTGTGGGGGCCAGAGCTTAGCCCGAATGGCGCAGTCGACCAGCTGCCGACCGCCGCCAAGTGGATGATGTCGGTCGGCATGTATGTCGGTCGTCTGGAATTGATGACGGTTCTGGTCCTGCTGCTGCCGCGCTTCTGGCGCAGCTGAAAGGCGTCACGGCGTCGCGGGAGAGGCCACTCCGGTCTGGGTTGTCACCTCGGTCGCGGGGGCGATGGCGGGGATCTCGGGCACCGCTTCACCAGCGCCCGGCGCGAAACGGGCGATATTGTCGGAAAGCTCGGCCGCCAGACGGCGCTGCTCTTCGGGGTTCTGCACCGGCCAGATCAAGACGAAGCCCTGCGCGTGCCCGTCGACCACGCGCCCCTCGGCATGACCGATATGGGTCTGGTTGCGACCGTCCAGGATGATGCTGCCCTTCTGAATGCGACGCGTCGGCGCGGGCACCCAGCCAAGCGCGGTGACAAGGCCGGACAGGTCCTGCAATTCCTGCTGTCCGCCGGGTTGCGAGAACAGGATCAACGCCGCCCCCGACCCGTCCTTGGGGCCATAGATCGACAGCGCCCGTTCCGCCCGGTCGAATTGCAGCCGGTCCATCGGCGCGGGCAGGGCCAGGCCGGTGTGGCTGTCCTGCAACTCGGTCAGGCCCATCTCGGTCCGCCATGCCTCGCGACGGCGGGTCAGTTCGGCCATTGCGGTCGCGGTATCGGGCGAGGCACGAAGGCGCACGATCTCGGCCGCGATGGCTGCGCGTGTCATCGGACCGTCCTTGCCATCAATCGCGCCGTCGTAATGCCCGGCCCAACGCAGGGCGCGCTGGATGTCTTCAAGCGATGGCATGGCGGGGCGCGCCGCGTCGGTGGCGGGGGGCGGGGCCAGTTCGGGTGCGCTGCCCGCGATCGCGACTTCGCCGACCTCTTCGGGCGAGGTCAGGAAGGCGTCCTTCGGGATCGCGCCCGCAGCCTTGAAGGCCGTCAGCCAGGCCTCGCCGGTCGGTTCCTCGACGGGACCGAAGGCGATGGCCAGACGGCCGTTCGGAAGCGTCCACAGCCCGGCTTCGGGCAGGGTTTCGCGCCACTTCGCCAGCATTTCTTCGGCCTTGGCGCGGTCGGTGGTCGATTCCAGGCGCAGGAATACCTTGGCCGGGGCAGGCGGCTCGACCGGCGTCACCACCTCGGGCGCGGCAGGCTGGGGGAAGGTCGAGGGCGTGCCGGGTGTCCCGGCTGCGACCGGGCCTGTGTCCGCAGCGGGGGCTTCGGGGGGCACGGCTGTCACGGTTTCGGGCGTGGCGGCTGTCGCATCCGGAGTCGTGGGGGAATCGATCTGCGTCAGCCGTCGCCCGTCAGCCGGGGCGATGAAGCTGTCGCCGGGCACCTGACCATCCGACCTGAGTTGCCGCAGCCGTGCGGTCGCCTGTTCCCGTGGCATCGGGCCAAGGCCGATGCCAATCCAGCCATCGCTGAGCGGAAAGGTCACGACATCGTCGAAACGCTCGCTCCAGCCCTGGGCGGCGCTGCGTGCGACCTCGGTCCCACGCTTCGCTTCGACCCGGATCAGGACATCCTCGGCCAGCGCGCCGGACGCGCCAAGAAGCGGCAGGGCCGCACCGAAGACGATTGCAAAGCGCCGCATGCGCAATTCCCTCTCATTGACCCTGCGCCGCCCTCTGCCTAGAAGGCGGCTGACCCTACTTGCCAGTTATGCAAAAGGATGCAGCGATGACCAGCCCCCAGGACAATCAGACGGCGAAACCCGTCTGCTTTCAGGACGTGATCCTGCGCCTGCAGTCCTATTGGGCCGGGCAGGGCTGCGCCGTGCTGCAACCCTATGACATGGAGGTCGGGGCCGGCACCTTCCACCCGGCCACCACCCTGCGCAGCCTGGGCGCGCGCCCTTGGGCCGCGGCCTATGTCCAGCCCTCGCGCCGCCCGACCGATGGTCGCTATGGCGAAAACCCGAACCGGCTGCAGCACTATTACCAGTACCAGGTCATCATCAAACCGTCGCCCGCGAACCTGCAGGATCTGTATCTGGGTTCGCTGAAGGCAATCGGTCTGGACCCGATGATCCATGACGTGCGCTTCGTCGAGGATGACTGGGAAAGCCCGACGCTGGGCGCATGGGGCCTTGGCTGGGAGGTCTGGTGCGACGGTATGGAAGTCAGCCAGTTCACCTATTTCCAGCAGGTCGGCGGCCATGACTGCCGCCCGGTCTCGGGCGAGCTGACCTATGGGCTTGAGCGTCTGGCGATGTATGTGCTGGGCTGCGAGCATGTCATGGACATGCCCTTCAACGATCCGGCAAGCCCGATCCCGCTGAGCTATGGCGACATCTTCCGTCAGGCCGAGCGCGAGTATTCCCGCTGGAACTTCGAGCAGGCCGATACCGCGACCCTGCTGAAGCATTTCGAGGACGCCGAGGCCGAATGCGCCCGCACGCTGGACGCTGCTGATGCCGACAGCGCCGGTCGCGCGATCCCGATGGCGCATCCGGCCTATGATCAGGCGATCAAGGCCAGCCACCTGTTCAACCTGCTCGACGCGCGTGGCGTGATCTCGGTCACCGAGCGTCAGGCCTATATCGGTCGGGTCCGGGCGCTGGCGAAGCGCTGCGCGGATCTGTTCGTGACCACCTCGGCCGCGACGGGCGAGCCGCTTCCCGACTTCCCGGCAGGGGCCTGACGTGAACGGCCGCATTCCCGCATTGCTGATCCTTGGCGCCGCGCTCGTCGCGGGCGTCGGGGTCTGGTATGCGCAGGAATACGGATTTTACGAGCGCGTGGACCCAGCGGGTGTCGCGATAACCGTGATGGCGGGCGGGCAGGCGGTGCCACTGCAGGCCGGCGATCTTGAGGCGATCGACGCCTCAAGCTCGCCCATCCGCTGGCGCGGCTGCTTCCGACTGGACCAACCGTTGCCGGCCGATGCCGAACCCTTTGCCGGGGCGACGCCGCTGATCGGCCCCGGCTGGTTTTCCTGCTTTGACGCGGGCCGGATCGCGGCGGATCTCGCCTCCGGCGCGGCCAAGGCCTATCTGTCCCAGCCCGAGATCCGCCCTGATGTGGATCGCGTGATCGCCGTCTATCCCGACGGCCGCGCCTTTGGCTGGCACCAATTCAACGACAAGACCCCCGAACGCGGAGTGATGGACTGATGCCCGACCTTCTGATCGAGCTTTTCTCGGAAGAAATCCCGGCGCGGATGCAGGCCCGCGCGCGCGAGGACCTGAAGAAACTGGTGACTGACGGGCTGGTCGCGGCTGGCCTGACCTATGCCAGCGCCGGCGCTTTTTCGACGCCGCGCCGCCTGGTTCTGACCGTCGAGGGTCTGACTGCCCACAGCCCGACGACGCGCGAGGAACGCAAGGGACCGCGCACCGACGCCCCGGACGCCGCGCTGGAGGGCTTTTTGCGCTCGACCGGATTGACGAAGGACCAACTTCAGGCGCGTGACGACAAGAAGGGCCAGGTCTGGTTCGCCGTCATCGCCAAGGCTGGCCGCCCCGCTGCGGAAATCGTGGCCGAGGTGCTGGACTCCGCGATCCGCAATTTCCCCTGGCCCAAGTCGATGCGCTGGGGTGCGGGTTCGCTGCGCTGGGTCCGCCCGCTGCATTCGATCATCTGCCTTCTGTCCGACGAGGGCGGCGCGAATGTCGTCCCGCTGGAGGTCGAGGGGATCACCGCCGGGAATACCACGCGCGGCCACCGCTTCATGGCCCCGGACGAGATCACCGTTTCCGGCTTCGACGATTACGCGGCCAAGCTGCGCCGCGCCCGCGTCATGCTGGACAGCGCCGAACGCGAGGCCGCGATCCGGCAGGAAGCCGCGAATCTCGCCTTTGCCCGCGGCTGGGAGATCATGCCCGATGACGGCCTGCTCTCTGAAGTTGCGGGGCTGGTCGAATGGCCGGTGCCGCTGATGGGCGTGATCGAGGACCGGTTCCTGACCCTTCCGCCCGAGGTGCTGCAGACCTCGATGAAGGAGCATCAGAAATTCTTCTCGGCCCGGAACCCCAAAACGGGTCGGATCGAAGGCTTCGTGACCGTGGCCAACATCGAGACGCCGGACAATGGCGAGACGATTTTGAAGGGCAATCAGCGCGTGCTGGCCGCCCGGCTGTCGGACGCCGTGTTCTTCTGGGAAAACGACCGCCGCGAGGCGAAATCGGGCATGGCCGACTGGGCCGAGGGCCTGAAATCCGTGACCTTCCAAAGCAAGCTTGGTTCGCAGGCCGATCGCATTGACCGCATTGCCCAACTGGCGCGCGAAATCGCGCCGCTGGTCGGAGCGGATGCCGATGAGGTCGAGCAGGCCGCCCGCGTGGCGAAGCTTGACCTGCGTTCCGCGATGGTCGGCGAATTCCCCGAACTGCAAGGCACGATGGGGCGCTATTATGCGCTCGAAGCGGAACTTCCCGCCGCTGTCGCCGATGCGGCGCGCGATCACTATTCGCCCGTCGGGCCGTCGGATGATGTGCCCTCGGCTCCCGTCTCGGTTGCCGTGGCGCTGGCCGACAAGCTCGACACGCTGACCGGGTTCTGGGCTATCGACGAGAAACCGACCGGCTCGAAGGACCCCTTCGCGCTGCGCCGTGCGGCACTGGGCGTGATCCGTCTGGTGCTGGCGAACGAGGTCCGCGCGAACCTACTACTTAGTCTGAGGCTCAAGATTTTCAATTTTGAAATGGCTGAAATTTATCGGCAAGGCTTCTGGGACGAGGGCTCATTGTTCGCTCTAGAAATAGCGCGCGATAAGTTGTTGAATGGTGACGCGCCAAACACAGTTGGTGCTTGTCTCCGGCAAGCGTTTGCAGACAAAGAGCCTCAACTCGATGTGTTCGACAAAGATAGCCGCGAATTGGCTGTTCTTACGAAGACTGCAGAAGGTGCTGTTAGTCTACTCGCCTTCTTCCACGACCGCCTGAAGGTCTATCTGCGCGATCAGGGCATCCGCCACGACATCATTGACGCGGTGATCGCCATGCCCGGCAATGACGACCTCGTCCTGCTGGTGAATCGCGCCGTTGCGCTGAATGACGTGCTGAAGACCGAAGACGGGACGAACCTGCTGCAGGGCCTGAAGCGCGCCAGCAACATCCTGACCCAGGCCGAGGCCAAGGACGGGGTCGAATACAGTTTCGGCGCCGATCCGAAATTCGCCGAGACCGAACAGGAACGCGCGCTTTTCGACGCGCTCGACAGGGCCGAACCCGCGATCCGCGAAGCCGTGCGTGGCGAGGATTTCCCCGCCGCCATGCAGGGTATCGCCACATTGCGCGCCCCGATCGACGCCTTCTTCGAAGCTGTGCAGATCAACACGGACAACCAGATCGTCCGCCGCAACCGCCTGAACCTGCTGTCGCGCATCCGCGAGGCGGGGCGGCTGGTCGCGGATTTCGGCCGGATCGAGGGCTGACGGCTTCATCGCTTCGAAAGTACCCACGGGGGAGCGGGGGCAGTCGGCCCCCGCTCTTCGCGCTTGCAGCATTCGTTGGGCCGTGCCTAATGTGACGGCATCATGACCGCACTGAACGATCCCGATGCCATTGTCGAAATCACCCCTTCGGCGGGGATCCAGGTCCCACGCTACGGCTGGCGGGCGAAATGCCTGCAACGTCTGGTGCGCATGGGATTGCCGGTCCCGCTCAGCTTCGCGATCTCGGCCGATGCGGTGCGCGCGATCGCGGCCGGGCAGACCCCCGATCCACGCCAGCTTGCCGCGGTCATCGAACGAGCAGACGGGCTGGTCAGCATCCGGCCCTCGGCGGCAAATCCGGCATGGGGCGGGCCGGGGACGGTCCTGAACGTCGGGATCAACGACGCCTGTCATGCCCGGCTGGTCGAGACGCGCGGACAGGCCGCGGCCGACGCGCTGTATCTGGGTTTCGTGCAATCCTTTGCGATCCATGTCGCGCGACTGGATGCCGAAGCGTTCTCGGACAACGAGGTCGGGCTGGCTGGTGCGCTTCGCGCCTATGAGGACGAGACGGACGAGGAGTTTCCGCAGGACCCGGCCCGGCAACTGGCCGAGGTGCTGCGCAGCATGGCGCGTGCCTGGGACGGTCCGACGGCGCGGCTTCTGCGCCAGGCCAAGGGCGCGCCGACGCATGCTCCGCTGGGGCTGATCGTGCAGACCATGGCGCTCGCGATCGGGCCGGGGGTGACGGGGTCGGGTTCGATCCAGCTTGCCGACAGTTCGACCGGAATGCCACGCATCACCGGGCGTTTTCGCGGCCAAAGTCAGGGCAGGGCCAAGGCCGAGGGGGCCGAGACGCTTTACCTGACCCGCGACCCGCGTGGCCCCTCGCTTGAGGAAGCCGCGCCCGAGGTCTTTGCCGACCTGATCCGCTATGGTGTCGCCGCCCGCGAACGCCTGCGCGAGGAAATGCTGGTCGAATTCGTTGTCTCGGACAGCAAGCTGTCGATCATCGACGCGGTGCGCGTCCCGCGCTCTTCCCGCGCGGCCGTGCGGATCGCCGTGGCGCTGGCCCGCGATGGCATCATTCCGACCGAAGAGGCGGTGATGCGGATCGAGCCGCGCGCCCTGTCGGACCTGCTGCATTACCAGGTTGATCCCGACGCGCCGCGCGACCTGATTGCCAAGGGCATCAATGCCAGTCCCGGCGCGGCGACCGGGCAGATCGTCTTCAGCGCAGCCGCCGCGCAGGCGGCCGAGGCGCGGGGCGAGCGCTGCGTTCTGGTCCGGCGCGAGACCGTGCCCGAGGATATCCGCGGCATGCATGCCGCGACCGCCGTCCTGACCGAGCGCGGCGGCATGACCAGCCACGCGGCGGTGATCGCGCGCGGCATCGGGCTGCCCTGCATCGTCGGCGCCTCGGGGATCTCGATCGACACGCGCGCCCGGACCATGCTGGCGGGGGGGCGCATGTTCCACGAGGGTGAGCAGATCACCATCGACGGGACCACCGGCGAGATTCTGGCGGGCGAGGCGGCGATGCTTGAACCCGCGCTGGACGAAAGCTTTAACCAGCTTCTCGACTGGGCGGACGCACATTGCCGCATCCGCATCCGCGCGAATGCCGACACGCCCGAAGATGCGCGCACTGCCCGCATGTTCAACGCGCAGGGGATCGGCCTTTGCCGGACCGAGCACATGTTCTTCGACGACCAGCGCCTGCCGGCGATGCGCGAGATGATCTTTGCCGACAAGCCCGGGGACCGTCGCCTGTCGCTGGAACGGTTGCTGCCGATGCAGCGCAGTGATTTTGCCGCGCTGTTCGAGATCATGGCCGGACTTCCCGTCACCATCCGGCTTTTCGACCCGCCCCTGCACGAATTCCTGCCCCATGACCGCGAGGGAATGCGCGAACTGGCGGAATCGCTGGATCTGCCGCTGTCGGATGTGACGCGCCGGGTCGAGGCGCTCAGCGAATTCAACCCCATGCTGGGCATGCGCGGGGTCCGGCTGGGGATCACCGTCCCCGAGATCTATGACATGCAGGCCCGCGCCATCTTCGAGGCGACGATTCAGGCCAGCAAGAATGGCGAAGCCGTGGTCCCCGAGATCATGATCCCGCTGGTCAGCGCCCGGCGCGAGGTCGAACTGGTCAAGAACCGGATCGATGCCGTTGCCGCCGCCGTCCGCAACGAGACCCGCAAGGACGTCACCTATCGCCTTGGCGTAATGGTCGAGACCCCGCGCGCGGCGCTGCGCGCGGGCGATATTGCCGAACATGCCGCCTTCCTGTCCTTCGGCACGAACGACCTAACCCAGATGACCTATGGCCTGTCCCGAGACGATGCCGGCCGCTTCATGTCGGCCTATGTCGGGCAGGGGGTCTATGGCGAGGATCCGTTCCACATCCTCGACCGGGAAGGCGTCGGAGAGTTGGTCGCCATCGGCACCGAACGCGCCCGCAGCCGCGCGCCGGGGATCACCATCTCGGTCTGTGGCGAGCATGGCGGCAACCCGGAATCGATCGCTTTCTGCCTGCGGGCGGGCGTCAATTACGTCTCTTGTTCGCCCTTCCGAGTGCCCGTCGCGCGCCTTGCCGCGGCGCAGGAATCGATTCTGATGAGTCGCGAAGACGCAGAATCGGCCGCCAACCGCGAGTCCTAAGACCTGCCGATTTTGGCCAGATCCCGCTGTTTCCGGAAAAGCACGTCGGCGGGTTTCCGCTGGAATCCCTTATTTTGCAGCTAATTCCGGGCCTCGCGCCGATGTGCGCTGGAAGCCCGGGCACCTTCCTTGGTCTCTAACGGACATAAACAGGGCCCTGCCAGGCCCAGAACGTAACCGTCCGGACAGTGAATACCGGATCCCTTGTAACAGGATCGACATGTCGACACCGATGTCTTGGCTGGCGCGCGTTTCCCTGTGTGTTGCCCTCGCGCTGCCCACCATTTCAGCTGCTCCCGCATTCGCGGACACCCGCGCATCCGAAAAAACCCCGACCCGCACTGCCGCCGCTGCCACTCCGCAGGTCAGCAAAACCGACCTGCAATGCCTGTCCGAGGCGCTTTATTTCGAAGCGCGCGGTGAAGGCGCCCAGGGCCAACGCGCCGTGGCCGAAGTCATTCTCAACCGCGTGGATCACCCCCGGTTCCCGAAAACCGTCTGTGGCGTTGTGAACCAGCGCGGACAGTTCACCTATAAAAAGGCGCGTATCCGCGAACGCGGCGCCTTTGCCCGCGCGCAGAAGATCGCCCAGGCGGCGCTGCAGGGCGCACCGCGCAACCTGACCGGTGGCGCGACCTATTTCCACACCGGCGGCGTCCGTCCGTCCTGGTCGCGCAAGTTCGAACGCACGACCCGGATCGGCAGCCACTATTTCTATCGCTCGGATCGCCGCATGGCGGCGAACTGACGCCCAGGAAGCATGATCGAAACGGCCCCGTCCCTTGCGGCGGGGCCGTTTTCCTGTGAAATGCGTCACATGGACCAGCCCGATCGCATTCATCTGCGCGATTACGTCGTTTCGGCGGAAATCGGCGCCTTCCAGACCGAGCGGGGGCAACCCCAGCGTCTGCGCTTCAATCTCGAGGTCGAACTCGCCGCCCATGTCTCGGGCGCGGATGACGAAGTGGACCGGATTCTCAGCTATGACGTGCTGACCGGCGCGGTCTCGGCGGGCTTGGGCGATCGTCGCCTCGACCTGCTGGAAACGCTGGCCGAGATCATCGCCGCCCATGTCCTTGCCCATCCCCGCGCCGCGCAGGTCAGCGTGACCGTCGAGAAGCTGGACCGGATTCCCGGCGCGCTTGGCGTCACGCTGCTGCGCCGCATCCCCCGGATCGAGGTCGCGCCGGTCGAGGCCCCGATCCGCGTCATCTTCCACGGGACAACCATGGCCCTGCCGCAAGGCGCGGTGGTGCTGGTGCCGGATGCGCCGGGCCTGCCCGTGCCGCAGGGCGGGAACGGGCGCGAGATCGCGCTTCTCGCGCTGGATCAGGCGGCTTGGGCGCTGGCCGCGCAACTGGGCGTGACCGTCGCGGACAGCCGGACCGAGCTTGACTGGGCCGCGACCGAGGGGCGTGCCGTCGTCTGGGCGCCTGCGCGGATGGCGCGTGACGTCGCCGGGTTGCCTGCCAACCCCCATGCGCTGGCGATCTGGCTGGCGGATCGCCTGTCTGCCGAGCGGCTGGATTGGGCACTGCCCGAGGGCGCGGCAGAACCTGAGCTTCCCCCCGGTTTCGCCATCCCGTCCGGACGGATCGGCGCGCGATGACGCGGACCTATTTCCGCCCCATCCCGGCCGAGCATGGTCGCTGGCAGCTTGCCGGGGGATGGATCCGTTTTTCGCAATTCGAGATCCTGCGCCGGGGAGAGCCTCCGTGCCTGTCCGAGCTTGCACCGGACGAGGTCATGGCCGCCCTGACCGCGCCGCGCGCGGATGTGCTGGGTCTGCCAATGGACCGCCCGCGCATCATGGGCATCGTCAATGCGACGCCCGACAGTTTCTCGGACGGGGGGCGCTATGATCCTGTCGCCCATGCCCGCACGCTGAAAGTGCAGGGGGCCGAAATTCTGGACATCGGCGGCGAGTCGACCCGCCCCGGCGCGCTGGAAGTTCCCGAACACGACGAGATCGCCCGCATCGTGCCGGTCATTGGGGCCGCGCGCGAACTGGCAGGCATCTCGGTAGACACGCGCAAGGCCGGGGTTGCCCATGCCGCCGTGGCGGCGGGCGCGGGGCTGATCAACGACGTCTCGGGGTTTGACTTCGACCCCGGCATGGCGGCTGCCGTCGCCGGGACCGGCGCCGCCGTGTGTCTGATGCACGCGCAGGGTATCCCTTTGACGATGCAGGACAACCCGATCTATGACGACGTGCTGCTGGATGTCTATGACGCGATCGAGGCCCGTATAGCCCGTGCGTGTTCGGCGGGAATCCCCCTTGGTCGGATCGTGATCGATCCGGGCATTGGTTTTGGCAAAACCCAAGCGCATAATCTGGCGATCCTGCGGCGGATCTCGTTGTTTCATGGGCTTGGCTGCGCAATTCTGCTGGGGGTTTCGCGAAAGCGCTTCATCGGCGCGATCGGCGGGGCTGACGAACCGGCGAACCGCGCGGCGGGCACCCTGGCGGTGACGTTGGCCGGGGTCGCGCAGGGCATACAAATCCACCGCGTCCATGACGTGGAAGACACGAGGCAGGGCCTTGCCCTTTGGCGGGCCGTGACCGGAGGAAGCGAATGAGCAGGAAACTTTTCGGAACCGACGGTGTCAGGGGCAGGGCCAACAGCTATCCCATGACCGCCGAGATGGCGTTGCGGCTGGGTGCCGCCGCCGGGCGCTATTTCCGGCGCAGCGGCGAGGAACATCACCGCGTCGTCATCGGCAAGGACACGCGGCTGTCCGGCTATATGCTGGAAAACGCGCTGACCGCCGGTCTGACCAGCACCGGCATGAACGTCCTGCTGCTTGGCCCGGTGCCGACACCCGCCGTCGGATACCTGACGCGCTCGATGCGGGCGGATGTGGGAATCATGATCTCGGCCAGCCATAACCCGGCGGCCGATAACGGCATCAAGTTCTTTGGCCCCGACGGCTTCAAGTTGTCAGACGAGGCCGAGGCCGAGATCGAGGCGATCGTCGCAGGCGAGATCGTGCCCGCCCAACCTGCGAATATCGGTCGCGCGAAGCGGATCGACGATGGCCGCGGCCGCTATGTCGAATATGCCAAGACCACCTTCCCGGTCGGGCACCGGCTGGACGGGCTGAAGGTTGTGATCGATTGCGCGAATGGCGCGGCCTATCGCGCCGCGCCCGACGTGCTGTGGGAATTGGGGGCCGAGGTGATCCCGCTGGGCGTCACCCCGAATGGCCACAACATCAATGACGGTGTGGGCTCGACCCACACCGACGCCTGTGCCCGCGCCGTCATCGAGCATGGCGCAGATCTGGGCATCAGCCTGGACGGCGATGCCGACCGGGTCATGATCATCGACGAAAAGGGCCGGGTGGCCGATGGCGACCAGATCATGGCGCTGCTGGCGGGCCGCTGGGCCGACCAGGGCCGCCTGCGCGGCGGCGCGCTGGTCGCGACGGTGATGTCGAATCTGGGGCTGGAGCGTTTCCTTGCGGGACGCGGCCTGCGCCTGGAGCGCACGGCCGTCGGGGACCGCTATGTCGTCGAGCGGATGCGCGGTGCGGGCTTCAACCTGGGGGGCGAACAGTCGGGTCATATCGTGATGACCGACTATGCCACCACCGGCGACGGCCTGATTGCGGGACTTCAGTTCCTGGCGGCTTTGTCCGATAGCGGGCACAAGGCCTCGGAACTGGTGGCGCAGTTCGACCCGGTGCCCCAGCTTCTGAAGAACGTGCGGTATCAAGCCGGGGCAGACCCGCTGTCGACCGAGGCCGTCCGGGCCGAGATCGCGCGCGCCGAGGCGCGGCTTAGCGGTTCCGGTCGCGTCCTGATCCGCAAGTCGGGGACCGAGCCCCTGATCCGCGTGATGGCCGAAGCCGAGGACGAAACTGTCCTGCGCGAAGTGGTCGAGGGGATCGTGGCCGCGGTCGAGCGCGCGGCCTATACCGCGGTCGTCGGATCGTAATCGTAAAGCCAGGCGAACCGGCCGATCATCTGGCCGGGCGCCAGTCGCGACACCGTGCGCAGACCGGCATGGGCCACGGCCCTGGCCGGTCCCTTCAGGTGATAGTTGCGGGCATTGGCATTCGCGGCGTCGACGATCCGCACGCAGCGCGGGTGGCGTAAGCTTTGGAAGTGCTGAAGCGCCGCGCCAAGCTCTCGTCCGGAATCAAGGCAGGCGGCCAGGATCCAGGCATCCTCGATCGCCATGACCGCACCCTGCGCCATGAAGGGCAGGGTCGGATGGGCGGCATCGCCGATCAGCGCCAGCGCCGGACCGTCACCTTCCGCGCGATACCAGTGCGGCGCGACCGGGTGACGGAAAAGCCCCCAAAGGCCGACCTGCTGAACCCGTTCCAGCCAACCCGGCACCGGACCGCCGAAGCGGGCAAAGGCTGCGCGCAGATCGTTGGGGTCGCCGGGTTGGGACCATCCCTCGTCCTGCCAGTCGGGGCGTTCCAGCACGGCAACGATATTGCGCAACCCGCCCGCCAAGGGATAGCTGACAAGGTGGCGCCCCGGTCCCATGAAGATCTGTGCTGCGGGGGCCGGCTCCTCCTCGGCGGGAATCAGGGTCCGCCATGCGCTTTGGCCGGTGAAGAAAGGCGCCTGAGTCCCATTCAGCAGGCTGCGAGTCCGGCTTTTGACGCCATCGGCCCCGATCACCAGCCGGCAATCCCGTGGGATGCTGTGGACATCGTGGCCAAGTTCGATCTCGGCCCCTGCAGCGCGTGCCGCATCGGCCAGCATCTCGACCAGCCTTGCGCGATGGACCAGCCGGAACTCATCCTGAGGGCGGAAACGCGCAAGATCCAGCCGCGCCACCATCGCACCCGACGTGTCGCGAAGCTCGACCCGTTCCGATTGCAACGAGATCTCGCGGAAGCGCGGGCCAAGCCCCAGCGCGTCCAGCACCCGAAACGCGTTGGGCGAGATTTGCAGCCCTGCGCCGATATCGTCCAGCGAGGCCGCGCGTTCCAGCACCCGCACGGGAAAGCCCCGTCGCGCCAGCGCGCAGGCGGCCGTCAGTCCGGCAACCCCTCCGCCAATGATTGCAATGGGAAGTGAATGAGGACCGGACATGGCCTTGTCCCTGAATACAAAAATACCGCCCTTCCGGCGGCGCATGAACACCGCCGGAAGGGGTGCGGAACGTCAGTCGTCGCGATAGACGCGCTCTTTTCGCTCGTGCTTTTCCTGCGCTTCCAGCGTCATCGTCGCGGTAGGTCGTGCGTCCAGCCGTTTCAGGCTGATCGGCTCGCCGGTCATTTCGCAATACCCGTATTCGCCGGTCTCGATCCGGCGCAGGGCCGAGTCGATCTTGCTGACAAGCTTGCGCTGGCGGTCACGGGTGCGCAGTTCCAGCGCACGGTCCGTTTCCTCCGATGCCCGATCGGCAAGGTCGGGCACGTTGCGCGCACTTTCCTGCAATCCTTCAAGCGTTTCGGCAGATTGATCCAGAAGCTCCTGCTTCCACGCAACCAGCTTGCGGCGGAAATACTCAAGCTGCCGCTCGTTCATGAAAGGTTCGTCTTCGGCGGGGCGATAATCTTCGGGCAGAAAGGTCTGGGCTTTCATCGTTCCTCCGGGAGCGGGGCCTGCATGCCCGCACCTTGCGGCCCCCATAAAGTATGGTGCCGGGTTTGTCACTAGGACATTCCGGCAAGTCGGGATGCTGCGCTTGCACGGCAACGGCCCCCCGCGTAGCCTTGACCGGAATGCGCAAAGGACGGGCGGATGCAGTTTTCCTCGACAAAAAACTATGTGGCGCCGCCCGACCTGACGGTCGCGGTAAATGCCGCGATCACCCTTGAGCGTCCGCTTCTGGTCAAGGGAGAGCCGGGGACAGGCAAGACGGAACTGGCGCGTCAGGTGGCGGAAAGCCTTGGACTGCCGATCATCGAATGGAACGTGAAGTCGACCACGCGGGCGCAGCAGGGGCTTTACGAATACGACGCCGTTTCGCGGCTGCGGGACAGCCAGCTGGGCGATGCCCGCGTGCAGGATGTCGCGAACTATATCCGCAAGGGGAAGATGTGGCAGGCTTTTGAGGCAGACGCCAAGGTGGTGCTGCTGATCGACGAGATCGACAAGGCGGATATCGAGTTCCCGAACGACCTGCTGCAAGAGCTAGACCGCATGGAGTTCCATGTCTACGAGACGGGAGAGACGGTCCGCGCGCTGCATCGCCCCATCGTCATCATCACCTCGAACAACGAAAAAGAGCTGCCGGACGCTTTCTTGCGGCGCTGCTTCTTCCATTTCATCCGCTTCCCCGATGTCGAAACGCTGAAGCGCATCGTCGATGTCCATTACCCCGGCCTGAAGCCGCGTCTGCTGGACGAGGCGTTGAACCAGTTCCTTGAACTGCGCGAGGTAAAGGGGCTGAAGAAGAAGCCCTCGACCAGCGAATTGCTGGATTGGCTGAAACTGATCCTGGTCGAGGATCTGTCGCCCGAAGACCTGAAGCGCCCGGCGGGTGAGATGCTGCCCCGCCTGCATGGCGCGTTGTTGAAGAACGAGCAGGACGTGGCCCTGTTCGAGCGGCTGGCCTTCATGGCAAGGAGGCAAAGATGATCCGCCCCCTGCACCACGAGGATCGTGCGGGATGGGAGGCGCTTTATCGTGGCTATCAGGCGTTTTACGGCTTTCACGACCGCAAGCCGGAATTCTATGATCGCGCCTTTGAACGGCTGATGTCGGGCAGGGCCGGGGATTTTCACGGTCTGGTTGCCGAGGATGAAGGCCAGCTTCTGGGTCTGGTCCATTACGTCTTCCATCCGAACCTGTGGCGGGATGAAGGGGTCTGTTATCTGCAGGATTTGTTCGCCGCACCCGAAGCCCGCGGCAAGGGCGTGGGCCGGGCGCTGATCGGCGCAGTCTATGACGCGGCGGATGCGGCTGGCGTTCCCAATGTCTATTGGCTGACGGCCGAGGACAATTATCCGGGGCGGATACTCTACGACCGCGTCGCGGTAAAATCGCCCTTCATCCGATACAATCGCAAGCTTTGAACGAAAAAGGCGGCCCTTGGGCCGCCTGTCGGTCGGGGGTCTGGTTCCGTGCCTTAGCGCAGGCCGGTTTCGTTCAGCAGGCCCTTGCGCTTGGCTTCGTAGTAATAGCCGCGCGAATACCATTTCACGGCAGCGTCCTGATTTCCGCCGGCCACCAGATACGCGCCGCGCAGGTATTTGACGCCGTATTTCAGGTTCGTATCGGCATCCAGAAGGCCGTTCGCCGAGCCCTGATAGCCCATGCCGCGCGCGGTCGCGGGCAGGATCTGCATCAGCCCGTAATACGGGCCGTTGCGGGCGCCGGGACGATGGCGGGATTCGCGGATGATGACGCGGTGCACCAGCTCCACCGGAACCTGGTATTGCTGCGCGTATTTATTGATCAGGTGACGCAGTTCAGGCGTCTCGTTCGCATGAAGACCAACGGTGTCGGCGGCAGTGGCGCGGGGTTCGACAAGATAGCGGCGATCAGGATCGACCCGATTGTCGCCGCATGCCCCAAGTGCGAAGACGCCACCCAGCACAAGCAGACGGATCATGGTTTTCATGGCTGCCCTCGAATTTATCGTTGGCAGGGACTTTAGCCACGGGTTCCCCGGTCGAGAAATCATAAGATAAGGCCGCCCCGGTCCGGGACGGCCTTTCGGCGGATTATCGCCAGTGCCTTTCGGCGATACCGGTAAGTTTTCGCCGATCAGACGTGGATCGCACCGTCACCGCAGGCCAGCGCGGCTTCGCGCACGGCTTCCGAACAGGTCGGGTGGGCGTGGCAGGTCAGCGCAATATCCTGTGCCGAAGCGCCGAATTCCATTGCGACGCAGACTTCGTGGATCATCTCGCCCGCGTTCGGACCGATGATGTGGCAGCCCAGCACGCGGTCGGTCGCGGCATCTGCGATCAGCTTGACGAAGCCTTCGGCTTGGAACAGCGCCTTGGCACGGGCATTGCCCATGAAGGGGAACTTGCCAACCTTGACCTTGCGGCCGGATTCCTTCGCGGCTTCCTCGGTCAGGCCGACCGACGCGACTTCCGGGGTCGTGTAGATCACGCCCGGAATGACCGAGTAGTTCACATGGCCATGCTTGCCGGCGATGACTTCGGCAACGGCCATGCCTTCGTCCTCGGCCTTGTGGGCCAGCATCGGGCCGGGCACCGCGTCGCCAATGGCATAGATGCCCTTGACCGAGGTCTGCCAGTGGTCGTCGACGGCGACGAAGCCGCGCTCGTTCAGCGCGACGCCGACCTTGTCGAGACCCAGGCCCGAGATATAGGGACGGCGGCCGGTCGCGACCAGGACAGCTTCCGCCTCGATCTGGTGCTCGCTGTCATCCTTGCGCAGCTTGTAGGTGACCTTGGCCGAACCGTTCGCGACCGAGGTGCCCGAAACGGCAGCGCCCAGCACGAATTTCATGCCCTGCTTGGACAGGATCTTCTGGAACTGCTTCTGGACCTCGCCGTCCATGCCGGGGGTGATCGCGTCAAGGAATTCGACGACGGTCACGTCCGCGCCAAGGCGCGCATAGACAGAACCCAGTTCCAGCCCGATGACGCCCGCGCCGATCACGACCATCGATTTCGGGATCTTCGGCAGGGCCAGCGCACCGGTCGAATCGACGACGATGCCGCCTGCATTGTCGACCTCGACGCCCTTCAGGCTGGAGGGTTCCGAACCCGAAGCGATGACGATGTTCTTCGTCTCGTGGACAGTGTCGCCCACCTTGACCTTGCCCGCGCCCTCGATCTCGGCCCAGCCCTTGATCCAGTCGATCTTGTTCTTCTTGAACAGGAACTCGATGCCCTTGGTGTTGCCGCCGACCGTCTCGGTCTTGTAGGCCTGCATCTTGTCCCAGTCGACATCGACATGGGCGTTCATCAGGCCCATCTTGGCAAAGTTCTCATGCGTCTCGTGCAGCATGTGGCTGGCGTGAAGCAGCGCCTTGGACGGGATGCAGCCCACGTTCAGGCAGGTGCCGCCCAGGGTCTCGCGGCCCTCGACGCAGGCGACCTTCAGACCAAGCTGCGCGGCGCGGATGGCGCAGACATAGCCGCCGGGGCCGGCCCCGATCACGATCAGGTCATAGGTGGACATTCAGGTCTCCTTGCATCTCCGGCGCCTTGGACAACGCGTGCGCCGGTCCGTTTCATGTGAATAGGCTGGTGACGATCATCACCAAGGTTGCGACAAAGCCTATGGCCCAGATCAGCGATCGCCAGGGCGACCAGCCAAGGGCATAGGCGGGAACGTAAAGGATCCGCGCCAGCAGATAGAGCCAGGCGCAGACCGCGGTCAGAAGGCTGTCGGTATCCGTGACCATCACCAGAAGCACGGCGATGGTGAACAGGATCAGGCCTTCGAAATGATTGTTCACCGCGCGGCGTAGGCGTCCGGTGCGGGGCGAGAATTCCGGCTGACGGTCGCGCGGTCCGGCATTCCATGCCGCCCCGACATCGCGGTTCATCGACGCCCCCGCCAATCCGATCTGGATGGCCTGAAGCAGGGCGGCAAGCGCAAGCGCGGTGGTTTCAGCGGCCATCAGGCGGTCTCGACGAAATGGAACTCAGAGGACTGCACGCCCGCCTTCGGTCCGAAGATCGCCTTCATCACCGAAATATAGGTATTGGCGCGGGCTGCATCCGTGACCTCGAACAACGCCCAGGCATCGGTATCGCTTTCACGCCAAAGCTGCAGCAGATTCAGGCTGTTGTGGCTGCGGCGAGGATTGTCCGCATCGAATTCGGTCCGGAATTTCGCGAAATCAGCGACTTTGAAACGGGCGATCATCTGGGTCATGGCGTCACTCCTGGCGTCGGTCCATAGCCGCCTTCGGCGAGATAAGGCGACCTTCTGCGGTTTCAACAGATTAGGCCGGAAAGAGTTGCGCAGCCCCGAAGGGACTGCGCGCCTTTGTCTTGGCAGGGCCTGCCGGCCCCGCAGGGATCACAGATCCATCAGCAGGCGGCGGGGATCTTCCAGCGCTTCCTTGACGCGGACCAGGAAGGTCACGGCGCCCTTGCCGTCGACGATGCGGTGGTCATAGCTCAGCGCAAGATACATCATCGGGCGGATGACGATCTGGCCGTCGACCACGACCGGGCGATCCTGGATCTTGTGCATGCCAAGGATGCCCGATTGCGGCGGGTTCAGGATCGGCGAGGACATGAGCGAGCCATAGACGCCGCCGTTCGAGATGGTGAAGGTGCCGCCCTGCATCTCGGCCATGGTCAGCTTGCCGTCGCGGCCCTTGGCCCCGAGTTCGCCGATTTCCTTCTCGATCTGGGCAAAGCCCTTGCGGTCGGCGTCGCGGACGACCGGAACCACCAGGCCGTTCGGGGTGCCGACAGCTACGCCCATATGGACGAAGTGCTTGTAAAGGACATCGCCCCCGTCGATCTCGGCGTTGACTTCCGGCACTTCCTTCAGCGCGTGGACGCAGGCTTTGACGAAGAAGGACATGAAGCCCAGCTTCACCTTGTGCTTCTTCTCGAACTGATCCTTGTAGGTGTTGCGCAGGTTCATGACCGCCGACATGTCCACCTCGTTATAGGTGGTCAGCATCGCAGCGGTGTTCTGCGCATCCTTGAGGCGGCGGGCGATGGTCGCGCGCAGGCGGGTCATCTTGACGCGCTCTTCGCGGGCGGCATCCTCAGCCGAGCTGGGCGCGCGGGGGGCAGCTGCCGGGGCGGGCGCGGCCGAGGCCACGGGGGCCGAACCGGCGCGGGCCACGTCTTCCTTCATCACGCGGCCGTCGCGGCCGGTGCCGGTGACGGCGTCGCGCGAAAGACCGGCTTCCGCCAGCGCCTTCTTGGCCGAGGGTGCGTCCTCGACATCCTTGCGCAAGGCGGGGGTTTCGGGGCCAGCGCCGGGCGATTGCACGGCCGCGGCCTTCTTGGCCTCGGGTTCGGCCTTGGCCGAGGGGGCGGCGCCGACAGCACCTTCGGTGATGATGGCCAGGCGGGCACTTGCGTCGACCGTGGCGCCTTCCTCGGCCAGGATCTCGGCCAGCACACCCGCGGCGGGTGCCGGAACCTCGACCGAGACCTTGTCGGTCTCAAGCTCGCACAGCATCTCGTCCTGCGCGACCGTGTCGCCGACCTTCTTGAACCAGGTCGCCACGGTGGCTTCGGTGACGCTTTCGCCCAGGGTGGGCACCATCACGTCGACGGATTTTCCGCTCATCTTCTTCTGTCCTTCCTGGGGCTTGGTGCCCGTTTCTGCCTTGGGCAACATTTCTTCGGGGCCAGCGTTCCCGACCTCTGCAATCTGGGCGAGCAAGGCGTTGGGCGTGACCGTCTCGCCTTCGGCGGCAATGATCTCGGCCAGCTTGCCGGCGACGGGCGAGGGGACCTCGACCGTCACCTTGTCGGTTTCCAGTTCGCAAAGCATTTCATCAACCGCGACCGTGTCACCCGGTTTCTTGAACCAGGTGGCGACGGTCGCTTCGGATACCGATTCCCCTAGGGTGGGGACGCGTAGTTCGACTGCCATGTCACTTCCCGACGGTGATGGCTTCGTTCACGAGCGCTTCCTGCTCGGCCTTGTGGCGCGAGGCGAGGCCGGTTGCCGGCGAGGCCGAGGCGGTGCGACCGACATAACGTGCGCGACCGTGCTTGGCGCCGATCCGGGCCAGAACCCATTCGATGTTCGGCTCGACGAAGGTCCAGCCGCCCATGTTCTTGGGCTCTTCCTGGCACCAGACGATTTCCGCATCCTTGAAGCGCTCAAGCTCCTTGGACATGGCCTGGGCCGGGAACGGATAGAACTGTTCAAGACGCAGCAGGTAGACGTCGTCCGCGCCAGCGGCGTCGCGGGCGGCAAGCAGGTCGTAATAGACCTTGCCCGACGAGATCACGACGCGCTTGATCTGGGCATCCGGCTTCAGCTTCAGGTCCGAACGGCCGCGTTCCGCATCGTCCCAAAGGACGCGGTGGAAGGTCGAGCCGGTCTGGAACTCTTCGGCCTTCGAGATCGCCAGCGGGTGACGCAGCAGCGATTTCGGGGTCATCAGGACCAGCGGCTTGCGGAACGGGCGCTTCAGTTGACGACGCAGGATGTGGAAATAGTTCGCCGGGGTCGTGCAGTTGGCGACGATCCAGTTATCCTCGGCCGACATCTGCAGCCAGCGCTCAAGCCGGGCCGAGCTGTGCTCGGGGCCCTGGCCTTCGTAGCCATGCGGCATCAGCATCACCAGGCCCGACATCCGCAGCCATTTCTTTTCGCCCGAGTTGATGAACTGGTCGAACATGATCTGCGCGCCGTTGGCGAAGTCGCCGAACTGGGCTTCCCACATGGTCAGCGCGTTCGGTTCGGCCAGCGAATAGCCGTATTCGAAACCGAGAACCGCGTATTCCGACAGCATCGAGTCGATGACCTCGTAGCGGGCCTGACCGCCACGGACGTGGTTCATCGGATAGTGACGCTCTTCGGTGACCTGATCGATAAAGGCCGAGTGCCGCTGCGAGAAGGTGCCGCGGGTCGAATCCTGTCCGGCCAGGCGGACGGGGTGACCCTCGACCAGCAGCGAGCTGATCGCCAGCGCCTCGCCAGTCGCCCAGTCGAAGCCGTCGCCGGTCTCGAACATCTGCTTCTTCGACTCAAGAAGACGGCCGACGGTCTTGTGCAGCTCGAACCCTTCGGGAACGCGGGTCAGCGCGGTGCCGATCTGGGTCATCGTGTCGGGTGCGATGCCGGTCTGGCCGGCATTGTATTCCGCGCCTTCGATCTCAAGCCCGGACCACTTGCCGTCCAGCCAGTCGGCCTTGTTCGGCTTGAAGTTCCGGCCCACCTCGAACTCGGCGTTCAGATGCGACTGGAACGCGGCCTTCATCTCCTCGATCTCGCCTTCCGGCACGAGGCCATCGGCGACAAGGCGATCAGCATAAAGCTGCAGGGTGGTCTTGTGACCCTTGATGTTCTTGTACATCGCCGGGTTCGTGAACATCGGCTCGTCGCCTTCGTTGTGACCGAAGCGGCGATAGCAGATGATGTCCAGCACCACGTCCTTGTGGAACTTCTGGCGGAATTCCGTCGCGACGCGCGCGGCATGGACCACGGCCTCGGGATCGTCGCCGTTCACGTGGAAGATCGGCGCTTCGACCATCAGCGCGATGTCCGTGCAATAGGGCGAGGTGCGCGAGAAATGCGGCGCGGTCGTGAAGCCGATCTGGTTGTTCACGACGATGTGGATGGTGCCGCCGGTGCGGTGGCCGCGGATGCCCGAAAGCTGGAAGCACTCGGCCACGATGCCCTGGCCGGCGAAGGCCGCGTCACCATGCAGCAGGATCGGCAGCACGGCCGAGCGATAGGTCTGGTCCGAAAGCTGGTCCTGCTTGGCGCGGACCTTGCCCAGCACGACCGGGTTAACCGCCTCGAGGTGCGAGGGGTTCGCGGTCAGCGACAGGTGCACGGTATTGTCGTCGAAGGTGCGGTCCGACGAGGCGCCGAGGTGATATTTCACGTCGCCCGAACCGTCCACGTCCTCGGGCTTGTAGCTGCCGCCCTGGAATTCGTGGAAGATCGCGCGATAGGGCTTGTTCATCACGTTGCCCAGCACGGACAGGCGGCCGCGGTGGGGCATGCCGATCACGACTTCCTTCACGCCAAGCGCGCCGCCGCGCTTGATGATCTGCTCCATTGCAGGGATCAGCGCTTCGCCACCGTCAAGGCCGAACCGCTTGGTGCCCATGTATTTCACATGCAGGAACTTCTCGAAGCCCTCGGCCTCGACCAGCTTGTTCAGGATGGCGCGGCGGCCTTCGCGGGTGAACGCGATTTCCTTGCCATAGCCCTCGATCCGCTCTTTCAGCCAGGCGGCTTCCTCGGGGTTCGAGATATGCATGAACTGCAGCGCGAATGTGCCGCAATAGGTGCGCTTCATCAGGTCGACGATCTGGCGGATCGTGGCGATCTGCAGGCCCAGCACGTTGTCGATGAAGATCGGGCGGTCCATGTCGGCCGCGGTGAAGCCATAGGTCTCGGGCTTCAGCTCGCCATGCTCGGGGACCTCGCGCATTCCAAGCGGGTCAAGATCGGCGTGCAGGTGCCCGCGGATCCGATAGGCGCGGATCAGCATGATCGCGCGGATGCTGTCCAGCACGGCACGCTTCAGCTGGTCGTCGGAAAGCTGGACGCCCTTGTCGCCGGCCTTGGCCGCGATCTTGTCCAGCGCCGCCTTGGCCTCGGCCTTGGGCAGCATCGGCCATTCGCCGGTCAGCGCCGAGGTCACCTCGTCTGCGGGCGTCGGCGGCCAGTCCGCGCGGCGCCAGCTTGCGCCCTTGGCCTCGCGGGTGACGGTGGTTTCGTCATCGCCGAGGCTGCGGAAGAAGGCGTCCCATGCCGCGTCCACCGCCGAGGGATCTTTCGCCCACTGGCCGTAAAGCTGCTCGACATAGACCGCGTTCTGGCCCTGCAGGAAGCTGGAATCGTGGAAGGTTGCGTTGGGGGATTGATCGTTCATTTCTGATCGTCCAGTTGCTTGCCGTCGCGCTCAGGCGGCTGGTGAAGGTGCAGGGCGGCGGAATGCGTCGCCAACTGCTGGTCTGCGGGCTGTGGCTGGGGCGGGCATCGCTGGGTCCGGCTCAGGCACAGATAATGTCGATCTTGGCGGCTCCCGGATCGTCCAGGGGCGCATCCAGCGGCAGCCGCACGATTTGTGCGACGGCACGGCTTTCCAGCCCGCACAGGGCGCGGGCGGCCTGCTGTTCCGCATTGGCCGGGGCATTGCCGGGATGATAGATCAGCCGCCAGCCAGCATCGTTGCGATTGACGGTCCTGACCGCTTGGGGCGGCAGGCCGGTCGCCTGATGCAGGTTGGTGCGGGCGGGCACGCCGCCGGGCAGCATGTCCTCGGTCGGACCGCGTCCGCAGCCGGCGCTCAGCGTCAGCAGCAGCGCGCCCGCCAGCGGCAGCGCATGGCGGGTCGAGGGCAGAAGCCCCTGACGCACAAGTCCGCCTGGCCCCGGAAGAGGCAGGGCGGGCATGTCGCTGATGATCGCGTTGCGGTCCAATCCAGTCACCTGCGGCGGTTTCGGCGTAGCCCCCTATAGGTAGGCGGGGGCTACGCCTAAGTCAAAAGTCTTAGTCCGGCCTTAGCGGCCGATGGCCTTCAGCACGGCCTCGCCCAGACCGGCAGGGCTGTCGGCGACGATGATCCCGGCCGATTTCATGGCCTCGATCTTCGATTCCGCGTCGCCCTTGCCACCGGCGACGATCGCGCCGGCATGGCCCATGCGGCGGCCTTTCGGCGCGGTGCGGCCAGCGATGAAGCCTGCGGTCGGCTTCCAGTTGCCCTTGCGCTTCTGCTCGGCCAGGAACTCGGCCGCTTCTTCCTCGGCCGAGCCGCCGATCTCGCCGATCATGATGATCGACTCGGTCTCGGGGTCGTCCAGGAACATGCGCAGCACGTCGATATGCTCCATGCCCTTGATGGGGTCGCCGCCGATGCCGACAGCCGAGGACTGGCCAAGGCCGACATCCGAGGTCTGTTTCACGGCTTCATAGGTCAGCGTGCCCGAACGCGAGACGACGCCCACCGAGCCGCGCTTGAAGATGCTGCCCGGCATGATGCCGATCTTGCATTCGTCCGGGGTCATGATGCCGGGGCAGTTCGGGCCGATCAGGCGCGATTGCGAACCCTGCAGCGCGCGCTTGACGCGCATCATGTCCAGAACCGGGATGCCTTCGGTGATCGCGACGATCAGCGGGATCTGCGCGTCGATGGCTTCCAGGATCGAGTCCGCGGCGAAGGGCGGCGGAACATAGATCACCGAGGCATTGGCGCCGGTGACAGCCACGGCCTCGTGGACCGAGTTGTAGACGGGCAGGCCCAGATGCTCAGAACCGCCTTTGCCGGGGGTCACGCCGCCGACCATCTTGGTGCCATAGGCGATCGCCTGCTCGGTGTGGAAGGTGCCCTGGCTGCCGGTGATGCCCTGGCAGATGACTTTGGTATCTTTGTTAACGAGAACGGCCATGGAAAATTACCCCTTCACCGCTTTGACAATTTTCTGGGCGGCGTCCGACAGGTCGTCGGCGGCGATCACGTTCAGGCCGGATTTCGAGATGATCTCTTTGCCCAGCTCGACGTTGGTGCCTTCCAGACGGACAACCAGCGGAACCTGCAGGCCGACTTCCTTCACGGCGGCGATGATGCCTTCCGCGATGATGTCGCAGCGCATGATGCCGCCGAAGATGTTGACCAGGATGCCTTTGACGTTCGGGTCCGAGGTGATGATCTTGAACGCCTCGGTGACTTTCTCTTTCGTGGCGCCACCGCCAACGTCGAGGAAGTTCGCGGGCTCGGCACCGAACAGCTTGATGATGTCCATCGTGGCCATCGCCAGACCGGCGCCGTTGACCATGCAGCCGATTTCGCCGTCAAGCGCGATGTAGTTCAGGTCGAACTTGGACGCGGCGAGTTCCTTGGGATCTTCCTCGGTCTCGTCACGCAGCGCCAGGACATCGGCCTGACGGTAAAGCGCGTTGTTGTCGAAGCCCATCTTGGCGTCGAGGCACTTGAGGTCGCCCTTGTCGGTCACGATCAGCGGGTTGATCTCCAGCATCTCCATGTCTTTTTCGATGAACATGCGATACAGGTTGCGGATCAGCGCCACGCATTGCTTGACCTGACCACCGGTCAGACCCAGTGCGAAGGCAACGCGGCGGCCGTGGAAGTCCGAAAGTCCCGAAGCCGGATCGACGCTGAAGCTGACGATCTTTTCCGGGGTGTGGGCAGCGACTTCCTCGATGTCCATGCCGCCTTCGGTCGAGGCGACGAACGACACGCGCGAGGTCTGGCGGTCGACCAGCAGCGCAAGATACAGCTCGCGCTCGATGTCCGAACCGTCTTCGATATAGATGCGGTTGACCTGCTTGCCAGCTTCGCCGGTCTGGTGCGTGACCAGCGTGCGGCCCAGCATCTGGCGGGTCAGTTCTTCGGCTTCTTCAACCGATTTGGCCAGGCGGACGCCGCCTTTTTCGCCAGCTTCGGCTTCCTTGAAATGGCCCTTGCCGCGACCGCCGGCATGGATCTGGGCCTTGACGACCCAAAGCGGCCCGTCGAGTTCGCCGGCTGCCGTCTTGGCCTCGTCGGCCTTCATGACCACACGGCCGTCGGAAACAGGCGCGCCGTACTGACGCAGCAGCGCCTTGGCCTGGTATTCATGGATGTTCATGCTACTTCCCCGCAATTGTCGGTTGGCCGGGCTTTTTGCACATCCGGCCACCGCCCTAAAGCGATTAGGATCGCGGGGACGGTAAAAATCGCTTGTTTTGGCGATTTGTGATCACACCTGTTCTGGCTGTGATCACGAAATCATTCTGCTGTTAACGCAAGCATCTTCCCGGCGGGCGACTCTGCCCCGGGAATGGAAAAACCCCGCGGCGGGTGCCGCGGGGTTCGTTTCAGTCCGGTATCTTGCCTGTGGCGATCAGGCCAGCGAGGGGTCGATGCCCTTGCAGGCCGCGACGAGTCCCTTCACGGCGTCGACCGACTTGTCGAACATCGCCTGCTCTTCGTTGTTCAGCTTGATGTCGATGACTTTCTCGATGCCGTTCGCGCCGATCACGGTCGGGACGCCGACATAGAGACCGTTCAGACCGTAGGCACCGTTGACATAAGCCGCGCAGGGAAGGACGCGCTTCTGGTCTTTCAGATAGGCTTCCGCCATCTCGATCGCCGAGGTGGCCGGGGCGTAGAAGGCCGAACCGGTTTTCAGCAGGCCGACGATCTCGGCACCGCCATCACGGGTGCGCTGGATGATCGCGTCCAGTTTCTCTTGCGAGGTCCAGCCCATCGAGACCAGATCCGGCAGCGGGATGCCACCAACGGTCGAATAGCGGGCCAGCGGAACCATGGTGTCGCCGTGGCCGCCCAGCACGAAGGCGGTGACGTCGCGCATCGAGACGCCGAATTCCAGCGACAGGAAGTGACGGAAGCGGGCCGAGTCGAGCACGCCTGCCATGCCGACGACTTTCTCGTGCGGCAGGCCCGAGAATTCGCGCAGCGCCCAGACCATCGCGTCA
>Ga0160446_100062_pt1 | contig 110749 bp, 112 predicted proteins | sample HID1973I_E1MG_FD_108200 | JGI IMG/M metagenome (GOLD analysis project Ga0160446, IMG submission 108200) | Enriched mosquito-associated microbial communities from UW Madison campus, WI, USA - HID1973I_E1 MG | ecosystem: Host-associated > Arthropoda: Insects > Digestive system > Unclassified ...
ACCGACACGATCTGCCCGGTGAGCAGGCTGAAGCTGGACGCGCTGCGCCCGTCGTACAGCGACAGGAACAGGATGCCCAGGCCCAGGCCGAACGGCATCAGCACACCGATGATCGAGTTGCGGTCGCGCGCCTTGGCTCCGAGCAATCCGATGATCGCCGCCGCGACGATCGAGCCGACGATCGAGCCGGTCACGACGTCGACGCCGATGAGCAGCGCCGCCGCGGCGCCCGCGAACGACAGCTCGCTGATGCCGTGCACCGCGAACGCCATGTCGCGCTGCATGACGAAGACGCCCACGAGGCCGCCGACGAGGCCCAGCACGGCGCCCGCCCACAGCGAGTTCGACACGAGCCCGAGGATGTCGCCGTAGTACGGCAGCCCGCCGAACATGGCGTCGGCGATGTCGCTCCAGTTCACGCGTGCGCCTCGCCGTCGTGGTGGTGATGGGATGCCTCGGCATCGGGCGCGCCGACGACCACGAGCCGGTCACCCGCCCGCAGCACGAACACGTGCGCGCCGTACAGCGCGGTGAGCACATCCGAGCGCAGCACCTCCTGCGGCGTGCCGAGCGTGAACCGCCCGTTCGCGATGTACAGGATGCGGTCGACCTTGCCCAGCAGCGGGTTGATGTCGTGGGTGACCAGGAGCACAGCGGCGCCGCGCTCGCGACGGTGCCGGTCGATCAGGCCGATGACGGCCTGCTGGTTGGCGAGATCGAGGCTCGTGAGCGGCTCGTCGCACAGCAGCAGCGGGGGATCGTCTGCCAACGCCTGGCCGGCGCGTAGCCGCTGCTGCTCGCCGCCCGACAGCTCTCCGACCGGCCGGTCCGCAAAGCCTTGAGCGCCGACGGCCTCGATGAGCGCGTCGACGCGGGCGCGGTCGCCGCGACGCGGGATCGGCAGCCCGAAGCGGTGGCCGTCGACGCCGAGGGTCACGAGGTCGCGGCCGCGCAGCGACGTGTCGCGCGGCAGCGGACGCGCCTGCGGCAGGTAGCCGACGCGGCGGTTGCCCCGGCCGTGCACGGGCTCGCCGAGCACGTCGATGCTGCCCGAGCTGAGCTCTTCGAGCCCGAGGATCGCACGCAGCAGCGTCGTCTTGCCCGACCCGCTGGGGCCGAGGACCGCGACGAGCTCGCCCGGCCGCACGTCGAGGTCGAGCCCCGCCCACAGCTCACGCTCGCCACGCTGCAGCGCCGCGCCGCGGATGCTCAGGACGGGTTCGCCCCCGGGCGCGGGCGTGCTCATGCCAGCGCCGCGCTCAGTGCCTCGATGTTCGCCTGCATCCACGAGACATAAGTCTCTCCCTTCGGGAGGGTCTCCGAGAACGCGATCGTCGGGATGCCGTGCTCGTCGGCCGCGTCGACGACGAGCGCCGTCTCGGCGCCGCCGGTCTGGGCGTTCGTGATGAGGACGCTCACCTCGCCGCCGCGGATGAGGTCCAGCGCCTGGAGCAGCGTGGCCGGTGCGACGTCCTGCTCCTCCTCGACGGCCTCGCTGAAGGCCTCGGGGGTGACGTTGACGAGCCCCGCGTCCTCGACGAGGTAGCCGGGCACGGGCTCGGTCATGAAGACCTGCTCGCCACCGTGTGCGGCGTCGATGTCGGCGAGCGCGTCGTCGAGGCCGTCGAGGTCGGCACCGAACGCCTTCGCGTGCGCGGCGAACTCGGTCGCGTGGTCAGGGTCGAGGACGGCCAGCTCATCGGCGATCTGCTGCGCAACGGCACGCACGGTGTCGACGTCGTACCAGACGTGCTCGTTGAAACCCTCGATGTGCGCGTGGTCGTGGTCGTCGTGATCCTCGTCGTGGTCGTCCGCGTCGTGGTCGTCCGCGTCGTGGTCGTCCGCGTCGTCCGGCCACGCCGGTGAGAGCTCGGCCGCCGTGATCACGGGAGCGTCGGTCCCGCTGGACGCGATCAGCGCGTCGACGAACGCGTCGTAGCCGCCGCCGTTCTCGATGACCAGATCGGCCTTCGACACGATCAGCTGATCGCGTGCGCTCGGCTCGAACGAGTGGGGATCCTGCGAGGCGCTCGAGACGATCGAGGTCACGTCGACAAAGTCGCCGCCGATCTCCGACGCGATCTGCCCGTACACGTTGGTCGACGCCACGACCTGCAGCCGTCCGTCGTCGCCCGCGGCACCGCTCGCGCATCCGGCGAGGACGAGAGTGGATGCCGCCGCCAGGCCGAGCAGGGTGAGCGCACGTCGAGACTGGTTCATGTCGTCGACTCTAACGTTAATGAGAATCGTTCTCAAATTGCGTCATCGCCCTGTTCGCCCGTGGTGGGTGTCGGAGGGGGAGAGCGCTGCAGCTGCGCGCTAGGGTCGGGCCGTGCTCCCGAAGGCTGTGCAGCGCTCGCTGCTTCTCGCGCTCCCGTTCCAGGTGGGCACGCTCGCGCTCGCGGTCGTGCTGCTGGCCGTCGGTTTCAACAGTCAGGTTCTGCTGACCGCCCTGCTTGCGCTCTCGATGTGGGCGCCGGCGGCCGCCGAGCTCGTGTTCCGGACCACGCTGCCCAGAGCGCTGCAGCTGCACTATCTGATCTTCATCACGCTCGGCCCGTTCGCGGGGAGCGCCCTGAACGTCTACGCCGCGATCGCCGACTGGGACACCCTCATCCACTTCGACTCGGGCGTCATGCTGGCGTGGCTCGGCATGCTGTGGGTGCGCCGCATCGAAGAGCGGGTCGGCGTGCCGCTGCCGACGTGGTTCGGCCTGCTCGTCGTGCAGCTGACCGCCATGGCGTTCGCGGCCGCGTGGGAGATCTCCGAGTACGCCAGTGACCTGATCATCGGCACGAACTCGCAGAACGGCAGCCTCGAAGACACGATGGGCGACATCATGGCCGGCACGCTCGGCGGCCTGTTCGCGATCGTCCTGCTGGTGATCTTCCGGCGTCCGCGCACGGTGGCGCCGGCATCCCTCATCCGCGCCGCGCGCCGCACCTCCCAACGCGAAGAGACGAACGCGCCGCGCTGACGCGGCGTCAGTCCAGCAGCAGGGCCGGCTCCTCGAGGATCGACGCGACGTCGGCGATGAAGCGCGACATGCCGTCGCCGTCGATCACGCGGTGGTCGAAGGAGCCTGCGACCGTGGTCACGAAGCGGGGGCGCACCTCGCCGTCGACGACCCACGGCTTCTGCCGGATCGTGCCGAGGGCGACGATGCCGGACTCGCCGGGGTTGATGATCGGCGTGCCGGCATCCATTCCGAACACGCCGATGTTCGTGATCGTGATGGTGCCGCCCTGCTGGTCGGCGGGGCTCGTCTTGCCCTCGCGCGCCGTCAGGGTGAGCTTCTCGAGCGCCCGGGCGAGTTCGCGCATCGACAGGTCCTGCGCGTCCTTGATGTTCGGCACCAGCAGGCCGCGCGGCGTCGCGGCCGCGATGCCGAGGTTGACGTAGCGGCGCACCCGGATCTCTGCGCCGCCCTCGGCGTCGACCCACGCGGCGTTCACCATCGGCGTGCGGCGGGCCGCCCAGATCACGGCGCGCGCCATGATGAGCAGCGGCGAGACGCGGATGTCGGCGAAGTCGGGCGATGCCTTCAGTCGCTTGACGAGCTCCATCGTGCGCGTCGCGTCGACGTCGGTCCACACCGACACGTGGGGCGCCGAGTACGCGGACTGCACCATCGCCGACGAGGTGGCCTTGCGCACGCCCTTGACGGCGATGGTCTCTTCGCGGCCATCTTCTGGTCCCTGAGCCTGTCGAAGTGCCGGGGCGGGAGTGGCCGGCGCCACGACCGGAGCCGTACGGGCCGGTGCCGGGATGGTCTCTTCGCGCACGTCGCCCCAATCGGGCGTCTCGATGTTGCGGAACACACTGGCCTGCGACGCGTGCCTCACGACGTCGTCGCGGGTCACCTCGCCCGCCGGCCCGCTGGGCGTGACGGCGGCGAGCTCGACCCCGAGGTCACGCGCGAGCTTGCGGATCGGCGGCTTCGCGACGACCCCCACGGATGCCGCCACCCGCTCCTCCGCGGGCGCCGCCGGCTTGCGGCGACGCGACTGCACGTGCCCGCCGGTGCCGTAGCCCACGAGCACCGCACCCTCGCCGGTGTCGGCGGGCTCGGCGGGTGCGCCGTGCTCGGATTGGCCGACGGTCGCCGGGGACGAGGCATCCACTCCCGCGCCGGAGGCGATCGTGATGATCGGGGCGCCCACGTCGACGGTGTCGCCCTCGGCGACGAGCAGATCGCCCACTGTGCCCGAGAACGGCGACGGCAGCTCGACGAGGGACTTGGCGGTCTCGATCTCGACCAGCACGTCGTTGACCGACACCTGGTCGCCGGGCGCGACGCGCCACTGGACGATCTCGGCCTCGGTCAGGCCTTCGCCGACATCGGGGAGGACGAACGTCTGAGTGCTCATGGAGTGTCCTTTCGAAAGACCCGGTCGTTGCGCGAGCTTGCGAGACGAAACGCGCCCCTCGTTCCTCGCTCGCTCAACGACCGGCTCCGATCAGTAGGCGAGGGACCGGTCGACGGCCTCGAGGATGCGGTCGGCGTCGGGCAGGTAGACGCCCTCGAGCTTGGCCGCGGGGAACGGCGTATCGAAGCCCGACACGCGCAGCGCCGGGGCCTCCAGCGCGTAGAACGCCTGCTCCATGACGGTCGCCGAGACCTCGGAGCCGATCGACGCGAAGCCCTGCGCCTCCTGGGCGTACACCAGGCGGCCGGTGCGACGCACCGACTCCAGGATCGGGCCGTAGTCGATCGGCGACAGCGAGCGCAGGTCGATGACCTCGATACTGGTGCCCTCGGCCTCGGCGATCGCCGCGGCCTGCAGCATCGTCGTCACCATCGCACCGTGGCCGACCAGGGTGACGTCGGTGCCGCGCCGGACGACCCGTGAGGCGTGCAGCGGCAGCGCGCGGGCCGTCGTGTCGACCTCGCCCTTCTGCCAGTACTTCGCCTTCGGCTCGAGGAAGATCACCGGGTCGGCCGAGGCGATCGCATCCTGGATCATCCAGTAGCCGTCGTTCGCCGTGGACGGGCTCACGACCCGCAGGCCCGGAGTGTGCGCGAAGTACGCCTCGGGGCTCTCCTGGTGATGCTCGACGGCACCGATGTGGCCGCCGTAGGGGATGCGGATCACGACGGGCATCTGCAGCGCGCCCTCATGCCGGTTGGTGAGCTTGGCCAGCTGCGTCGTGATCTGATCGAACGCCGGGAACACGAAGCCGTCGAACTGGATCTCGACGACCGGGCGGAACCCGGCCATCGCGAGGCCGATCGCGGTGCCGACCAGGCCGGACTCGGCCAGCGGCGTGTCGAGCACGCGGCGGTCGCCGAACTCGGCCTGCAGGCCCTCGGTGACGCGGAACACACCGCCGAGCTTGCCGATGTCCTCGCCCATGAGCAGCACCCGGTCGCTGCCGGCGAGCGCGGCGCGAAGCCCGGCGTTGATCGCGCGGCTGAGCGGCATCGTCTCCGGCTGAGCCTGTTCGAGCGCGCTCATGCCTGGCCTCCCTCGAAGGATGCCTCGTACCCGGCGAGCCACCGGCGCTGCTGTTCGATCAGCGGATGCTCCTCGGAGTACACGTGCGCGAACATCGAGTCGGCCTCGAGGCCGCCCAGCGCGTTGGTGCGCTCACGGATGTCGTCGGCGAGCGCCTGGGATTCGGCATCCACGTCCGCGAAGAACGCGTCGGACGCGCCGCGGCCGACGAGGAACGCCTTCATGCGGGCGATCGGGTCTCGGCGGCGCCAGGACTCCTCCTCGTCCGAGGTGCGGTACTTGGTGGGGTCGTCGCTCGTGGTGTGGGCGCCCAGGCGGTAGGTCATCGCCTCGATCGCGCGAGGACCCTCGCCGGAGCGGGCCTCGTCGAGCGCCGCACGCGTGACCGCCCAGCTGGCCAGCACGTCGTTGCCGTCCACGCGGATGCTCGGCATGCCGTAGCCCTCGGCGCGCTTGTACAGCGGCGCGCGCGACTGCGTGGCCACCGGCACCGAGATCGCCCACTGGTTGTTCTGCAGGAAGAACACCTCGGGGGTGCGGTAGCTGTTCGCGAACACCATCGCCTCATGCACGTCGCCCTGGCTGGAGGCGCCGTCGCCGTAGTACACGATGACGGCCTCGTCGCGTTCGGGGTCGCCGGTGCCGCAGCGGCCGTCGAAGACGAGGCCCATGCCGTAGCCCGTGGCGTGCAGCGTCTGCGACCCGAGCACCAGCGTGTAGATGTGGGTGTTGCCGTTCTTCGGATCGTTAGGGTTCCAGCCGCCGTGCGTGAGGCCGCGCATCACCCGGATGATGTCGATCGGGTCGACACCGCGGATCCTCGTCACCACGTGCTCGCGGTACGACGGGAAGAGGTGGTCCTGCGGACGCGCCGCACGGGCGGAGCCCACCTGCGCGGCCTCCTGCCCGTAGCTCGGCGGCCAGAGGGCCAGCTGTCCCTGCCGCTGCAGATTGGTCGCCTGCACGTCGAACGCGCGGATGACGGCCATGTCGCGGTAGAACGTCTCGAGGTCGGCGTCGGAGAGGCCCTCGACGGCCTCACGGTAGCGCTCGGCCGCGGGGGTGGGCGCGAACGTCCCGTCCGCTTCGAGGAAGCGGACGACGGGGGCGTCGGTGTCGGCGGCACCGGCACCCGATGCCGTGGCGTCGGTCATCACCGAGTCTTCAGGCGGGGTCACTGTTCTACGCTAGCCCGCGTCCGGCGTGGCCTTCTGGGAGGTCTTTCACAACGGATGCCGCGATCCGTAGGACCTTGTCGACAGACTCCTCTTCGCCGACGGAGATCCGGATGCCGTCACCGGCGAACGGCCGGACGATCAGACCCGCCTCTTCGAACGCCCCCGCGACGGCGAGCGTCTCGTCGCCGGCAGGCAGCCACACGAAGTTGCCCTGCGCGACCGGGACACGCCACCCCGCGTCGCGGAGTGCGTCGGCGAGGCGGTCGCGGCGCTCGGCGATGACGCCGACGCGGTCGAGCAGTTCGTCCTCGACCTCGAGGCTGGCCAGGGCCGCCTCTTCGCCGAACGCCGTGACCGACAGCGGGATGGCGGTGCTGCGGGCGGCGTCGAGGATGCGGGGGTGGCCGACGGCGTAGCCGACGCGCAGGCCCGCCAGTCCGTAGGCCTTGGAGAACGTGCGCAGCACGACGACGTTCGGGTGCGCGCCGCCGGCGAGGACGGTGGCGCCCTTCACGGCGTCGGGGTCGGTGACGAACTCGGCGTACGCCTCGTCGAGGATCACGAGGACGTCGATCGGCACCTTCGCGACGAACGCGTCGAACTCCGCTTGCGTGACGATCGGGCCGGTCGGGTTGTTCGGGCTGCACACGATGATCGCGCGCGTGCGGTCGGTGACGGCCGCCGCCATGGCGTCGAGGTCGTGCCGGGCACCCTCTGCGAGCGGCACCTGCACGGCGGTCGCCCCGGCGACCACGGCGAGCCACGGATAGGCCTCGAACGATCGCCACGCGTACATCACCTCGTCGCCCGGTCCCGCCGTCGCGAGCACGAGCTGCGCGAGGATCGAGACGCTGCCGGCGCCGATGTGCACACCATCGGGCCCGACGCCGTACCGCTCGCCCAGGCGCTCGCGCAGGCGTGCGGCTGTGGCATCCGGGTAGCGGTTCAGCGCGGTCGCCGCCTGCACCCGCTCCAGCACGCCGGGGAGCGGGTCGAACGGGTTCTCGTTGCTCGACAGCTTGAACGCCTCGGCGCCGGCCTGCTTGCCCTGCTTGTACGGGGGCAGCGCCGCGACTTCGGGGCGCACGCGGACGGGGATATCGGGAACGTCGGTCACGACCCGAGTCTACGAGCGAGCGAGGATGCCGCACCCCGGCACGATGGATACCAACCACCCCGCTGGCGAGATACCATTTTGGTATGGCCATGACCGTTCGCCTTCCCGAAGAAATCGATGCGCAGCTGGAGAAGCTGGCGCGAGATCGGCACACGTCCAAGCACGCCGTTCTTATCGAGGCAGTCGACCGGTTCGTGAAACAGGAGTCGAAGACCGAGCGCGTACTCGCGGCGGTCGATGACATCGGTGTGGAGTATGCCGAAGCGATCCGACGGCTCGAGGACGCGTGACCGAATACCTCGAGCCCGAGCAGGCGCTTGCCGTCGTCGAGCGACTCGGAGTGCACGTCCGCGACCAGGGTCTGTTGTTCTCGGCCCTGGCACGACCGGCGGCGAGCATGTTCGGCGTGGATGCCTACCCGACGCTTGAGCACAAGGCTGCTGCCTTGTTCTCTTCGCTTGCACAGAATCACCCGCTGTTCGACGGCAACAAACGGCTCTCCCTCTATCTCACGTTCGCATTCCTTCGGATCAACGGCTTTCGCGTGACCTTCACCAATGACGAAGCCTTCGAGCTCGTGCTCGCCGTCGCGCAGGGCAAGCTGGGGCTCGACGAGATCGCGGCACAGCTCACGTCGCATCTCGCCCGGATCTGATCGCCGCGCCTCTCGCCCCCCGGCCGCCCCCATGCCAGACTGATCCGCACTATGGGCTTCCTCATCCGCATCGTCGTCAATGCGTTCGCGATCTGGGTGGTGACCTTGATCCCGGCGCTCCAGGTCACCGTCGTCCCGTTCCCACCGGGCGAGACCCTCCAGATGGTGCTGACGCTCCTGATCGTCGCGCTCATCTTCGCGCTCGTGAACACCATCATCGGCACCGTCATCAAGGTGCTGGCGTTCCCGATCTACATCCTCACGCTCGGGCTCATCGGCCTGCTGATCAACGCGTTCCTGCTGTGGCTCACGGCGTGGCTCACCCACTGGTGGAACTGGGGTCTGCGTGTCGAGGACTTCTGGTGGGGTGTGGTCGCGGCGATCATCATCTCGCTCATCAACTGGGTCTTCGGCATCTTCCTGCGTCCCAAGACGAAGGACTGATCCGCCCTACCCGCGCACCGCCGCGTATTCGGCGACCTCGACCGACTCCGCTCCGGCGAGGGTGCCGAGCAGGTCTCGGACGCCCGCCATCCGCGGATCGGCGGAGGCGTCCGCCATCGCCGCCGTCTCGGTGTACGCCGTCAGCCGGTGCGCGGGAAGCAGCGCGTCGTCGTTGCCGGTGTCGGGGTCGTACACGCGCGCGGCGACGAAGCTGCCCGCGGCGCCGACGGCCTCGCCGTGACCGCCGCCCGCCAGCCCGGCGACCGGATCGTCGGTATGACGCAGCGTGACACTGAGCGTGTCGGGCCCCACATCGGCATCGACGGGCGAGCCGAGCGAGACCAGGGTCTTCACGTCGTAGTCCCCCTCCAGTGCCAGGTGCGCCCCGATCATCGCGCCCTGGGAGAACGCGACGACGTGCACCTCGTCGCCGGGCCGCACCCCCGAGGCCGCGAGCGCGGCCTCGGTCGCCGCGTACGAGTCCGACTCGCGCCCGGCGTACAGTTCGACGTTCGACTCGTTGTCCCACGGCTCGTCGCCACCCGCGCCCGCAGACTGCATGCCCGCGATGTACACGACGGCCTGCCTGGTCCCATCGGGCATGGTGTACTTCTCGACGCGCACCCGTGCCGCGCCTTCACCCGGGATCCGCGCGGTCGCCGCAGCGAGGCTCTGCGGGGCGACGGCAGCGGGCGACCGCGTCGACGACGGGGCCGACAGACCCACGGCCACTGCTCCGGCGGCACCCGGTGCGACGGCGGGGATGCTGCCGCCCGGCGCGGCCGGCGCCACCGGCGTCACGGTCACCGGGCCCGCCTTGCCGGCGAGACGGGCATCCCGCGACAGCCGCCCGGTGCCGGCGAGCCCGACGAACGCCGCACCGGCGAACGTCAACGCCCCCAGCGTCGCACCGCCGATCACCGCGGCCTGCGGACCGAACTCGTCGCCGACGCCCACTGCCCACCGCGTCGCCTGGCGCACCAGTTCGTGCTGCCATTCGGTGGCGAACGCGTACTGCGCCGAGAAGGCCCGAGCCGCAGCATCCGGGTATTCCGCGATCACCTGTGCCCGGCGCGCTTCGAGCATGCCGATCAGCACGGCGTCGTCGCCCGCCCGGGCGGCCCCCAGCTGGACGTCGAGCTCGACCACCTCGTAGATCGCCGCAGCCTCGCGCAGCGCCCCGGCGATGGCCTCGGCCTCGGTCTGCACGTCGAGCAGCTGCGCGGAGAGCACGGAGGCCGTGGATGCCGCATCCCACGCGTAGCGGCGCTCGCACAGCAGCATGTTCTGCAGTGCGCCCAGACGCTCGCGGATCCCCTCCAGGTCGAGCCGGGCGCCGACGAACCGGTCGGCGGTCGTCTTCAACGACCAGGTGTCGACGGCGACCACCCCGCCGCTGCGGATCTGCAGCGCGCCGTCGCTGTCGGGCGCGATGTCGTTGAGCGTCCCGAAGACGCCCTCGTCGGCGCTCTGATGCCCCGGGCTCCGACGCTTCTCACCCGGATCGAACAGATCGTTCGGGTCGGGGGCCGCGGTCGTCATCGCATCCCTCCCGCGAACGTCGAGAGCGCCGACTCGGCGAAGACGGCGCGATCGCGCGCCTGGGCGGCATCCAGGCGCGCGGTCTCCGCCAGACATCGCAGGCCCGAGACGGCACCCGCCCACGCGTCCGCACGATCATGGAAGGCGGTGGCGGCCTTCGCCTGCCAGTCGGTCTCGCCAGACAGCCTGCGGGCCAGGGCCGCGGCATCCTCGAGTCGCTCGATGAGGCACGCGAGTTCGTAGGCGACGATCGCCAGTCGGTGGGATGCCGAGTCGCCGGTTGAGAGGTAGGTCACGCGTTCATCGTGACGCGGCGGCGCGCCCGAGGGCGGCGGGATCGGGCGATCCGTGGATGGAGAGCCCGATCCCCGCCGACGCCCGCCGATGGGGAGGAGGCGCCGCCCGCCGGATGGCGGTGCGGCGCCTCCGCGGTCTCGAGTGCGTGCCGCACCCGAGACCGCTCAGATGTACTGCAGCAGGCCCAGCAGGCCGATGATCACGACGGCCTTGTCCGTCGACGTGTTGCCGGCGGGGTCGGTCGCGGTCCAGGTGAACGTGTACACGGCACCGCGCACGGCCTTGACCGTGAACGTCCGGTCGTCCACCTGTGTCCATGCGCCCTTGGGGGTGCTGACGCTCACGTCGGTGAGGCTGACGTCCACCTGTCCGCTGTCGTCCGATGCCTTGACGAGCATCTTGACCGTGCGGTCCTTGTTGTTCGGCAGCAGGATGAAGGACGGCAGCGCGACCGCGGAGATCTTCGGCGCGACCACGTCGGGCGGCGTCAGGTTCAGGCCTACGATCACCGGGTCGTGGTCGCTCGAACGGTACGGGTCGGGTGCCCACAGCTGGTCCTGCGCGTCGGCCTTGAACGACATGTCGTAGTCGAGGAGGCTCGGCTCGTCGGCGTTGATGTGCCACGCCGCCGCACCCGTCACGTCCGCGGCGAGCGCGGACTGCGCGAGGGCGTAGTCGAGGTACCCCGACTGGCCGTCGAACACGTACGAGTACGCGTGCTCGCCGCCGAACTGCTTCTCCAGGTCGGTGAAGCCGCCGTTCACGAAGGCGTCGATCGAGTCCTCGTGGTCGTACGAGTTGAGGTCGCCGATCACGACGGCGCGCCCGTCGGGTGCCACGGTCTGGTTCAGCCAGGTCGACAGCGCCGTCGCGGCCGCGGTGCGGGTGGCACTGCAGTTGCCCTGGCCGTCGCCGAGGTCGGGGCTCTCGCTGCACGCCGAGCCCTTCGACTTCAGGTGGTTCACCGACACCACGAACTCCTCGCCGGTCTCGGTCGACGCGAAGCGCTGGGTCAGGCCCGGGCGGTTGCGGTCGTCGCGCCAGGCGGGGTCGACGGCGCTCGTCATGAGCTGGAAGCCGCCCACCGGGGTCACCGCGGACGGCTTGTAGATGAGCGCCGTGGCGATGGCGTCGCCGCCGATCACGCCGGTGGTCACGGGCACGTACGTCCCCGCGCCGACCTGGGCGTTCAGCGCGTCGGCGAGCGCCTGGACCGCCGTGCCGTTGTTCTCGATCTCGAGCAGGCCGAACACGTCGGCGTCGATCGCAGCGAGCGCCGAGACGATCTTCGCCTGCTGACGCTGGAACTCCTCGGTCGTGTCGGCACCGCGGTAGTAGTCGTCGTCGTTCGAGTTCGTCGGGGTCGGATCGATCGAGGTGAAGTAGTTCAGCACGTTGAAGCTCGAGATCGTCAGGTCGCCGCCCACCTCGGGCACCGCAGGCCGCGGGTTCCCGACAGTGAAGACGGCGCCCTGCGTAGGCTGCACGCCCCACACGTCGAAGCGGTAGTCGAGCACGCCCGTCGCGTTCTGCACCAGGTCGCCGGTGCGGAAGGAGTGGTCGAGCGTGAAGACCTTCCCGTCCGGGTGGATCGCCGGGTCGGGGTTCTGGGTGCCTCGTCCGTCGTCGAGCGTGATGCTGCTGTCGAGGTTGGCAGCGGTCAGCGCGTTCGCCTCGGCGCCCGGCTCGACGACCGCCGTCGGCGTGTCCTGGCGTCCGTCGGTGAGGGTGATCGTGCCGAAGCGGCCGTACTCGAACGTCTCGCCGATCGTCAGCTGCTGCGGCAGGGTGACCAGCATGCCCTCGAGCGCTTCGCGCTGAGCGGTGGATGCCGGCAGGGTCAAGGCCGTCGGGGCCGGCAGCGCCTGCCCGGTCGCGCACACCTCGACGTCGGCGGCGACGATCTCGGTGAGTCCGAACTGCTCCTTGGCGCCGCCGTAGACGCTCACGATGTCGCCCGGCGAGACGGCAGCACCCGCGGGGGCGTAGACGAAGACGCCGTCCGAGGTGGCCGGGTCGCCGTCGCCGGCGTCCTGCACGTAATACCCGTCGAACCCGCCGGCCTGGAAGTCGCCGACGACCGTGCCCTTGACGAGCACGTTCTGACCGGCGACCGGCGACGTGGCGCCCGAGCCCTGCACCGACCCGATGGTGACCGCGGTCGCGGTGCAGTCGGCACCTGTGCCGGGCTCGGGGTCGGTGCCCGGGTTCGCGCCGATGCCGGGGACGCCCAGCCCGTCGAACGTGTCTGTCGCGAAGCCGACCCATTCGACGGACGGGTCGAACGCGTCCGTGCCGTCGGCATCACCGACGGTGACCGCCGCCGCGCGACGGAGCGTGTTGTCAGCCGTCGAGGTGAGTCCGGTGCCCCACTCCGTGCCCGGGTCGACGCCGATCTGACCGAAGACGTCCACGGCTGCGGAGCCCTTGACCAGCGCGACGGCGTCGTCGCCGTTGAACAGGCCGAGGTTGGCGGTCTGGTCCGCGTGGTCGAGGATGGCCTGGTTCGCGAGCGCGTGGGCGAAGACGAAGACGCCGCCGGCGGCGACGGTGCCGGTGAGGTTGATGGTCAGGCCCGCGGTCGCGCTGCCGTTGGAGTACTGCACCAGCTTGTAGCCGGACGCGGCGAGATCGACCGCCTCCGTCGACGGGTTGTAGATCTCGATCGCCTTGTTGTTGGACGACCCTTCGATGTACTCGCTGATGAGCAGATCTCCGGATGCCGCGGCCGCGGGAGCGGTGACGGCCACGGCGCCGGCGGCGCCGAGCGCGAGGGCCGCGAGGGCGGCGACGAGTCTGCGGGGCGAATGGGACACAGGACCTCCACGTGACGGAAACGGCGGTGGGTGCACCGCGCATGAGAACACCGGGGGCCGGTCGCCTCCCGCTCGTCACAAGCTAGAGCCGCGGCATCCCTCACCGGAAGACCCCTCGGCAGAGAACTGCTTAACGTTCGGTGTCGGGTCGGTCCAGAATGGGAGGCATGACCGCCGGCGACGTGGCACCCTTCCGCGTCGTCTTCGTGTGCACCGGCAACATCTGCCGCTCACCGATGGCGGACGTCGTCTTCCGGGGGTTCGCGGATGCCGCCGGCCTGGGCCCGCGCGTCGCCTCGACGAGCGCCGGCACGGGCGATTGGCACGTCGGCGAGCGCGCCGATCAGCGCACCATCGACGCCCTCGCGCGCGCCGGCTACGACGGCTCGCACCATCGCGCACGGCAGTTCACGCACTCCGACTTCGCCCGTAGCGACCTGGTGGTGGCCCTGGACCGCAGCCATGAGCGGATCCTGCGCGGCTGGGCGCGCAACGAGACCGACGCCGACAAGATCGCGCTGCTCATGTCGTTCGACGCGACGGCCCACACCCTCGACGTGCCCGACCCGTACTATGCCGGCCCCGGAATGTTCGACGAGGTGCTCGGTATGATCGAAAGCGCGAGCCGGGCGCTCTTCCGGCAACTCGAACCCGCGATCCGCCCGGTGTCCTGACCGGGGGTGCATCGACGTCTTCGACGACACCGACGGGAGCCACCGTGACCTCTCTTCCTCCGCAGCCCCTCAGCCCCCTCGACGGACGCTACCGCGCCACCGTCGGCCAGCTCGGCGAGTTCCTCTCCGAGGCGGGCCTGAACCGCGCCCGCGTCGAGGTGGAGGTCGAATGGCTGATCGCGCTCACCGACCGCTCGCTGTTCGGTACGTCGCCCCTGTCGGATGACGACAAGACGAAGCTGCGCACGCTGTACCGCGAGTTCGGTCAGGCCGAGATCGACTGGCTCGCCGACAAGGAGGCGGTCACCCGTCACGACGTCAAGGCCGTCGAGTACCTCGTGCGCGACCGGCTCTCGTCGCTGGGGCTCGATGCCGTGGCCGAGCTCACGCACTTCGCGTGCACGAGCGAGGACATCAACTCCACCTCGTACGCGCTCACCGTGCGGCGAGCTGTCGAGCGCGTGTGGCTGCCGAAGCTGCGCGAGGTCGTCGCGACGCTGTCGGCCCTCGCCGTGAAGCACCGCGACGCCGCCATGCTGTCGCGCACGCACGGCCAGCCGGCCACGCCGTCGACGATGGGCAAGGAGCTCGCCGTGTTCGCGTGGCGCCTGGACCGCGTCGCCGACCAGATCGAGGGCGGCGAGTACCTCGCCAAGTTCTCGGGCGCCACGGGCACGTGGTCGGCGCACCTGTCGGCCGCGCCGGACGTCGACTGGCCGGAGCTGTCGCGTTCGTTCATCGAGGGCCTGGGCCTGGACTTCAACATCCTCACGACGCAGATCGAGTCGCACGACTGGCAGGTCGAGCTGTACGACCGGGTGCGGCACGCGGGCGGCATCCTTCACAACCTCGCGACCGACATCTGGACCTACATCTCGATCGGGTACTTCACGCAGATCCCCGTCGCGGGCGCCACCGGCTCTTCGACGATGCCGCACAAGATCAACCCGATCCGCTTCGAGAACGCGGAGGCCAACCTCGAGATCGCGGGCGGTCTGCTCGCGACGCTGTCGCAGACCCTCGTCACGAGCCGCATGCAGCGCGACCTCACCGACTCGACGACGCAGCGCAACATCGGCGTCGCGTTCGGGCACTCGCTGCTCGCACTCGACAACCTGCAGCGCGGGCTCGGCGAGATCTCGCTGGCCGAGGGCGTGCTGCTGGCCGACCTCGACGCGAACTGGGAGGTGCTCGCGGAGGCGATCCAGACCGTGGTGCGCGCCGAGATCGCCGCGGGCCGCTCTTCGATCTCGGACCCGTACGCGCTCTTGAAGGACCTCACCCGCGGACGCCGCGTCGGCGCTGCCGAGCTCGCCGAGTTCGTGCGCGGCCTCGACATCGGGGATGCCGCCAAGGCGCGCCTGCTGGCGCTCACGCCCGCGACGTACGACGGCCTCGCCTCGAAGCTGGTCGACGAGCTCGGCTGAGCGCGGTCAGGAGTTCGCGGCGCGGCGCACCGCTTTGGGTGATTGCCCGGCCGCATGAATTCGCTCGACTCCGTGGTCGGAGCCGGTGGCCTGTCGCCAGACCCCGCGCGCCATCACGACAATTCGTGGCGACTCGCCAGACCCAGCGCGCCATCACGACAATTCGTGGCGACTCGCCAAAATCGCCCAGCGCGGTCGTCAGGCCTTCGGATCGGGGGATGCCGCGGCGCCCGGCTCATCGCCGGCCGCGGGCTTCTCGACCGCGGGCTTCTCGGGCTCGTCCGGCAGCAGCACGGGCTTGTCGATCTGCTTCGTGATCTGCGCGGGATCCACCGCGAGCAGCAGCAGCGACACCACGAGCAGCACGGCGATGAAGCTCACCCCGGCGATGACGAGTGCGGCGACGATGGCGTGCGAGGCCTGATCCGGCGAGCGCTGCTGGAAGAAGCCCATCGAGACGAGCGTCACGACACCGGCGAACACGGCGGCGCCGAACGCCATGCCGAGCAGCTGCAGGGGCTTGAGGAGGTCGCGGCGGGTGGGGCTTTCGTGGCTCACGCGGAGTCCTTCCGGTCAGCCTGCGGGGCGCGTGCGGGTGCATCGCTCGTGACGGCGCCCATCTCCGCAGGAGCGGCGGCGCGTGGCGAGAAGCCGGCGATGCCGAGGTAGACGGCGACGATCGCGGCGTAACCGCCGAACAGCCCGACACCGATGATGACGCCCGTCAGCGTGCCGGTGAGGCCGGCCTGTTCGACGCGGTACGTCAGGGCGTACGCGGGCTGCACGCACAGCAGGCCGATGCCGAGCAGGATCGTCAGGGCGCCGACGACGACCGCGTCGCGGCTCTCGGAGCGGGGGCCTACGGGTGCGATCGGGCGCGCATCGGCGACGCCGGGCACGATCTCGCGCCGCTCGGTGCGGGTCGACAGGCCACGCCAACCGGCGACGAGCTCGATGACGCCGCTGGCCAGAGCCCACGCGATCACGATGACGAAGAAGCCCGTCGCGGTGCGCAGCGGGAAGAGCCCGCTCGCCATGCCCGCGACGAGCGTGACGGCGCCCAGTGCGACCGAGGGCCACCGGCGTCCGGCCGGGTAGACGAGCCATACCGCGAGCAGCTGCACGAACGCCGTCGCGATCGCGAAACCGCTGAACACCGCACTGCCGACGGCCGCGGAATGATCTGTCGAGAACGTGATCATGGCCGCTGCTATGGCCGCGAACGCGGCGCGCGCGAGCTGCAGGTGACGCACGTCGAACGTGCGGGAATCGGATGTGGTCACGGTGATCCTGCGGAGAGGCGGGTTCTCAAGAGTGAGAACGGATGCCTCCAGTCTACGTGGGTCGAAGCTCGGAGCTCCCCGTGCCTGCGGCCGCCGGCATCCCGCACCCGAACCTGCGGGCCGCCGCACCGCCGCGCCCCTCAGATCAGGCGATTCGGACAGGACAGGACGATTGCGGCGATACCGGCCTGAACTCGCCGAATCGCCTGATCCGGGCGAAGGACAGAGGGGATGCCGCGGCCCCGGCATCCCCTCAGACGAGCGTGTCGAGGATGCCGGTGAGCAGCTCGAAGGTCGTGAGCGGCGAGATGATCGCGAAGCGCAGCACCGGCTCGCCCCGGTGCGAGCTCGGAACGACGAAGCCCTGCTGGTCGTCGAGGAGCTTCGCCGACCAGGCCTCGTAGTCGGCGAGGCTCCACCCGTCGCGGCGGAACACCACCACCGACAGCTGCGGGTCGCGCACCAGCGACAGCCCGTCGCGCGCCCGGATCTCGTCGGCGATGCGGCGGGCGAGGTCGATGCCGTGGCCGATCGTGGCGCGGTACTGCTCGGTGCCGTGGGTCGCGAGCGAGAACCACAACGGCAGGCCGCGGGCCCGGCGGGTGAGCTGGATGGCGAGGTCGGACGGGTTCCAGTCCGGCGTGCCGGTGAGGGTGTCGAGGTACTCCGCCTTCTGCGTGTGGGCCTCCAGTGCCAGTGACGGCTCGCGGTACAGCAGCGCACACGCGTCGAACGGCGCGAACAGCCACTTGTGCGGGTCGACGATCACCGAGTCGGCGAGGCCGACGCCCTCGAACGCCGGCCGCAGCTCGGGCACGAGCATCGCGGCCAGGCCGTAGGCGCCGTCGACGTGGAACCAGGCGCCCCGCTCGCGGGCGACGGCGCCGACGCCCGCGATGTCGTCGACGATGCCGAAGTTGGTGGTGCCGCCGGTCGCGACCACGGCGAACACGGCGTCGCCGTGCACGTCGAGTACGCGCGCCACAGCCTCGCCGCGCAGACGCCCGTCGGCGTCGACCTCGGCCGTGGCGACGTCGACGTCCATGACGGCCGCGGCCGACGCGATCGACGAGTGCGCCTCGGCGCTGCACACCACGACCCACCGGGCGGGCGCGGCGCGGGCGCCGTCCGCGGCACGCCGGCGAGCGGCATCGCGGGCGGTGACGAGCGCCGAGAGGTTGCCGATGGTGCCGCCCTGGACGAACACGCCGCCCGCGGCCGCCGGCATCCCGAACTCCTTCGCGAGCCAGTGCAGCACTTCGTTCTCGGCGAAGACGGCACCGGCGCCCTCCATCCACGAGCCTCCGTAGACGGCGGATGCCGACACGACGACGTCGAACGCCAGCGAGGCCTTGCTCGGGGCCGAGGGGATGAACGACAGGTAGCCCGGGTGGTCGGTCGAGATGCAGGCCGGTGCGAGGACGTTCTCGAACAGGGCGATCGCGCGGCGCGCGCCGATGCCTTCGGCGGTGATCGAGCCCGAGGCGAGGCGCTCCAGCTCGCGCGGGGTCATCGGCTTGTCGAGGGGGACGTCCTGGTACAGGGCACGGCGACGGGCGTAGTCCAGCACGTCGTCGACCGCCCGGGTGGTGTCGGGCGAGATGGCGTGCATGTGGTCGTGGGAGGTCTCAGGCATGGCGCTCCTCGGTCGACGCTGACGGGCTGTGGATCACGCTAGGCGATCGGGCAGGAATGGAGAAGCGAGCGGATGCCACGGCCCGTAGCGTGAGGGACATCAGGCGCCCAGCGCCCCGAGCGTGAAGGACATGGATCATGGCACAGAAGGCATCCGAGACCCTGTCGGATATCGAACGCGAGGCCGTCAAGCAGCGCGCGAAGGAGCTGCGCGAGCAGGCCAAGGCGGGCAAGAACCGCGAGGCCGGTCTGACGCAGATCCAGGAGGCGATCGACAAGCTCGACGGACTCGACAAGCAGATCGCGGAGGCGTTCCGCGAGCTCGTCATCGACGTGGCGCCCGAGTTGATGCCGAGGACGTTCTACGGCTTCGTCGCCTTCGCGAACGCCGACGGCAAGATCGTGGTGTTCTACCAGCCGGCCAGCAAGTTCAAGACCCGGTACGGCACGATCAGCTTCGACGACCCGGCGCACCTCGACGACGGCGACGTCTGGCCGGTGAGCTACGCCGTCCTCGCGTGGAACGCCGAGATCGAGAAGAAGTTCCGCACGCTGGTGACGACCGCGGCTTCCTGACCCGCGCCGGCGGCGCTCAGCCGAAGAACTCCAGCGCCGCGTCGCGGAAGACGCGCGAACCCGGCGTGTTGAAGTGGTGCCGCCCCGGGATCTCGAGGAACGTGCCGTCCGGAGCCGTGGCGGCGAGCGCCCGCGACCGCTCCAGGATGGCGTCCTCGCTGCCGGTCGCGAACAGCACCGGCTGCCGCGGCGGCCGCTCCGGGTCGGGGTCGGCGTCGCCGAACCGCATACCCTCTGCCAGCGCGATGAGGGCGAGCAGGTCGTTGTCGTGCACGCGTTCGGCCAGGCGGATGTAGTTCTGCGTCACCATGTCGTCGACCGGGGTGCCGTGCTCGGCGTAGGCGCGCGCCTGCTCGATGCGGAGCCTGCCGAGCGGGCGTCCGTCCGGGATGCCGCCGAGCACGGCCCGCCCGACGTGCTCCGGCGCATCGACCGCGAGCTGCCAGCCGACGCGAGCGCCGAGCGAGTACCCCAGGTAGCGCACGTCGTCGACGAGGTAGGTGTCGAGCACGACCAGCAGGTCGCCCACGAACGCCGCCATCGAGTAGGCCTCCGCGTCGTGCGGCTTGTCGCTCAAGCCGTGTCCGCGCTGGTCGACGCCGATGACGCGGTAGCCGGCGCCCGTCAGCATGCGCACCCACCCGGTGTCGACCCAGCTGTCGCGGCAGCTGGAGGCGAAGCCGTGCACGCACAGCACCGTGTCGGCGTCGGGCTCCCCCCACGAATAGGTCGCGATCTGATGCCCCTCCGCCGACATGACGTAGCTCGGGTGTGGCATCTCGGTGCGAAGGATCGGCGCGACGGCATCCATGCCGCCCATTGTGCCCCCGGGAGCGACCGGGTGGATGCCGGTGGCCCCGGCATCCACCCGGTCCGGGTTCGACCGAGGCGGTTACGACGCGACGGGCTGTTGCAGCTCGGTGACCCAGGTGGACTGCGGGCCGTCGGCCTGCAGGTAGACCTCGCGGCAGGGGCCGGCGAACTCGGCGCCGTCGGCGACGACGGACTGCATGAACGCGCCCCAGGCTGCGCCGATGCCCGACATCTCGCCGCGGTAGGTCGTGACGGCCGCCCGCTCGACGGCGGGGAGGTCCACGACCTGCCACGCGTCGTTCTGGACGGCCTCGCCGTCGGCGATCCACGAGACCCACACCCGCAGGTCCTCGGTGCCGTCGATCGGCTCGTACCAGAAGATGCCGGGCTCGCGGTAGGCGACCCCTGACGCCTCGAGGGCGTCGTGCAGGCCCGGAAGCACCTGGTCGACGGCGCCGGGGACGTTGTCGCTCCCGGCGGCGACGGCCGACGCGGCGTAGACGGTGACGGGTTCGATGCGGCGGTATTCGACGGTGGTCATCTCTGTTTCTCCTTCGAGGTGGCGGAGCTGTTCGTCCAGACGCGCGAGGCGTGCGGTGTCGGCGGCGACACCAGCGACGAGGTCGACCCGACGACGTTCCAGCACGCGCCGGAGCGCGGCCTGCTCGTCGTCGGCGTGCAGCACGTCGAGGGCGTCGTCGAGCGGGCAGCCGAGGTCGCGCAGCTGCGAGATCCGCAGCAGCGGTGACAGCTGCTGCGGCGCGTAGCGGCGGTATCCGGTGCGCTCGTCGACGTCGGCGGGCACGAGCAGGCCGATCGCGTCGTAGTGCCGCAGCATCCGCACGCTGACGCGTCCGAGGGCGGCGAACTGTCCGATGGTGTACATGGTGAAGACCACGTTCGACGATGACACAGTGTGAGGGTCAAGGGAACAATGGGCGTCGCCGGCGCGGAGCATGCCAGAGTCGAAGGCGAGCACGCCGATCGAGAGGAAGCCGTGATCCGCCCGCCGTACGACGATTGGTTCCCCGACGCACCGATCGACGGCACCTACGGGTACGACCTCGCGGGGCTGCGCGCGGTCGCGCCGGTGCCCGCGCCGGCGGGCTTCGCCGATACCTGGCGGCGCTGGCGGCGCGAGAGCGCGGCGGTCGCCGCGCAGCCCGAGCTCACGCCGCTCGGTCGCAGTGGCGCTCACGACGTGTTCGAGGTCGCGTTCCGCACCGTGGACGGCCTGCGGCTGCGCGGTTGGTTCGGGATGCCGGCGGCCGGGCCCGCCCGCGTCGGCGTGGTCCACAGCCACGGGTACGGCGGTCGCGACGCGCCGGACTTCTCGCGCGTGCCCGCCGATGCGGCCGTGATCTTCCCCGTCGCGCGGGGGCTCGGCGCGCTCAACATCGAGGTCGGGGCGCCGTCGACGTCGGAGCGGCACGTGCTGCACGGCATCGACGACCCCGAGACTTACGCGATCGGCCGCTGCGCGATCGACCTCTGGACGGCGGGCGACGTGCTCGTCGAGGTCGCCGGCGACCTGCCCCTCTACCTCGTGGGCGAGAGCTTCGGCGGCGGCATCGGCGCCCTCGCGTTCCCGTGGGACGACCGCGTGATCGGCGCGACGCTGGTCGTGCCGAGCTTCGGCCAGTACGACATCCGGCTGCGGGTCCCGTGCGCGGGCAGCGGCGAGCCGCTGCGCCGGTACGTCGCCGCGCACCCCGAAGCACGTGAGGTGCTGCGGCTGTTCGACGCGTCGACAGCGGCGACCTTCGCCCGCGTGCCGGTCCGGGTCGAGGCGGCGCTGTGGGACGCGAACGTCCCGGCGCCCGGCCAGTTCGCGGTGGCCAACGCGATCGCGCGGGCGCAGGATGCCGGCACGGGCGCGCGGCTGGAGCTCGAGGTGCTGCCGGCCGGCCATGCGGAGTACCCCGGGATGCTGCGCGTGGTGGCCGCCGCCGCAGCGGCCACCCGGGCGCACATCGCCGCCAGCCTGGAGACGGTCGCAACCCGGTACTGACAGACTGCGGGTACACCTCCGTCGTGGCCGGGCAGGCACGGCGGGGAATCGCGTGGGGACGAAGGGAAGCACATGGCCGTCGACGGCACCCCCGGGGCAGGACTGACCAAGGAGCAGCTCGCGGAGGAGGTGACCCACCTCTCCACCCCGGATCTGCTGAAAACGCCGTTCGGAGACCTGGAGTTCTTCGACGGCGTGCCGCACGCGGACTCGGTGCAGTCGATCTACGACGCGCTCGACCTGCTCCGCGGCATCGACGCGTTCCTGACCGCCGTGCCGGGCGCCTCGCTCGTGGCGATGCGGCGGGGTCTGCGCTCAGCAGGCGTCGACGCACCCGACATCATCGGCTTCACCGACCCGCGTGCGAACTCCGCCAGCCTGTTCCTGACCCCCAACACCGAGACCACCTACGGCACGACGTTCCTCGACCTCAAGGCGTGGGGCCCGACCGTGATCGAGGCGCCGCCGCAGTCGCTGTGCGTCATCGACGACTTCTGGTTCCGCTACGTCACCGACATGGGCATCCCCGGTCCCGACAAGGGCGCCGGCGGAAAGTACCTGTTCCTCCCGCCCGGCTACGAGGGGGAGCGCCCCGACGGCTACTACACGTTCGAGTCGCCCACGTACGCGAACTGGGTCGTGCTGCGCACCCTGGGCGGCGTGCCCACGATGAAGCAGACCCGCATCTACCCGCTGGCAGAGGCCGACGCCCCGCGCGAGAACACGTTCCTCAACATCGCCGACGTGACGCAGAACACCGTGCACGCGAACGACTTCACGTTCTTCGAAGAGATCGCGCAGCTCGTCGCCGAGGAGCCCGTCTCGGCGCTCGACCCCGAGCGTGCCGGTACGTTGGCCGCCATCGGCATCGCGCACGGCACGCCCTTCGCGCCCGACGAGCGGTTGCGCGGCATCCTCGATGACGCCGCCCGCATCGGCGCGGCGATCGCCCGCGCCATCGTCTACAAGCCGCGCGACCCCGAGGCGTACTTGTGGGACGGCAACTCGTGGAAGAACGGGTTCGTCGGGGGCAGCTACGAGTTCCTGCGGAACGGTGCCCGCAACCTCGACGCGCGCACGCAGTTCCACTACTTCGCGACCGTGATCACGCCGGCAATGGCGCACGCGCAGGTCGGGGCCGGCTCGGCCTATGCCTACACCGCGGAAGACGCCGATGGCCGCACGCTCGACGGCTCGCACACGTACTCGCTCCGCATCCCCGCCGACCCGCCCGCGAAGAACTTCTGGGCGATCGACATCTACGACACACAGACCCGGTCGCTGCTGACGTCGACGCCCTACCCGGCGCTGTCGAGTCTGGGCGGTGCGGTGCAGGCCGAGGACGACGGATCACACGTGCTGTGGTTCGGCCCGGCCGCCCCCGAGGGACGGGAGTCGAACTGGATCCCGACGCTCCCGGGCAAGTCGTGGTTCCCCATGCTGCGTCTGTACGGCCCGCTGGAACCGTGGTTCGACAAGACCTGGCAGCTGCCCGAGATCGTCCGCGAGAGCTGACGCCGACCGCCCCGCGCAGATGCGGGACGGGATGCCGCGGGCCGCGGCATCCCGTCCCCTTCTTCGTCAGCGGGCGCCGCTCCCGGCGATGCCCAGCTCGCGCAAGAGGCCCTCGACGCGGGCGCGGATCTCGTCGCGGATGCGGCGGACGGTCTGGGCGTCCTGGCCGGCCGGGTCGTCGAGCTGCCAGTCCTCGTAGCGCTTGCCCGGGAAGATCGGGCACGCGTCGCCGCAGCCCATCGTGATCACGACGTCGGACTCCTTCACGGCATCGACGGTGAGCAGCTTCGGTGTGTTGCCGGCGATGTCGATGCCCGCCTCGCGCATGACCTCGACCGCGACGGGGTTGATCCGGTCCTTCGGCTCGGATCCGGCCGACAGCACCTCGACGCGGTCGCCCGCCAGCGCCTGCAGATAGCCCGCGGCCATCTGCGAACGCCCGGCGTTGTGCACGCAGACGAACAGCACGGTGGGGGTGTCGGCGGTGTTCATACGGATCTCCCGGGTGTCGATTCGCGTCACGTGGATGCCGGCGGCATCCAGTCGTACGTGGTCATGGGCCAAGCAGTGCGGCCGGAACGACGGCGATGCCGTCTGGACGACGATAGGCAGTGTCGCCGGTCGTCACCACGATGGCATCAGCCAAGCGGTCTCCGAGACGCTCGCGCAACCACAGCAGGTGCTGGACGTCCTTGGCCTGGACGACGGGAGCCAGCTTCACCTCGATCGCCACGATGTTGGCGCCCGACTCGACGATCAGGTCCACTTCGTGCGTTCCCGCGAGATCGCGGAAGTGCGTGACACGAGCCTCCGCGGCCTGCGCGTACGTCTGCAGACTCAGCGTCACCAACCCCTCGAACAGTCTGCCGAGAGCAGCTCCCTGCTGCGGGCCGATCATCGCGTTGGCAGTCAAAGCCAGTAGGTCCTGTTCGTCGAGCTGCATGAGGCGCGCCGCCAACGCGGGATCGGCCAGGTGGTGCTTGGGAGCTTTGCTCACGCGTCCGAGATCGACATTCGACGGGTGCCACGCAGGTACCGGGTCGAGCATCCACAGCTGGGTCAGCACATCCCGATAGGCGATCGTCGTGGGTTTGCTGGGCTTGTCGGCGTCGCCGATGGTCGCGGCATCCAGAATCGTCGTATACGCGGCTGTCGACGCGGTGGCTGCCGCATACGCGCGCAGCCACGCTCGGAGCGAGTCCGGCGCGCGAACCCGGTAACCCTGCTCGATGAAATCGCGCTCCACGATCCGCTCAAGGTATCCGTCGAGCGCCATGCGCCGAGCTCTCCCGGTCAGTGTGCGGACCGCGGGAAATCCGGACGAGACGATTTCGCGCACGTAGTCGGGCAACGACCATTCCGTCTGCCCGACGATGACGGCGTCGCCCGCGAGCAGTCGCTTGAGCCCGACTGTGGGCGCCGAGGAGCTGCGCTCAGCCAACGAGAGTGGCCGCATGCGAAGGCTGCTGATCCTGCCCGCACCCGAGTGCATCGGCGCCTCGACAGGAGCAGCGCTGCCGGCGAGCAGGAACTGACCGCCCCGATAGTCGCGGTCGACAGCACGTCGCACCCAATCCCAGGTGGCGGGCAACCGCTGCCACTCGTCGATGAGCAAGGGCTTGGCCGCCCGATCGACATAGGTGGGGTCTGCAGCCAGCTCGTCGATCCGGTCCCGACGGTCGAGCGTCATGATGGTCGACGCCCGGCGACTGGCCGTCGCTGTCTTTCCCACACCTTTGGGACCGTCCAGGCTTACCGCCGGAAGAGCGGTGAACACGTCGTCCAGCTCTTCATCGATGATCCGTCGCCGATAGTCGGGCACGCTTCTACTTTACCTTTTACACGCCTTCGTCTTTACTGATTTCGCATCGCAAAGTTTACCTATCTCAGTTTCGGCACCCTGGGCAACCAGCGACGAGCCGTCAGCGCACCGCGCGGCCGTGGGCGATGTCGATGAGGCGCGACAGGACGTCGCCGGCGCGCAGGCCGTTGTGCTCGTGCTCGCTGGTGACCCACGGCGTGACGCCGTCGAGCAGAGTGGCGGTCTGCATCGAGTACTCGAACGGCACGTAGAGGTCGTTGACGTAGACGGCGGCGGCGCCCCGCGCACCCGAGGCCAGCAGCGCCGCCTCGTCGTACACGCGCGGCCATTCGTGGTCGGCGAGCGCCAGGGTCACGTCGCGCCACGGCTGCAGGCCCGGCACCGTGTCGAGCCACTCCCGGCGCACGTGCTCGCCCGTGAGCAGCGACGTATCGTTGCGCCATTCGTCGGGCTCGGTGCGCTCGGCCGACCAGCGCGTGGCGTGGCCGTCGGCGTAACTGGACTCGTGGAACACGAAGTACAGCGGGTTGCGGGCGTCGAACGGCATTGCGGAGGCCAGGTCGTAGCGGAACGCGTTGGTGTGCAGCGGCAGCTCCAGCAGCGACCACAGCGTCTGCCAGCCGTCGTTCGACCCGAGCAGGTGCCCGATCGACCGCACCCGCGATGGCGAGACGACCTCACCGTCGGGCAGCACGAGCGATCCCTCGGCGGCCAGGTCGACGAGGCGCCGCACGGCGTCGCGATGCTCGGGAAAGCGGCGGTAGTACCGGTGGGTAGCGTCGCGCATCTTGTAATAGGTGAGGGTGTAGACGTCGTCGGGATGCCGCCCCACGGCGCTCAAACCGCCGGTGAAGTAGACGTGGTCGAGGGACGAGGCATCCGTCGACAGATACGACAGCGTCGTGAAGCCGCCGAACGACTGACCCAGCACGCTCCACGTGTCGGCGCCGAGCTCCTGGCGCACCGCTTCGGCATCGCGAACGATGCTGTCGGCCCGCAGGTGGGTGATGTGCTCGGCGAGCGCGTCGGTGCCGCGCTCGAGGTCGGCGTCGCCGACGGGCGTCGACAGGCCCGTGCCGCGCTGGTCGAGCATCACGACGCGGTGATGCTGCAGCGCCGCGTCGAGCCACGACGGCGCGGCCGGCGCATGGAACGGACGCGGCGCCTCGTGGCCGGGCCCGCCCTGCAGGAACAGCAGGTACGGCAGGTCCTCCCCGCCCTCGCGGGCGACGACGGCGGCGTGCACGTCGATCGTGCGGCCGTCGGCGGGGTCCGACCACACCAGCGGCACGGTGAGGGTGTGGTCGTCGATGGTCAGATCCTGCAGGCGTCGCGTCGTCACGGGCATGCAGCGAGCCTATGGGCTGGTCCCGACGTCGGGCGGCGCGCGCCCACGTGGCGTCGCGGGCGCAAGCGCGTGCCCTGAGCTCCGAGGACGGTCAGCTGCTCCGGCCGAGCATGCGTCGAGACCGGGGATCTGGCGCGAGACTGACGACGTCGCCCTCGGTCTCGCCGAGGATCCCCTGGCTCGCCGAGACAGGGGATTCCCCGCGCCCCGGGGCTCAGCCCCAGGTGCTGCGGTCGCGCGAACGACGCGTCGCGAGCCGGCGCCGACGGCGCGGCGGTGTGGGGCTCGCCGTCTGCGCGGCGGTCGGCAGCACGATCGGCGCCGTGACGACGGCATCCACCACCATCGATCCGTCCGTCGGGCCGATGATCGCGATCGGGGTCGTCGGGGTGGCGACCGCAGGGTTGATCGGCTCGTGCGCGAGGCGCCGATGCGCGTGGACATACGCGGGGATGAGCACGACGACCGCGCCGAGCCACGCCAGCGGGTTGCTCGCCGCGACGCCGATGAAGCCGAAGATCGCGCCCAGCACGACGGCCGCCGTCACGCGCATGACGAGCTCGATCACTCCGGTGACCGTGGGGATGAGGGTGTGCCCGAGGCCCTGCAGGGCGCCGCGGAGCACGAACAGAACGGCGAGGATCCAGTAGCTCGCGCCGTTGATCGCGAGCATCTGGGCGGCAAGGCCGACCACCTCGGTGGCGGCGTCGCCGACGAACAGCTGCACGAGGTGCGCGCCGAACGCGATGAGCAGTGCACCCAGTACGACAGCCGCGGCCAGCGAGATCCAGGTCGCCTGCGTCACCCCCTTGCGGATGCGGTCGGGGCGGCCGCCGCCGTGGTTCTGCGCGACGAACATCGACACCGCGAGGCCGAGGGACTGCAGCAGCGCCACGGCGAGGCCGTCGACGCGCGCGGCCGCCGTGTACGCGGCGACCGCGTCGGCGCCGAGGTGGTTGAGCGCGACCTGCACCGACAGCGTGCCGATCGCGATGATCGAGGCCTGGAAGCCCATCGGCAGACCGAGACGCAGGTGCTCGCCGAGATCGGCGCGGCTGACACGCCAGTCCTCACGGCGCAGGTGGAGCACCGGCATGCGCCGACGCACGAATTCGAGGCACAGCAGCACCGAGATCGCCTGCGACACGACGGTCGCCAGCGCCGCGCCACCGACGCCCCAGCCGAACGTGCCGACCATGAGGATCACGAGCACGACGTTGAGGCCGCACGCGAGCGTCAAGAACACCAGCGGCGTGCGCGAGTCGCCGATCGCGCGGATGATCGCCGACAGGTAGTTGAAGAACATCATGGCGCCCGCGCCGAGGAAGCTGATCTGCGCGAACACGACGGCGTCGTCCATCAGCTCGGGCGGCGTCTGCAGCAGCGCCAGCAGCGGACCTGCCAGCAGCGGTGCGCCCACCGTCAGCAGCACCGTGCACGCGCCGGTGAGGATCGTGCCGGCCGCCACCGACCGGCGCACGGCGGCGTAGTCGCGTGCGCCGAAGGCCTGCGCGGTCGGGATCGCGAAGCCCGAGGTGAGACCCCACGCGAAGCCCAGCAGCAGGAAGATCATGCTTCCGGTCGCTCCGACGGCGGCCAGTGCGTCGACGCCGAGATGGCGTCCGACGACGATCGCGTCGACGAACTGGTACAGCTGCTGCACGACGTTGCCGATGAGCAGGGGCACGGCGAACAGGACGATGACGCGCCAGGGGCGGCCCGTCGTCAGGGCGGTGGTCATGAGGGCGGCTCTCGAATGAGAAGGGCAAAGACGGAGGGGCCGGAAAGCGGCTGCCGAATAGCTTATCGAATCGATTCGGGCTTGTCTGGACGAATCTTGTGCTTTGCGCAAAACGGGAAGGGATTTTGCTGCGTTGCGCCGGAGGTCAACGCAGATTCATGAGGAATTGCGGAACACGCCGGAGGGATGGATGCCGTCGCCGCGACGCGTCCGCGGCCCGGGTTCCGCGTGTCCGAGGGGCGGCGTAACCTGCCGCACATGACCGTCGAACCGCAGGTGCTGGATTGGCTGCTCGACTCCGACCCGGCGTTGCGCTGGCAGGTCGAGCGCGATCTCGCCGGCGCGCCTCCGGAAGTGTGGCAGGCGACGCGCGCCCGCGTGCCCGTCGAGGGGTACGGTGCCGCGCTGCTGGCCCGACAGGACCCGGACGGCCAATGGGCCGGCGGGGCGTTCTTCCCCGGGGGCACAGCGTTCTTCGACACTCCCGAGGCCCAGGCGCCGGGCCAGCCGTGGGTCGCCACGACGTGGTCGCTGCGCGACCTGCGCGAATGGGGCGTCGATGCCGCGGTGCTCGGCGACACCGCCGCGCGCATCGACGCGAACAGCCGGTGGGAGTACGACGACCTGCCGTACTGGGGCGGCGAGGTCGACGTGTGCATCAACTCGTACACGCTCGCCGGCGGCGCCTGGCTCGGGGCCGACGTGTCGCGGCTCGTGGAGTGGTTCCCGGCGCATCGCCTGGCCGACGGCGGCTGGAACTGCGAAGCCGAAGAGGGCGACTCGGTGCGCTCGTCGTTCCACTCGACCCTCAACGCGGCCCGCGGGATCCTCGCGTACGAGCAGATCACCGGCGACACCAGCATGCGCGAGGCCCGCCACGGCGGCGAGGAGTATCTGCTGTCGCGGCGGCTGATGTTCCGCGCGAGCACGGGCGAGGTCGTGGGCGACTTCGTGACCCGGTTCGTGTACCCGAACCGCCACCGCTACAGCGCGCTCGTCGCGCTCGACCACTTCCGCGACGTGTCGCTCGTGGAGGGCACACCGCCGGATCCGCGCCTGGCCGAGGCGGTCGAGGTCGTGCGCGAGGCACGTCAACCCGACGGCACGTGGTTGCAGACCACCCCCCTGCCCGGCCGCACGTGGTTCGACGTGGATGTGCCCGAGGGCGAGGCATCCCCCTGGCTCACACTGATCGGCACCCGCGTGCTGGACTGGTGGGATGCCGCGACCTGAGCGCCCACCCGGCCCCTGAGCGCCTTCCCTGAGCCTGTCGAAGGGCCGCTTCGACGAGCTCAGCGACCCGCGCGTCAGGCTGCGGCGAGCGCGCCGGGTGTCAGCCCCAGTGCCCACTCGGCCGTGTCGGTCACGAAGCGCGCGTACGCGTCATGGGTGAACCCGCCGACGTCGTTGACGGAGGCGCCGTGCCCGTCGATGGCGACGAGGATGCGCACACACGCGGCGAGCGGGTCGTCGCAGCGGAAGGTGCCGTCGGCGACGCCGGCCTCGATGATCGCGAGCAGACTGGCGACGTTGAGCTTCTCCTGCTCGTGGACGGCTTCGGCCAGGGCGGGGGTGAACCGCGACAGGTGCCGGGCGTTGAGCCAGAGCTTCGAGACCGGGTCGGACGCGGGTGCCTCCATGTCACGCACGAGCGTGGCGATGCGCGCGAGCGACGTGCCCTCCGCCGGGTACGCCGCTTCTCGCTCGCCCTCGGCGGCGCGCACGAAGGCGGCGATCACGAGGTCTTCGGCCGACGGGTAGTAGTGCGTGATGAGCCCGGGGCGCACGCCGATCCGCTCGGCGACCGCGCGCAGGGTGATGCGCTCGAGCCCCTCGGCGAGTGCGATGTCGGCCGCGGCGGCGAGGATCTCGGCGCGGCGCTCGTCGGGATGCTTGCGCACTCGCCGTGCGCCTGCTCGCACCTCGGGGCTTGACACCATGCGCCTCATGTTATTGGATGTGTGACCAATAGTCTATTGTCCACACGGCCAATAGCACTGGCATCCCGAACTTCCCACACCCTCAGCAACGAAGCCGCCGGCGAAAGACGACGACGTCCTGCCGTCCCGAGAGGAAACCCGTGTCACACGAAACGCAGACCACGAAGGCTCCGCCTCCATCCACCGACGGGTTCGTGGATGCCGCCACCCAGCCCGAGACCCGCGGCATCGAGCTGATCGGGGCCGGGGAACGGCACGGCCGTGCCCGCGACCTGTTCTTCGTGTGGGCGGCGCCGAGCGTCAGCATCCTGAACTTCACCGTCGGCGCGACGCTCGTGCTGCTGGGCCTGGAGCTCTGGCAGGCGGTGCTCGTCGTCATCGCGGGCTCGCTGCTGTGGCTGTTCCCCGGCATCATCGCGATCAGCGGCCCGGCCGCAGGCACCTCGGGGTCGGTCATCACGCGGGCCATCTACGGCATCATCGGCAACAAGCCGGTCGTGGCGTTCACGGGCTGGCTGATCGGCGCGGTGTTCCTCGCGCTCAACTGGCTGGCCTCGTCGTTCCTCGGCGCGGACCTCCTCGCCGGCATGGGCCTCACCGATCCCGTCGTGGTGCCGATCGCCGTCACCCTCGTGATCTCGGCGCTCACGGTGCTGGTCGCGGTCTACGGGCACGCGCTCATCGTGCGCGTCTACTCGTGGCTCGCGATCGTGCTCGCGGTGATCTTCGTGACCGTGGCGGCGTTCATCCTGCCGCAGGTGGACTGGAGCTATCAGGCGGCCGAGCCGCTGTCGGGCGTGCCGCTGTGGTCGGCTGTCACGATCGGCTTCACGCTCATCGCCTCGGGCCCGATCTCCTACATCAACAGCCCCGACATCGCCCGCTACCTGCCGCGCTCGACCAAGCCGTCGCACATCATCGCGGCGACGGCTCTCGGCGGCGCCCTGCCCGGCATGGTGTTCACGTTCGTCGGCGTGCTGCTGGCGACCGTCGTGATGAACGGAATGGATGCCGGCATCGAATCGGCTCTGCTCGGCCTGCTGCCGACCTGGCTCGTGCCCGTCTTCGTCATCGGCGTCATCGCCAACACCGTCGCGCTCAACGGCATGACCACGTACACGTCGAGCATGGCGCTGCAGGCGATCGGCATCCCGCTGCGCCGCATCCCCGCCGCGATCGTGGTCGGCGTGATCGGCACGGCCCTCACGATCTACCTGGTGCTCTCGACGAGCCTCCTCGACGCCGTCAACCTGATGCTGCAGTTCCTCGTGATCGTGTCGGCCCCGACGATGGCGGTGTTCGTCGCCGACGTCGTGCTGCGCCGCAACCGCTACGACGGAGGTGCGCTCTTCGACGAGGAGCGCGGCGGGCCGTTCTGGTACAGCCGCGGCTGGAGCATCCCCGGTACCGTCGCGGTGCTCGCCGGCGGCATCGCGACCGCGCTGTGTCTGTCGACCACGGTCTGGACCGGACCCATCGGCGATGCCCTCGGCTACATCGACCTCTCGGTGCCGGTCGGCATGCTGGTCGCGGCATCCCTCTACGCGGTGCTGCTGCGCACCCCGCTCGGAAAGGACGGTCGGCCATGACGACCCTGTACACGAACGCCCACGTCTTCACGGCCGACGCCCGTCGCTGGGCCACCGCCATCGTCGTCAAGGACGGCCGGGTCGCCTACGTCGGCGACGACGTCACCGCGCGCCGGATCACGGGCGGGGATGCCGTCGAGCACGACCTCGGCGGGGCGACGGTGCTGCCGGGCTTCGTCGACGGCCACGCGCACATCGTCCCGACGGGCGAGGCGGCCGGGCAGGTGGACCTGTGGGGCGCCGACACGCTGGAGGAGATCCAGCGCCGCATCCGCGAGTTCGCCGAGGCGCATCCGGAGGCTCCGCGCATCCGGGCGCAGGGCTGGCAGCACGCTGCCGTCGGCGGTCGCCCGACGCGGCAGCGGCTGGACGAGGCCGTCGCCGACAGGCCGGTGTACGCGGACGCCTACGACTTCCACTCGATCTGGCTCAACACCGCCGCCGTCGCCGAGGCCGGCATCGACGACGACACCGCCGACCCGGCGGGCGGCATGGTCCATCGCGACGCCGAGGGGCACGCCAGCGGGCTCGTCGACGAGACGGCCATGCACCTGCTGGTGCAGCCCGTGCTCGCCGGCTTCACGACCGACGACGACCGCGACGCAGCGCTGGCCGCGGCGCTGCGCGGCTACGCCGAGGCGGGCGTCACGGCGGCGACCGACATGGGGCTCGACGAGGCCGACCTCGCGGCCATGGTGCGCGCCGAGCGCGCGGGCTCGCTGACCGCGCACGTGGCCGGGCACTGGCGGGTGCAGCCCACCGGTGACGACACGCAGAACCTCGAGCAGGTCGCGAGGGCGGTCGAGCTCGCCGCGACCCATGGCTCGGAGTGGCTGCGGGTCGTCGGCATCAAGGTCATGATCGACGGCACGGTCGACGGCTGCACGGCTGCGGTCGGCCATCCGTTCTCCGACGGCAGCGACCCCGACCCGGTCTGGAGCCTCGACGAGCTCGCCCCGGTCGTCGAGGCCGCCGACGCGGCCGGCCTGCAGGTCGCGATGCACGCGATCGGCGACGAGGCGGTGCGCATCGCGATCTCGGCCGTCGAGCACGCGATCGCCGTGAACGGCCCGCGTGAGCGCCGCCACCGCATCGAGCACCTCGAGGTCGTGGAACGGGCTGACATCGATCGCCTGGCCGCGCTCGGCATCACCGCGAGCATGCAGCCTGTGCACGCCGATCCCGCGATCCAGGCGAACTGGCGTGCGATGCTCGGCGACGAGCGCGTGGACCGCGGCTTCCCGTGGCCCGAGATGACCGACGCCGGCGCCCCGCTCGTGTTCGGCACCGACTCGCCGACATCGCCCTATGCGCCGCTGCCGAACATGTTCATCGCCGCGACGCGTCGTTCGGCGCTCGACCCGTCGCTGCCGGCGAACATCCCCGCCTACGCCCTGCCACTTATGACCGCGATCGAGCACGCGACCCGCGACGCCGCATGGGCGAGCCGTGCCGAGGGTTCGTACGGCCGCATCGCCGCCGGGCTGCACGCCGACTTCATCGTGCTCGACCGCGACGTCTTCACGGCCGCGCCCGAGGAGTTGCTCGAGACCCGGGTGGTGCGCACCGTGGTCGGGGGTCGCACGATCCACGAGGCGTGACCGCACGACGTCGGGCGACCCCCGGCCGTTGAGCGAGCGAGACGAAACGCCCCTACCGCACGAACAACCCCGGGCCCGAGCCGGGCGTCCGTTCAGCCGCCGCGACCCTCGTACTCCGCGTCAGTGATGTGCTCCTTCCACACGGTGGTGGTGGTGGGGTCGTCGCCGGCCTCGAGCATCGCGAGGTGCTCCATGAAGCAGTCCGGTCCGGCCGCGTGCCAATGGTCCTGGCCGGGCGGCGTGTACAACGTCTGGCCCGGGTGCACCTCGATCACCTCGCCGTCACGCGTGCCGAACCGTGCGACGCCTTGCGTCACACGCAGGTACTGACCGCGCGCGTGCGAGTGCCATGCGGTGCGGGCGCCGGGCGCGAAGCGCACAAGGGCGACGGTCATGCGCTGGTCGGCGTCGTGCGGGGCGGCGATCGGGTCGACCCAGACATCGCCCGCGAAGTGCTCGGGCGGATTCTTGACGGTGGATGCCGTCGGTTCGATGTTCATGCGAATCCCCTGTTCAGGCTCACAGGGTGAGCAGCACCTTCGTCGCGCGGCGCTCGTCCATGGCGCGGTAGCCCTCGGCGGCCTCTTCGAGGGGGAGCGTCAGGACGAATACGCCGCCCGGGTCGCTCTCGCGGTTCCAGATACGCCGGATGAGGTCGGGCAGGAACCGTCGGACGGGTGCCGGTCCGCCGTGCAGGTGCACGCTGGAGAAGAACAGCTCCGATCCCTTCAGCATCACGCCGTGGGCGACGCCGACGTAGCCGATGTGCCCGCCGGGTCGAGTCGCGCGGATCGCCTGGTCGATCGACTCCTGGGTTCCGACCGCCTCGATGACCGAGTGCGCGCCGAGCCCGTCCGTGAGCTCCTTGATGCGCGCGACGCCGTCCGCGCCCCGCTCCTCGACGATGTCGGTCGCACCGAACCGGCGGGCGAGCTCCTGGCGGCCGGCGTGGCGGCTCATCGCGATGATGCGTTCGGCGCCCAGCTGCTTCGCCGCGAGCACGCCCAGCAGCCCCACCGCGCCGTCCCCGACGACGGCGACGGTCTTGCCCGGCCCCACCTCGGCGGCGACGGCCGCGAACCAGCCGGTGCCGAGCACGTCGGATGCCGCCAGCAGCGAGGGGATCAGGTCTGCGTCAGGCTCGCCCGGCGTCGCGACGAGGGTGCCGTCGGCGAGCGGGATGCGGGCGTACTCGGCCTGCGTTCCCACCGAGCCCATCATCACCTGGTGGACGCAGCGGGACTGGTAGCCGGCCCGGCAGATCTCGCACGTGTTGTCGGATGCGACGAACGAACCGACGACGTGATCGCCGACCTTCACGTTCTTCACGTCGGCACCGACCTCGGTGACCACGCCGATGTACTCGTGGCCCATCGGTGCGTGATCGACGCGCTGAATGCCTCGGTAGGGCCACAGGTCGGAACCGCAGATGCACGTCGCGGTCACCCGGATGACGGCATCCGTCGGTTCGACGATGGTGGGCATTTCGCGGTCTTCGACCCGGACGTCGCCGGGTGCGTACATGATGACGCCACGCATGGTGGTCTCCTTATCTCAAGGCCTGCAGTGAAGGTCTGTGACCCACAGTCTCACCCTCCGGGTGATCGGCGGGAGTGTCTGCCGAGACAGGTACCGACAAGGCCCCCTATGTATCAGAACTGATACATACGCTCACATGACGACGGACCGACCCGAAGCAGGCGAACTGCCACAGGGCCTGGAGGAAGTCCTCGAATCCGCGGCGCACCTTCAGGAATTGGTGCCGGATGCCGTGCTCGTCGGAGGATCCGCCGCCGCTTACTACGCTCGGCACCGCATGTCTACGGACCACGACCCCGTCATCGACGACCTGCGCGACAGGTTCGACCTCGTCCTGGACGCGCGCCGCGAACCCTGCACTGCAGGAAGCCTTCGACGAAGCGAGGGACGCCGCAGAGTCCCGAGCCACGGTCGCGCTCCTCGACGAAGCGCTCGCGCAGGCGACCCGCACTCCGTCCCAGCAAGCCCTCGCGCGGTTGCGCGCCGCGTACCGCGGCACCCGGATGACGCAGGCGGAGCTCGCCTCACACCTCGGTACGTCCCGATCCCGCCTGAACTCATACCTGACCGGGAAGGTGACTCCGTCGATGGATGTGCTCGTGGCGGTTGAGAAGATCGCGGACGAGTACCGGGCACCATCTCGTGCGCACAACTTGGTGCTCATCTGAGGGCGCTTCACGACACGTCCTGTCGTCATCCGGGGCTGGTGAACGCGACAGGCTTGCCCAAGGCCAGGGCGTACGCGATCTCTCTGCTCGTGGACTCGCCGATGTACCCGCCGGGGTTGACGACCAGTACCCGGTCGGCCAGGTCGATCTTGCGCAGATGGAGCGCATCGAGCGCATCCTTCTGCTCGCTGGTGACCTGCTCGCCCGTCGCATGGGCGAACACGCCCGGCGCGAGGACGATGACCCCCGCGAAGGTCAAGGCACGGTTCACGTCGCGCATCTCGTCCGCGAACCGGGTGGAACCGCAGATGCAGACGATCTCGGGTCGGTCGGTCATCGCTCCATCCTCTCGTTCCCGACTCACGAGCGCGTGCGGCCTCGGAACGCGGCGCGATGAGCGGCGGGGCTCACACCGAGCCTTCGCGAGAAGTGGTGGCGCAGTGTCACGGCGCTGCCGAAGCCGGACTGCTCGGCGACCAGCTCGATCGGGGCGTCGTCGGTCTCCAGCAGCAGGCGGGCATGGTCGAGGCGCTGGCCGAGCAGCCACTGCTGCGGGCTCGTAGCCGTCCGGTCACGGAATCGGCGGGTGAACGTGCGGCGAGACAGATGCACCGCGGCGGCCCAGTCGTCGAGGTCGACCGGGTCTGCCAAGCGCACCCTGGCCCACGCCATCGCCTTCTCGATCGGCTCCTCACCAGGAAGCTCGGCGATCGGCACGGGGATGTACTGGGCCTGCGAACCGCTGCGGTGCGGCGCCAGCACGAGGGCCCGGGCCAGCGTGTTCGCGGCGGCGGCCCCATGGTCGAGCCGGGTGATGTGCAGGCAGCAGTCGAGCGCCGCCGCGACGCCCGCCGACGTGATGACGTCGCCGTGGTCGAGCCACAGCACATCGCGGCGCACGTCCACTCCCGGATACTCGACGGCCAGCCGATCGGCCGCGGCCCAGTGGGTGACCAGCTCCCGCCCGTCGGCGATGCCGCTCGCCGCGACGACGAAGCCGCCGAGGCACAGCCCGACGATGCGCGCGCCACGGGCGTGGGCGATCCGCACAGCTTCGCGAAGCGCGTCGGACGGCGCGCGGTCCTGACTCCAGCTCGGCAGCACGATCATGTCGGCGGCCTCGAACGCCTCGAGGTCGGCCTCGACCGCGATGCGATACCCGGCGCCTGTCATGAGCGAGCCCGGCTGTTCGGCGCACACCACCACGTCGTACAGGGCCTCGGCGCTGTCGAGTCCGGCAGCGGCGAAGACCAGCGTCGGCACCGAGAGGTGGAACGGGCTGATGCCCTCGAACGCCAGCACGGCGACGCGACGCAGGGGGACGGCATCCATCATGGCCCGATCTTATCGAAATGGTGCCTTCGGGCCACTGGTACGCGACGCACCGCACGGCGAACATCGAGTCATGACCGAAACGATCGCTCCCGCCTCGCTGTCCGCCGTGCTGGTCGGCGGCCCGACCCTGCAGTTCGACTATGCCGGGCTGTCGTTCCTGACCGACCCCACGTTCGACGAACCCGGCGACTACGACGGGCCCGTCGTGCTGCACAAACTGACCGGACCGGCTGTGCCGGCCGACGCGCTCGGTGCCGTCGACGTCGTCCTGCTGTCGCACGACCAGCACTTCGACAACCTCGACCACGCCGGTCGTGCCCTGCTCGACCTCGTGCCCACCGTCCTGTCCACCCCCGACGCGGCGGGCCGCATCCCGGGCGTCGTCGGGCTGGCACCCTGGCAGACGACCACGGTCGGCGCGGTCGAGATCACGGCCGTGCCGGCGCTGCACGGCCCCGAGGGCGCCGAAGCACTGAGCGGCGTCGTGACGGGCTTCGTGCTCCGAGCCGATGGCGAGCCGACCGTGTACGTGTCGGGCGACAACGCGTCGGTCGACCTCGTGCGCGAGATCGCCGCCCGGTTCCCATCGATCGACGTCGCGGTGCTGTTCGTCGGCGCCGCCAACCCGGGCCGCTTCGGCGACGTCGACGTGACCCTCAACGCCCACACCGCGCTGCAGGCCGCCGAGGTGCTCGGCGACGCCCTCATCGTCCCCGTGCACGGCGAGGGCTGGGCGCACTTCAGCGAGACGCTCGAGCGCCTCGAGCTTGTGTTCGGCTACGCCGACGCCGCCGACCGTCTGCGCATGCCGGTACGGGGCGAGCGCCGGACGATCGCATAGGCGGCAAGCGGGTGGATGCCGCCACCCACCGCCCCCGGTCGGGCTCGGCGTGACGGCATCCACTCATGAGTCACTCGTAGCGCAGCGACTCCACTGGGTCGGCCTTGGCCGCGCGGGCGGCGGGGAGCGTGCCGGCGAGGAACGCGATCACCATGACGACGAGGATGATCGTCGCGATCGACACCGGGTCGAAGGCGATCAGCGTCAGTCCCGGAAGGTCGGCGAGCAGCGAATCGGCGAGCACGGCACTCAGACCCGTGCCGACGATCATCGCAATGACGACCCCCAGTGCGCTGCCCAAGAACCCGAGGAAGGTCGCTTCGAGGCTGAACAGGCTGAACACGCGTCCTGAACCCATACCCATCGCCTTCATGAGCCCGATCTCGCGGGTGCGCTCCTGCACCGACATGAACAGTGTGTTCACGATGCCGAAGCTCGCGGCCAGCAGCGCGATGATCGCGAACGCGTTGAGCACCAGCACGATGCCGTCGATCACGGTCGTGAAGGCGCCGATCTGGTCGGCGACAGTGGTGCCGGTGAAACCGGCGTCGGCGAGGCGGTCCTTCAGCGCGGCGATGTCGTCGTCGCTCGCGTCCTCGTCGAACCACACGGTCGCCTGCGCGTAGCGATCCACCTGATCGGCGGGCACGCCGATGTTCTGCGTCTCGAACAGCGTGTCGGTGAGCGCGTCGTTGGGGATGATGCTGGTGCCGTTGGGCGACGCGAGCGCCTCCTCGGCGACGCCCACGATGGTCGCCTCGATCACGTGCTGCTCGCGGTTCGCGTCGGTGATCGCGATCGACACCGTCGCTCCCACCGCGTCCTCGGCGTCCGAGAAGCCCAGCGGCTCGACATACGACGTCGGCAGCACGAGCTCGTACGCGTCGGTGTCGTCGTCCGGATCCACACCCGCGCTCAGCTGTGTGGTCTGCCCGGGCACCAGACTGCCGACGCCCACGACGTACTTCGTGCCGCCGTCGTGCTGGATGAAGTCGGTGCTGATCGACTTCGTGGCGTGCACGTCGGTGACGCCTTCGATCGAGGCGAGCTCATCGAGGTCGTCGGGCGTCATGGCGGTGACCGTGCCCCCGCCGCCCGGGCCGACGCCGCCCGCCGACACCGCGTCGGGGTCGTACTCGGCGGGACCGGAATCGCCGCCGAACCCGGCACCGGCGTCTGCCGAGGTCTTCGTGACCGTCATCGCGTTGGAGGCGCCGATGCCGCTCACGGTGTCGTCGATGTACGCGTTTATGCCGGTGCCGAGCCCGCTCGTGAGCGTGAGGGTGAAGGCGCCGACGAAGATCGCGAGGATCGTCAGCAGCATCCGCGTCTTGGAGCGGAAGGTGTTCGAGATCGCCGAGGCGATGAGGTCGGTGGTCTTCACGCCGCCACCCCCGAGTCCTCGATGATCTCGCCGTCGCGGATCAGGATGCGGCGGTCGCAGCGAGCCGCCAGCTCCTCGTCGTGCGTCACCACCACGAGCGTGATGCCGTGCTCGCGGTTGAGGGTGAACAGGATGTCTTCGACCACGGCACCCGTGTGCGAGTCGAGGTTGCCGGTGGGTTCGTCCGCGAAGATGACGCGCGGGTTGTTGACCAGGGCGCGCGCGATGACGACGCGCTGCTTCTGACCGCCCGACAGGTTGACGGCCTTGTTCTTCGCCTTGTCGGCGAGATCGAGCTGCTCGAGCGCGGCGAGGCCGCGGCGGCGGCGCTCGGCCCGGCCGACCCCCGCGATCTTCATCGGGAGGATCACGTTCTCGAGCACCGACTGCGAGCCGGTGAGGAAGAACTGCTGGAACACGAACCCGAACGTCTTGTTGCGCGTGCGGTTGAGCTTCGCACCGCGGAGGCTGCGGGTCTCGGTGCCCTCCAAGGCGAGCGTGCCGGCGTCGGGCGCATCCAGCAGCGCGAGCACGTGCATGAGCGTCGACTTGCCCGATCCGCTCTTGCCGACGATCGCGACGGACTCGCCCTCGCGAAGGTCGAAGCTCACGCCCTTGAGCGCCTCGAAGCGGTTCTGACCCTTGCCATAGCCCTTGCGGACATCACGGGCGGAGATGATCGGGACCGGTGCGGGTGGGGAGGACGGAGCAGACAGGGTTGCGGCATTCACCCTTCCAGGCTCGTCCCGCGGCGCGATCCGCGCGTCCTCCCGCCGGAGTCATCGTCGTACCGCGATCGCGGTATTTCATGCCCCCGGTGTCAGCAGCCCCGTCTCGTACGCCACGATGACCAGCTGCGCGCGATCGTGCGCGCCGAGCTTCGTCATGGTGCGGTTGACGTGCGTCTTGGCGGTGTGCGGCGAGATGAACAGGTCGCTCGCGATCTCCTGGTTCGATCGCCCGCGTGCCACCAGCACGAGCACCTCGAGTTCCCGCTCGGTGAGGTGCTGGAGCACCGAGCGGTCCACATCGACCGGCTCCGGCGCAAGATACCGGGTGATGAGCGCGCGCGTCGCGGTTGCCGACAGCAGTGCGTCGCCCGCGTGCACGGCGCGCACCGCGCGGACGATGTCGACCGGCTCCGACCCCTTGCCGATGAACCCGCTCGCACCCGCGCGCAGGGCCGACACGACGTACTCGTCCTCTTCGAACGTCGTGAGGATCAGCACCCGTGTCTGGGCGAGCGACGGGTCGGCGCAGATCTCGGCGGTCGCGGCGATCCCGTCGAGCACGGGCATCCGGATGTCCATCAGGACGATGTCGGGATGCCGCGCACGCGCCTCGGCGACCGCCTCGCGGCCGTCAGCGGCCTGGCCCACGACCTCGATGTCGTCCGCCGCGACGAGGATGTCGGTCACGGCCTGACGGATGAGCACCTGGTCGTCGACGACGAGGACGGTCGTCACGACGCGACCTCCTCGTCATCGCCGGCGGGTGGAGACGTCGGCGCGAGCGGCAGTCGCGCCAGCACACGCCAGCCGCCCGCCGTCGGACCCGTCTCGACCGTGCCGCGCACGCTCGCGACGCGTTCGCGCAACCCGGTCAGGCCCAGCCGTGAACCCGGTGCCGCGGCATCCCTCACCACATCGTCGACGGGGTTGGTCACGACGACCGTCACCGTCTCGGCGTCGGCTGTCAGCAGCACGTGGGCGCGGTGCTCGGCGCCGTGCTTGTGGGCGTTGGTCAGCGCTTCCTGCACGACGCGATACGCGACGCGGCTCGGTGCGCCGCCGACCGCGCCGAGGTCACCCTCGGTGCGGATGGTCACGTCGAGCCCATCATCGCGGAAGCCCTGCACGAGGTGGTCGAGCTGGTCGAGGCTCGGCTGCGGCGCGATGCGCGCCGCCGACGCGTCGCCGGAGTCGTCGGCCCGCAGCACGTCGAGCAGGTCGCCGATCTCGCCCAGCACCGTGCGAGCAGCGCTCCGGATCGTGGCGAGCGCTTCTTCGGCCCGCTCCGGTCGCGCGGCGAGCGCCGACGACGCGACGCCGGCGTTGAGGCTGATGACCGAGATCTGATGGGCGACGGCGTCGTGCAGGTCGCGCGCGATGCGCAGACGCTCCTCGCTGACCCGGCGGCGCGCCTCCGCCTCGCGCGTCTGCTCGGCGCGCTCGGCCCGCTCGGTGATGGCGGTGATGTAGTCGCGTCGCGAGCGGGTCGCGTCGCCGATCGCCGCGCCGATCAGCGTGGTGAGCCCGTACTGGATGACCCGCGCGTCCCACTCGGGCAGCACCGCGATCAGGCAGAGTCCCACCACGGCCACGACGGTGAACGCCGTGGCGACGAACCCGACGCGCCTCGTCAGTCGATTCGTCACCCCGAACATGCCGACCGCCACCGCGAGGGCCAGCCCCGGGTTCAGCGCGCCGGTGAGGGCGCCGATGCCGAACAGCACCACGACCACGGCGAGCACCGGGATCGGCCATCGGCGCCGCAGCGTCAGCACGACGGCCGCCGCGACGGCGAGGGCGATCGTCAGCGGCGTCGGCGGCTGGTAGGCGTCACCGGGCGACGGCGCGAACGTCAGCATCATCACGATCGCCGCGACGATCACATCGCCGGCCGCACGCGGCAGCCGCGGGCGCGGGTCGATGATCGGGGGTGACATGCCCTCGGTGCCGGTCATGGGTCCAGTGTGCCTCTCGACAGACGGTGGACGGTCGCGGACCGCGGCTCTTAGGCTGAGCAACGGGCGGGGGAGATTCTTCGCCAGAGTTCATGAGGAGTGTCATGTCCGACGATCGTCAGCGTTCCATCCTTCCGATCCCCGACCTCGCCTACACCGGCACGGTCACCTACGACGCCACCGATCCCGACACGCACTACCCGCCGATCGAACGCCTCCTGCCGCCCGAAGGCGCCCCCAACGTGCTCGTCGTCCTGATCGACGACACCGGATTCGGCGCCTCGAGCGCGTTCGGCGGACCGGTCCAGACGCCGAACTTCGAGCGGGTCGCAGCCCGCGGGCTCAAGTACACCCGCTTCCACACGACGGCGCTCTGCTCGCCGACGCGTGCGGCTCTGCTCAGCGGCCGCAACCACCACACCGTCGGAATGGGCGGCATCACCGAGATCGCCACCTCCGCGCCCGGGTACAACTCGCTGCGACCCAACAGCTGCGCTGCACTGCCCGAGACCCTCAAGCTCAACGGCTACAGCACCGCGCAGTTCGGCAAGTGCCACGAGGTGCCGGTCTGGGAGGCGAGCGCGGTGGGCCCGTTCGACCACTGGCCGCACCCGGGTGGCGGCTTCGAGTACTTCTACGGCTTCATCGGCGGCGAGACCAACCAGTGGTACCCGGCGATCTACGAGAACACGTCGCCGGTCGAGCCGTGGGGCACGCCCGAGCAGGGCTACCACTTCATGGCCGACATGACCGACAAGGCCATCGACTGGACGCGGCAGCAGAAGGCGCTGGCACCCGACAAGCCGGCCTTCACTTATTTCGCGCCAGGCGCGACCCACGCGCCGCACCACGTTCCGACCGAGTGGGCCGACAAGTACAAGGGCCAGTTCGATCAGGGCTGGGATGCTGTCCGCGAAGAGACGTTCGCCCGGCAGAAGGCCCTGGGCGTCATCCCGCAGGAAGCAGTACTCACCGAGCGCAGCGCCGGCATTCCCTCCTGGGACGAGATGAGCGATGCGCTCAAGCCCGCGCTCGCGCGCCAGATGGAGGTCTACGCCGGCTTCCTCGCTTACGCCGACCACCACGTGGGCCGCCTCCTCGACGCGTACGAGGAGCTCGGCATCCTCGACGACACCCTCGTGTACGTCATCATCGGCGACAACGGCGCCTCGGCCGAGGGCTCGATGCACGGCACGACCAATGAGGGTTTCACGATCAACCACCTGAATGAGATCGAGGACGAGGCCTACGTCGCCGCGCACATCGCCGATCTCGGCACGCCGAGCTCGTACAACCACTACGCGATCGGCTGGGCGCACGCGATGGACACGCCCTACCAGTGGACCAAGCAGGTCGCCTCACACTGGGGCGGCACCCGCAACGGCACGATCGTCAGCTGGCCGAACGGCGGGGTCGAGCAGGGCGGCATCCGCAACCAGTTCTCGCACGTCATCGACGTCGCCCCGACGGTGCTCGAGGCGGCCGGCATCCCCGAGCCGTCGACGGTGCACGGCGTGACGCAGCGTCCGTACGAGGGCACCGCGATGAACTACACGTTCGCCGACGCCGAGGCGCCCGAGCAGCACGAGACGCAGTACTTCGAGATGCTCGGCAACCGCGCCATCTTCCACAAGGGCTGGACCGCCGTCGCCAAGCACAAGGACCCGTGGCTGGCCTCGTCCCACGGTCTCGACGAGGACGTGTGGGAGCTCTACAACGTCGAGAAGGACTGGACCCAGTCGCATGATCTGGCCGCCGACGAGCCAGAGCGACTCGCCCAGCTGCAGCGGCTGTTCTTGATCCAGGCCGCACGGTTCAACGTGCTGCCCATGGACGTCCGCTCCGCCGAGCGATTCAACGCCGACCTCGTCGGCAGACCGCAGCTCGTGCTGGGCGATTCGCAGAAGTTCTACCCGGGCATGCGCCGGCTCAGCGAGAACAGCGCCATCAACATCAAGAACAAGTCGTGGACGGTGACCGCCGCCGCCGACGTGCCCGAGGGCGTGGAGGGCGTCGTGATCGCACAGGGCGGCGCCTACGGCGGCTGGTCCTTCTACACGGTCGACGGCAAGCTCGCCTTCGCCTACAACCTGCTGGGCATCAACACCGACATCGTCCGGTCGGATTCCGCACTGGCGGCAGGACCGCAAGAGCTGCGTGCTCACTTCGCGTACGACGGCGGCGGGCTCGGCAAGGGGGGCACGGTGTCGCTCTACGCGGGCGACGACAAGATCGGCGAGGGTCGCATCGAGCGCACGCTGCCGTTCCAGTTCACGTTCGATGAGACGGTGGACGTCGGCTGCGACCTCGCGTCGCCCGTGTCGAGCGACTACGGCGCGACCGGGAACGAGTTCGGCGGAACCCTCTCGTGGGTGCGCATCGACCTCGGCGACGACGATCACTCGCACCTGATCGACGACGAGCACCGGCTCGCCGTCGCGATGCTCAAGCAGTAGCCGCGAGCGCCGGCATCCACTCGTTCCGCACCGCTGCGAGAACGAAGTGGATGCCGGCGGTCACGCCAGCGCGAACTTCAGGGTGTTCAGGTGGGCACGGCTGAGCTCGGCCGCTCGCCGGGCGTCGCGGTCGGCGATCGCGTCGACCACGACGGCGTGCGCGGCCTGGTCCGCCTCGTGCGATGAGGTCGGACGGATCTTGAGCATGTCGACCATCGCGGTCCGCACCCGCGGGACGAAGCCGTCGAAGAGCTCGACGAGGACTTCGTTGCCCGATGCGACCACGATCAGCCGGTGCAGCGCCATGTCGATGTCGACATGCGGTTCCGGCGCGGGGTCGGCGACCGCCCGGGCGGCCAGCGCAGCGCGCAGTGCCCGCAGCTGTGCGGGGGTGCGCCGCTCGGCGGCGAGGGCGGCGGCCTCGGCCTCGATCGCGATGCGCGCCTCGATGACGGTGGTGATGGAGGCCCGGCGCAGCACCGTGTCCCAGTCGTCGGCGACGTCGAGCGCCGTGACGAAGACGCCCGCGCCCTGACGCGAGTCGAGCACACCCCGGCCCGCGAGCTCGCGCACGGCCTCGCGGATCGTCGAGCGCCCGACGCCCAACTGCGCGGCGAGGGTCGTCTCGCCCGGCAGGCGCTGGCCGAGCGCGAACTCTCCGGCGCGGATGCGGCCGAGGAGGATCTCGGCCGCCTGAGCGGCGAGCGGTGCTCGGTGGACGATCGCGGGCATCTCGACCTCCGGTTGTCGGACGGGTGGTGTGGCAACCCGTCCACAGCATACCCCGGCTCCGTGACCTGTGGACTTGACTTATCGACTTGTCTGAGGAGTAAGGTGGCCGCCATGCCTTCCATTCCACCGAACGTCCGGCCGCCGCGAGCCCTGTTCTGGTCGCTCGTCGGCACGCACGCGATGAACGACTTCCAGACCGGCGCGGCCGCCGCCCTGCTCCCGTACTTCGTGCTCGAGCAGCGGTACGACTACGCCGCCGTCGCCGGGCTGACACTCGCGGCGACCTCGCTGTCGAGCATCTTCCAGCCCGTGTTCGGCTGGCTCACCGACCGCTTCTCGCTGCGCCCGCTGATCGTGGTCGGCCTCGCCGTGGCAGCCCTCGGCATAGCGGTGGCCGGTCTCACCTCTACGAACTACTGGCTGACGTGGATCGTCTTCTCGTTGTCGGGGCTCGGCGTGGCGGCCTACCACCCGGCCGCCACCGTCGCCGCGAAGGAGGCGGGCGGAGGCACGAACCGCTCGATGAGCATCTTCTCGGTCGGCGGCAACGTCGGCGCCGCCATCGCGCCCATCGGCGTCGGCCTCACCGTCGGCGTGCTGGGCCTGCAGGCGACTCCGCTGCTGCTGATCCCCACGATCGCGGTCGCGGCCGTCTACCTCGTTCTCAACCGCCGCGCGGCCCTCCTGCCGGCCTCGTCCGCGCGGACCGCGGGCGCCCCCGAGGCGGCGGTGGCGGCATCCACTCTGCCTCCCCGCGACCTGTGGGGGAGGTTCGCCTGGCTGCTGCTGATCGTGAGCCTGTGGTCGGTCGCGTACGTCGGGGCCCGCTCGTTCGTGGCGCTGGACGTGATCGACCGGTTCGACGCCACGACCGACATGGGCAACGTCGCGCTCACGGTGTTCTCGCTGGCGGCGGCGCTCGGCACGCTCGTCGGCGGATTCTTCGCCGACCGCTTCGGTCGCACGCGGGTGATCGTGCTGGGGTACGCGCTGGCGACGGCCGCCGCGGTCGGGTACGTGTTCGCGCCGACGGAGGTCACCGCCATCGCGCTCGCGGGCGTGCTCGGGTGGGCGCTGTTCCTGCCGTTCGCGCTGCACGTCACGCTGTCGCACGCGTACCTGCCGCGCCACCTCGGCACCGCGAGCGGCGTCACGCTCGGCATGGCGACCGCACTGGGCGGCCTGCTCACGCCGCTCCTCGGAGTGCTCGCCGACGCGATCGACCCCCGTGCCGTGTTCGTGGTGCTGGCCGGGGTCATCGCCGCCGCGTTGGTGTGCTCGCTGTTCCTGCGCGAGCGCACCGACCTCGCGCCGGTCGCCCTCACCGCGGAGCAGGTGGATGCCGCAGTCGAGGCATCCACCCGGGCCTAGGGTTCCGCGCGCCTCGCCCGCTCCGTGACACCGTCTCTCGTGTCATCGGCTCGTTGCCCGCCGAGACGCGTCCGTTCAGCACGCGCCGGGTGATGTGACATCGGGAGGGAGCGATGCCGGACGCCCGGCATCCCTCTTCCCCGAGCTTCTCCCTCGGTCGGTATGACTGGTTATACTTTTCACATGAAGACTGCGATCTCGATGCCAGACGCCGACTTCGAGCGGTTCGAGCGTGTCGCCGGCAAGCACGGGATGAATCGCTCGGAGTTCTACCGCCTTGCAGCGGAGCGCCTCGCGAACGACCTCGAGGGCGGCTCCGAGCTGACCGCGATCGCGGAAGCCGTGCTGGCCCGAGCCGGCGAGCCGCGTGGCGACGGACTGTTCCTGGCTGAGTCCGAGCGACTGATGCGCGAGCACACGGAGTGGTGACCACACGAGGCGATATCGTCTGGGTCGATTTCGGATCGCCGCGGGGCTCCGAACCCGCCAAAGTCCGCCCCGCCGTGGTCGTGCAGGAGGAGTGGCTGCTTGCGACCTCGATCGCGACAGTGCTCGTCGTGCCGCTGACGTCGAACACGGCGCTCGAGTCGTTTCCGGGCAACGTGCTCATTCCGGCGGAGGCGTCCGGGCTCGACAAGGAGTCGGTCGCGGTCGTGTCGCAGGTGGGGCCGGTCGGCCGCGAGTACCTCGATCCGTTCCCAGCAGGTCAGGTGCCCGCCTACTTGATGGCCGAGATCGCCACCGGCATCCGCCTCGTCCTGGGACTCTGACGAAGGCCCGGGTCAGTTCCAGGCGGTGCGACCGAAGCGCTCCCAGCGCTCGACGACGCGCGAGCCGCCGTCGGCGGGCTCGTAGACCGGGCGGCCCTCGATGAACACGCGCTGCACGCGCGATTCGACGGCGAGCGGGTCGCCCGACCACACCACGACATCGCCGTCGCGGCCGACCTCGAGGGCACCCACGCGCTCGTTCAGGCGCAGGATGTCGGCTGGGTTCGCGGTGAGGGCCTCCAGCGCCGTCGTCGCCGGGAGGCCGTCGCGCACGGCGAGGATCGCCTGCAGTCGAATCTGGTCGATCGGCACCACCGGGTGGTCGGTCGTGATCGCCACCTTGACACCAGCCGCCGCGATGAGCGCGAGGTTGCCGATAGCGCGGTCGCGCAGCTCGACCTTCGAGCGCGAGGTCAGGAGGGGTCCGAAGATCACCGGGATCTGCTTCTCGGCGAGCACGTCGGCGATCTTGTGGGCCTCGGTGCCGTGGTTGACCACGAGCGTGTAGCCGAACTCGTCGGCGATGCGGATCGCGGTGGCGATGTCGTCGTGGCGGTGGCAGTGCTGGTCCCACAGCAGGTCGCCCGCGAGCACCGCGGCGAGGGTCTCCTTGCCGAGGTCGCGCTCGAACGGCTCGCCCTTCTCGACCGCCGCGTCGCGCTTGTCGGCGTACGCCTGGGCTGCCGTGAACGCGTCGCGGAGAACGGATGCCACACCCAGACGCGTCTGGGGTGTCTTGCCCTTGTCGCCCCACACGCGCTTGGGGTTCTCGCCGAGCGCGGACTTGACCGACACATCGGCGGCGAGGATCTGCTCGTCGACGGTGCGGCCACCCCAGGTCTTGATCGCGACGGTGCGGCCGCCGATCGGGTTGCCGGAGCCGGGCTTGATGACGGCCGTCGTGACGCCGCCGCGGAGTGCGTCGCGGAAGCCCTCCTCCTCGATGTCGATGCCGTCGAGCGCGCGGAATCGCGAACCGTTCGGGTCGGTCATCTCGTTGGTGTCGTTGCCAGACCAGCCCTCGCCCTCCTCGTGCACGCCGATGTGCCCGTGGGATTCGACGAACCCGGGCACCACCCAGCTGCCGGTCGCGTCGACGACCTCGGCGCCGTCGGGCACCGGGATGTCGGACCCGCCGACGGCGGTGATCCGGCCATCGGTGACGATCACGGTGCCGTTCTCGATGGGGTCGGAGCTGACAGGGACGACGTAGCCGCCGGTGACGGCGAGGATGCGAGCCATGCCTTCCAACCTACGCCCGCGGCGACCCCGCCCCAGGGCGAGCCTGCCGAGCCGGCACCCTCTCGCGGTTCGCCGAGGGGTCTGTCATCCTGGCACTGAGCATGTGAGAAGCCACCGTGAAGCCGCCATCAGAGGTTTCTTCGCCGGTCGCGTCGATACCGCGGACCCGGCGCACTGTCGGCGGCGTGCTCGGCGGCATCGTGGGCCTGCTGGCGCTCAGTGGGATCGCGGGCGTGCTGATCGTGGCGCCGTTGGCGCCCGCCATCGCGATCTCGGGAGCCGCGGCGAACACCGCCGTCTCGATGTTCGACAGCATGCCGAGCTATCTCGAGATCGACCGACTCATGCTTCCCACGACGATCTACGCCCGCGATCCCGCGAGCGGGCAGGACGTCGAGCTCACCTCGTTCTACGACCAGAACCGGGTTCCGGTCGCGTTCGACGAGGTCTCGGTCGTCATGTACGACGCGATCCTGGCATCGGAGGACCCGCGCTTCTATGAGCACGGCGGCATCGACATCCTCGGCACGACGCGCGCGCTCGTCAGCAACGTCCAGGGCGGCGCGACCCAGGGCGGCTCCTCGATCAGCCAGCAGTACGTCAAGAACGTGCTGGTGCAGCGGTGCGAGCGGGATGCCGTCGCCACCGACACGGCGTCGCGCGACGAGGTGCTCCGCGCGTGCTGGCTCGACGCCACCGATGCGAGCGGCGTCGACGGCTACCAGCGCAAGCTGCAGGAGATCCGCTACGCCGTCGCGGTCGAGCAGGAGTACTCGAAGAACGACATCCTGCTCGGATACCTGAACATCGCCAACTTCGGGGGCACGACGTACGGCATCGAAGCGGCGGCGCGCTACTACTTCAGCACCACGGCATCCCGGCTCACCCTCGGCCAGGCGGCGACCCTGGCGGGGATCGTGCAGAACCCCAACACGTTCCGCATCGACCGGCCCGGGGGCTCGATCCCGGGTGCCGATGGGGCGTCCTTCAACAAGGCCGCCGACGGCTCGGTCGACGACGTCACGCCGGGCACGCTGGCGGCGCTGGACACGCTGCTGGCCGACGGATCGATCACGCAGGAGCAGTACCTCGCGGCGGGCGATGCGTACAGCGCGACCAAGGGTCGGCAGCTCTACGTGCTCGATCGGATGCGGGAAGACGGGCGCATCACGAAGGACCAGTACGTGGCCGCAGCGGTCGAACCGATCGCGCCGGCGCTCCAGCCCGCACTCGTCGGATGCGCGGCGACCTCTGCGCCGTTCTTCTGCCAGTACGTGGTGTACACGGTGCGCAACGACCCCGACTATGCGGGCGCCTTCGGCGAGACTGAGCAGGACCGCCAGCGCTCCCTGACCCGCGACGGCCTGAACATCTACACGACACTGGACTGGCAGCTGCAGAACGCCGCGCAGGGCGCGATGCAGCAGTACGCCCCGCAGACGGTGGCGGGCATGGACTTCGGCGCGGCGACGGTCAGCATCGAAGCCGCGACGGGACGCATCCTGGCGATCAGCCAGAACAACCTGTTCACCGAGGACCGCGACCTCGCCGCCACCAACCCGGCATACACCTCCCTCATCTATGCCGGCGATCTCGTCCACGGGGCCTCGAAGGGCTTCCCCACCGGGTCGACCTTCAAGCTGTTCACCCTGCTGGACTGGCTCGAGAAGGGGCACTCGCTGTATCAGAGCGTCAACGGCAGCCTGCGGCTCATCCCGCGACTGGCAGACCGGTGCGAGGGCACGTGGATCAACCGCGAGAAGCATGTCGTCCGCAACTTCGGCGGTGTGCGCGGCTACACGGGCACACCCATGCAGTTCACCGCGCAATCGTTGAACAGCGGCTACCTCGGCATGGCCGAGCAGCTCGACCTCTGCGACATCGAGGAGGTCGCGGCGCGCCTGGGCGTGACCCGCGGCAACGGGGACCCGATCGACATCGACGGCGCCGCGGCGATCATCGGCACGAACAACATCGCGCCTGTCGCGTTGGCCGCCGCCTACGCCGCGGTCGCGAACAACGGCGTCTACTGCGTGCCGCGCGCGATCGATCGCGTGGTCGACGCCGACGGCACCGAGCTGGCGGTCCCCGGCGACCGCTGCAGCCAGGCCATCAGTCCCGGGGTGGCCGCTGCTGCGGACTTCGCGCTGCAGGGCGTCACCCGCGCCGGAGGGACGGGTGCGGCCGGCAACCCGAACGACGGCACGCCGACGATCGGCAAGACCGGCACGCATGAGCAGTACCAGACGTGGTTCGTCCAATCGAGCACGCGCGTGACCACGGCGGCGTGGGTGGGCAACACCGACGGCTTCGGCGACCTGTTCCACACCTCGTACAGCGGCCGGCTGCTGTCGGCCATCCGGCTCCCGCTGGTCCGCGACATCCAGTTCGCCGCCGACCAGCTCTACCCCGGCGGCGGCTTCGCCGATCCTCCACCGGAGTTCGTGCGACGCGCTCCCGTCACCCCGCCGCCCAGCACGCCGGCACCCCCGCCCGGCGACACACCCGATCCGGGCCGCGGCGGCGGCGATGACGACGGCGGTCGCGGTGGCGACGGCGGTCGCGACCACTGACCCACGGCGCAACGGTCCGCGTGCTGCACGAGTTCAGGTGTGACAGCCCCGGCGTCAGCCGATGCGCCGCCGCGACACCACCAGGCTGCCGCCGAGCGCCAGCAGCAGCGCGGCGAGCATCACAGGCCAGACCGTCACTGCACCTCCGGTTGCGGGCAGCCCGCCGTCGGGGCCTCCGCCGTCGGCACTCCCACCGTCGGTGCCACCACCGTCCGTTCCCCCGCCGTCGGTGCCACCGCCGTCCGTTCCATCGTCGGGGTCCGCGGCGATCGTCGCGGTCGCGGTGGCGGAATCGTCTTCGGTCGACACGTCGAGGCAGGCGTCGCACGCCGTGAGCGAGGCGGTGTTCGTCACGGTTCCCGCGACGGTCGCCGGCACCCGTGCCACGACGGTCGCGGTCCCGCCGGCGGGGACCGTCGCCGTCACATCGACCGGACCGGTTCCTGCGGCGATGTCGCAGGCCGAGCCGTCCGAGACCGCGCACGTCCACTCAGCGGATTCCGTCAGCGCGTCCGAGATCGCCGTCTGCGGCGCAGCGACGGGTCCTGCGTTGGAGACGGTCACCGTCCACACCACGGTTCCTCCGACGGTGACCCCCGCGTTCGCCGTCTTGGTGATCGAGAGGTCTACCGGCACGACGCACGGTGTCGTCACCGTCGCCGAGTTGTTGTCGACGACCAGTTCACGGCGAGTGGTGGCCGCGTCGGCAGTGAGGGACGCAGCTGCGTCGGTGCAGGCGGTCAGATCCGCAGCCACGTCGCCCGTGATCGTCACCTGCGTCGCTGCGTCCGCGGCGAGGTCACCGAGGTCGCAGGTGAGCGTCGTGCCGGCGACTGCGCATCCCGCCGGCACGGTCACCGTCGCCGGGTCGAGGACGGCGGGCAGCACGATCGCGACGGTCGAGCCGGGGGCGTCGCCGGCGCCGATGTTCTCGACGTCGACGGTCCAGGTGGCGCTCTGCCCGAAGACCAGGGGTGAGGAGGTCGACAATGCGGCGGTGACCGCAAGATCCGGGAAGGCCGGCACGACCGTCGACGACACGGACGTGTTGTCGTCCAGCTGGGTCTCGGTGCGATCCGCGGGTGCAGTGACGGTCGCCGTGTTGACGATCGTGGAGCCCGCCGCAGAGTCCGGCACCGTGCCGGTGACGACGAAGGTCGCGGTGCCGTCGCGTTCCAGATCGACGGTCCACGGACCGGTGCCGGTCCCGGCATCGGCGGTGCAGGCCCCGGCCGTCGCGGCACAGGTCCACGCGGCATCCATCATCCCCGCCGGCAGCCCGGCGTCGGTCACCGTCGCGCCCGCCACGGGATTGGTGTCGTCGTTGGCGACGACGACGGTCCACGTGCCCGTTGTTCCGGGCTCGACGGTCGCGGGACCGGTCTTCGCGACCGACAGGTCGGCGGCCGCGGTGACGACCAGGTCGGTGATGTCGTAGTTGTTGGTCGCGCCGCCGGTCCCGGCTGAGAAGCCGAGCGCGAAGGTCGCGGGACGAGGCGGCTGAAGTCGGGCGGGGATGCCGGCGCCCGCGTCCGCGGCGGGTGCGACCGTGCGCACGTCGACAGCGTCGAACAGCGTGGTCCCGTCGACCACCACGGTCAGGACGATACTGTCGTCGCCGGATGGGGCGACGGTGATCGCGACGTGGCGCGGTGTCACACCGTCGGTCTGGATGGCTGCGGGGGCGAGGGCGAGCACGGGCCACTGCGGCGCGTTCGGCGTGGCGGCGCCGCCGCGCAGCACGACGTTGTTCGGCGTGCTGACGTTGAAGGGGGCGTAGTTGTCGGCGCTGAAGTTGCCGGCGTTGTCGAACCCGACCGCGACATACCCGCCCTGCATGCCCGCGTACCCCGCGGCACCGCCGCCGATGCCGAGGTTCGGCGTCTGCGCGCCGTCCATGAGGAAGAAGGTGAAGGCGTCGCCGGGATTCCCGCCGCCGAACGCCTGATAGTCGAACTCCGCATGGAACGCGACATCGGAGCGGAATGGCTGCGCGAGGGTCGCGTTTCCGGTGCCGCCGGTGACCGCGTTCGTCAGCCGCAGGCCCGTCGGCAGCAGCTCCGTCGCATTGTTGGCTTCGTCGGGCAGCACCCACTGGTCGCTCGTGAACGAGCCGGCGAACGGCTCGTCCACGGGGAACGGGTCGGCGGGCGGCGGAGCCGCCACGGCGGCCATGGCGCCGCCGCCCACGAGGGCGACGACTGCCGCCGACGCGACTAGGAACGTGAGGGATGCACGCACGGGTCCTCCTGCATCGCAATAACGACCAACGTAGTGCACCGCCCCCGCTAGCGTGAGCACGTGGATATCGCTCAGGCACGCCGGTTCGCGCAGGAGTGGGTCGAGGCGTGGAACGCCCACGACCTCGAGGGGGTGCTGTCGCACTTCGCCGACGACGCGGACTTCTCGTCACCCGTCGCCGCTCAACTCCTCCCCGGCACGAGCGGCATGCTGCGGGGCAAGGAGGCGATCCGCGCCTACTGGGCCGTCGGCCTGGCGCGCATCCCCGACCTGAGATTCGAGATCGTCGACGTCTACACCGGTGTCGACATCGTCGTCATCAACTACCGCAATCACACCGGCGGTCTGGTGAACGAGGTGCTCCACCTGGACTCCGACGGCCTTGTCCGCAGCGGCGCAGGGACCTACCTCGCGGCCGATGCCGCGTCGGTCAGCGGCGTCCAGTCCGGCTGATCCGGATTCCCCTCTCGGCGGGCGGAGCCGGGGTCTCGGGATGCCGGGAACACCGGCATCCCGAGCGGACCTTCCGGACTCACGGCCGCAGCAGCACCTTGCCGACGCGGCCGGGACGCGCGCCCGCTTCGACCGCCGCCTGCACGTCGTCGAACGAATGGATGCTGTCGACCGGCAGCGCCAGCCGGCCGCTGCCGACCAGCTGGAACAGCTCGCCGAACAGCGCACGCCGCGTCTCGGACGACATCGCGGCCGAGACCTTGCTGCCCCAGAAGCCCTTCACGACCGCCTGCTTGAAGATGAGGTCGCCTGACGACAGCTCCAGGCGGTCGGATGCCATCGCGCCGAACGACACGAGCGTTCCGCCTTCGCCGAGCAGGTGCAGCAGGTCGCCCGCGGCCGGCCCGCCGACCGAGTCCACCGCGGCGCGGATCGGACGGTCACCGGCCAGTTCCCGCGCCTGTTCACGCCAGGCGGGGTCGGCGGTCGCGACGACGTTCGGGATGCCGGCGGCGGCCAGCTCTGCGGCATCCGCCTCTCTTCTCACGATGCCGATGACGTGGATGCCGCGGCTCGCGGCGATCTGCGCGACCAGGCGCCCGACCGTGCCGTTCGCGGTGTTCTGGACGATCACGTCGCCTTCGCCGACCTCGAGGAAGTCGACGAGCGAGATCGCGCTGAACGGCATCGAGATGAGCTGCGCGGCGACCTCGTCGGGGATGCCGTCGGGCACCGGGACCACGGCGCCGGCCTTCGCGATCGCATACTCCGCCCACACGCCGAACGTGCCGCCGGAAGCGACCCGCTGCCCGACCGTGATGCCCTCGACCTCGTCGCCAACCGCGTCGACGATGCCGACGGCCTCGGTTCCGGCGCGGGCGGGCAGTTCGGGTTTGTAGCCGTAGGTGCCGCGGACGGTCCACAGGTCGTGGTTGTGGATCGGGGCGAGCAGGATGCGCAGGCGCACCTCGCGCGGGCCGGGCTCGGGAAGGGGCAGGTCTTCGACGCCGAGCACCAGGGCCGGGTCGCCGAACTCGTGATGGGTGATCGCACGCACGGGGGGAGCCTACGCCCCGACCCCTCGCGAGTCAGCCGAGCGGCGGCAGCGGCACCCGGGCCGAACGCGGGAGTGCCGGGCGCTCCGCGCGCGGCCCGCGGACGAAACCCACCGCGAGCCCCGCCGCGACGAGCGCCATCCCCGCCCAGACGATCGGCGACGGCATCGGCGCGCCGAGCAGGGTCGCGGTGAGCACGGATGCCGGAGCCGCGATGCCCGCGCACAGTCCGGCACGGTCGGCACCGAGCCGGCCGATCGCGGTGAACCACAGCACGAAGGCGGCGGCCGTCACGACGAGCCCCAGATACAGGACCGGCACGATGGCCCGCGACACGAAGGCGGGGCCGGGCCGCTCGACGAGCAGGCTGAGAACGCCGAACGCAGCAGCCGCGACGACGCACGTCGACACCGTGTAGGCGACCGCGCCGAGGCGCGCCGCGCCGCGTGCGGCACACAGGGTGAACCCGGCTTCGCACGCGACGAGCCCGGCCGCGCACAACACCCCGACGGCGTCGGTGCGACCCCAGCCGGTGACGAGCACGGCGCCCGCCGACACCACGACGCCGCCCACGATGAGCCGCGGCGAGGGCGTGCGACCGAGGCCGAGTGGCGCGGCGATCGCGAGCACCAGCGGGATGCAGGCGACTGCGGAGCCGAGCACGGCGGGCTCGGCGTGCTGCACACCGAGCAGCATCACGAGGTTGAACCCGACGAGGCCCGCTCCCGCGCCCGCGACCGACCAGGCGAGATCCGCCACGGTCGGTCGCGGCAGCCGCCGCCCCGCTCGACGCGCACGCCACACCAGCACGACCGCCACCACGACCGCGGCGAGCGCATACCGCGCGGCCTGCACCGCGAACACCGGCAGCGTCGCGGTCGCGCCGATCACGGCCACGCTGCTGCCCGTGAGCGCCATGGCGATGAGGCCGCTCGCGGCGGCGGTCGACGTTCGCATGCGTCCACCGTCGCCGAACTCTGGACCATTGACCAGATCCACGAATGGCGCAATAGTCTGGTCCAGTGATCCTCGGACTAGATCCCGCGGAGGTGCCGCCATCACGACGAGCGGACTGGCTGACCGACCGCCTGCGCACGGCCGTCGTCGACGGCACGCTGGCCGCCGGCACGACACTGCCCGCGAGCCGCGCCCTCGCCGCCGATCTCGCCATCGCACGCGGCACCGTCGTCGAGGCCTACCAGCGCCTCATCGAAGAGACCCTGCTCATCGCCGAGCCGCGACGGGGCATCCGGGTGGCCGCCCGGCCCGAGCCGCTTCATGCCCCTTCGGGAATGGATGCCGCAGCAGGCTCCCACAGCAGCACGCGGATCGACCTCGCGCACGGCGTTCCCGACGTGACCGGTTTTCCTCGTGCCGCGTGGCTGCGAGCCGAGCGCGAAGTGCTGGAGTCCGCGACTGCGGCGCAGCTCGGCTACCCCGATCCGCAAGGTGCGCTCGAACTGCGTATGGCGCTCTCGGAGTGGCTGGCTCGCTCCCGCGGCGTCAATGCGCCGCCCGACCGCATCGTCGTCACCGGTGGCGTGGCCGGTGCGCTCACCGCGATCGCCCAGGTGCTCGCAACTCGCGGCGAGCAGTCGCTGGCGATCGAGGCCTCCAGTACGACCGGTTCACTCGCACTGCTGGATCGATGGATGCCGCACGTCGAGCGCATTGCGATCGACGCCGACGGCCTCGATGTCGACTGCCTGGCCGCCTCTGGCGCCCGCGCCGTCGTCGTGACCCCCGCCCACCAGTACCCGACGGGCGTCGTACTCGCCCCGCAGCGCCGGCGCGCACTGCTCGACTGGGCGCGACGGGTGAACGGCCTGGTCATCGAGGACGACTACGACGCCGAGCACCGGTACGACCGACGCCCGGTGCGGGCCCTGCAGCCGCTCGACCCCGAGCGGGTCGCCTACACGTCGAGCCTGTCGAAGACGCTCGCGCCCGCGTTGCGGCTGGGCTGGCTCGTCCCACCTGCGGCACTGCGCGACGACCTCGTGGAGCTCCGCCGCGTGACCGACCTCGGTGCGCCGACGATTCCCCAGCTGACTCTTGCCCTGATGCTGCGACGCAACGTGCTCGAGCGGCATCTGCGCGCCGTGCGCACGCGTCACCGGCGTCGGCGTGACGCCCTCGTCGCCGGCCTGCGCGCCGAACTCCCCGACGTGCGGATCGGCGGCGTCGCCGCCGGCCTCCACCTCGTCGTCGACACCCCCGACGATGTCAAGCTCACCGCGCGCCTCGCGGCCGAGGGGATCGACGTCCTGCCCCTGTCGACGCTGTACGCGGGGCGCACGCCCCGCTCCGGGCTCGTGCTGCATTACGGAGGCCAGCCCGAACACATTCTCGCCACGGCATCCATTCGCATCGCCCGCGCGCTGCGCGCCTGACGCCCGGCGGCACGTCAGCCGAGTGGCGGCCTCTCCAGCACCGTCGGCACGTATTCGAGCAGCTGACTGCGCTGGTCGAACGTGCGCGCTTCGACGAGGTCGAGCCTGACGTCGGGGTAGCCGTCGAAGATCCGCTCCTGGCCGGTCGCCCCGGTGATCACCGGGAACACCACCACGCGGTAGCGGTCGACGAGCCCCGCGCGCAGCAGCGAGCGGCACAGCGACACGCTGCCGAGCGTGCGCAGCGGCCGGTCAGACTCCGCTTTCAGCCCGCGCACGAACTCCACCGCGTCGGTGCGGACGAGCGTCGAGTTCTGCCAGGTGAGCGGCTCTGCCAGCGACGACGAGAAGACGTACTTCGGCACGTCGTTGAGCACGCCGGTGCCCTCCTCGCCGCCCGCCGTCAGCTCCGACATCACCCGGTAGGTGTTCGCGCCCATGAGGATCGGATGGTCCTGCTCGGGCAGCGCCTCCAGCCAGCCCAGGTACTCGGGGCCTTCGAGCCCCCACCACCCCGGCCACCCCTCCGCGGCGCCGTAGCCGTCGAGCGACATGATGAAGTCGATCGTCAACCTCTGCATCCCGAGCCTCCTTCGCGTGCGGTTCCCGGCGGTGTCTCGCAGGAACACCGGTGGAGCGGCGCTTCGTCGCCGGCGCTCGCTCAGCACGAGTTCCTCGCGCCCGAGCCTAGGCGCGAGTCTCGCGGCGCGGAACCCCGGTCGAACCCGTCGATGCGCAAGGCACGGCGACGACCGCCGCGACGGTCGAAGGAACCCAGGCCGCGGCATCCGCTTCACTCAGCCGCCCGGTGCGGATCTCGTCGGCGGCGCCGTGGACGATGGCGAGGTAGCACGAGGTCAGCCACTCCGCCGATTGATCAGTGCGGAACGCTCCGGAAGCCTGGCCGCGCTCGATCACGCCCTGCACGCGCGCGAGGGCACGCTCCATGTGCCCGCGGACGGCGTCGTCGCCCAATTCATCACGCGCAGTGCGCAGCACGGCGTGGAGTTCGGCGACGATCCGCCACGACGATCTGGTGAGCTCGACGAGCGCCGCGGCCGGGTCGCCGTCGAGCGGAACGGCTTCGAGTGCGGAATCCGAGCCTTCGACGGCGCGCGCCAGCAGCGCCTCGACGAGGGCCCGCCGCGTCTCGAAGTGTGCGTACAGCGTGACCCGCCCGATCCCGGCTGCGTGCGCGATCGTCGTCATCGTCGCGTTCGAGTCGGCCGTGAGGGACTGCATGCCGACCTCGAGGATCTTCTCGCGATTGCGCGCCGAGTCGGACCGGATCGCTCGCTGTCGCACCATGCTGCGGCCTTTCACGTGGGTGGCGTTTCGGATTGATTGCTTTTCCCGTACAGAGGTGATTAGCTTAGCGAGCTTAGCCCGTACACTCTTGTCTGGTTTAGGAAGTCGAGCATGTCGCACACCATTCACGTCTCCACCACCGCATCCCACCGCCCACCCGACAGCGCCGGCGCGCGGCGGTGGTGGGCTCTCGCCCTCATCTGTCTCGCCCAGTTCATGCTCATCCTCGACGTGACGGTCGTGAACGTCGCGCTGCCCAGCATCGACTCCGACCTGGGGCTCGGTGACGCGATCGGCTGGACGATCGCCGCCTACACGCTGCCCTTCGGACTGCTGCTCATCGCAGGCGGCCTGCTCGCCGACCGCATCGGGCTCCGAGTCGCATTCCTCGTCGGCCTGGCGCTGTTCACGATCGCTTCACTCGGCGCTGCCGCCGCCACCGAGCCGGGCATGCTCATCCTGTTCCGCGCTGGTCAGGGCGTCGGCGCCGCGCTCCTCTCGCCCGCGGCCCTCGGTCTGGTGCTGTCACTGTTCTCAGGCGCCGCGCGCAATCGGGCGTTGGCAGTGTGGGCGGGCATCGGCGGCGCCGGCGCGGCGATCGGCGCCGTCCTCGGAGGCGTCCTCACCGAGACCGGCGGCTGGCGCTGGGTGTTCGTCGTCAACGTCCCCGTCGGGGTGCTGGTGGGGACGCTGGTGCTGTTCGTCGTGCGTGGGTCGATGCTGGCCCGGCCCGCCGGCGCGGGGCGCCGTCGCGATCCCGGCTCCATGATGCGAGCGCTGCGCTCTCGGCCGGTCGTCGGGGGCGTCGTGGCGATGCTGCTGGCGAGCATGCTGCTGATCGGCTCGTTCTTCGCGTTGACGATCACCCTGCAGGACGCCGCCGCGTTCGGCCCCTTGGCGGCCGGGCTGGCGTTCCTTCCCGCGGCCGTGGCCGTTGCGCTCGGCGCTCAGGTGGGGGCGCACCTGTTGGCCCACCTCCCCGCACGCACCGTGGGCGCCGCCGCATTCGCCGTCGTCGTCGCCGGGTTCGCGATCGCATGGCTGGCTCCCGGCAGCGCGCCCGCGGCCGTGGCAGGCGTCGCGGTGGCGGCACTGGGGCTCGGCCCGGTCCTGGTGACGGCCACGGCCACGGCCACCTCGCAGGCGATGCCAGAGGACTCCGGCACCGTCTCGGGCGTCGTCAACACCGTGCACGACGTGGGCGGCGGGATCGGTGTGCTGGCGGCATCCCTTCCCGTCGTCGTCGCCGCGACCGCGTCGGGGTCGTCGATCGTGTTCGGCCTGGCCGCGGGTGCGGCGCTGGTCGCGGGCCTCGTGGTCTCGACCGCGCTGCCTCGTGGTCGCGTCGCCGCCACGGGCGGCATGCACCACTGACCTTGATCCCAGCCCCACACCGCATTGATGAGAAAGGAAACACCATGTCTGCACCACTGACCCTGACCACCACCCACCGCTCGCTCGAGCGGGACGCAGACGAGCTCCGCCTCGCCGCCGACGCGTACACCGCCTTCGTGGAGCGCGTCGAGCCCGGGCTCGTCGCTCTGACAGTGACGGCCGACCCCGACGAAGCGACCGTCACCTTCGACCACGTCTTCGCGGATGCCGCGGCCGCCGAACAGCACCTCACGACAGCGGCCGACCACATCGCCGACAGCTTCGCGATCGCCGAGACCACCCGGATCGAGGTGGTCGGTCGGCCGGGCCCGCGGATCACCGGGCTGCTGGATGCGAACTGGGCAGCGGGCGTGGCGGTCCGCTCGCGCGAGAGCGTGAACGGGTTCCACCGTCACTGATGAAGAGCACATGCCCCACCGGCCGTTCCGGTGGGGCATGTGCCGCGGCGGCTCTCTCGCGTGTCGAGCCTGCCCGGCACGACGTCGGAGCCCCGGCCTACGGTGACAGCATGCACTCGACCATCGCGCTCCGCCCGTGGACGAATGCCGATCTCGGCATCATCAAGGCCAGCAACGCACCCGAGATGACCGTCTACCTGGGCGGCCCCGAGACCGCCGAGAAGGTGGTGCGACGCCACAAGGTGTTCCTCGACGGCTGGGCGAACGACGACACCTGGGTCTTCGCGATCCTCGCCGACGGCGAGCCGATCGGATCGGTCGGCTACTGGCCGAGCATCCACGGCGAGACCCCGATCTTCGAGGCCGGCTGGTCCGTGCACCTTCCGTTTCAGGGGCTCGGCTATGGCGCCGCCGCTCTCGCACTGTGCCTCGAGCATGCCCGCACGCACGCGAGCCCCGAGCGGCACCTGCTCTACGCGTTCCCGCGGATCGACAATGCGCCGTCGAACCGCATCTGCGCGAAGGCGGGCATGACGAACACCGGACCGGAGCCCTTCGAATACCCGAAGGGCGTCCCGATCACCTGCAACGCGTGGGTGTTCGACCTGCTCCCGGTCGGCTGAGCCCGACGAGTCGCGCAGCCCCCTCCGTCACACGCGAGTGGGTTCGAGTCCCTGCTCCAGTCGCTCGACGTCTTCGGCGCGGCACAGGTCGGTCGCTGGGAGGGATGACGTGGCCGAACCTGCCGCGACGCCGGAGCGGAACGCGTCGACCAGCGAGCGACCCTGCGCGAGCCGCAGGACGAGGGCGCCGAGAAAGCTGTCGCCGGCGCCGACGGTGCTCTGCACCTCGATCTGCGGAGTGGGCAGGCGCAGCGCCTCGTCGGCGGTGACCAGCACCGCACCGGCCCCGCCGAGCGTGAGCGCGACGACCTCGCACGCACCGCGTCCGACCAGTTCGCGGGCGGCCTCGATGAGCCCGATCTCGTCGGACTCGGGCGCTCCCACCAGCTCGCGCAGCTCTCGCTTGCTGGGCTTGATGAGGTAGACGCCCTCTTCGAGCGCGGCGCGCAGGGCCTCGCCCGACGTATCGACCACGCACCGCGTGTCATGATCGCGCGCGATGCGGGCGATCTGCGCGTAGAGATCCGCCGGCACGCCTTGCGGCAGGCTCCCACTGGTGACCACGTAGCCGCCGACCGGGAAGTCGTCGGCGACCGCCGACAGCAGCGCGCGCCACTCCGGCTCCGACAGCTCGGGACCCTGCAGCACGAATCGGAACTGCTCGCCCGTCAACGTCTCGTCGACCGTGAAGCCCTCTCGAGTGGCATCCGCGATGCCCACCATGCGGCTGGCGATGCCCTCACGGTCGAGGAGCTGCCGGTAGGCCTGCCCGGTCGGTCCGCCCGCGGCGTAGACGGCGAGCGAGCGACCGCCGAGGTTGCGCACGACGCGCGAGACGTTGACTCCGCCACCGCCCGGATCCAGTCGGGTCGGCCCGCATCGCATCTTGCTTTCGGGCATCACACGCGGAGTCGATGTCGACACATCGAGCGCGGGGTTGGGAGTGACGGTCAGGATCGGCGAGTGCGCGAGAGCCATGACCACAGAGTACGAGTGGATGCCGGCGGCCGCGCCCCCTCGGCGGCCTCGGCGAGCCCCGACTCCCCGTCAGGACGGGGTCGCGCGCCGATCGACACGCGACCCCGCCGGACCTGTGGCGTCAGGCCTCAGCCACCAGACCCGCCGGCGCCAGCCACACCGTCGTCTCACCGGCGACGATGCCCGGGGGCGTCACGCCGCTGGTCAGCACCACTTCGCCGTCCTCGAGCGGGTATGCGGCGATGCCGAAGTTCGTGACCACCCGCCACCCGTTCGGGCGCACGAACGCCAGCACGTCGGCGCGGCCGGTCTCCAGCCACTCCAGGCGTTCGTCGGTCTGCAGCAGGTGCCGCAGCCGCAGCGCCCGCCGGTACAGCGCGAGGGTCGACGCCGGGTCGGCCTCCTCTACGTCCACCGAATACCGCCCGAACCACGCGGGCTGGGGCAGGTGCGCCACGTCGGCGCCGAACCCGAACGCGGCGCCGTCGGCACGCCACGGCAGCGGGACGCGGCATCCATCCCGTCCGATCTCCGCCCCGGCGGTGCGGAAGAAGGTCGGGTCCTGGCGATCGGATGCCTCGATCTCGACGACCTCGTGCAGCCCGAGCTCCTCGCCCTGGTACAGATAGGTGGATCCCGGCAGGCCCAGCAGGAACAGCGTCGCCGCAGCCGCCCGCCGCTGCCCCTTCGCGCGGTCGAGGACCGGCTCGACGCCGCCCGAGAGCAGCCAGGCGCCGCCGGGACGCTCGTCGTCATGCCGCCAGCCATCGGCGTCGGCCGAGTTCGGCAGCCCGTACCGGGTCGCGTGCCGCACGACGTCATGGTTCGACAGCACCCACGTGCTCGACGAGCCCGACTGCGCGGCCAGCGCGAGATTGTCGGAGATGATGCGCCGGAACTGGCCGGCGTCGAAGTCCGCGACGAGCAGGTCGAAGTTGAACGCCTGCCCGAGGCTCTCGGGCCGGGAGTACAGGTGGATGCGCGACGGGTGCACCCACGCCTCGGCCACGGCGGTGCGCGGCGGGTCGTACGAATCGAACACGGTCCGCCACTCCGCGTAGATCTCGTGCACGTCGTCGCGGTCGATGAGCGGGTGGTTGCCGTCCTGGGGGATGAGCGCCAGCTCGTCGCGTGAGGGAAGCGGTTCCGTGAGGTCCTTCGTGAGCATGTGCGCGACGTCGATGCGGAACCCGTCGACACCTCGGTCCGACCAGAACCGCAGCGTCGTGAGGAAGTCCTCGTGCACCTCGGGGTGGTCCCAGTTGAGGTCGGGCTGCTCCTTCGCGAAGTTGTGCAGGTACCACTGCCCGGGCGAGCCGTCGGGCTCGGTGACGCGCTCCCACGCCGACCCGCCGAACACCGACAGCCAGTCCGTCGGCGGCTCGGCGCCGTCGGAGCCGCTGCCCTCGCGGAAGATGTATCGCTCGCGTGCAGCTGACCCGCGGCCGGCGGCGAGCGCCTCCTGGAACCAGACGTGACGGTCGGACGTGTGGTTGGGCACGATGTCGACGACGACCTTGATGCCGTGCTCATGCAGGGCCGCCAGCATCCGGTCGAAGTCCTCGATGGTGCCCAGCCGCGGGTCGACATCGCGGTAGTCGGCCACGTCGTAGCCGCCGTCGGCGAGCTCCGACGGGTAGAACGGGCTCAGCCACACCGCGTCGATGCCCAGCTCGCTGAGGTAGTCGATGCGCGACGTGATGCCGGGAAGGTCGCCGAGGCCGTCGCCGTTCGCGTCGGCGAAGCTGCGCGGGTAGATCTGGTACACGACGGCCTGGCGCCACCACGGTGCGTCGTCGCCGGTGAGGCGTGCGTCGGCGGTGAGGTCGGGGGAGATTGTCACGAAGGATCCTTTCGAGTGCGTGACGGACGGAGGGGTGATCGGATGCCGCGGCTCAGCCCTTGACGGCGCCCTGGGTGACGCCCTCCATGACCCAGCGCTGGGTGAACAGGTAAGCGACGATCGCCGGCGCCATGGCCATGAGGTAGGAGGCGAACGACACGTTGTAGTTGTTGCTGAACTGCGTCTGGAACAGGTTCTGCCGCACCGGCAGCGTCTGCAGCGCGGGGTCGGAGATGATCAGCGACGGCATCATGAAGTCGTTCCACGCGTACAGGAAGGCGAAGATGCCGACCGTCGCGCTCATGGGCGCCAGCAGCGGGAAGATCAGCTTCCAGAAGGTCTGCCACGTCGTGGCGCCGTCGATGCGCGCACTCTCTTCCAGCTCGATCGGGATCGAGCGGAGGAACGCGGTGAACAGCAGCACGCTGAAGCTGAGCTGGAACATCGTGGCGAGGATGATCACGCCGACGGGGTTGTCGAGTCCCACCCGACCGGTCAGCTGGATCTGCGGGAGCGCGACGACCGGGAACGGGATGAACATCGCGGCCAGAAGGTAGAAGAACGAGTACCGGAACAGGCGGCGGTCCCAGTTGCGCACGATCGCGTACGACGCGAAGGCCGCGAGCACGATCGTGCAGATCACGGTCCCCGCGGTGACCAGCAGCGAGATCGCCGCGCCGACCGGGAACTTCGTCAGGTTCCAGGCCTGGACGAAGCCGTCCAGGCTGAACGGCGCCGGCAGCGAGAAGGCGTTGCCGTCCACCGCCTGACCCGTGGTCTTGAAGGCCATCGAGATCGTGACGTACAGCGGCAGCAGCACCGTGACAGCGCACAGGATGAGGATGACGGTGCCCGACCAGTTGACGCGTTCCATCCGCGGGCGTTTCGCGGGCCTGGCACCTGTCGTGGTGACGGCCTGGGTGGTGAGGAGAGTCTGTGTCGACATCAGAGCGCGTTCCTTCCGCGGGTCAGCGACAGCTGGAGGAGGGAGATGAGGATGGCCACGACGAAGAAGATGGTCGCGTTGGCCATCTGGTAGGCGTAATCGCCGCCGTTGAAGCCCGTGATGATGGTCATCGCGATGCTCCGGGTGGCCGTGCCCGGCCCGCCGCCTGTGAGACCGACGATGATGTCGTAGGCGTTGAGGAAGCCCTTGAAGCCGAGGATGACGTTGATCACGACGTACCCGGCGACCAGCGGCACGGTGATGCGGAACAGCTGCTGCACCTTCGATGCGCCGTCCAGGTCGGCGGCCTCGTACACGTCGCCCGGTACCGACAGGAGCCCGGCGATGTAGATCAGCAGCGTGCCCGGGATCGCCTGCCACGCGGTCACGATCACGATCGCCACCCACGCCAGGTCCGGGTTCGCGAGCAGGCTCGTCTCCAGCCACGGGACGCCGAGCGCAGAGCCGGCCGCGGGGATGGAGTTGGAGAACAGGAAGTTGAAGACGTAGGCGATGATGATGCCCGAGATCACCATGGGGATCACGAAGATCGCCCGCAGGCCGGTCTTGAAGCGGATGCGCGAGGTCAGCCCGACCGCCAGCAGGAAGGCGATCACGTTCACCGCGATCACGGTGACGATCGAGAACCCGAACGTGAAGAGGTAGCTCTGCAGGATGGCCGGGTCGCTGAACAGCGCGATGTAGTTGGTCAGCCCGACGAAGCTCCACTCGCCGATCCCGATCGAGTCGGTGAAGCTGAAGAAGATGCCGACGACGCCGGGGACCGTGATCGCGAGCGTGAACAGGATCAGGCTCGGCAGCAGGAACAGGTAGTAGATGGGTTCGACCCGGCGTGCGCTGCGGCGTGCCCGCCTGTCGCCGCCGGTGACGATGGTGGTGGTCGTGCTCATTGTCCGGACTCCTTCGTCTGGCTCTGCAACACCGGCGCACGGAAGGCGACGCGCGCCCAGTCGGCGTCCATCGTGGCCAGCACCTGTGCGGGATCTGCGCCGAGCGCCATGGCCTGCGCGTAGTTGAAGACCGGGATGGTCTTGGGCACCAGCACCGACGGACCCTGATAGATCCGGCCGGCGTCGACGTACTCGGTCATCCCCTCGATGCGAGGATCGTCCGGTGCCGGCGCCGAGGCCGTCGGCGTGAATCCGAGCTGCGCGGCGTTGTAGGCCTCGATGTTGGCCGGCTCGAACAGATACTCCAGGAAGTCCCGGGCGGCCTCCTTGTGCTTCGAGCCCTCAGGGATCATCGCGGCCAGGTCGAGGTTGACGCGGACGGCGAGGTCACCGGGGTCGTCCGTCATGGGCAGCGGGAAGGTCCCGAGTTCGAGGTCGGGTGCGGTCTTCGCGATCTCGCTGAACGCCCACGGGCCCTGCAGGTACATCGCCGCGTCCCCCTTGGCGAAGGCGAGGTTGCCGTCCCCGTAACCGCGGCTGGCGGCATCCGCGTTGGCGTAGGAGTCCAGCAGCTGCTGCATCTGGGCCATCGGCTCGGCGAAGTCCTTCGAGAACGACGCGTCGGAGTCGGGACCGACCTCGGCGCCTTCGGCCTTGAGCGCATCGAAGAACTCGATGACGTCGAGGGACCCGCCGACCGCGTAGTCGTACCAGCCCTGTCCGACGGTCCAGTCGTCCTTGAGCGTCGCGTAGAAGGGCGTGATTCCGGCGCCCTTCAGCCGGTCGCACACGTCCAGGAGCTCGGTCCAGGTGGTGGGCACGTCGAGGCCGTTCGCGTCGAAGATCTGCTTGTTGTAGATCACCGACGCCGCCATGACCGAGTACGGCAGCGCACTGGTGCGGCCTTCGCAGACGCCGTACTGGTCGAGCAGCGGCTGATAGTCCTCGTCGATCTGCGTGGCGGCGACCGTGCCCGACAGGTCGCTGAGCGCGCATCGCTCGACGAAGCGCGAGACCTCCATGTTGTAGTTAGCCAGCATGAGGTCGGGCGGATTGCCCCGGACGAAACTCGCCGACACGACGTCGACGCCCGACGTGTCGATGACGACGCTCACGTCGTCCTGCGAGGCGTTGTAGTCCGCGACCAGCTCGGTCATGAACTCGATCGCCTCGCGCTTGCTGAAGGTGAACCGGATCGTCTCGCGTCCGTCGGCGGAGCAGCCGGCGAGCAGTGCGCCGCCGAGGGCGATCACCGCCGCGGCCGCGACCGTTCGTCGCATGCCTGTTCTTGGTCCTGACACCCTTGTCCTCCATTCGCCGCACTGCGATGCAGAAATCGTCGATGATTAGATTTACTCGTCAAATCAAGTTCTGCAGGGCAGTATTGCAGGACGAGACCAGAGAGGTCAACACCCGTGTCGACATCCCTCCCCGCCGTGACGCCGCGACCCGCGAGCCTTGACGCGGTGCTCGCGTACGCCTGGCGGACCGGCGAGTTCACCGCCACCGACGCGCTGGAGGACACCGGTCTGACCCGGTCGACGACCATCGACGCGATGGACGCCCTCGCCCGGCTCGGCCTGCTCGAGGAACTGCCCAACGCCCGGCAGGCGGGCGCGTACCGCAAGGGACGCCCGGCGCGCCGGTTCTCGCTCCGCGCCGACGCCGCGGTCCTGGTGGGCGTCGACGCCGGCAACGTGCACATCGCGGCCACGGTCGCCGATCTGCGCTCGCGCCCCCTGTCGACCCGTCGCACCACACTGGTCATGGATCGCGACGACCCCGCCGCCCGCGCGAGGATCATCGCCGCGACCGTCGACGAGGCGCTCGCAGACGCGGGGCGCACGCGCGAGGACGTGCTCGCCGTCTGCGCCGGGGTGCCTGCACCGGTGAACGCCGCCGGCCGGTCGCCGAGCCATCCCCGCGGGTTCTGGGAGCGCATGAATCCTGGGCTCGTCGACACGTTCGCCTGGGCGCCGATCGTACGCATCGACAACGACGCGTCGCTCGCGGCTGTCGCCGAGGGTGCGGTCGGCGGGGCGATCGGATGCCGCGACTACATCGCCCTCCTGGCGGGAGCGCGCCTCGGGGCCGGCGTCGTCGTCGACGGCAATGTGCTGCGCGGGGCGCACGGCGGCGTCGGCGAGATGGTGGCGTTCGAGCACGTGGACGGCGTCGGCACCGCCGACGGGCTCGGCGCCCGCGCGGCCGCGTGGGCGGCCGATGCCGTCGCCGAGGGCGAGGTCGCACCAGGAAGCGCACTGGCGGCGATCGCGGCGGAGCCTGACGCGCGCGCGGTGCTCGAACTCGCGGCCTCGGGCGACCCGGACGCCCAGGCCATCGCCGATCGCGTCGGCACCGTGCTCGCGCGCATCGTCAGCGTGCTCGGGAGCATGTTCGACCCGCAGCGCGTGATCGTGTCGGGGGCGATCTCCGGCGGCGTCGAAGACGTGGTCGCCGCGGCCCGGCGCTCATTGCCCACCGACCTCGACCTGCCCGCTCCCGAGCTCGTCGTGTCACAGCTGGGGGCGGACGTGGTGGTCACCGGGGCGGTGTCGGCGGCCGCAGCCGATGCCCGCGCCGGCGCGCTCGACGTGTGGATGGCCCGCGACGCGACGTGAGCCCGCCGCCGGGTACGCACACGACTCAGTCGTGCAGCAGCTCCCAGTGCCCCTCCGAGATCACCTCGACGACGCCGTCGACTGAGATCGCGGTCTGGTCGTCGATCGCGTATGCCGGTCCCGGAATATCCTCGGCATTCGGGAGATGGCGGGCCAGAACTGGTCGCACCGACCCTAGCCCGCTTCTACGATGGTCGACAGAGGCGACGACGCACGCTGCATGGAGGCTGCACGACGCCCTGAGACGGAGGCATCCGTGTCATTCACCGATCCCGGCCAACCCATACCGCGCGGATTGACGACGCCGGAGTTCGTGCTGCGGCCGATCACGGCCGACGACGCCGAGCGCGACCACGCCGCCGTGATGGAGACCCGCGTCGACCTGCGGCTATGGGAGCAGTCGACGTGGCCGGCCGACGACTTCACCGTCGACGACAACCGCGGCGACCTGGTCGACCTCGAACAGCGCCACGAGGCGCGGCGCGCCTTCACGTACGCGGTGCTCGACCCCGCGGGTGACGAGAGCCTCGGCTGCGTGTACGTGTTCCCGACGACGGCGACGTTCCTCGCGAGGTCGGCGGTCACACCGGTCGGCGGCGACGCCTGGGAAGAGGTGGATGCCGTCGTGTACTTCTGGGTCCGGCGGTCGCGGATCCGCTCCGGACTCGACAAGCGGCTGCTCACCGCCCTGCGCGCATGGTTCGCCGGCGAGTGGGGACTCGCGCGCACGGTCTTCGTCACCAACGAGCAGTTCACGCAGCAGGTCGGCCTGCTGGAGCACACCGTCCTGCGCCGGAAGTTCGAGCTGCGCGAGCCAGACAAGGCCGGCACGTATCTCGTCTACGGCTGAGCGCGGGCGATGATCAGCCGGAGCGACCCGGCGCTGCCATCCGCGCGACGGGTCATGTGACCGCTGTAGGACGCTGATACTCTCGCCCTCGTGGAGCTGGCGGTGACGGACGCGCGCGTGTGGCCGAGCCCGGACGAACCGATCAGTGAGCCGGCGACGATCCTCGTGCGCGATGGTGTCATCGTCGAGATCGGCCCGGGTGTATCGGTGCCCGCCGGCACACCGATGATCGCAGCCGCAGGCCGTGTCGTCACGTCGGGGTTCTGGAACTGTCACGTGCACTTCACGCAAGGCGTCTGGCGCGGGTCGCGCCGCGGTGCCGCATCCACACTTCAACCGGCGTTGGATGACATGCTGCTGCGTCGTGGATTCACGACGGTGCTCGATCTCTCCTCGGATCCGCGGAACACGCTCGCCCTCGCGCGACGGATCGAGAGCGGCGAGCTGCGGGGCCCTGCGATCATCACCGCGGGCTCCGGTCTCTACCCGTGGCGCGGCATCCCGTACTACATCCGCGAGAACACGCCCTGGTATGTGCGGCTGTTCATGCCCGCCCCTGCCACCATCAGGGGCGCGCGGCGAACGGTCGCGGCGCAGGTGAAGGGCGGTGCCAGCCTGACGAAGCTGTTCACGGGATCGTATGTCGCACCCGGCGAGGTGAAGCCGATGCGCGACGCGGTCGCGCGGGCGGCCATCGAGGAGGCGCATCGGCGCGGAGTGCGCGTCTTCGCACACCCCTCCAACCTTGCGGGAACGGCCGTGGCGATCGAGGGAGGTGTGGATGCGCTCGCGCACGTACCCGATCAGGCCGACGGCACCGAGGATCTGCTTCGCGCGGCCGCGAGCCGCGGCATCCGGATCGTGCCCACCCTGCACATGTTCGCCGCCACGGTGACGACCGACCAGAGCTACATCGGGCCCATACATCAAGCCCTGCACGACTTCATCGGCGCAGGCGGACGTGTGCTGTTCGGCACCGACGTCGGCTACCTCACCGAGCACGACACGCACGGCGAGTTCACTGCGATGGATGCCGTCGGCATGAGTCCTGCCGAAATCCTGCGCTCTCTCACGACAGAACCCGCCGCCTTCATCGGCCACGCCGATGTCGGCACGGTCGAGCTCGGCCGGCGCGCCGACCTGACGGTCCTGCAGACGCGCGCTGCGCCGGACGCCGGCGACTTCGCGCGCGTTCACGCGGTGATCCGCGGCGGTCGGGCCCTGTACGGCGACGACGTCCGAGAGCGCGGCCCTCGGCTGGTCGACGACACGCGGCAGGTGCCTTAGGGCTCGCGGGTGATGCCGAGACGTGAGGCGAAGTCGGCAGCGCTCGGATCGAGGTGGACGATTCCCGGGATGTCGGCGAATGCGGCATCCGCCGACACCAGCGTGTCGACATGCGTGCGATGCTGGGCGACCGCGGCGAGCACGGCGTCGAACGACCCCAGCCGGTCGTGCCGTCGGAACAGCTCGAGCCCTCGCCCGAGGTCGTCGCGGTCGACGGTGATCAGCGGTGCGAGCAGATCGGCGAACCTCGAGGCGAGCTCGACCGCCTCATCGCGGCCACGCCGCCGGGCACGCACGTGCGCGAACTCCTGGATCACCTCGATCGTCGTCGTCGCGGCGACCGACCCCGAGCCGATCGCCGACACGAGATCGCGGCACGGATCTCGAAGCGGGTGCTCGACGCCGACGGCGTAGACGAGCACGCTCGTGTCGAGCAGGATCACTCGCCACCTCGAAGCTCATCGAGTTCGGCGCGCAGACCACCGACGTTCGGAACGTCCATCGGGGCGGCATCCAGGATCTCTCGCGCCGCGAGCGCGCGCAGATCGGCCTCAGAGGGGTAGACGACGTCGATGGCTGTGCGCACGAGCGACGCCACCGACACCCCGCGGGCGGCGGCCGTCCGTTCGAGACGTTCGCGCTGTGCGGTGTCGATCAGCACCTGAAGCCGCTCCGTCTTCATGCTCATACATTAGCATGTGCAGGTTCCTGTCATTTGCGGACGGCTCCCACCGACCGCTCATCATCCTGTCCGCGGTCGTTGATCCGACGAACCGGACCGTCGTTCCAGGAGCGAGCGCGCGAGCAGCGTGGAGCCTGCGACCGCGGCCGGCATCGCCATGACGGCGCCGAGCGGGACGACGAAGCACAGCTGGGTCGCGACCCCGAAACCGAGCACGCGGGCGGGAGAGCTGCGTCGGAGTCTTCTGCGCTCGACCGCGTCCAGTCCACGTGCGCTGAGTGCGCGTGAGGTCAGTTCGTCCGCGACGACCCATCCCGTGAGAGTCACGCCGACGATCGCACCCAGCACGCCGCCGACGAGCGGGACGAAGCCCAGGACGAGGGCGAGAACGGCGATCAGCACACCCCGTCCGAACAGCGAGAGCGCGTCGCCGACCGACCGCCAGAAGCCGTAGGGAGCAGTGAATCGGGAGTCTCCGTGGTCCGCCTCGACCGATCTCCAGATCCGGTCGTAGAAGGGCTCACCGAGCAGCAGGGTCAGCGCGGTGAACGAGATCGCGATCAGGACGAGGGCCGCGCCGACCATCGCGGTGCCGATGGTGATGCGCACGACGGTCGCCCACAGCGAAGGCCAGCCGTCAGCGAACGGAGTGAGCGCCTCCGTCAGGCCAGGGAGGAACGCTCCGAGCGTGATCAACCCACTGAGAAGCAACGCGGCGACGACCACCGCCGGCACCAGCCCGAGCAGCATCAGCCCAGGGCGACGACGCCAGTATGCGAACCCCTGGACGAGCATCCCCACCCCTCGAAGGAATTCGCGCATCGGACCAGAGTAGGTCAGCGGCGGATGCCTCGCGCTGCGCGGGTTCCGGACAGAGACGGCTGAGCTGTCGGCCGTGCGCCGCCTGCGCCGCCTGAGTGTCGGTCGGGAGCGCGGCAGCTCACACGAGGTCCCTCCGCAGGACCGGCAGGACCTCGCTGCCGACGAGGTCGATGAGTTCGTGGATCTTGGCCTCCGGGATGCCGCCATAGTCGAAGCCGAACAGCACCCGGCGCAGCGGGCCGAAGCGTTCTGGGAAGGTCAACACCTTTTCGATGACCTGGGCCGGGCTGCCGACGGTGAGCCCGGTCTGCGCGACCTCGTTTTCGAAGCCCGCCTCTTCGGCGTGCACGGCGATGCGTGTGAACGCATGGATCCGCTCATACGCTGGCGGCGCGTCAGAAGCCGACGGGCTGGCGGATCAGCACCAGGTGGATGCGGCCGGGCATCTCGCCGTAGATCTCCAGCGTCTTGTTGAGACGACTGCCCTGCCCGTATGCCTCCTGCGCCCGCACGCTCTCCAGCGGGAGGCTGTGCTCACGCACGCGCCGACGTGCGGTCTCCAGATCGGGCACGACCTTCTGCAACCCCGCGACCAGCACCACGTTCTTCGCACCCCATGCGACGGTCGCGAACTGACTGCCGGATGCGGACCCGATCAGGAGCTCGCCGTCCTCGGTGATCGCGTGCACGCTGCCCAGCGCATAATCCGGGGCCGCCGCGATCTCCTTCATCTGACGGCTGGCGTAGTTCTGCGCGGTCATCTGCAGGCGCACCGACTCATACGGCCCGCCCGGTGCGTCGACCTCGGCCGAGATGCCGGTCTCGTCCAGCGTGATGGAGGTGTTCTTCCACACCCTGGCCCCGTGCGGGATGAGGGACAGCACCGCCTCGCGAGCAGCAGTCAGGTCGTCTACCACCTCCACGCCGAATCCGTTGGACTCCAGCGCGGCGACGGTCGTGGTGACGGTCGCCTCATCGGGCAGAGCGTCGAACTGTGTCATGGGAAGTTGCTCCTCGTAGGTTGTAAACGGACTTCACCCCGTTTGTTAAATAGAATGTTACCCCGCTTATGCTGAGAAAGTAAAGTCAGGACGGACGACCGAGCGGAGAGGCGGGACGCATGACCACCGAACGAGCCGATGCCGCCCGGAATCGGGCGGTGCTGATCCAGACCGCCCGCGACATGGTCGTGGAGGTCGGCGTCGACAAGATCACCATGGATGCGCTCGCCGAGAGATCCGGTCTCGGCAAGGGAACGGTGTTCCGGCGGTTCGGTACTCGGGCCGGGATCTTCATGGCACTGCTCGACGCGGGTGAACGTGAGTTCCAGGCTCGAGTGCTCTCAGGTCCCCCACCCCTGGGGCCCGGAGCGGAGCCGCTGGACCGGTTGCTCGGGTTCGGCCGCGCGCGGCTCAGGTTTCTGCAGGAGAACCGCGAGATCGCGCGCGCTGCTCTGGGCGGGCGCGCGACCGTACCCTCCGGGCCGCCGGCAACGATGACCCAACGACACATCCGGACGCTGCTGGTGCAACTCCACATCGACGCGGCCGACCTGGACGTTCTTGCCATGCAGCTCACCGCGGCACTGGAAGTCCCTCTCCTGCTCTACGCAGCCCCCCACGACGCCGACCAGCCGGAGGAGCCGTTCGCGGGCCGGCTGAGCCTGGGCTGGGAAGACCTCATCCGCCGGCTGACCGACTGATCTCGCCGCGCTTCGGCGCCGCCGCCGCACCCGACGGGATCTCGTGACCGACGAGGAGACCACCACCGCCCATGCGGTCGACTTAGGCTCAACGGGTGCGAGAAAGTCGTGCGGCGGTCGTCTACAACCCGGTCAAGATTCGGCTTGACCGAGTCCGACGCGCCGTCCAGGAGCAGGAGCTCGCGAACGGATGGGGTGAGTCGCGCTGGTACGAGACGAGCCGCGAGGACTCCGGGACGCGTGCGGCCAGGGTGGCGCTGGCGGCTGAACCGACCGTGCTGATCGCACACTGTGATCGTCGGCAACTGCGGCACGCTGACCGGCAACATGCTGCTGATCCCGACCGCCCGAGCCCGAATCACCGTCCATCCCGGTGCGCTCCGGGTCCGCATCGGCAGGGACCGAAGCTGAGAGCCCCCGGTACCCACCCAGCGCACTACTTCTTCTGCTCGTCCCGGCCCGCCGCGCCGTGGATCTTCTCTCCCGCGTCGTGCACGGCATCCTGGACGCTGTCGGTGACGTCGTTGACTTTCGACTCCACGGCGTCCACGACTTTCTCGGTCACGTTCTTCGTGCCTTCCGCGGCACGCTTGATGCTGTCTCCCACGGTCATGATGACCTGCTTTCCGATTCTCCGCGTCTGCGGATGCAGGCGGTTCCCGTCGAATCCTCAGGCCTTCGCGCGCTTGGCGCGCTGCCGGATGATTCCGAAGATCACCGTGCCCACGAACAGCACGATTCCGATGATGCCCAACCACATCAGACCCTCGAAGACGAACCCGACGATCGACAGCACCACCCAAGCCACAAGCAAGATGACGAGTACCGTCCACATAGTCGTCAGCGTACGCTTGCTTCGGCACAGCGGACAGGGGCCCAGCGTCCGCGAGGTCTAGAGCGTCGTCAGCGGACCCTCATCATCGGTCGGTGGCTCGAAGTGGTCGAAGTACTCCATCGCGAGGTCCTCTGTGCGGCCTTGCCTCGCAAAGGAATCCTGAGCGGACGGACAAGACAACGACGGCCGTCCGGGCCCGTCAGCACTACGGCAGCTGGTCGCGGCGGCGTGTCAGGTGCGCGGTCTCGGCGGTGTTGCCCGCCAGATCGATGGCCTTGCCAAATGCGGCGCGCGCGTCCGGATTGCGGTCCGGCCGGCGCAGCAGGTCGGCACGCGTGGCATGGAAGGCGTGGTACCCGTTCAATTCCGTTTCGAGGCGATCGACGATCGCGAGTGCCGTTTCCGGCCCGTCGACTTCGGCGACCGCGATGGCCCTGTTGAGGGCGACGATCGGTGACGGGTCGACGTTGACGAGCTGATCGTAGAGGGCGAGGACCTGTGACCAGTCCGTGTCGCGGATGTCGCGGGCGGAGGTGTGTACTGCGGCGATCGCTGCGAGGATCTGGTAGCGACCGGGAACCTCACCGGCAGCGGCGGCGGCGAGGCGTTCGCGCACCAGCCGATGGCCCTCGGCGATGAGCGCCGGGTCCCAGGCGCCACGGTCCTGCTCATCGAGCGGAATCAGTTCCCCGTTGACCGAGATCCGGGCGGTGCGGCGGGATTCCGTGAGGAGCATCAGTGCCAGCAGCCCGGCCACTTCGCCGTCCTCAGGCATGAGGGCACAGACCAGGCGAGTGAGCCGGATCGCGTCGGCCGTCAGGTCGGCGCGTACCGGTCCGTTGCCTGGCCCGGTCGTCAGGTAGCCCTCGTTGAAGATCAGGAAGAGCACCGCGAGCACTCCGGAGACACGGCCCGGGAGGTCCGCTGCAGACGGCATCCGGTACGGGATGCGAGCCGCCTTGATCTTGGCTTTGGCGCGAGTGATTCGCCGCCCCATTGTGTTCTCGGGGACAAGGAACGCGCGGGCGATCTCGGGCATGGTCAGGCCGCCGATCATGCGCAGGGTCAGCGCCACCCGGTTCTCCATCGAAAGCGCTGGATGACAGCAGGTGAAGATCAGCCGGAGCCGGTCGTCTTCGATAACCCCGATGGGCTCGGTTGGATCGTTGTCGGAGACCATCAGAGCCTCCTTGTGCTTGGCGTCGCGTTGGTTCTCGCGCCGCAGTCGATCGATGCCCTTGCGGTTCGCGGTGGTGGTGAGCCAGGCGCCCGGATTGGGTGGCACACCGTCGGCCGGCCACCGGACGACGGCGGTCGCGAAGGCCTCGGCCGTGGCCTCTTCGGCGAGGTCGAGGCTGCCGAAGCGTCTGGTCAAGCCGGCGACCACCCGGGCCCACTCGTCACGGTATGCCCGGGTGATCGCGTCCTCAGCGTCGTTCACGCGAACGGTCGCACCTCGAGCTTCCGGTCGCAGACTTTCGACGCCTCTGCGGCAAGGGCAAGTGCAGCATCCAGATCCGGCGCTTCCCACACCCAGAGGCCGGCGAGGTATTCCTTCGACTCGAGGAAGGGTCCGTCGCTGATCACCTGCTGCTCGCCCCGGTTGTCGATGACCGTGGCCGCGTCAGGGTTCGCGAGGCCACCCGCGAATACCCAATACCCGTCGGCGATAAGACGCTCGTTGAACGCGCTGATCGCCGGCCGCCTGTCCGACCTGCCCGGAGTGCTCATGTCGTCGATCACGGAAACGAGGTACTGCATCTGAAGATCCTCTCCTTCGGTTTGTGTCACGCTCCACTCGGGGTCGCGCGTCAGTGTCATTGCGGGCCCGCGGGATGCGCGAGGTCGTAGGCGCGCGAGGTCTTCGCCGGGACGACCATGCGCCAAGCATCCACGACGAGCTCGCGGGCCTCGGCAGGCTCCAGGACTGCGAGATCGGCGTGGACCCAGTTGAAGCGCAGATCCGAGTCCGAGGGCATCTGGAACTTGCGCGGGTTCCCTCCGACGAGCGCTGGCCGCTCCTCCTTCGGGAAGGCGAACCCCATCACCTTCTCGTCGAGCGAGAACGCGACGTAGACCATCTGGCCGACGCGGAACTTCAATCGCCCGCGCACGTACGCATGGTAGGAGCGCTCCAACTCTGCGCCCAGCGCTCGAACGTCGTCGATGACCGCCATGCCTACAGCCTCTCAGGCGTTTCCGACACGGAGCGATCCCGGGTGTGCGGGTGAGGCAGAGTGGGGTCGCGCTTCACGGCGGGCTTCCTCAGGCCTTCACGTAGCCGCGCGCCTCGACGATCCTTCCGTCCCGGACGCGGATCAGGTTCACGCCCCGGACCCAGTCGTTCTCGCCCGTTCCCCAGCGCAGGATCCACGGTGCCACGGCGAGATCACCGAGGATCTCCGCGCGCTCGGGGGAGAACCTCAGGTCCGCGCTGCCCGCGAGCGCTGACCAGCGTGCCAGACATGCGCGGCCGCCCTCGTGACGAGCCCCGGCGGGAGCCGGGCTCGTGTCCTCGATGACGCAATCGTCGGAGATCAGATCCACCAGGAGTGTTGGATCATGCAGATGGAACGCCTGGTTGTAGCGGTCCATGACCTCGTGGATGGTGCGGGTTGTTTCGGTCATTGCGGTACCTCTCGTGCGTGGTAGAACCGTCGGCGGCCTACGCAGACATGGTTCAGAACGTTGCGTAACTGGGACGACCAGCGGGCCGATACGTCTGGATCATCACGCCCTTCGAATCGGAACGCGAGTCGACCAAGTCCATCGCGATATCCCGACCTGCGCCTGCGAAGAGGCGGGCCCCCTGCCCCAGGACCACGGGGACGATGATGAGTTCCATCTCGTCGACGAGATCCTTCTCGAGGAGCCACTGGATGAGTCGACTGCTTCCGTGTACTTGGAGTTCGCCGTCGCCGCTCGCTTTCAGTTCCGTGACGGCGGCGAAGAGGTCCTCTCCGAAGACGACCGTGTTCGCCCATTCCGGCTCCGTCAGCGTTCTGGACGCCACGTACTTCGGCTTCGAATTCAAGGCCACCCCGATCGGGTGCCGCTTCAGATCCTCGATAGTGCCCCAGAAGTCGAGGAGGATGTCATACGTTCGCCGACCGAAAAGGAATGCGTCGGCACGCTGGAACGTCGCGGCAATGTGATCACGGGTCGCGTCGTCACCCGCGCCCCTCGCCCACCCACCGCGTTCGAACCCGCCCTCGCGGTCCTCGGCAGTAGGGCCGCCATTGCCCTGAGTCACTCCGTCCAGAGTGAGCTGCGTGATCGTCGTGAGTCTCATTGCGTTGTTCTCCATGACTTGGGCACCCACCACTTTGGGCACCACTCACCAACTCGACGAACGACACCGCCCGGATCCGACACCAGCCAGAAATTCATTCGGGCAAAAGACTCACGGTGAACCGTCCAGGATCGCGAATGGCACGGGGGGCTCACCGCCTCCGATCTTGCCGCCCGCACGCCGGTCCCTCAGCGGACGGGGCTCCCGCATGATCGTTTGGTCTGTGCAGATTACTTCTCAGGACCGGAGTCGTGCGGTGGCTTCGACGTAGGCACGCTGAGCTCCGCGGACGTATATGGCAACGCCTTCGAGTTGGTCGGGAGTGAGGGCCTGCAGTACTGCGGCGACCGGTCCGGTGACCTTCGCGAGGATGTCGTCCAGTTGGTCGGGGCGAGCTTCGGTGTGTTCGACGAGGACACGTCGTCGGTCACCTGCGTCTCGAGTCCTCCGGATGTACCCGCCGCGCTCCATCCGATCGATCAGCCTGGTCGTTGCGCCGGTGCTCAGCCCGAGACGGCTCGCGAGTTCGCCGGCGGTCATCGGGCCATCGAGATCGAGGATGCTGCTCGCCTGGTAATCGGTCGCGCCCAGCCCCGCCTTGTCCGCGGCCGCCAGGTGGAACAGGACCAGCGACGCGAGGTAGCGCCGGTAATCGGCCGCCAGGGCTCGACGGTCGCCGTCGGACTGGGAATTTACCTGCATGCGTGCAATCATTGCATGTATGCAGATAAATGACGAGCGGCACGCCGCGATCGATGACAGTCTGGGCCGGATCGTCGCTGCCTGGGATGCGGGCGACGCGCGCGCCTTCGCCGCTGAGTTCACCGTCGACGCCAGCTATGTGATCTACGCCGGAATCGTGTCGCTGGGGCGGGCAGAGATCGAGGAGGCGCATCTACCCGTCTTTGAGAAGTGGCAGAAAGGTAGCCGCATGTCGATGCGGGAGCTTCACCGGCGCGCTTCCGGCGACAGTGTGATCGTGGTCACCGAGGGCGGCATCGGCAAAGGACGACGAATTCGTCACGACAAGGTGCAGACGTTCGTCTTCGTCAACGACGAAGGCACGTGGCGATGCGCCGCATTCCAGAACACGAAGAAGAGCAAACTCTTCATCTGGGTGAATGCGCGCGCCACCGCGCCACGCTGAGAGACACACTGTTTACGGTCGACCTCGACCGTCGCTACGCCGAGGAGGGCATCCGCGCTTACGCGACGCACCCGGGAGTGATCATCGGCCCCGGCCCCACACACAGGAGCACATTGTCTCCTTCCGCGCTCAAGGCCTCGTGGACGAGAACGGAGCCACGATCATCGATCCCGCAGGCGGCAAGAAGACCATAGAGCAAGATGCTTGGATCCGACGCTTCACGACCGGCACGAACCTGGCGGCGACTTCGGTGTGCTCGCTCAGTCCCGTTTCGCGTAGCGCCGCGATGCGAGTGGAGCGAACACGACGATCAGGGCGACCGACCAGATGATCGTGGTGACGATGGGATGCGCGAGCGGCAACGGCCCATCGGGGATGGTCCCGTTGCCGAAGAGGTAGCGCACCGCGGTGATCGCGGCGCTGAACGGGCTCCACTCCGCGATCGCGCGGATGACCGGCGGCATCGTCTCAGTCGGCACGAACGCATTCGATAGCATCACCAGTCCGAAGATCGGTGCCGAGAGCTGCTGCACGACCTCGACGTTGCGGATCACGAGCCCGAGGAAGATCCCGACCCAACTGAGCGCGTAGCCGAAGAGCAGTAAGAGGAGGAAGGCGCCCGCGGCCGAGAGAGCATCGGTGTGGATGCGCCAGCCGACGAGCCAGCCGAGCCCGGACATGACGGCGAGCGAGAGAACCGAGAGGATCAGCTGGCTTCCGGCCTGGCCGAACGGCACGGCGATCCGCTGCATCGCCAGCGATCGGAACCGCTCGGTGACGCCGTTCTGCACGTCCAGCGCTGCCGAGCCCGCCGCCATGATGAGACCCGTCCCCGCGACCAGGACGAACGCGGCAGGCACGAGAGCCTCGCGGTAGGCCGCAGCATCCCCTCCCGCCGCCAGGGCGCCGCCGAACACGTACCCGAAGAGGAGGACCATGCTGATCGGGCCGACGAGGTTCGCGGCGATGACCGCGGGGTTGCGCCGGAGGGCGAGCAGATTCCGGTAGACGATGGTCGACCCGTCGGCGAGGGGCCACCTGGTGGATAGGGCTGTCGTGGTCATCTGTGGTCTCCCGTGAGAGCGAGGTACGCCTGATCGAGGGTGGGTTCGCGCAGGCCGATGTCGGCGATACGGACGCCTGCTCCGGTCAGAGCGTCGAGGATCGCGGGCAGCGTCAGCGTCCCTGCGGAGACGAGGCCGGTGAGCGCGGGCATCTCGGTGGTCGCGTCGGCGGCGAGGTCGCGCACGCCGATCGCCTCGAGAACAGTGGATGCCGCGGCATCCGTCTCCGCATCTTCGAGGATCACGGTGAGGCGCACGCCGATCCGCTCCTTGAGTGAGCGGGGGGTTCCGTCGGCGACGATCCGGCCCGCGTCGAGCAGGACCACCCGCTGCGCGAGCTGATCGGCCTCGTCGAGGTACTGCGTCGTCAGGAAGATCGTGGTCCCCTGCCCCGCGAGCTCTCTCACGGTGTCCCAGATGTCGTTGCGGCTGCGCGGATCGAGTCCGGTCGTCGGCTCGTCGAGGAACAGCACCGACGGCCGCAGGATGAGGCTCGCGAGGATGTCGAGGCGACGGCGCATGCCGCCGGAGTAGGTGCTGACGGGGCGATCGGATGCCTCGGCCAGCGCGTACCGTTCGAGGAGTTCATCTGCCCGCCGACGGGCGGCCGACCGCGAGAGCCCGCAGAGGCGACCGAAGACGACGAGGTTCTCGCGACCGCTGAGCCGCTGGTCGAGCGTCGTCTGCTGGGCCGTCACGCCGATCGCCGCGCGAGCCCGCCGCGGCTCGGCTACGACGTCCACACCGCCGACGAACGCCCTCCCCGACGTCGGCACTGCCAGGGTCGAGAGCACGCGGACGAGCGTCGACTTGCCCGACCCATTGGCTCCGAGCAGACCGAACACGGTGCCGCTCTCGACCGTGAGGTCGATGCCGCGGAGTGCCGTGACGGCTCCCGGCCCGCGGCCGTAGACCTTCGTCACTGCCTCGACAGCGATGGCCGGTGGCGGCATCCTGTTCATGCGACTCCCTTCAGCGATCAGCGTTCGCGGTACGGCTTTCCATTATATTGGGATCAGTGTTCGCAGTAAAATCGAGTGCGTAGGATCGAGGGGCGCAGGAGGTGTGCTGTGGAGACCGAGGTCATCTGGAACCGCGTCCGCGACGTACGCAAGGGGCCACGTCCCACCCACACGCTCGACGACATCGCACGCGCTGCGATCTCGCTCGGCGACACGAAGGGGATCGACGCCGTCTCGATCCGAGCTGTGGCGGCGGATCTGGGCGCGGGCGCGGCATCCCTGTACCGGTACATCTCGCGCAAAGACGATCTCTACGACCTGATGGTGGACGCAGTCGCCGCCGAGTACGCGCTCCCGAGCGCGCCGTCTGGGGACTGGCGCGCGGACATCGCCCTCATCGCGCAGCGCGTCCGGGTCGCGTACCGCCGGCACCCCTGGGCCGCAGAACTCACCCCGCATGCCTCATGGGGACCGCACACGCAGGACTACATGCAGTTCTTTCTTGCCGCGCTCGAGCCTACGGGCCTCGCCCCGCGGGACAGGATCGAGTTCATCGGCCTGATGAACGCATGGATCGGCACCTTCACCGGCCTCGAGCAGCCGCCGCCAGCCGCCTATGCCGCTGCCCGGATTCGCCACTTCGTCTCCATGGCCGCCGACCCGGCCCGACCTCACCTCGCGCGGGCGATCACGGCGCTGATGCACGCCGACCCCGCCGAGTCGAGCCCCGACCAACTCTTCGAACGCGGCCTCGACCGGCTCGTCCGCGGCATCGTCCAGGGAACGCCAGGGGAGGCCATTACTCAGTGAGCGGCCGTGTCGAAGAACGATAACGACTGCCACGACGACGCACATGGCTCGGTGATCGCCGCCGCGCGCGGACTCAAGACATGGCGACCACCACCGCTGGTCGATCCGAGCAGATCGTCGAATAGGTCGCGCAAGGGCAACCGAGATCGTCGAACTCTGCCCTCGTGCCCGCCCACGAGAATCCCGAGGGCACGCGCCGTTCTCACACAGATGGCGGAACCGCCACTTGCGCGCCACCCCACCTGAGAATCCGCCATCTTCGCGCGGATCCTACAGCACGCCCACGGCGTGTACTCCGAGGTTGCCGCTCGGAGCGAATGCGTCGACCCTCGATCGTTCCACGCGACGTGTCGGATCCGACAAATAGCCGACATCTCTGTCTGGAATACGACACTTTCGCGCGGAACCTACATCTACCCGAAGTCGCCCGGCGCCATATCAGTGAAGCGCGAGAAGTGGCCCTGGAACGCGACGGTGATCGTGTCGGTCGGACCGTTGCGGTGCTTCGCGACGATGAGGTCGGCCTCGCCGGCGCGGGGAGAGTCCTTCTCGTAGGCCGCCTCGCGGTGCAGCAGCACCACCATGTCGGCATCCTGCTCGATCGAGCCGGATTCACGCAGGTCCGACAGGGCGGGCTTCTTGTCGGCGCGCTGCTCGGCACCACGGTTCAGCTGCGACAGGGCGATGACCGGTACGCCGAGCTCCTTCGCGAGCAGCTTGAGCGCACGCGAGAACTCCGACACCTCCTGCTGGCGCGACTCGACGCGCTTGCCCGACGTCATGAGCTGCAGGTAGTCGATCACGACGAGCTTGAGGCCGGAACGCTGCTTGAGGCGTCGGCACTTGGCACGGATCTCGACGAGCGTCATGTTGGGGCTGTCGTCGATGTAGAGCGGCGCGTCGTTGATACGGCCGCGCGTCGCGGCGACGGTCGTCCAGTCCCGCGAGTCGAGCGTGCCCTTGCGCATCGACTGCAGCGGGATCGCACCCTCGGCGCTCAGCAGGCGCATCGCGATCTCGCTGCGCCCCATCTCGAGCGAGAAGAAGATCGTGGGCATGTCGTGCTTGACGGCCGCCGAGCGCGCGAAGTCGAGCGCGAGCGTCGAGTTGTGGGTCGGGATCATCGACTCACCTGCGAGATACAGATGTTCGTCGTTGTCGACCTGCACGCAGCGCACGGGCACGCTCGAGATCGGGCGGATCGCCGTCACGTAGCGCCTGCCCGTGCGCAGAGAGTTCGCGGGACGCTCCTGCTCGTGCAGAGCACGCTTGCGCTCAAGCCAGAACACGTCGTCGGTTGTGGAGAAGTTGAGGATATAGCAGGTGGACGACGCCTCGATGCGGCCGTTCACACGCTTGCTCGTGCGCCCGCACCGGTAGCCGAGACTGACGATCAGTTCGTAGACGGAATCCGCCAGCCTCTTGTTCGTCACGGCGAACTGGCACGAGCCGACACCCTTGACGACGGTGCCGTCGGTGTCGAGCAGACCCGCGAGCAGTTCGCGGCGCTGCGCCTCCGACGCCCGCAGGTACGCCGCGGGAACGTGCTTGTCGCCGAGGACCCCGGCCTTGCGCAGCAGGGCCGTGAACGAGCCGTGGTCCCGATAGCAGGCGGCACACTGCTGCGCCTCGCCCGAGTACGGTCCACCGCAATCGGGGCACGACAGACGTTCTGGGTGCGCACCCTTGTTCTTCGGTCCGCACGTACGGCCACACGTGCGCACGTTCGGGTGCCGCGCCGTGAACTCGACGCCGCAGACCTCGCAGGCCCGAACGATCTCTTCGCGCTCGAGAAGCTGAATCGAGTACAGCATCCCGCCGCGCGACTCGGCCCTCAGTCCGCCGCTGCGCGCGACGAGCGAAGGGATCTCGTCGGTCTCGCTCGTCAGCCGAGCACCGTCGCTGTGTCCGTCGCCGAGCCAAGCACCGAGCGCGTACGGTGCGATGGGCAGGTCGGCTTCGGGAGCCTGCAGCGCGTGTGCGTTGCGCACCGAGTGGTTGGCCCGCCCCTCTGCGGCAACGGTCAACGTTGCGAACATCTGTTCCGTCGTGACGATCGCGGTGTCGATCCGACCACGCCGCCTGGCCGCGCGTGTCTCGGTGGCCCACTGATGCTCGGCGTCGGCGATGATGGTCGACCCGTCTGAGAACTCGACTTCGTAGCACGGCCTGTCGAGCATGACTTCGGTTGCCGCGACCACCCGAGTCGGGCGGCCGTCCGCGTCGTACAGTTCATCGCCGACCTCGATCGCGCCCATCGTGGTCCAACCGCCCGGAGTGGGCAGCGGGGTGTCGAGGGCGAGGGCCTTACCCATAGCGGGCCTGGCCGCGATGATGATCATCTGCCCGGGGTGGAGTCCGTTGGTGAGCTGGTCCAGTCCCGAGAATCCTGTCGGGATGCCAGTCATCTGACCGTCGCGGCCACGGGCGGCCTCGATCTCTTCGACGGCGGCATCCACCGCGATCGTCAGCGGGACGTAGTCCTCGGCCTGCTCGGCACCGGTGACGGAGTAGATCTCGGCCTGCGCGTTGTTGACCAGGTCGAGCGCCTCGCCTTGGCCCGAGTAGCCCATCTGCACGATGCGGGTGCCGGCCTGGACGAGGCGGCGCAGCAGTGCGCGCTCCGAGACGATCGACGCGTAGTAGCCGGCGTTGGCCGCGGTCGGGACGATCGAGGTCAGCGTGTGGAGATAGTCGGCGCCGCCGGCGCGCTGCAGGTCTCCTGTCTTGATGAGCTCGTCGGTGACGGCGACGACGTCGGTGGGCTCGCCGTGCGAGTAGAGGGTGAGGATCGCCTCGAAGATCAGCTCGTGCTTCGGGATGTAGAAGTCGGTGCCCCGGAGCGTCTCGATGACGTCGGCGACGGCATCCTTCGAGAGCAGCATGCCGCCGAGCGCGCTCTGCTCGGCGAGGAGATCATGCGGGGGAGTGCGCTCATACTCGTTGCGGCCGCCTTCGCGGGGTCCTCCCATGCGCTCTTCGGAGATGTCGGCGATCGACATAGGCGGGGCGCCCCTTTCGTTCGCTGCATCGTCCGGACGCACGCGAACACGCGCGCCTCGGGTTGGCCGTTGACCACGCTAAGGACGGCCTCCGACACTCGCAACACGCCCTGTGGATAACTGTGTGGAAAGCCTGAGAGAAACGCCGACACACCTGTGAAGAACCTCTGTGGAGAACTACCGGTGTATCTGGGGGATGTTTCGCGGAAATAGCCTCTGATCAGGAATCTGCGAATCCACACCCTGTGGAGGGATTCGTGGTTGAAGCAGAGGTTGAAGGTTTGGTGAGACGCTGCACCCTGTGCACAATTCCGGGGACACAGGATCTTCCCCGCGCGCGAGAAGATCATGGCGACCCAACACGAAGTAGCGCTGGACAGCCCCGCGAACGACGCGCTACTCTCGGAGCTCCAGGCACCCTCACGCACGATCCGTTCGGCCGTTCCACGACCCGAATCCGGAAGTGCGGCCTATTCGTCGTGGGAGGTGAACGTGGAGACCACAACCTGGCAGCTGCCGAGGATCGTGCGGCTGGCCCTGATCGGGACCGGCGCCGCGTTCGCCTGGATCGTCGTCTCGCTCGTCCTGGGCCTCGGGCTCGGGAACGCGCACGCTGACGACGGCGACCACGACGGATTGCTCGGGGGTGTCCTCGGTGCCGTGACCTCCGCGGTCGACTCGACCGCATCGTCGCTCACAGACACCGTCACCAGCACGGTCTCGACCACTACCACCACCGTCACCGACGTCGTCGATACGGTGGTCGCGGTCGCACCGGCGCCGGTGCAGCAGCCGGTCAGCAAGGTCATTCAGTCCGTCGGCTCGGTCGTCACGAACACCGTCACGACCGTCACCGCGCCCGTCACCCAGGCGGTCTCGGACGGCGTCGTCAGCGGGATCACGCAGCCCGTCGTCGAGGTCGTGACCCAGGTCCCGGTGGTCGGTGACATCGTCTCGGGCATAGGGCTCGACGAGACGGTGAACGACATCGGCGGCACGGTCGACGACACGCTCGACGGTGTCGTGGGCGGTGCGGTCGACGCCGTGGAAGAGACCGGATCTACGATCGGGAAGCCGTCGAGCGGCATCCCCGGCACCGGGATCGACCTCCCGACGCTCCCGAGCCTCCCCGACCTTCCCGTCGGCCCGAGCGTGCCGGAGGCTTCCGGCCCCTCCCACCAGCCCACCGCGGACGCCGATGTCATCGACACCGCCGTCGGGCTGATGGATGCCGCGGCCAAGACCTCCGCGTCGGTCGCCCTCCATCGCGGCACCTGGAGCGCGACTGCTGCGTCGGAGGGCGCTCAGGCATCCGCGGCCGGCACCTCTGAGGTCATCCTCTCCTCCTCCACCGGCGCGCCGCGCGCAGGTGGAGCCACGAGCAGCGGGGGCGGACTCTGCCTGCCCGCGTCTTCTTCCGCAGGACCCGGCGGTGCGGGTCCCGGCGCCTGGGCGTTCGTCGTCCTCGATCCTCTCGATGCAGACCGTGCCTGGGTGCGTCGAGCAGGGCCCGAGGATGAGCACGCGCCACCGGCGCCCGTCGCTTCCACCGACGTCTCCCCCGACTGATCGGCTCGCTGCCGTCGCCCGCGCTCATCCGAGCCGGCTATGACGGCTGAGCTCCGGCGCGCCCTCACGCGCCAGCAGTGCTGAGCGCATCTCCGCGCGCGCTGCGAACCGATCAATTCACAAAGGGGAACACCATGCGTACTTTCTACAAGCGCGCCCTCTTGGGCACGCTTCTGGCCGGCGGCATCACGCTGCTCGGCGCGACGGCCGCCAACGCGGCCGAGGCTCCCGTCGATCCGGACGTGCTCTCGTCCGTGGTCGCCGACAACGGACTCGTCGACTCGCTCGTCGGCGAGAGCATCGTCGATCCGATCCTCGGCGACGACGGCGCAGCGGCGCCGGTGACCGACGCGATCGCCCAGGTCGCCGACGGCGTCACCGGCACGACTGCGGGCACCGCGATCACCGAGGCATTGACGGGCGACGACAGCGCGCTCGATGACGTCGTCGGCGACGGCGCCCTCGTCGAGGGCGGCACGGTGGGTGATCTCGCGTCGAACGGTGACGCGGTGCTGAACAACGTGGCCGCCGGCGACCTGCAGGCCGCGGTGACCGACCTCGGCACCACGGTCGAGGACCTGGGCTCTGACGTCGGCCAGACCGTCACGACTGCGGCCGCCAACGCGGACGACCAGGTGGTCGACGGCGTCCTCGCAGACGCGATCGCCGACACCGCCGGCATCCTGAACGGCGACGATCCCGCCGCCGGGCTCGACACGCTGGTGCAGGATCTGGGCGACAACACGGCGGACGCCGCCGACACGAGCGGGCTCGCGCAAGACGCCCTCCAGCAGACGCTCGAGGGTGGCCCGACCGCTGCCCCGGCGACGCCGGTGGATGACGCTGACGGGCTGCTGACGGGCCTCACCGAGGATGACGGCCTGGTCGACGGGCTCGTCGGCGACGGCATCCTCGACCCGATCCTGGGAGAGGACGGCGCGCTCGAGCCTGCGACCGACGCCGTCGGCGAGCTGCTCGACGGCATCACTGACACGACCGCAGGGAGCGACCTGGTCGACGGCCTGCTCGGTGAGGACTCCGGTCTGAACGATGTGGTGGGTGACGGCATCCTGGTCGAGGGCGGACTCGTCGGCAACGCCGTCGACAACCTCGACGACACGGTCGACGACCTGCTGGACGGCGACGTCGACGGCGTGATCGAAGACCTCGGCACGACTGTCTCGGATCTCGGCTCCGACGTGGGCACCACGGTGACGAACGCGACGGCCAACACCGCAGATCAGGCCATCGACGGGCTCGTGAACGACGCGGTCGGGGATGCAGGAAGCATCGTCGACGAGCTGATCACCGGCGGCGACGTCGTAGGCGCCGTGTCGGACACCGTGCAGCACGTCGGTGACAACCTGACCGACGCCGTCGACAACACCGGTCTCGTCGACGACCTGCTCACGGACGTGCTCGGCGACAGCGATCCCACCGACCCGACCGATCCCACGGACCCGACCGATCCCACGGACCCGACCGACCCGTCCAACCCGACCGACCCGGGCAACCCGACCGACTCAACCGATCCGACCGACCCCGGCAACCCGGGCGACCCGGGTGACGGCTCCACCGGCACCCCGGGATCGACGGGCAGCACCGGCAACACCGCCGGCACGAGCCCGACCGGCTCGATCGCCGACGCCGGAACGGTCACCGACCTCGCTGCGACGGGAGGGACGCGCGCGTTCCCGTTCCTGCTGCTGGGGCTTCTGCTCCTGCTGGCCGGCACGCTGGTGCGCGTGTCGCAGCGACGCTCCGCGTGAGTCGACGGGGCTAGTCGACGTTCCCCAGGCGCCCAAGCCCCGACTCCGTGCGAGCAGGCGGGAGGACCGACCCCAGCGGTCCTCCCGCCCCCTGAACCGCCCTCGAACCTTCGCCGTTTCTGCCTGGATCGGCGGGGTCGAGGGTCGGCACATCGCCCGGCACCGTCGTCCGTCCCTGCCTGGACCGGCCGCCACGCCTGGCGATGACACGAGCGGATGCCGCGACCCGGGGGCTCGCGGCATCCGCTCCCGTATGTCCGACGCCGGCCCGCATTGCGCGTCGTCTGCGCGGTCGCCAGAGTGGAGGGATGCCTCTCCCCGAGCCCTACCGTCTGATCCCGATCCCCGCCACCCGCCACGACGACGTCCTGGCGCTCGACCTGTGGGCCTTCCCGAGCGGCGACACCGTCGAGGCGCTGCGCGACCTGCCGAGCCCGCTCAGCTGGGACCGCACGTACGGCGTGGTCCGCTCCGACGACGACGACCTGCTGGCCGGGTTCCATGGCGCCTACCCGCTGCGGGCTTATCCCGTGCCGGGCGCCGAGGTGGCCTGCGGCTGGCTGACGTGGGTGGGCGTGCACCCGGGGCACCGGCGGCGCGGCATCCTTCGCGGCATGATCGAGCACCACTTCGCCGACTGTCTCGCGCACGGCGAGACGATCTCGGGCCTCATGGCCGCCGAGACCCCGATCTACGGCCGCTTCGGCTACGGCATGGCCTCGACGCAGCTGAACCTGACGATCCCGCGGGGCGCCGCACTGCGCCCGGTCCCGGGTTCGGCTGATCTCGACGTGACGCTCGAGGAATGGGATGCCGCGGCCCACGGCGACCTCGTCGCCGGCATCCACCGCGACTACGCGCGGGTGCCCGCAGGGCTCGGCCGCCCCGGGTGGGCGACGCGGGAGACCCCCGAGCAGCGTGGCTCACGCGACACCGATGCTCCCGCCCGCCGCGGCGGCAAGGAGTCGCTCCGGGTGCTGCTGGTGCGCGACGCGTCGGGCACCGCGGTCGCGTATGCGACGTTCCGCCGGTCGATGTCGTGGGAGCGCGCGGGCGCCGAGGGCACCGTCCACGTGCGCGAGGCGGTCGCGCTCACCCCGGCCGCCGCGCACCGGATGTGGTCGGTGCTGCTGGACCTCGACCTCACCACGAAGGTGCAGATCGCCAACCTGCCGATCGATGACCCGATCGTCACGCTGCTGGTCGACATCCGCCCGGCCGTGCCTGACTACTCCGACAACAGCTGGATCCGCATTCTCGACCTGCCCGGCGCGCTCGCGCGACGCATGTACGCGGGCGCGGTCGACGTCGTGCTCGAGGTGACCGACGCGATGCTGCCTGCCAACGCGGGCCGCTGGCGCGTGCGCGCCGGTGCGTGGCAGCAGGCCGACGTGGTGCGCACCGACGACGAGCCACACCTCGTGCTCGACGTCCGTGAGCTCGGCGCCGCCCACCTCGGCTCGGTGTCGCTGGTCTCGCTCGCGCAGGCGGGGCTGATCGACGTGCGTTCTCCTCAGGCGCTGCGCGAAGCGTCCGCCGCCTGGTCGTGGCCGGTCGCCGCCGGCGCGAACTGGATCTTCTGACCGCTTCGACAGGCGCTGGGCCGACAGGCCGAGGGCCGACGGGGCACAGGGGTTCGACTCCTGACCCGGAGACGACGGATGCCGCGACCCGAGGCCCTCGAGAGGGCCCGGGTCGCGGCATCCATACCGCGCCAGAATTACTTGGCGGCGACCACCTGCAGCGTGATCACGGCGGTGAGGTCGTCGCGGAGGCGGATCGTCGCCTCGTGCTCGCCCACCGACTTGATCGGGGAGGTGATGTGGATCTTGCGCTTGTCGAGGTCGCCGAGGCCGGCGGCCTTGACCGCGTCAGCCACGTCGACCGTCTTGACCGCACCGAACAGGCGGCCCTCGGCGCCGGCCTTGACGGCCAGGCGGACCTTGTTCGACTCGAGCGTGTTCTTCAGCGCCACAGCCTCTTCGTGATCGTGGATCGCGCGCGACTCGCGAGCGGCGCGGATCGACGCCACCTGCTTCTCGCCACCGCGGGTCCATGCGACCGCGAAGCCCTGGGGGATGAGGTAGTTACGGGCGTACCCGTTCTTGACCTCGACAACGTCTCCGGCGCTTCCGAGCCCGGCGACCTCATTCGTGAGAATCAGCTTTGCCATTGGGTGCTCCTTAGCGGCCAGCGCCGGCGTAAGGCAGGAGCGCCATTTCGCGCGCGTTCTTGATCGCCTTGGCGATCAGACGCTGCTCCTGCACCGAGACACCGGTGATACGACGGGCGCGGATCTTCCCGCGCTCCGAGATGAACTTGCGAAGCGTCGCGACGTCCTTGTAGTCGATGAGACCGACACGGATCGCCTTCGCGGGGGCGGCGTTCTTCGCGCCCTTCCGCGGCTTCCGGCGGTCGCCGGTTGCCTTTCCAGCCATGGTGTTTCCTTACTGAGATTTTGAGATTGGATGCCTCGCCCAGGCCTGCCGGTCACGCCGCGGGCGCTGAGCTTGTCGAAGCGTCAGAACGGGGTGTCGTCGCCGTAGGCGCCCGGAGCCGCCCATGCGTCGCCCGCCGGGGCGCCGTTCGAGGAGCCCGGCGTGGACCACGGCTCGTCGGCGACCTGTGCCGGACGCGACTGACCGCCGCCGCCGCCGAAGCTGCCACCGCCACCGCCGGAGCCGCCCGCAGCGCGGGTGACCGATGCGGTCGCGTAGCGCAGCGAGGGGCCGATCTCGTCGACCTCCAGCTCGATCGCGGTGCGGTTGTTGCCTTCGCGGTCCTGGTAGCTGCGCTGCTTGAGGCGGCCGGTCGCGATGACCCGCATGCCCTTGGTCAGCGAGCCGGCCACGTGCTCGGCGAACTCGCGCCACACCGACGCGCGGAGGAACAGCGCTTCGCCGTCCTTCCACTCGTTGCTCTGACGGTCGAAGTTGCGGGGCGTCGACGCGATCGTGAAGTTCGCGACGGGGAGGCCGTTCTGCGTGTAACGCAGTTCGGGATCAGCCGTGAGGTTGCCCACGACGGTGATGATCGTCTCGCCGGCCATCAGCCTTACGCCTTCGCAGCCTTGGCGGTCTTGCGGGCGGCACGCTCGTCGGCACGCTGCTTCTCAGACGCGATCATGGCGATCGCGTCTTCGGCGCGGAGGACCTTGGTGCGCATGATCTGCTCGCTGAGGTTCAGCTGGCGGTCAAGCTCCTGCGTGGTCTCGGCGGTGGCCGTGAAGTTGACGACGGCGTAGATGCCCTCGTTCTTCTTCTGGATCTCGTAAGCAAGACGGCGCTTGCCCCAGATGTCGATGTTCTCGATGGTGCCGCCGTCGGTCGTGATGACCTTCAGGAACTTGTCGAGGTTGGCGCCGACCTGGCGCTCGTCGATCTCGGGGCTCAGGATGACCATGAGCTCGTACTGGTGCGTCACTAACCCACCTCCTTCGGACTAGAACGGCTGTCGGGCATTTCCCGGCAGCAGGAGGGTGTGTTTGCACGTCGCCCGGACGGCGCGCAGGCGCGCACTCATACGGACAACCCTCCTATGGTACCGGATGCCGGAGCCGGCGCCGAATCGAGCGGTCGCTGCGCGAGGATCCCGACTCCTGCCCCCAGTCGTTGAGCGAGCGAGGAACGCCCCGACCCCTGCCCCCGGTCGTTGAGCGAGCGAGGAACGAGCGAGACGAAACGCGCCGACCGACGAACGACCCCGCTCAGCGGAACGCGCTCAGCCCGGTCAGGTGCTGGCCCAGGATCAAGGTGTGCACCTCGTCGGTGCCCTCGTAGGTGCGCACCGACTCGAGGTTCGCGGCGTGGCGGATCGGGGAGTTCTCCAGCAGCACGCCCTCGCCGCCGAGGATCGTCCGCGCCTCGCGCGCGATCGCGATGGCCTCGCGCACGTTGTTGAGCTTGCCGAGCGAGACCATCGAGGCGGTCAGGGTTCCGGCATCCTTCGTTCGTCCGATCTGCAGCGCGAGCAGCGCGCCCTTCTGCAGCTCGACGACCATGTCGACGAGCTTGCGCTGCGTCAGCTGGAAGCCCGCGACCGGCCGCCCGAACTGCTCGCGCCGCAGCGCGTGCCGCAGCGCCGCCTCGTAGCTGTCGCGGCCGGCGCCGAGCGCGCCCCACACGATGCCGTAGCGCGCCTCGTTCAGCGCCGAGAACGGCCCGCGCAGTCCGCGCGCCCCCGGAAGCAGAGTGGATGCCGCCACCCGCACCCGATCGAATGTCAGCTGCGTCTGCACCGACGCCCGCATCGAGCCCTTCGGCCCGAGCACCGAGATGTCGAGCCCGGGCGCGTCGGTCGGCACGAGGAATCCGCGCACGCCCTCGTCGGTCTGCGCCCACACCACCACGACCTGCGCGAGGGACGCGAGGCCGATCCAGCGCTTGGCGCCTTCGATGATCCAGTCCGACCCGTCGCGGCGCGCGAACGTCGTCATGCTCGCCGGGTCGGAGCCGGCGCCCGGCTCGGTGAGCGCGAAGCTGCCGATCGCCTCGCCGGCGGCCATCCACGGCAGCCACTCCTGCTTCTGCTCGTCGGATCCCCAGCGATGGATCGACCCCATCGCGAGCGAGCCCTGCACCGACACGAACGTGCGGATGCCCGAGTCGCCGGCCTCGAGTTCCAGCGCGGCCAGGCCGTACTCGACGGCACTGGCGTGACGGCATCCATAGCCCTCGAGCGTCATGCCGAGCACACCCAGGCGGCCCAGAGCGGGGCCGAGGTCTGCGGGGAAGACGCCGCGATCGAACCAGTCCGCGATGTGCGGGCGGATCTCGGCGTCGACGAACGCCCTCACCCGGTCGCGCTCGGCCCGCTCGTCAGGTGTGAGCAGCGCATCGATGCCGAGGACATCGGATGCCGCACGCAGCGCGTCGAGGTCGTCGGGGTCACGGGGCACATCGGTCATGGCGCCTCCTCGCGCAGTGCTGACTCTGCTCGCGCTTTCGCGCGGGCTCCGTCCTCTGATTCTGCCCCGATCGCGACGTGCGCAATTCAGTCTGAACGCGGACAGCACCCCTGAGTTTCCGCGGATCGGCGGCGTCCACGCTGCAACCAGACTGAATTGCGCACGCCCGGGTAGCGTGTGCGCATGGAGTGGACGGGCGATGCGACCGCGGGCGAGTGGCTGCGCGAGGGGATCGACGAGCCGTGGCGCGGGACGATGCACGACATCGTGCCCCGGGGGTTCGCGGCGTACGCGCGGGTGTTCCACCCCGTGACCCGCGAGCGGCCGGTGGGCCGGCCGTGGCCCGCCGGGCGAGACCGCGGCGAGTGGGACGCCATCATGAGCGGCCAGGTCGATGTCGAGCGCGCACGGTGGGCCGACGCCGCCACGGCGTTCGGCACCACCATGCACGCCGGCGCACAGTGGCACCGGCTCGTGCGCGGCGACCGCGACGCGCGCGGCACCGAGCCGATCGACGCCGAGGGCCGGCGCTACTCGGAACCGCGGGAGGGATGCCTCGACCCCGAGTCGGTCGCCGTGCTCGCGGCGCTGGCGGCCGAGCACACGACGACCCCCGACGACGCGTACGTCGCGGTGTGGGAGGGGTGGGGCGGACTCGTCGGGTTCTTCGGTGAGACACCGGCTGTTGCGACGCTCGAGTTCAGCCCCTCGTTCGAAGAGGGTGCCGCGGGTGAACCGGGATCGGCAGCCGCGATGCGTGAGGCCTCGGAGGCGGCGCTCTACGACCACCACCGCGAGATGCTCGAACGCAGCGTCCACGACCCGTTCAACAATGTGTTCCGCAAGCCGACATGGCAGCCGGGGTTGGTGTCGGACGACGTCTCGCGCGGCCAGCGGCTGGCCCTCCCGGCGCGGGAGCACGTGCTGTTCCGCGCGCGCCTCGACGAACTCGCGACGCCGGAATGGGCGGCGCGGGTGCCGTGGGCGGACCGCACACCGGAGTGGACGGCATCCCCGAGCTGGATCTGGCCGGCCGATCACGCGCTCGCGATCGCGACCGAGGTGGACTGGGACTCGACGATCGTCGCCGGCACGAACGAGTTCATCCGCGCCGTGTGCACGCACCCGGAGTTGGAGGCGCTGCCGATCCGCGAGGGCACCTCGCTGACGTGGGACGCCGACGACCTCAACCGCTGATCCCGGGTCGTTCGTGCGTCCCACGCGTTTCGTCTCGCGAGTCGGTCGCTGAGCGAGGGAGCGCAGCGACCGAGACGAAGCGTCCTCGCTCGCTCAACGACCGGGGCGCCCGTGCCCCGGCCGTTGAGCGGAGGGCGCTCTGGCGCCCGCAGACGAAACGCCTTCGTCAACGGGATCGCGGCGGTGGCGGCATCCACTCCCCGCCCCGCACGCGGCGCTCGCCACGGAAGCCCCCGAGACGATATGTTCGCGGCAGCCTCGGGCGTTCCGGCGAGGCGAACGCGGGTCGCGGGACCCGCGCAAGCGATTATCGATTATGCTGACGGAACACGCTCCAACGATGGGACCGAACGGATGCCTCGCACGACCACCCTCGTCTTCGCCGGCGACTCGATCACCGACTCCGGGCGCGACCGCGACGACGCCGCCTCGCTGGGCGACGGCTACGTCCAGCTGATCGCGCAGGCCGCCGCGGGGCGCGACGAGACCGTCGTCAACAAGGGCATCTCGGGCAACCGCGCCGTCGACCTCGCCGAGCGCTGGGACGACATCCTGGCCGCCGGCCCCGACGTGCTCACCGTGTACATCGGCGTCAACGACATGTGGCGACGCTTCGACAACGACGACCCCACGTCGGCAGAGGCCTTCGAGTCGACGGTCGCCGACCTGTTGCAGGCGGCTCGGGATGCCGGCGTCGAACGCCTCGTGCTCATCGAGCCGTTCTTCGTGCCGGTGCGCGACGACCAGGTGTCGTGGCTCGACGACCTGAACCCCAAGCGCGACGCCGTGCGGCGCCTGGCGTCGCGGTTCGACGCGACGCTCGTCGAGCTGCACGACACCGTGACCGCCGCGGCCGCCGAACACGGCGCTGCCGCGATCGTGCCCGACGGCGTGCACCCGACGCCCCAGGGCTCGGCGATCATCGCCGACGCATGGCTCGCCGCCGTGGTGTCGGAGGCTCCGGAAAAGGTGGGTTCTGCATGACCGATGCGCTCAGTTCCGTCACCGAGCTCAAGCGCGGCCTGCTCTCGGATCAGATCTACGAGCTCGTCAAGACGATGATCAAGGACGGCTCGCTCGAGCCCGGCGAGCAGCTCGTCGAGTCGCAGCTGGCCCGCCGTCTGCAGGTCAGTCAAGCGCCCGTGCGCGACGCGCTCAAGCAGTTGGTGCACGAAGGCCTCGTCACCCATGTGCGCCACCAGGGCAGCTTCGTCACCAGCTACACCGACGAAGAGGTCGCGCAGGCCCGCCTCGCGCGCGCCGAGCTGGAGTCGATCGCCGGCCGCCTGACGTGCGGCACGCTGTCTGCCGACATGCGATCGAACCTCGACGGCATCATCGCCCAGATGCACGAGGCCGCCGACGCGAAGGACCTCGGCGCGTTCCGCGAGCTCGACTTCGCCTTCCACCGCTCGGTCGTCGAGGCCAGCGGCAACGTCTACCTTCCCCGCATGTGGGACATCATCGAGCCCAGCCTGCGCTCCTTCCACGTGCTCGCGGACCCCGACTATCCGGGCGACTGGCACGTCGCCGCGGACTGGCACCGGAGCCTCGTGGAGGCGCTCGACAGCGGAGATCCCGAGGGCGCGGCGCGGCTGTTCTACGCGCACGCCGCGGGCACGCTGCTGCCCGACGAGCAGGAATAGCACGTCGATTCGGGATGCCGGCGGCCGCGGCATCCAGATTCTTTCAACTTTTCTCGCCGCCGATGTAGAGAACGGCGAGGCGGCTGCGTCTCCTATCTGAAGCGGCCAGAATGGGCCGCACCGAACGGGAGGCTGTCATGGCCAAGTATCTGATGCTCAAGCACTACCGGGGCGGTCGTCCCTCCGAGAACAAGACCCCGATGGACCAGCTCACACCGGAGGAGTGGACCGCGCACGTGCAGTACATGCAGGACATGGAGCGGCGGCTGTTCGAGTCGGGCGAGCTGCTCTCGTCGGAGGCGCTCTCGATGGGCGGCGCCTGGGTGCGCTTCGACGGCGAGGGACGCCCGCCCGTCGTCGACGGCCCGTTCGCCGAGACCAAGGACCTCATCGCGGGGTTCATGCTCCTCGAGGTCGACTCGTATGACCGCGCACTGGAGCTCGCCGCTGAGATGTCGGCAGCGCCGTGGGCGGCCGGCAAGCCGCTCGGCGAGTGGCTCGAACTGCGTGAAGTGATGAGCGCGGTGCCCGCCGACGTCGGATGACGCCGGTGGAATCAGTGGATGCGGCGGCGCTGCGCCGCGCGATCCCGGAGGTCGTCGGCATCCTCGTCCGGCGCGGCGCGGACTTCGCGTCGGCCGAGGACGCCGTCCAGACCGCGCTGCTGCGGGCTGTCGAGCGGCCGCCCGCCGAAGACCTGCGTGACATCCGCGCCTGGCTCGTCACGGTCGCCTGGCGTGCGTTCCTCGATCAGGTGCGCAGCGACACGGCACGCGCCGGCCGAGAGGAGCGGCTCGCACTGGAGCCCGAACCGGGGTCGGTACCGCAGCACGACGACACGCTCGGGCTCTACTTCCTGTGCACGCATCCGGTCCTCACCGCGACGTCGGCGACCGCGCTCACCCTGCGGGCGGTCGCCGGCCTGACGACACGGCAGATCGCGGACGCCTTCCTCGTGCCCGAGGCGACGATGGCGCAGCGCATCAGTCGCGCGAAGCAACGGCTCGTCGGCATCCCTCTGAATCAGCCGGGCGACCTGTCCCGCGTGATGCGCGTGCTCTATCTGACCTTCAATGAGGGCTACTCGGGCGAGATCGACATCGCCGCCGAGGCGATCCGGGTGACGCGGCAGCTGGTCGCGCTCACCGACGAGCCGGAGGTCGCCGGCCTGCTCGCGCTGATGCTGCTGCATCACGCGAGGCGGCCGGCTCGCGTGGTGGGCGGGCGTCTCGTGCCACTCGCCGAGCAGGATCGCACGCTGTGGGATGTGGCAGCGATCACCGAAGGCGTCGCCGTGCTGCAGTCTGCCCTCACGCGGGACCGGCTGGGGCAGTACCAGGCGCAGGCCGCGATCGCCGCGCTGCACGCGGATGCCCCGACCGCCGCCGAGACGGACTGGGTGCAGATCGTCGAGTGGTACGACGAGCTGCTGGCCTTCGGCGACTCGCCGGTCATCAGGCTGGGTCGTGCCGTCGCGATCGGCGAGGCCGACGGACCGCGCGCGGGCCTGGCCGCCCTCGAGGCCGTGGGCGATGATGTGCCGCGCTACCATGCCGCGCTCGCGTACCTCCACGAGCGGGCCGGCGACCTGGATGCCGCTGCCGCCGAGTACGCGGAGGCTGCGCGCCGCGCGACCAGCACCCTCGAGCAGCAGCATCTGCTCCGCCGGGCCGAGCACCTGCGGCCGGCGTAGAGTCACAGCCACACCGGAGCAGGTCGTCCACGCTGGTCACCTTCAGTTCTCCTGCTGTTCCCCGAGGCTCACTAGCGTCGCGGGGTGCTCTCTGTCGTCCCTCGCCTCACACGTCCCCTTCTTCTCGGCATCGCGGTGGTCTTCGCCGCGCTGCTCGTGCTTCTGCCCGCGACGGGTGCGTCCGCACATCCGGCGGGGAGCACCGGCGTGTTCGTCACCGTCCAGTCGGATGCCGTCGACGTGAAGATGCAGATCCAGAAGGCGGGGTTCGTCGCGGCCACCGGCTACGATCTGGCCACCGACCAGGCCGAGCTGGATGCCGTCGCCGACAACCTCATGACGTTCATCCTGAACAGGGTCACGGTGAAGGACGACGTGTCGACGCTGACGCCGACGGTGACCGAGAGCCCCGAGTTCGTCACGGTCAACGACGAGGACTCGATCCAGACCACGATCCACTTCGCAGCCGGCGATCGTCCGATCGAGGGCGCCGTCACCCTCGACTACGACTTCATCCTGGACGTCGTGCCGTCCCACCAGGTGTACGTCGCCCTGGTGAGCGACTGGAACAACGGCCAGGTCGCCGAGGGCGATCCGGAGGTCGTCGGCGTGCTCGGCGGGGGCGTGACCGAGATCACCCTCGACCGCGCGCAGCAGACCCCCTTGCACGGCTTCTTCTCCGTCGTGTGGCTCGGGATGCTGCACATCGCCGAGGGGACCGACCACCTGCTCTTCCTCACGACGCTGCTGATCGTCGCGCCCTCGCTGGCCGTCCGGTCGCGGCGCGGGTTCCGGTGGACGCAGCCCATTCCGACCAAGCGCGCAGTGCTGCGGGCGGCGCTCATCATCACCTCGTTCACGGTCGGCCACCTCATCACGCTGGCCCTGGTGTCGCTGGGGCTGATCTCGTTCCCGACCAAACCGGTCGAGATCCTCGTGGCGGTCTCGATCGTCGTGGCTGCCATCCACGCGATCAAGCCGCTCATGCCGCGGGGCGAGCTGTTCATCGCCGGCGGGTTCGGCCTCGTCCACGGCACGGCGTTCGCGACCACGATCCTCGATCTCAACCTCGGCTTCGGTGAGAAGCTGGTCGCCATCCTGGGGTTCAACATCGGGGTCGAGCTCGCGCAGCTGTGTGCCGCCGTGCTCGTGCTGCCGCTTCTGATCTGGCTGTCGCACGCCCGCGCGTATCCCGTCTTCCGCACGGTGATCGCGGCGCTGGCGATCGTCGCCGCGTCGGCGTGGATCATCGCCATCAGCATCGACGGCACGACGGTGCTGCAGCCGGTCTTCGACGGCATCGCCCGGTTCCCCGTGGTCTGGTACCTCGTGCTGGTCGCCGTGGTGGCGGTGCTCTGGTACTTCACGCGCAACGGTTCCGGCAAGAGCAGGACGGATGCCGCACCACTCGCGCCCGCCGGCGCGGCGAGTGCCGACACCGAAGTGGTGGAGCCCGAGGCAGCCCCGGAACGCACACCCGCATAGGCCGAGGCCGTGCCCGGCCGTTGAGCGGAGCGCGCTCTGGCGCGCGAAGACGAAACGGGTTCTGGCACGAGGTCGTTCGTGGGTCGGAGCGTTTCGTCTCGCTCGTTCCTCGCTCGCTCAACGACCGGTGCCTCGACCCCCGGTCGTTGAGCGGAGCGCGCTCTGGCGCGCGCAGACGAAACGGGTTCTGGCACGAGGTTGTTCGTAGCCGAACGCGACGAGCGCCTCGCCCCTCAGACTCAGCTGAAGGGCGAGGCGCTTCGATGCGGTGCGAGGGTCAGTCGGCGGCGCCCACCGGGGTCTTCGTCCGCTCCTCTTCGAGTGCCTGTGCGACCGCCTCGCTCACACGGGCGTCCTCGCGCTGCTGCGCCTCGGCCTTGCGCTGACCGCGCCGACGCACGAGCAGCACGACCGCCGCGGCGACGAGAGCCAGGATGATCAGCAGCATCCACGGCACGGCGATGCCGACGCCGGTCGCCGACACCTCGGCGATCGGAGAACGGGAACCGGCGGCATCCGTCACCAGAGGGGTGACCGTGGTCGACGCGAGCAGCGCGAACAGCGGCGGGACGTTCGGCACGACGACGGTCTGCGTCAGGCGCTCGCCCGGCAGCAGCTCGGGGATCGTGTCGACCTCGGCGGCGTCGGACGCCAGCAGCCCGAAAACGCCGCCCACCGTCGTGGCGGGGTCGGCCGAGATCGCCGCGTTGCCGGTGTTGTGCAGCGTGTAGGTGACGGTCGCGTCGCCGCCCGTGAACGGGTTCAGCCCGCCGTTCCACGAGACCGACAGGTCTTCGACGGCGAGCGCCGGCGCGAGCTCGCCGCCCACGCGCAAGTTGACGCGGATGCCGAGGCGACGGTCGACGTTCACGCCGGTGGCCGCGTCGGGCACGGTCAGCGACGTGACGATTCCGCCCGCGTAGTCCCCGGGCGTCGCGTTGTCGGGGATGCTGACGGTGAACGGGATGCCGGCGGTCTCGCCGGCCGCGAGCGTGACGGTCTGCTGGTCGGGCGTGATCCAGGCGCCGATCGCCGTGGACTTCTCGCCGTCGACGAGGAGTGAGAGCGCGCCGTCCTCGGATGTGAACCCGTCTGCGGCGTAGATCTTGAGCTCGACGGGCTCCTGGCCGTGATTGGCGACGACGATGCCGTCGGTGATCGAGCCGCCCGGGTCGATCGTGTAGCCGTAGTTGGTGCGGTCGGAGCCGAACTCGTTGGAGTCGGTGCGGACGGTCCAGTTGACATCGCTTCCGGCATCGTCGGAGTCGGCAGCCGACGCCGGCGCGGCGGGCAGTGCGATGGCGAGCGCGATGAGGACGGCCGCGCACAGGGCGCGGACGCGGTGACGCGGACGGGGGGAGGCGGGGCGTGCATTCACGATGGGCTTTCGGAGTCGTGCGGAAACGGGGCGGTCCGTGGGAGAGAGCAGGGCTCTCTCCCACGGACGCGGTGTGGCGATGGAACGGATCAGCCGGCCAGTGCCGTGATCGTCAGCGTCGCGCGGTAGCTGCCGTTCTGGGTCTCGGTCGGCAGCTTCAGGTCGAGGCCTGCGCCCAGCAGCGCCTCGCCCTTGTCGTGACCCTGCACGGCGGCGCCGAGCACGCGGCTCACCGACAGACCGGCGCCTCCGTCGAAGCCCGACGTGACGGCCGCACCCGCGACAGCACCGGCACCCGGCGTGACGACCTTCGGGGTCCAGCCGAGGTAGCTGCCCGAGAAGGTCTTGTCGCCGTCCGCGAAGTCACCCAGCACCGAGGTCAGCGACCACGGCGCGAGCGACGAACGGGTGTCCGACACGGTGATCGGGTTGATCTCACCCGACGCCTCGAAGTAGCCGTCCTTCTCCTCGGCGGTGCCGAGGTCGACGAGGCCGTTCTGGCCGTCGATGGTCCAGCCGAACTCGCCCGGAGCCGCGGTCGGGACGATGACCTGGAGGTCCTCGCCGCCATCGGCGTGGTGCGGGTGGATGGTCACCGAGTCGATCTTGGACTCGACACCGCCGTTGCCGGAGGCCTGCGACCGGATGCCCTCGACGACGAGCTCGTCAGCCTTGACCTGCACCTTGACGTAGCTGCGGGTCTTCTCCTGGCTCTGCACCGAGTTGTACCAATAGCTGCTCGGGTTCAGCGGGTCGGCGCCGTTCCCGGCCCCGCTCGTTCCGCTGTTGTCGGGCGCGGTGATGTCGTAGTACTTCGAGCCCGACGCCGAGTTCGCCGTCATGTAGATGACGCCGCCCTCGCCGACGAAGACGTCGTTGGCACCCGGCTGCTCCTCGGGGTTGGCCTTCTCGCCGTCCTTGATCTCGTAGCTGCGGGTGTACACGTGGTCGTGGCCCTGCAGCACCAGGTCGACGCCCAGCTCCGAGAAGGTGGTCGGGAAGTCGACGCGGCGGATCTTGTTGTCGGCATCCTTCGCGTGCGACGCGGCCGAGTAGATCGAGTGGTGGTAAACGAGGACGGTGTACTTCGCCTCGGCGCCGTGGGCGTTCACGACATCCGTCACGTACTGCACGTGGGCCTCGTCACCGCCGCCGGTCGCGTCGTTGTAGCTGTTGCTGTTCAGGTCGATGAACAGCACGTCCTTGTAGATGTACCAGTAGTCCCCGCCGGACTCGGTCGCCGTGTTGCCCGAGCGGTAGTAGTCCGCCGAATAGTCCGTGTTGGGCGTGTAGAAGTGCTGTTCGTACGCCTTGCCGCCCACATCGTGGTTGCCGATGGTCGCGGCCCACGGGTAGGAGCGCAGCTGCTCGGGCGCGAGGAAGGCATCCCACTGCGCCTCGGTGTTCGCCGTCTCGACCTGGTCGCCGCCCGAGACGAGCAGCTCTGCGTTCGGGTTGGCGGTCAGCGCGACGTTCATCGTGTCGACCCAGCCTGCCTGGTCGTTCGCGACGTTGCCCGACGCGCCGATCTGCGGGTCGCCGAAGAAGAGGAAGTCGAAATCGCCCTCGAACGACTGCGTCTTGAAGGAGTAGGTCGTCGACCAGTTGCCGTCCGAACCGACGCGGTAGGAGTACTGCGTGTTCTCCTGCAGGCCCGAGAGGGTCGCGTGGCGGTTGTAGCCGCCGCTCGACGCGATGTTCGCGGCGCCCGTCGCCGAGAAGGTCGTCACCGAGGCCACGAACTGGCCGTTCACGAGCGAGGAGGTGGGGGCGACCTGGACGACCTGCGCGCTGTCTGCCGACGTGTACCAGCTGACCGTGCGCTGCGCCTCGTCGGCGCCGACACCGAGCACGATGCCGGTGTAGTCGGCGGTGGTCGCCGCCTGGGCGCCGGCGGGCGCGACGAGCACGCCGCTGAAGGCGAGGGCCGCGCTGACCGCTGCGGCCGAGAGCCACAGGGCCGCGCGGCCGCCGGGCCGTGGGGTTGCTACCGAGAGCATGTGTCTTCCGTTCTGTATGGAACTGGATGTGGGGGATGCGGCGCCGGATCACCCGGCTCCGACAGACGAGCCTCGCGACCCCACGTGACGCTCGGCGCCCAGCATTGTGAACGGCCGGCGCCGGGCCGGCGAACAATGGGCAAACTGGGACACCCACGGGCGAAGACGGCGGCCGCCGTCGCGCATGCTGGAAGCATCCCGCTCTCCATCCGCTAGGACGACTGTGCTTCTCCGCGCCCTCTCAGCGACGACCGCTGCTGCTCTGCTCCTGCTCTCGCTGACCGGCTGCGCCCACGACGACTGGAGCACGCCGCGTGCCGAACCGACGGCCATCGGCACGCCGGCCGCGGGATTCCTGCCCGAGACCGAGCCCTCGCCCGAGGCGACGGTGACGCCGGCGGACGGTTCGTGGCACGGCGTATCGCCCTCGGACGGGTACCGCGTCGTGCTGCTCACCAGCGGGTCGGATGCCACCACCGGTGTGCTCAACACTGCCGTCGAAGAGTGGGCGTCGCACGAGCAGGTGTCACTGCGGACGGTCGCCGCCGAGGATTCCGACCCGATCCCGGCGATCGTCGACGCGATGGACATGGACCCCGACCTCATCGTCAGCACCGGTGAGGCGCTGATCGACGCACTCGCGATGGTCACCCCGAACCACCTCGACGTGTCGTTCCTCGTCCTCGGTGCCGAGCTGGCCGAGCCCACCTACAACGTGACGGCCGTCGACTGGACCGGCGCCGGTTTCCGCGGCGAAGGCCTCGGCTCCGCTACGCACTTCGACGATTCCTCGTTCACTCCGTCCCGCAGCGCTGCCGCGATCCGCGCCGGCGCGACGGCGGTGCTGACGGGCATGACCGGCGTGGTGATCTGGATCGACTGAGGTGTCGACGGTGACGCCACCGTGTCGACAGCGTGAGAGGGGGTCCCGAACGTGTCTCGGGCCAGCCTGTTGCCAATGCCTCACCCGGTGGCTAGATTCGCCTTGTCCCTACGAAAGGACCGATTATGAGCAGCCACGATCGTTGAAATACCAAAGCGAGCCCCCGCCGACTGAGTCGCGGGGGCTTCGTCTTTGGGCGGCGGTTGCTTGTCACGATCGTCGCTGCCCGACCACCGGGATAGAGTGCCGCGCAGGAGGATGCCCGTGATCGCTGCAGGTATGGCTGTCCGAAAGTGAGCGCCGCCGCCATCGCCGCCGTCACGGCGCTCATCACCGGCGGGACCACGGCTGGGCTGATCGCGATCCTTCATGTCCTCGAGCCCGAGTACGACCCGTCCTGGCGGATGATCAGCGAGTACTCCCTCGCGCGATACGGGTGGGTCATGCGCCTCGCCTTCGTCATGATGGCCATCGGACTTGCGGCGACGTGCGTCGCCTTGTGGCCGTTCGCCGGCGCATGGACCATCGGCCTTGCCGCCGTCGCACTGGGCGCGCTCGGTGCCGCGTTCATCGACGCCGATCCGATAACGACTCCGCGCGCTCATGCCACGCCCGTGGGCAGGGCACACACGGTGCTGGGCGGCGTTCTCCTCGCCGGCTTTCCCCCTGCCGCGCTGCTCGCAGGGGTCGGGACGGCCCCCGCGCTCGGCTGGACACTGACGATCGCCTCCGCTGTGCCGTTTGCCGGCCTGGTGTGGTTCCTCATCGCCGCTGCCCCCGCCCATGGGCAGGGCGGCTCGCCCGAGATCCGCATCGGATGGCCCGACAGATTCTGCCTCCTCGCCTACCTGGCATGGGTAGTGCTCGCCGCTATCGGCGTGCTGCACGCCGTATGAGCCGACCCGAGCATCGTCAGCGTCGCGAACGGCCCCGAGTCCCGCGGCGAGCCGGCGGCCGGCCGATCGCGGCCGCGCTGACCCTGTCAAGGGCCTCGTGCCCGCGTCGAGTGGCGGGGATGCTTTACGTGTCTTGAGCATCGGAGGAAACATGGCAGGCAAGCAAGACAAAGAGCTGGGCTGGTTCGACCGGTTCGCGACGGCCGCCTCGAAGTTCGTGAGCCGGGCTTGGTTCTTCGCCTTCTGCGTCCTGCTCGTGGTGGTGTGGGCTCCCTCGATACTCCTCATCCGCGACCTGGACACGTGGCAGTTGATCATCAACACGCTCACCACGATCGTCACGTTCCTGCTGGTCGCGCTCCTGCAGAACACGCAAGAGCGATCGGATGCCGCCACGCAAGACAAACTCAACGCGATCGCGGATTCGCTCAGCCACCTGATGAACGAGCAGGGGCTCGAAAGAGAGGCCGCAGAACTGCGAGACGCCGTCGGACTCGAGAAGCGCGAGAGCAGCAGCTAAACGCGCCTGAGCTCATGCGTCCGACCCCCGAAGTGCGGCCGCGCCAGACGCGTGCGACGTAGGGCCGGGCGCCTCGGGCGAACAAGAGATGATGGAGGCATGTCCTCCTCCAACGAACGCCAGTCAAACCCGACGGCTTGGGCCGCGTTCTGGCTCGCGCTGGCCGGTCTCGTGCTCATGCCCATCCCCCTGTTCATCGGACTGATCCTGGGCGGCGTCCTCTCGGTCGTCGCCGCGGTCCTCGCCGTGATCGCGCTCCTCAAGGGACTCGCTCGCGGCGGCAAGGGCATCGCGCCCGTCGTGTTCGCCGCCATCTTCATCGCGCTCACGTGGGGCGGCATCTCGGTCGGCGGCGGCACCGTCTGGTAGGCGGACGCCTCCGCTTGCTGCGCCCGCCTGCGCTTGCTGCGCCCGCCTGCGCCCGCTGGGCCCGCCTCCGCTCGCTGCGCCACGGCCCCGGTCGCTGAGCTTGTCGAAGCGGCCCTTCGACAAGCTCAGGGACCGGATTCACAGTGGAATGGATGCCGGCGTCCGCGGCATCCCGCTGCGTCCTGTGTGATTCTCTAGCTGATCTGCCAAATTCAGCAGTAGGCTGACGCCAGATTCTTCAGGATCTCGACGGGGCGGTGAGGATGCACACTCGGCACGGCATGGCGCTCGCGGGGCTCGCGCTGCTGGTTGCATCGAGCCTGGCAGGATGCGCGACGTCATCGTCGGGGAGTCGGCACACGCTGTACGACAGCAACGACGCGCTGGTCGCCGACAGTTCCGACGTCGTCGTCGGCACGGTGCAGAGCACGGGCACCGATGGCGATGCGACCGTGGCGACACTCGAAGTCGAGAACACTCCCGACAACCCTTCGCTCGGCTCGAACATCGACGCCGACGTCCGCACCGTCGAGGTCGGCGACGTCATCGGGGTGCGCCAGCAGACCGATGAGAAGCTCAGCGCGGGGGCCCAGTACCTGCTGTACCTCACGCCGACGATGCTCTCGGGCGACGCCGCCGACCAGTACTACATCACCGGCGCGGTGGCCGGGATGTATGTGCGTGACGGCGACGTGTTCCGGCGCGTGGTGCCCGACAGCGGCGACACGCTCTCCGAGACGATCTCAATCTCCGAGTGATCGGGTGAGCGCGGCGGACGACAGAGCGGGGCCTATCTCCCGTGTCAGACTCGCGATTTAGCAATATCTAGTCCCATCTACGAAATACCTATACTCTGCTAGATATCGCTACACCGATCGAGGAGCGGCCCTGTGGACCCGGTTCGTAATCCCTACGCGCCCGGCGCTGGACGCAAGCCTGCCGCACTCGTCGGCCGCGACGAGGCGTTGAAGGCATGGGCCACCTCGATGAAGCGTGCAGAGATCAATCGCACAGACCAGCCGTTTGTGCTCTACGGGCTGCGCGGTGTCGGTAAGACGGTTTTACTTTCGGAGTTCCGCCGCAACACGGAGAAGCGGGAGTGGATCTACGCCCAGATCGAGGCCGGAAGCGGCAAGTCGCTGCGCGAGCTGCTCGGCGAGGCGTTGTACGCTCCGCTCGTCGACCTGGCACGACCAAGCGCCGGCAAGAAGTTGCTGAAAGCACTGAAGACCGCTCTCAGTTTCAAGGCGTCATACGACACGACCGGTGTGTGGAGCTTCGGGCTAGATCTGTCGCGAATCTCGGGTGGCGGTGCGGACACTGGGATCCTTGAGACGGACCTCAAGAAGCTGGTCCACGATCTTTCCGGCGCTGCCGAAGAGGAAGGCGTGGGGCTCGCCGTTCTCGTAGACGAGGCGCAGGACCTCTCTGCGGAGGAACTCGCGACGTTGTGTACGATTGCGCATGCCGCGGCACAAGACAACTGGCCTGTTCTGTTCGCCTTCGCGGGACTACCTAGCCTCCCTCGGATCATGGCCGAGGCTCGCTCGTACGCCGAGCGGTTCCAGTTCATGAATATCCAGCAACTCGATAATGCCGTCGTCGCTGAGGCATTGACCATTCCCGCCGCGCAAGAGGATGCCGGGTGGGACGACGACGCGATCGACGTCGTCGTCGACGCGTCGGGTCGGTACCCGTATTTCATTCAGCAATTCGGCCAAGAAACTTGGAACGCGGCCACCGGGCCACAGATCAGCCTCACTGACGCCAAGCTTGGAGTCTCGCTCGGCAACGCCCAGCTCGACAACGGATTCTTCCGCGCGAGGTGGGACCGAGCAACGAAGTCTGAGCAGGCATACCTGCGCGCGATGGCACTGGACGGTGATGAGGGCAGCTCTTCAGGCGAAGTTGCGTCGAGGCTCGCCCGCACACCCGCGAGCCTTGGCCCAACCAGAGCCTCCCTCATCGCGAAGGGGCTCGTCTACGCGCCCGAGCACGGTGTCATCGCTTTTACGGTGCCCGGCATGGCCGCGTTCATCGGCCGCCAGGTCGCCCTGTAACCCGATCGCCTCACGCTGGCATGGGACCGGTCACCAGCCGAGCACCTGCCCGAAGCCTGGCCCTGGCAGACCGCGTTCGACCGCCACTTCCAGGCCACGCACGCACCACCACCGGCAACAGCCAGCTGACCACCGCCGCAACGCGGCACGACCGAGAACCCAGTGGACGACCGGGATGAGACGCCCGGAACACACCCCTGCCCGCGGCGCATCATCGCGCGCCGATGACACCAACTCCATCAGCCGAACGCGGGTCGGTGGATCGAGGCTTAGGCACGGCAGGCCAGCACCGCAGTCCGGAACTGGGCCGGGCCCCGCACCCGCGCCCATCGATTCTCGAGGTGATGGGCACCAGGATCCAGGTGCAGCTGACCTCCGGCGAAGGCTACCCGTCGTGGCCTACCGGGGTGGCTGACATCGTGCAGCTCTATAGCGACGCGCCTCCTGCGCGGTTGCGGGTGCTCACCCCGGCAGCCTTCACCGCATTGAAGCTCATTGCCTGGACGGACAGGCGCGCACCGCGTGATCTCTACGATCTATGGGCGCTAGCCGAGAGCGGCTGGGTCACGAGCGACGTAGCAGCACTGTATGGCCGGTACGGCCAGCACACGACGTCACGGAGAATCGGGAGAACCCCCCAGTCGCGGGCGGTCAAAGACCGGCTCGCGTGCGGCCTGAGACGTGTGCTTCATCCGATCTGGCGGAGGGTTCGTCTCCTCGGCAGGATGGCGGCATGCAGTTCACTGGAATTCTCCCTGAGGATGCGCCCGACCCACGGCTTGAGCGGGAGCAGCTCGTGAAGTCCATGCCAATCCCAATCATGGAGTTCACTCCACAGGCCGCTCTCGAGTTCGCCGATTTCAGCGTGACCAAGACCGGCAACGGGATTGGTGTCGACGAGATGTCCGTGAGCATTTCTGCGACGCTGTGGCGCAACCCGGGCGACAAGTCCGATCCGGTGAACCTCGCTGAGCTCGATGACACCACCCGCCGGTCGATTGAGGAGATTCCGCCGTGGCCACGCCCGGCCTGGCTGATCGAGCATGTCGAGCGCATGCGATACCCAATGCTGTTGGAAGCAGTTCAGACGACCTGGCAGCGCCAGGATTCCGAGCACAACACGCTCGACGCGCGACTGGTGCATCACGCAAATCACATCCTCATGAACCAGTTTCGTGAGGAACTCGGACTCAGCGTTCACGACTGGGACTCGCCAGCGCTCACGTCCGACCGGGTAGTCCGTCACGGCGTCGACGTCTCGATCGACGGCGTGTTGATGGCGGGTGCGGAGATCGACACCGATCCGTTCGTCTACGCGCTCGGCGCGAAGTTGCCTAACGGCGGCACCGTGACCGTGGTTGTCCCGCGCGAGCACCTGCCGCACCTCACCCTCGAGTTCGTCCAGCGCCCATCCACCTGACCGTCGCTTGAGTCGCCCGGTGAGCGACCGGCGGTCGTGCAGGCGGAGGGACTGGCTTGGACCGCGCATCACGAATCCAGGCGGAGGATCGGGCCGTCAGCGCTCGAGCCGGTTGAACTCTCTCGCCGCGTCGATCCAGAACAGAAGTCGCTCGTCGTCGGCGAGTGCTTCAGGCTCGACGAGCAGCCAGCCGGGTCCCATCTCGCGCCGATTCGGGCCCATGACCGCAGGAGCCGCACCCGCCTCAAGCGTCAGCGTCGCGGCGTCGTCGACGCTGACTCTCACCAGCAGTTGTGCGTCCCGCATCACCGCGACGACGATCCGGTCGTCGAGGAGAAACGCGTGACTGCCGAACATCGCCTTCTCGGTGAGATCTGATTCGTCGGCCAGGAGCGCACGAGTACGGTCGGTCAGTTCCTGCTGCGTTCCGCTCATCGGCATCAGTTAGACCACTCCGAGTGCGGTGAGGAACGGCAGGTCGAGCACCCCGAGCCCAGTCACCGCGACGTAGACGAGTCCGGCAAGCACCGCGATGTTGATGAGGACCGTGAACCAGAACATGCGCCGGAAGGAGCGCTTGCGCGTCTTATGCCGGAACACCTGCTGTGCTATCAGCGCTCCCGGCCAGCCGCCGAGGAAGCCGACTGTGAGAAGCGTCTGCTCCGAAACGCGCCCACGTCCTGCTTTCGCCGCCGACTTGTCGATACCGTATGCGGCGAAGCCCGCGACACTCATCACGAGATAGAGGACAGGGATCCACAGCGGGAGGTCGGCCGCAAAATACGCAACCGGGAACGCGGCCGCGAAACCGCAGAGAACTGTCCAGCTCAGCGCCGGAGGAAGCGGCTTCGACATGTCGCGGGAACGATGATCGCCGACGACGAGAGGTGTCGATCTGTTTGAGCCGGTGGTCACGTGCTCGATTCTAGGGAGACGGGTCAACTCACGACCCACGCGCCGCATGCCCCGGTGCAACCTCAGCCGCGATCGTTGAGCGATCCTTGGCGCGCACTCGATCGCGTTGGGCCGCTCGACTACGTCAGCCGGGCGGTGCCGCGCACGCGTCCGATTCGCGGGAGTCGTTCGCCGACGGATCAACTGGGCGCGAGCGAGGCGCGAGAAGATGCCCTGTGACCAATTCGCCAAGGCATCCCTCGCGCCGTAGCCGCGGCATCCTGATCCTCGCGTTCGCGGTCTACCTCGCACTGCTCGCGTGGGTGGTGCTCTGGAAGCTCGAGGCTCCCTGGATCGGCGACGCCGCGGGCCTGGAACGGCCGATCAAGCTGGTGCCGTTCGTACCGAGCGGAGACGCGGGGGCGAGCACGCCGGCAGAGATGCTGATCAACCTCGTGCTGTTCGTGCCGTTCGGTCTGTTCGTCGGGGCGCTCGCGCCGACCTGGTCGTGGTTCAAGGCCGGGGTCGCCGCGCTGGCAGCGAGTCTCGTGCTCGAAACGGTGCAGCACCTCATCTCGACCGGGAGCTTCGACACCACCGACCTCATCGTCAACACCGCAGGAGCACTCATCGGATGGGCGATCTTCGTCGTCGTGCGCAGGGTGTCGGGCGAGCACACATCGGTCGTCATGACGCGGATCTGCGTGATCGTCGCGGCGCTCGCTCTGGTCGCCGCAGTCGCGTTCGTCGCCTCTCCCCTGAACTATGGGCCGCAACGCGATGTCGTCGTGAAGGATGCGGCCCCGACGCGATAGCGCCGCGGATCGGATGCGGGCACGTCCATCGCTCCAGCGAGGGGGCGGGACTAGGGTGGCCCACGTGAGCCACTCAGCCTCGCTCGCACGCGCCTGGATCGGGACGATCGTGTTCCTCTTCGTTGCGCCGGGTGTCGTCGCGGGGCTCGTCCCGTGGCTCATCACAGGTTGGCGATGGCACGACTGGGACGGCGCGGCGTGGGTCGTCCTGCCCCTCGCGTGGCTCGTCATCGCCGTGGGGGTCGGGTTCCTCCTCTACGCCTTCGGGTTGTTCGCCCTGCAGCGCGGCACCCCTGCTCCCGTCGCTCCGACCCAGGCGCTCGTGGTTACCGGCGTGTACCGCTACGTGCGCAATCCGATGTACCTGGCGGTTCTCGCGATCATCCTGGGACAGGCATTGCTGTTCGGCAGCTGGTGGCTGGTGCTGTATGCCGGCATCGTTCTCATCGCTTTCGTCGCGTTCGTGACTGGTTACGAGGAACCGACCCTGTCCCGCGCCTACGGCAAGCAGTATCTCGAGTACCGGCGGAACGTCCGCGGGTGGTGGCC
>Ga0160446_100065_pt1 | contig 109740 bp, 92 predicted proteins | sample HID1973I_E1MG_FD_108200 | JGI IMG/M metagenome (GOLD analysis project Ga0160446, IMG submission 108200) | Enriched mosquito-associated microbial communities from UW Madison campus, WI, USA - HID1973I_E1 MG | ecosystem: Host-associated > Arthropoda: Insects > Digestive system > Unclassified ...
AACCATGATCCCGACGCTGGATGTCACCGAGCGCCCGGCCCCGCGTGCCAAGGTTGAAGCCGGCGTTAAGCTGCGCGGCGCCGAGAAGGTTGCACGCATCCCGGTAAAGATCATTCCGACGACCGAACTGCCGAAGAAACCTGACTGGATTCGCGTGCGCATCCCGGTTTCTCCGGAGGTCGACCGTATCAAGGCCCTGCTGCGCAAACACAAGCTGCACAGCGTGTGTGAAGAAGCGTCCTGCCCGAACCTGGGCGAGTGCTTCTCCGGCGGCACTGTGACGTTCATGATCATGGGTGATATCTGCACCCGTCGCTGCCCGTTCTGCGACGTGGGCCACGGTCGTCCGAAGCCATTGGACGTCAACGAGCCGGAAAGCCTGGCCATCGCCATTGCCGACCTGAAGCTGAAGTATGTGGTGATCACCTCTGTAGACCGCGACGATCTGCGTGACGGCGGTGCCCAGCACTTTGCCGACTGCATCCGCGAGATTCGCAAACTGTCGCCAAACGTACAGCTTGAAACACTGGTTCCCGATTACCGTGGTCGCATGGACGTTGCGCTGGAAATCACCGCTGCCGAGCCACCGGATGTGTTCAACCACAACCTGGAAACCGTACCGCGCCTGTACAAGGCCGCGCGCCCGGGTTCGGACTACCAGTGGTCGCTGACCCTGCTGCAACGCTTCAAGCAGATGATGCCGCACATTCCGACCAAGTCCGGCTTGATGCTGGGTCTGGGCGAGACCGACGACGAAGTCATCGAAGTCATGAAGCGCATGCGCGAGCACGACATCGACATGCTGACCCTGGGCCAATACCTGCAACCGTCCCGCAGCCACTTGCCGGTCGAGCGCTTCGTGCACCCGGACACCTTCGCCTGGTTCGCCGAGGAAGGTTACAAGATGGGCTTCAAGAACGTCGCTTCCGGCCCGCTGGTGCGTTCTTCGTACCATGCCGACGAGCAGGCGAAACTGGTCAAGGCGGAGTTGATAGCCGCCTTGTAATTTGCCGGTGCAAGAAATAAAACGCCCGCATGGCTTATCCGGCCTTGCGGGCTTTTTTTGCCTGTCTCACAGTGCCCGCTGCCTTTTCCCGCAACCTGCGGGGCAACCGAACCTCTTCTGTTTGTCCCCGTTCCTGACTACTGTGTGTTTGATGTGTTCACGCAGGGAGATTCAAGGATGACCGCTAGACCGCACCACACTCTTTTTCCTCACGCGTCTGTCCCGGCCTTGCCAGCGCAAGGGTTGATTGGCGTTATTGCACCCGCCGGCCCTGCGAGGCTGGATACGGATAAAGCCATCACCTGGATGCGCGCTCGCGGTTATTCGCTGCGGGTGTTTGCTGGGGTGTATGAAAAGGATGGCTACCTGGCCGGCACTGACGATGTGCGGCTCAACGATTTGCATGCGGCGTTCGCTGACAGCGAAGTCGATGCCATCATTTGTCTTCGGGGTGGATACGGCACGCCACGCTTGCTCGACCGGATTGATTTCGAGCTGCTGCGCGATAACGCCAAACCATTCATAGGCTATAGCGATATCACCGCCCTGCATTTGGCGATCAGTCGGTACGCCGGGTTTGTGACGTTTCATGGGCCGTTGCTTAATGCCGATTTGTTGGGTGACAAGCAAAAGCCAACGGAGTCTTCGTTTTTCAACATGCTCAGAGGTCAGGTGAAGGCTGGCAGCGTGCTTGGGCACCCGGTGGCTCACCCGTTGACCACCATCGAGCCGGGCATCGCCCACGGGCGTTTGCTGGGGGGCAATCTGTCAATGATTGCCGCGACCATGGGTACGCCTTACGAGATTGATGCCGAAGGTGTGATCCTGTTCATCGAGGACATCAACGAGCCGCTTTATCGCATCGACCGATTGCTCACTCACCTGCGCCTTGCGGGCACGCTGGGCAAGCTGCGAGGGGTTCTGGTAGGGGATGTGGCGGGTGTGGACGCCGATGCGCTGGCACGCTTGCTCAAGCAGACCTTTGAACCGTTGCGGATTCCGGTATTGGCCGGGTGGCGCAGTGGGCATTGCGATCCGAACCTCACGTTGCCGATGGGGGCTCTGGTGAGGCTTGATGCGGGGAACAAGGAATTGGTGCTGGAGCAGGATGTGGTTGTCAAACGGTAGATTTTTTTCGCCTGGCAGTCAGTCATCGCGGGCAAGCCTCGCTCCCACAATAATCTGAAGTGAACACACTGTTTGTGGTCCGCGTAGATCCATTGTAGGAGCAAGGCTTGCCCGCGATGCCTTTAACGGTTGCGAAGCCCTTCCAGCAACTTGTGCGTCGGATACCCATCCGCCGGCCAGCCAAACGACTGTTGCGCACTGCGAATCGCCTTGCGGGTGTTGGCACCGATAATCCCGTCAGCGGTGCCCGCATCATAGTTCTGCGCGCTCAACAGGCTTTGCAATTCGATCCTCTCAGTGCGGCTCAATGGCAAATCGTCTTTCGGCCAAGTCCCGCTGATCAGGCCCCCACCGCTGAAGCGTTCCGACAACAAGCTCACAGCCAATGCGTAGGACGACGAGTTGTTGTACTTGAGGATCGCGCGGAAGTTGTCGAGCACCAGGAACGCCGGGCCACGATAACCGGCCGGCAGCAGCAGGGCGGCTGAAAGGTGTTCAGAGCCGGCTGGCGGCTGCGCCCCACCAGGCAAGGTCACACCCAGCTGCAGCCATTCGGCGACGCTCTTGCGAATCGTGCCATCGGCCAGAACGTAGTCGAAGCCGCTTGCCAGCTGCACTTCAAAACCCCACGGCTGGCCTTTCTGCCAGCCGGAGCTTTGCAAGTAATGCGCAGTCGAGGCCAGGGCGTCGGCAGGGCTGCCCCAGATGTCGCGGCGGCCATCGCCGTCGAAGTCGACGGCGTGAGTGTTGTAGGTCGTCGGGATGAACTGGGTCTGACCCATGGCGCCGGCCCACGAGCCGAGCATCTTGTCTGGCTCGATATCGCCCTGTTGCAGGATCTGCAGCGCAGCAATCAATTGCGCGTGGGCAAAACCTGGGCGGCGCCCCTCATAGGCCAGGGTCGCCAGGGAGTTGATCACTGACTTGCTGCCCTGGAATTGCCCGAAGTTACTCTCCATGCCCCACACCGCGACGAGTGCCTGGCGATCGACACCGTAGCGCTGTTCGATGCTTTGCAGGATGTCGGCATATTGGCCTACCAGGGCCTGGCCTTTACGCACGCGCAATGGCGACAAGGCGCCATCGAGGTATTCCCACACCGGGCGGGAGAATTCGGGCTGGCTGCGATCGGCGCGGATGATGCTTGGGTCCAGGCTGACATTGGCGAAGGCGCGGTCGAAGAGATCGGCGCGGATGCCGGCAGCCAGTGCGTCCTTACGGAACCCCGCTTGCCATTCGGCAAAGGTCTGCGTCGGCTGGATATCAAGGTTTTCGCCGGTCGGCACAACGGGAGGAATCACCGCTGGGGCTGTCGAGACGGGACGGGTCTGAAGCGGTTCGGCGTCGGCGGCGGTCGGTTTTTCCGCGCAGGCGACAAGCAGTACGAGGCTGGAGGCAGCAATCAATTGGCGTAGGTGCCAACGACGGGAAAGACTAGGGGGCATGCACAGGTCCAGGGAATACGAATCAGGTGCAGACCTTAACATGTTGAGCGTGCGCTTGCCTTTCAGGCCGCCAGAAAGTAAGAAGCCTCCCAGCTATTAGACTGGAAGGCTTCGCGGCGGTAGCTGCCTTTGCCCTTGCCGGCGCGTTCCTGACGGCTGCGGAACAGTGGCTGGGCGATGATGGATTTGGCCTTGTTCGGGCCATTTTTTGATGGCTTTTTGCTCATGATGGTTCTCGCAATTGAGTGAGTTTTGCGAGGCGAATCATCGGCCGAAGCCGGTTCAGTGTCTATAGTGCAAATGGATGTGTTTTGTGTAGGAAGCAGGATCAAAAGATCGCAGCCTTCGGCAGCTCCTACAGGAGATTGCATTCTCATGTAGGAGCTGCCGAAGGCTGCGATCTTTTGATCTTATTCAGCAGGCAATGTGAGCCGCTGACCCGCCATCAACAACGACAACCGACTCAAGCTCATCCACGGCGAACCGGCGGCCTGGCCTTTGATCTGCGCATCGATGCGTTGCGCTTCCAGCAACAGCTGCGCCCAGCGTTGCGCCGAGTAGCGTTGCAGGGCTTTGCTCATCAGTGGCTTGCGCTTGTCCCAGACGGGCGGTCGGGCGGAGCTGAATGCCTTGTCCAAAGGCACGCCCTGACTGTATTGCAGCGACAGGTTGGCCAGCAAACGCAACTCTCGAGCCAAGGCCCAGAGAATCACAGGTGGTTCGACACCTTCTCCCCGAAGACCTTCGAGCATGCGCAGGGCGTGGGCGGCTTCGCCATTCAGAATCGCGTCAGTCAGGCCAAATACATCAAAACGCGCACTGTCAGCCACTGCGGCCTGAACGGTTTCAACAGTGATCTGGCCACCTTCGGCCATCAGCTTGAGTTTCTCGATTTCCTGCGCGGCGGCCAACAGGTTGCCCTCGACCCGTGCAGCAATCAGCTCAACGGCGTCCTGGCTGGCAGACAGCCCGGCCTGGGACAACCGTTGACGGATCCAGCTTGGCAGCTGATTGGCATCCACTGGCCAGATCTGCACGAACTGGGTTTGCTGACCTTCGACCAGCGCCTTGCCCCACTTGGTTTTCTGAGCACTGCCATCGAGCTTCGGCAGGCTGATCAGCAATACCGTGTCTTCAGCGGGTCGCGAGCAGTATTCGATAAATGCGGCAGCCCCCTTGTCGCCAGGCTTGCCCGAGGGCAGGCGCAACTCCAGCAAACGCTTTTCAGCAAATAGCGACATGCTCGCGCCTGCCTGCAGCAGCGTCCCCCAATCGAAACTGGCGTCGGCGGCAAACACTTGGCGTTCGTCGAAGCCTTGCTGGCGGGCGGCGGCACGAATGGCGTCGGCGGCTTCCTGGCACAACAGCGGGTCATCGCCGCTGATGATGTAGACCGGCGCAAGTGCGCCTTGCAGGTGTTTACCGAGTTGGGCGGGGGCGAGTTTCATAAGAGAGGGCGAACGGGGCGCCGGAGCGCCCCGTAAGTCTTACTGCTGAGGCAGTTCGAGAGGCGACTGACGCGGTGTTTGCGCCTCAGCCTTCTGCGCAGCTTCAATGGCCGCGGCTTCAGCCTTGGCTTTGGCGTCGGCGGTCTGTTGCAGCTGATCCAGCTGAGCCGGCGTGAGCTGTTGCAGACGAACCATCATGCGCTGGACCAGGTCGCGGCGCATTTCCACGCGAGCGGTGTCGGCTTCCTGTTCGGAACCCACCAGGTTGTTACCGTCGTGGATGAACACTTTCTGCACTTCGATCTTGTCGTTCAGCAGGTCCACGCCGCCTTGGCCGCGGATGTCGTATTTGAGCACCGTGCTCAGCTGATACTCGCCAGTACGGCCGGCACCGGCGTAGCTGAGAATGCGCTGGGTTTCCTGCTCATCGGTCAGCACCAGCTTGTAGGGTGCACCGGTGACGACTTTGACGCCGCTGCCCTCAAGCACCTGACGCAATTGGGTCACGGTTGGGCCGTAAGCGTTACGGGCGCTCAGATCGAGCTCCTTGATCGCCAGTTCAGTGTTGCCAGTGCCGCGCAGCTGGAAACCGCAGGCGCTTAACAGGACTGCCAGGCCCATCACCAGCAAATTGCGTTTGATCATCTTGTTGCTCCCCTTGAAACCAGGTGGGCCGATCATGCGGCCCGAAAGGTTTTACTCGGCACCAGGCTCACCTGGCGCCTGATCCAATTTAGCTGGCGACGATATTGACCAGTTTCCCGGGCACGACAATCACTTTACGAATGGTCAGACCGTCGACAAAGCGCAGCACGTTCTCATTGGTACGGGCAGCGGCTTCGACTTCTTCGCGCGTTGCGCTTGCCGGCATTTCGATCTGGCCACGCAGCTTGCCGTTGACCTGGATCACCAGCGTCAGGCTGTCCTGCACCAGCGCTGTCTCGTCCAGCACTGGCCAACCAGCGTCGATCACGGGTTCAGCGTGACCCAGTTGCTTCCACAGCTCGTGGCTGATGTGCGGGGTGATCGGCGCCAGCAGCAGCGTCACGGCTTCCAGACCTTCGTGAACCAGAGCACGGTCCTGATCGGTGCCTTGTGCGGCTTTTTCCAGCACATTCATCAGCGTCATCACCTGGGCGATGGCCGTGTTGAATTTGTGGTTCTGGCCGACGTCATGACTGGCTTGCTTGATCGCCAGGTGGATCGAGCGGCGAACGGCTTTCTGTTCGTCGTTCAGGCTTGCAACGTCCAGTTTGCCCGGCAGGCCCTGGGTGACGTGCGCTTGAGCCAGACGCCAGACGCGCTTGAGGAAGCGGTGCGAGCCTTCCACGCCGGAGTCGGACCATTCCGCGCTCATGTCAGGTGGCGAGGCGAACATCATGAACAGACGGCAGGTGTCTGCGCCGAACTGGTCAATCATCGACTGTGGGTCGACGCCGTTGTTCTTGGACTTGGCCATCTTCTCGGTGCCGCCGATTTCTACCGGCAGTCCGTCTGCGATCAGCTTGGCGCTAATCACCTTGGCCTTGCTGTCGCGCTCGAGTTCGACGTCCGCCGGGTTGAACCAGGTGTAAGCACCGTTGGCTTCGCGACGATAGTAAGTCTCGGCGATCACCATGCCTTGGGTCAGCAGGTTCTTGAACGGCTCGTTGGAGCTCACCAGACCTTCGTCGCGCATCAGCTTGTGGAAGAAGCGCGCGTAGAGCAGGTGAAGAATCGCGTGTTCGATACCGCCGATGTACTGGTCAACCGGCAACCAGTGGTCAGCCGCGGATTTTTCCACCAGCCCGCCTTCATAGTGTGGCGAGGCGTAACGGGCGTAGTACCACGAGGACTCGACGAAGGTGTCCATGGTGTCGGTTTCACGCTTGGCCGGTGCGCCACATTTCGGGCACTGGCACTCGTAGAACTCGGGCATGCGCGCCAGTGGCGAACCGGCGCCGTCCGGAACGACGTCTTCCGGCAGCACCACAGGCAGTTGGTCTTCCGGGACCGGTACATCACCGCAGGTTTTGCAGTGGATGATCGGGATCGGGCAACCCCAGTAGCGCTGACGGCTGATGCCCCAGTCGCGCAGGCGGAACTGGGTGCGCGAGGCGCCGAGTTCTTTCTTGATCAGAGCAACTTCGATGGCGTCGAAAGCGCCTGCGAAGTCGAGGCCGTCGAACTCACCAGAATTGATCAGCGTGCCGTGCTCGCCGTACGCGTCCTGCCAAGGTGCCGGGTTAGTGTCACCGGAGCTGGTGCAAACTACGGATTTGATCGGCAGGTTGTACTTGGTGGCGAACTCGAAATCGCGTTCGTCGTGAGCCGGTACCGCCATTACTGCGCCATCGCCGTAGTGCATCAACACATAGTTGGCAACCCACACCGGGAGTTTCTCACCGGTCAGCGGGTGCTCGACGAACAGTGAGGTCGGCAGGCCTTTCTTTTCCTGGGTGGCAACGTCGGCCTCGGCCACACTGCCGCCTTTGCATTCAGCGATAAACGCTTGCAGCTCAGGGTTGTTCTGCGCGGCCAGGGTGGCCAGCGGGTGTTCGGCGGCCACGGCCACGTAAGTCGCGCCCATCAGGGTGTCTGGACGGGTAGTGAAGACTTTCAGCGTACCGGCTTCGCCGATGGAATCGACGTTGTACGGGAACTGCACTTCCATGCCACGGGACTTGCCGATCCAGTTGCGCTGCATGGTCTTGACCTGTTCAGGCCAGCCCGGCAGATCGTCGAGGCTCTCCAGCAGCTCATCCGCATACGCGGTGATCTTGAAGTAGTACATCGGGATTTCGCGCTTTTCGATCAGCGCGCCGGAACGCCAGCCGCGACCGTCGATCACTTGCTCGTTAGCCAGAACGGTCTGGTCGACCGGGTCCCAGTTCACGGTGCCGCTTTTCTTGTAGATCACGCCTTTTTCGAACAGGCGAGTGAACAGCCATTGTTCCCAGCGGTAGTAATCCGGCTTGCAGGTGGTCACTTCACGGGACCAGTCCACCGCCAGGCCCAGGCTGCGCAGCTGGGTTTTCATGTAGGCGATGTTTTCGTAGGTCCACTTGGCGGGCGCTACGTTGTTCTTCATGGCGGCGTTTTCTGCCGGCATGCCGAAGGCGTCCCAACCCATGGGTTGCAGGACATTCTTGCCTTGCATGCGCTGATAGCGGGAGATCACGTCGCCGATGGTGTAGTTGCGCACATGCCCCATGTGTAGCTTGCCGCTGGGGTAAGGGAACATCGACAGGCAATAGAACGTCTCCTTGCCTGGCTGTTCACTGACTTCAAAGGACTTTTGCTCGTCCCAGAACGACTGGGCGGCGGCTTCGATTTCACGGGGCTGATATTGTTCGTGCATGGCTACTTTTGAACTGAATAGGGGTGGCCTAATCCTCTTCAATGCGACGCTGGACGGTGAGCACGCCAAATCGGCGTTTCGGTGTCCAGACGAGCTGGAAGTGGAGTTACAGGAAGCGCCGTAGCATACATGACCGCGCTCTACCGAGGGAAACCCTGATTGCTGCCGCAGGTCTTGTGAAACACGCTGCGAGGGCCGTTGGTCGCAGCACTCAGCTGGTTTGATCATGGAAGCTAAGCTCTAAATGGGGAGCAAGACTTATCTTCAATGAGGTGAGGGATGGTTGAGTCACAGCGAAAAGTCACAAAACCGGAGCTGTATGAAAGACTGATCGATCGTCTGGGGATGGCCCTGGACGCAGCAAAAACTGCTAACCGGCTGCGCGATGAGCGCCCCCTGGAGTTGGAACTACGTGGCCTGAGTCCTGCAGAGTTTGCATTGGTCAAAGCGTATCTGGACCGTAGTGAACGTGAAACACAGGGATGCTTGTCAGATGCAGTGAAGCAACTCGACGCACCACGTTCGGCCAAGATCATCTGGCTCAAGGACAAGGCACCTGGCAGGGACGCGGTAAAGGTCCGGTCTCTGCAATTCAAATAAGGGCACTTGAGGCGATGTCCCGACTGCTTTTTCAACTGTAGTTCAAAGCACAGTCCTTTCGAATATGTTGTCGCAAGGCGTCAACGCACTTAGGCTTCGAGCATCTTTGGAGATGCTCGATGCCTTTTCGTTATTTCGTGAAACAACTTTTGCTGCCGCCCGGCATTCTTCTGCTGTTACTGGTGCTTGCCTGGTGGTTCCGCCGCTCTAGACCGCGCCTTGCCGGCGTGTTTTTTGCACTGGGCCTTTGCGGTTTCTGGTTGATGAGTTTGCCGGTCGTTGTGCAATGGAGCGCGAATGCCCTGGAGCGAGTGCCCCCATTGGCTCGCGATGAATGGGCGACGCTTGGGCAACGAGCGGACGCTATCGTGTTGCTGGGTTCGGGGCGCGAACGGGGCGATCTGGCTTGGGGTTCGGATCAACCTACCGGTATTGGCCTGGAGCGCGAGCGTTATGCGGCGCGACTTGCCAAGGCCTCGGGGCTGCCGATTCTGACCAGTGGCGGATTGCACTACGGCACACCACCCAGTGAAGCCAAAATAATGGCCGATTCGTTACTGGATGATTTCGGCGTGACCGTGCGTTGGCAGGAAGGGCTCAGTCGCACGACCTGGGAGAATGCGCAGTTGAGTGCGCAGGTCTTATTGCCGCAAGGCATCAAGCGCGTGGTGGTCGTGACTCAAGCTGCGCACATGCCGCGATCGGTCTGGAGTTTTGAGAAGGCCGGGTTTGAGGTAGTGCCTGCGCCGGTTGGGTTTCTGGGCGGCGACAATGCCCGACCGTTGGGCGGATGGATGCCGGAGTTCAAGTCGATCTGGCAGAGCGGCCAGTTGATGAACGAGGCGGTGGGGCAGGTGGGGTATTGGTTGTTTTATCGCTAAAAGGTAAAAGATCGCAGCCTCGTTTCACTCGACAGCTTCTACAGAGCACGCAATCCACTGTAGGAGCTGTCGAGTGAAACGAGGCTGCGATCTTTCAAAGGCAACGCAATCAGACGGTCTTTGCCATCCGGCTCGCAATCAACGCCCAACCAAACAACAGCACGCAGACGATGACCAGCGGCCACGAACGCCACTGCAGATACGGCGTCAGGTTGTGCATCGGTACCACTTCGCCGTACAGGATGCCGCGTTCGAATTGCGGGATCTGAGCGGTGATCTGGCCAAACGGATTGATCAAGCCAGTCACGCCGTTGTTCGTCGCACGGATCATCCAGCGGCCAGCTTCCAGGGCGCGCATCTGCGCCATCTGCAAGTGTTGCAGCGGGCCGATTGACGTGCCGAACCAGGTGTCGTTGCTGATAGTCAGCAGCAGATCGCTGCGCGCCGAAAGGCTGGCGGCGAAGTCCGGGTACACCACTTCGTAACAAATGAACGGGGCAATCTGATAGCCCTTTGCCTGCAACAGAGCCTGATCAGCCGGACCTCGGGCGAAGTCGGACATCGGCAGGTCGAAGAATGCGATCAAACCTCGTAGCACGTCCTGCAGCGGTACGTATTCGCCAAATGGCACGAGCTTCTGCTTCAGGTACGTACCGTCGCCTTCGCCGACCACGGTAATGCCGTTGAAAAAACGTTTCTCGTGCCGGACTTCTTCGCGAATAGGTACACCGGTAATCAATGCCGAATCACGTTCCGCCGCGAATTTTCCCATCATGGACAGGTAGCCCTCGGCGGACTCCTTGAGGACCGGGACGGCTGTTTCCGGCCAGATCAGCAAATCCACTCGTTTGGAGCTGAGGCTCATGTCGCGGTACAGCGCCAGTTGTGCGTTCAACTGCGCAGGGTCCCATTTCATGCTTTGTTCGATGTTGCCCTGAATCGCTGCCACGGTCAGCGGCGCGCCCGAGGGGCTGGTCCAGGCGTGTTCCTTGAGCGCCATGCCAGTCACCCAAGGCCCAATCAACAGCACTGCGCCAGCCGCAATGAAGCCCTTGCGCCCGGTACTAACCAGCTGAAGGGAGTTGTAGAGAAGCGCTGCCGTGAGTGCCAGGGTGAACGAGATCAGCCACATGCCTCCGACCGGTGCAAGTCCGGACAAGGGGCCGTCCAGCTGGCTGTAACCGGAATAGAGCCACGGGAAACCGGTCAGGAACCATCCGCGGAAGGCTTCCTGGCCGACCCACAGCGCTGCGAACGCCAGTGCGTCGGCCAAGGGCGCTTCGTTACGCCGCAGCCATCGCGCCCAGATCCAGGCGGGCAGGGCGAAGAACCAGGCAATGGCCGCCGTGAAAATCAGCATCAGGAAGCCGGCCAGCAGCACAGAAGCACCACCGAAGTGGTGAATGCTGTAGTAGATCCAGCTGGTGCCGGCGCCAAACAGGCCAAAACCGTAACACCAGCCACGGCCCAAGGCCTGGCGGGGATTCAGTTCGCGTAACCCGGCATAAAAGAACCCGACCGCCAGCAAGGCTAACGGCCAGATATCAAATGGCGCCAGGGCCAGGGTAGTCAGTGCACCGGCCGCCACGGCCAGCAGGTTACCGGGCCAGCCGGGGCGGGTTACGCGGGGCATGTCATTCCTTAACGGGCAATTGGCGTCAGGCGCAGCAGGTGAATCCGACGGCTGTCGGCATTCAGGATGCGGAAGCGATAAGGGCCGATTTCAGTGATTTCGTTGCGTTTAGGCAAGTGCCCGAACGCGCTCATCACCAAACCGCCGACGGTGTCGAACTCGTCGTCGGAGAATTCGCTGTCGAAGAACTCGTTGAAGTTCTCGATCGGCGTCAGGGCCTTGATCAGGAAGTCACCGCTTGGCAGCGGCTTGATGTAGCTGTCTTCTTCGACGTCATGCTCGTCTTCGATGTCGCCGACGATCTGCTCCAGCACGTCCTCGATGGTCACCAGACCGGCCACGCCGCCGTATTCGTCGATGACGATGGCCATGTGGTTGTGGTTGGCGCGGAATTCACGCAGCAGCACATTCAGGCGCTTGGACTCCGGCACGAATGTGGCCGGGCGCAGCAGGTCCTTGATGTTGAAGCTGTCGCCGTTCTCCTTGAGGATCAGCGGCAGCAAGTCCTTGGCGAGCAACACGCCCATCACGTCATCGTGGCTTTCGCCGATCACCGGGTAGCGGGAGTGGGCCGAATCGACCACGGCAGGCAGGAACTCGCGGGGTGTCTGGGTCGCCTTGATGCTGATCATCTGCGAGCGCGGAACCATGATGTCCCGTACTTGCAAGTCAGCCACCTGAATGGCGCCTTCGACAATGGCCAGCGCTTCGCTGTCCAGCAACTTGTTTTGGTGTGCATCGCGCAGCAGCTCAAGCAGCTCCTGGCGGTTTTTCGGCTCGTGGGCAAAAGCCTGGGTGAGCTTACCCAGCCATGACTTCTGCCCGTTGCTCGATCGATCTTCGCTCATAGCGATTACTCTGAATCCTTTGTTGTAACGATAGGGGATGTTTCAATTTCGTCGTCCGCGTACGGGTCCGGATGACCCAGTTCGGCAAGCAACGTTCGTTCCAGTGCTTCCATTTCTTCGGCTTCGTCGTCATCTATATGGTCGTAACCGAGTAGATGCAAGCAGCCATGAATCACCAGATGCGCCCAATGGGCCTTTAGTTCCTTGCCTTGCTCAGCCGCTTCGCGCTCGACCACTGCCACGCAGATCACCAGATCGCCCAGCAGTGGAATGTCGAGGAATTCGTCGGGCACATCGGCGGGAAACGACAGGACGTTGGTGGCGTAATCCTTTTGCCGCCACGTGTGGTTGAGCTCCCGGGCTTCTTCTTCATCGACCAGGCGAATGGTCATTTCCGAGTCGGCAGTGCGCTGGCGCAGGGCCAGTTCGCACCATAGGCGGAACTCGGCTTCGCTCGGGGCAGACGCTTGGGTAGCCAGTTGCAGATCAAGCTCAAGCATCGCGGCGGCTGTCCTTGGGGGCTTCGTCGGCCACGCGATTTTCGAAGCGCTCGTAGGCTTCGACGATGCGTTGCACCAATGGATGGCGCACAACGTCTTTGGGCTTGAAATGGGTGAAGCTGATGCCCGGAACGTCTTTCAATACCTCGATGACATGGTGCAGCCCGGACTTGGTGCCTTTCGGCAGGTCGACCTGGGTGATGTCACCGGTAATGACTGCCGTCGAGCCGAAACCGATCCGCGTCAGGAACATCTTCATCTGCTCGACGGTGGTGTTCTGGCTTTCATCGAGAATGATGAAGCTGTTGTTCAAGGTCCGGCCGCGCATGTAAGCCAGCGGTGCAACTTCGATCACCTGGCGCTCGATCAGCTTTGCGACGTGTTCGAAGCCGAGCATTTCGTAGAGTGCGTCGTAGAGCGGGCGCAGGTACGGATCGATTTTCTGCGACAGATCGCCAGGCAGGAAGCCGAGCTTTTCGCCCGCTTCAACCGCCGGACGTACCAGCAGGATGCGGCGAATCTGCTCGCGTTCCAGTGCGTCTACCGCGCAGGCAACGGCCAGATAAGTTTTGCCGGTACCGGCCGGGCCGATGCCGAAATTGATGTCGTTACCGAGAATTTCCTTCACGTAGCGCAGCTGATTCAAGCCGCGAGGGCGAATCATGCCTTTCTTGGTGCGCAGGGCGACGGAGGGTTCTGACGGGGAAACGTTGTCCATCTCTTCGACGGCCGATTCCTGCAGGAACAGGTGAACCATGTCCGGCGACAGCTCGGTACCTTTGGTTTCCCGGTACAGGCGGCGCAGGAGGTTTTCCGCGGAGATGGTGTGCTTGGGGTCGCCGATCAGTTCGAACTGGTTTCCGCGGTTGCGGATCTCGATGGTCAGGCGCTGTTCGATCAAGCGCAAATGCTCGTCGAATTGCCCGCACAGATTGGCGAAGCGGCGAGCCTCAAAGGGCTCGAGCATGAAACGATGTGGTTCGATGGGTGCGTTCAAGGTCGTATTTAGCCGCCCTGGGGCAATTAAGATGAAATCAAGGATAACGCCAGTAAGGCGGGTGCGAAAGCTCTTAAATAGGTCCCTTATTTTGACGCTTTAACTGTGGCGAGGGGATTTATCCCCGTTGGGCTGCGTAGCAGTCCTGTTTTTTGGGGCCGCTACGCAGCCCAACGGGGATAAATCCCCTCGCCACAAAAAGCCCGCTCCCCGCACATGGGATTGGTGCTATTGGATCAACGAGCCCCGCAGCGAGTGCGGCTGCGCGGCATCGATGGTCACGTCGGCGAACTGGCCGATCAAGTTCGGATTGTCGCAGCGGAAGTTGACGATCCGGTTATTCTCGGTCCGGCCTTGCAGCTCGCCAGGGTCTTTTTTCGAGTAATCGGTCACCAAGATCCGCTGGATCGAACCGACCATCTGTCGGCTGATCTCGAAACCTTGCTGGTTGAGGCGATGTTGCAGCGCATTCAAGCGTTCTTTCTTCAGCGCTTCCGGCGTCTCGTCCGCCAGATCAGCGGCGGGCGTACCCGGACGCTGGCTATAGACAAACGAGTAGGAGAAGTCGAAGCCGACGTCTTCAATCAACTTCATGGTCTGTTCGAAGTCTTTTTCGGTCTCGCCCGGGAAACCGACGATAAAGTCCGAACTGATGCAGATTCCCGGCACGGCCGCGCGCAGTTTGCGCAGCTTGGACTTGTACTCCAGCGCCGTGTGGTTGCGCTTCATCGCCGAGAGAATCCGGTCGGAACCCGATTGCACCGGCAAATGCAGGTGTTTCACCAGTTCCGGGACATCGGCGTGGGCCTGGATCAGGCTGTCGGAGAATTCCAGCGGGTGCGAGGTGGTGTAGCGGATGCGATCGATGCCATCGACAGCGGCGACCACCCGGATCAACTCGGCCAGATCAGCCAGGCGACCATCATGGGTGGTGCCACGGTAGCCGTTGACGTTCTGACCCAGTAGGGTCACTTCGCGCACGCCGTTCTCGGCGAGGTGGATGATCTCGGCAATCACGTCGTCGAACGGGCGGCTGACTTCTTCGCCACGTGTATAAGGCACGACGCAGAACGTGCAGTACTTGCTACAGCCTTCCATCACCGACACATAAGCGCTCGGGCCATCAATGCGCGGCTCGGGCAAATGATCGAATTTTTCAATTTCCGGGAACGAGACATCGACTTGCGGGAGCTTGGTGGCGCGCGCGGCGTCGATCATTTCCGGTAAACGGTGCAGTGTTTGCGGGCCGAACACCACGTCGACGTACGGCGCGCGATCGCGGATGGCGGCGCCTTCCTGGCTGGCCACGCAACCGCCGACGGCGATCACCATGTCCGGGTTGGCCAGTTTGAGTTCGCGCCAGCGGCCGAGCTGGGAATACACCCGGTCCTGGGCGCGTTCGCGAATGGAGCAGGTGTTCAACAGGATCACGTCGGCATCTTCAGCGCGAGCGGTGACTTCCAGGGCCTGGTGTTCGCCCAGCAAGTCGACCATGCGCGAGCTGTCGTACTCGTTCATCTGGCAACCGTGGGTTTCGATGTAAAGCTTCTTGGCCATGGACAGAGTCATCACGTGATTCAAAGAACCGCGCATTATAGGGAACATGTTCCAAGGTTCCTACCGCTGTGCGTCCGGCGGCTATGCTATAGTTCGCGCCCTCATTTTTATCCCCCGATGTGTTGCTCGCCCACCATGACCAAACGTGAAGCTCCAATCTACAAGGTGATTTTTCTTAACCAGGGCCAGGTGTACGAAATGTATGCCAAGCAGATCTATCAAAGCGATCTGTGGGGCTTCCTGGAAGTGGAAGAATTCGTCTTTGGCGAGCGCACGCAAGTGGTCGTCGATCCGAGCGAAGAAAAGCTCAAGGCTCAGTTCGAGGGTGTGGTGCGCAGTTTTGTGCCGATGCACTCGATCGTGCGCATCGATGAAGTGGAACGTCTCGGTACGCCGAAAATCAGCGAAGCCCGCGGCGCGGTCGGCAATGTCATGCCGTTTCCGATGCCGATGCCTGAGAAGTAAGCAGAATTCTTGAAGCTGACAGGGCTCTCTTCTGGCTAGAGAGTTATTGCGGCGAGGGGATTCTGTGGCGAGGGGATTTATCCCCGTTCGGCTGCGCAGCAGTCGTAAAGTAAGAGGCCGCGCTCTGCCATAAAGAGTGTACTTGCTGTGAAAAGGGCCGCTCCGCAGCCCAACGGGGATAAATCCCCTCGCCACAGAGTCCCCTCAACACAATGGTCGAGTCGGGATCAAGGCAGTGGCGAAAACGGCGTACGCCCGTCCGCGCTTTGCAATTCCATCAGGTATTTACGAAAGATCTGCCCCAGCACCTGAGTGGCAACCTCAAGTTCTTCGCGCGGCATTTTTTCGGCCACTTCATCCGCGGTGTCCAGCGCATCTTCGGCGCCATTGACCGCCGCCATCTTCAGCACGATATACGCCTGAACATTATTGGCCGTCACGCCTTCACCGTGGAAGAACATGGTGCCGAGTTTGAATTGCGCCTGGGCATGGCCTTGCAGCGAGGCTTTTTCGAAATAGCTCAGGGCTTGATTGAGGTCGCGCGGCGCATTTTTGCCGTCGTAGTAGAACTCACCCAACTCGTATTGTGCCTGCGCATCCCCTTCATCCGACGCCTTCTGGCAGGCAGCGAGAGCCTGTGCCAGATCTTGCGGCTGAGTATTGAGGGTGCAACGACCCATCGCTGGGATTAACAACGAGTTGCCGCCTGCTTGTACAAGCAAGGGCTGAAGGAGCAACAGGCAGCCCAATGCAAGGGCGCGGCCGGTGCGGTTCATGGGAATCGACTTACCTCTGAAGGGCACGCGGACCCATCGAGGGGATCCAATAAGCGCGCATTATGAAATAAGCAGGGCCAACCTTACAAAGTCTTTACTCGTTTTTCTGCTGCACGGGGAATATATCGCCCACTTTATGGGTGATTCCTGGCAGATGAGTAGGAATAAGGGCACGGATGTAGGTAAAAGCTGACGCTGGCACTCGCCAACGTCAGCGGCACTGCGTTATTTCAATGCAGCGAAAGCGCGTTCGGCGGCGTCCAGCGTCAGTTTCAACTCGGCTTCGCCATGAGCGATCGAGGTGAAGCCGGCTTCGAATGCACTCGGCGCCAGGTACACACCACCTTCCAGCATCAGATGGAAGAAGCGTCCGAACAGCTTCGCGTCGCTGGCCATCACATCATCGAAGGTCACGATGTCGTCGGCGCCGCTGAAGTACAGACCAAACATGCCACCTGCCTGGGTCGTCACGAATGGAATGCCGGCCGCATCGGCGCGCTGTTGCAGACCATCGAGCAGACGGCTGGTGTAGTCAGTCAATTCTGCGTGGAAACCAGGGCGGCTGATCAGGCGCAAGGTGGTCAAACCGGCCGCCATCGCCAGCGGGTTACCCGACAATGTGCCGGCCTGATAGACAGGGCCCAGCGGTGCGATGTGCGACATGATTTCACGCTTGCCGCCAAAGCAGCCCACCGGCATGCCGCCGCCGATGATCTTGCCGAAGGTCGTCAGGTCCGGTGTGACACCGTAGTGCGCCTGTGCGCCGCCGAGGGCCACGCGGAAACCGGTCATCACTTCGTCGAAAATCAGCACCACACCGTGCTTGTCGCACAACGTGCGCAGGCCTTCGAGGAAACCGGGGGCCGGAGGCACGCAGTTCATGTTGCCGGCCACCGGCTCGACGATGATGCACGCTACGTCCTGGCCGACTTCGGAAAGCATCGTTTCGACCGCTTCGATGTCGTTGAACGGCAGGGTCAGCGTGTGTTTGGCAAATGCTGCCGGCACACCGGCCGAGCTCGGCACGCCTTGGGTCAGCGCACCGGAGCCGGCTTTTACCAGCAGGCTGTCGGAGTGGCCGTGATAGCAGCCTTCAAACTTGATGATGCTGTCGCGACCGGTGAAACCACGGGCCAGGCGAATGGCACTCATGGTCGCTTCGGTGCCGGAGCTGACCATGCGCACCATTTCCATCGACGGCACGAGGGAGCACACCAGATCAGCCATCTGGGTTTCCATTTCGGTCGGTGCGCCGTAGGAAAGCCCGTGTTCAAGTTGCTTGCGCACGGCGTCCAGCACGTCAGGGTGGCTGTGGCCGAGAATCATCGGGCCCCAGGAACCCACGTAATCCACATAACGCTTGTCGTCTTCGTCAGTGACGTAGGCGCCTTCAGCGTGTTTGAAAAACAGTGGCGTGCCGCCCACGCTCTTGAACGCGCGAACAGGCGAATTTACGCCACCGGGAATGTGTTTCTGGGCGTTGGCAAACAGGGTTTCGGAACGAGACATGATCGGGCTCTCAAAAATCAGGATTTGAACAATTCGTTGAAGGCGCGGGCGCGGCGGGTCACCTGCGCCGTACTCTCGGCGCCAAACAGACCGTGAACGACCGCCAGCAGATCGGCCCCGTGGGCAACCAATGGCGCGGCGTTTTCCAGGGTGATACCGCCGATGACGCAGATCGGCAGGTGCAGTTTGCTGCGGGCCTGGTCGAGCAGTTCGAGATCGCACGCCGGCGCGCCGGGTTTGGTACTGGAGTTGAAAAAGCGGCCGAAGGCGACGTAACTGGCGCCTTCCCTGGCCGCTTGTTCGGCAAGATCGAGCTGGGCATGGCACGTCGAACCAATGATCGCCGAACGACCCAGCAGGGCGCGGGCCGGGGTCAGCGGGCCGTCGGTCTGTCCCAGGTGGACGCCGACGTTCAGGCGCGCAGCCAATTCGGCATCGTCATTGATGATCAGACGGGTCTTGTAGCGATCGCACAGGTCGCGCAGGGCTTCGGCCTCACGCAGGCGGCGGGCCTCGTCGCTGCTCTTGTCACGGTACTGCAGCAGGGTGACGCCGCCTTCCAGCGCCGCCTCCACATACGACAGGAATTTCCCGGCCAGCAACTGGCTGTCGGTAATGGCGTAAAGGCCACGTAATTTCATCGGACAAGCCTCACCGCATTACTAACCAATAGGAAGTTACGAGCAGAAATCCAGCGGTAGACGCCGCGGTACGAACTGCCCTTTACCCAACTGCTCTGCATCGCGCAGGGTGCGCCACGTGTAGTTAAGCGCGGTCTGCACAGCGCTGACGAGGTTTTCACCCAGGGCCAGACGACCGGCCAGTGTGCTCGCCAATGTGCAACCCGAGCCGTGGTAGCTACCGGGCAGGCGCTGGCAGGTAAACGTCTTGCGAAGCCCGTCGCGGCTGTACAGACGGTTGTGGATGTCCTGTTCATCGCCGTGACCGCCAGTGATCAACAGGTGCTTGACGAACGGCAGGAGTTTTTCAGCGCACTCGTCCGCGGTGCCTTCAGGCAGTTCGGCAAGGATGCGGGCTTCGGGAAGGTTAGGGGTGGCAATGATTGCCAGCGGCAGCAAGCGCTCGCGCATGGCGTAACCGACTTCATCCTTGCCCAGTCGTCCTCCGCCACCCGCGCGCAGCACCGGGTCACAGACCATCGGCAAATGCGGGTGCGCCTGAAGCAGTTCGACGACGGTGTCGACCATTTCCAGAGAGCCGAGCATGCCCAGTTTGACGGCGGCGACTTCGGAATCGTCGAGCACGGCATTGGCCTGAGCCAACACCCACTCACGGTCGAGGACGCGGAAGTCAGTGACGTTGACCGTGTTTTGCACGGTCAGGGCGGTGACGGCCGGAGCCGCATGACAGCCCTGCGCGAGCAAGGCTTCGATATCTGCCTGCAAGCCGGCGCCACCACTGGGGTCGTGGCCGGAGAGACAGAGGACAACGGGGCGAGAGCTGTAGATATTCATGGTGCGCGAGCTTACCACCAGTCGACCCATCAGTCATGAAGGTCCATTTGGCTGCGAACGACACCTGCGTCGAACACCCTCCTGTAGCAGCTGGCGGAGCTGTGGGAGCAAGGCTTGCCCGCGATTCAGACGACTGGGTTTCCAGGTCGAACCGAATGCCGCTGTCGCGAGCAAGCTTTGCTCCCACAGCTCCGCCAGCTGCTACAGGGTTCGGGGGAGGCAATCTCACCGAGTAATCAGCGCTATTTCAATCAGTCGTGCTGAAACGCCCGTGCTAGAGCCGTTGTACGAATTTTTACAATGGTGTTCAAAGGCCATCAACGCCATGCTAGAGTGGATCCAAACCAATAACAGGTAATACCGGTTTTACGTCTACTCAAAAGGAATGAGGGGCTTCCTTGGATAACCGGAGCGGCCACGCTGGGGCTTAAATGCGCTATTTGCTGATGTTGCTGCTTTGCTTGCCCCTTTTGGCGAGCGCAGTCGAGTTCGACGAGTCCACCCAAAGCCTGCCATTGGGTCGCGCCTTGCAAGTGTTCGAAGACCCGAGTGGTCAGGCGACCATTGCCGACGTACGTGCGCAAGCAGCGGCCGGAAATTTCAAACCTCACGATAAAGACACCTTGAACGCCGGTTATTCGCGTTCGGTGTTCTGGCTCAAGATCGACCTGCATTACCGTCCGCATAATCCCGCTGCGCAACGAACCTGGTTACTGGAACTGGCCTATCCGCCCCTCGATCACCTTGATCTGTACTTGCCCGATGCTGCCGGAACCTACCAGTTGGCCCGACAGACGGGTGATGCACTGCCGTTCGACAGTCGCGAAATTCGCCAGAACAACTACCTGTTTGATCTGAACTTCACCCCGGACCAGGTGCAAACCGTGTATTTGCGTCTGCAAAGCGAAGGCTCCATCCAGGCCCCGGTCACGTTGTGGTCGAGCACCGCGTTCCTCGAAGAGCAGCCATTGCGCCTTTATGTGCTTGGGCTGATCTATGGCGTATTGCTCGGGATGCTGGTCTACAACCTGTTCATCTATCTCAGCGTGCGCGACACCAGCTACCTCTATTACATTTTCTACATCGCCTCGTTCGGCCTGTATCAGCTGTCAGTGAACGGTGCGGCCGTACAGTACTTCTGGCCGAACAATCCCTGGTGGGCCAACGCCTCGACGCCGTTCTTCATTGGCTGTGCCGGCCTGTTTGGCAGTCAGTTCGCCCGCAGCTTCCTGCAGACGGCGGTGCACAGTCGCTGGCTCGACCGCTTGCTGTTGGCGCTGGTGATGTTTGGCGCGGTGGTCGTCGGGCTCTCATTGATGACCAGTTACGCCCTGGCCCTGAGATTGGCGACGGCGCTGGCGCTGACCTTCACCGTGGTGATTTTCGCGGCCGGTATTTTCGCCTGGGTCCGCGGATTGCGCGTCGCGCGTTATTTCATCATCGCCTGGTCGGCTTTCCTGCTCGGCGGCATCATCAACACCTTGATGGTGCTGGGTTACCTGCCGAATGTTTTCCTGACCATGTATTCCAGCCAGATCGGTTCGGCGATCGAAGTGGCACTGCTGTCCCTGGCCCTGGCTGACCGCATCAACTCCATGCGCGAGCAGCAGGCACAGACCCTGTTCGACGCAGGTCAAAAGCTCGAAGTCCTGAACCAGCAACTGGCGCACAGCAACCAGCTCAAGGATGAATTCCTCGCCACCCTGACCCATGAACTGCGCACGCCGATGAATGGTGTTATCGGTTCTCTGGAGTTGATGCAGACCGTCGAGATGGATCAGGAGCTGGCGCAGTATCAGCAGACAGCCGCCGGGTCTGCGCGCGACATGATGCGGATGGTCAACGGCATTCTTACCCTGACTGAATTGCAGGCTGGCAAACTGAAGGCCACTGCATCTTCATTCAGCCTGCGTAGCGTGGTTGAAGCCCTGCGCGTACAGTTCGAAGGCAACGCGTTGAGCAAGTCCCTGGACTTCAAAGTGGATATCGCAACCGGATTGCCAGATCGGCTGCACGGCGACAGCGCCAAACTGACCCAATGCCTGGAATGCCTGCTGGACAACGCGATCAAATTCACCCGGATTGGCGGGCTGGCACTGCGAGTGACAGGCAAACCTGCAGACCCGGGTCGATTGGCGCTCTCGTTCGCCGTGATCGATACCGGCATCGGCTTCACCGATTTGGGCGAAGCAACGATGTACCAGCGGTTTTTCCAGCTCGACGGGTCGATGACGCGCGAACACGGCGGCCTGGGTGTGGGGCTGGCGATTTGTCGGCAATTGGTCGAATTGCTCGGTGGACGGCTCACTCATCGTTCCGAACCAGGGCGCGGAAGTCGCTTCCAGCTCGACGTCGAGTTCGAACTGCCGGAAATAGAGCCGCCAACGCAGGACCGTCTTTTCCCACGCCTGCGCTTGCCTCGCGATTGCACGGTATTGCTGGTGGATGACAACAGCATCAACCAACTGGTCATGCGCGGCATGTTGCTCAAGCTCGGGTTTCAGGTGCGTATCGCTGACAGTGGAGCGGACGCGATCGACTGCCTGCAGCGTGAAACCTTTGATGCGGTGCTCCTGGACTGTCAGTTACCTGCCTCGGACGGGATCTCCGTCTGCTGCCAGATTCGGGCCTTGCCAGGCTGTGCACAATTACCCGTCTTCATGCTGGCACTCAGCAATGATCGGGAGCGCTGCCCAACGGGTGACCTGATCGATTATCTGAGCAAACCGGTGAAATTCGAGATGTTGCAAGCAGCTCTGTATCGTCGAGTGCTCAGTCCGCAGCATGGCGAAAGCGCCGGCAGTTAGGCGGATATGACACTTTGATCGGTCATGGGGCGATGCTTAACTAAACCCTTGGCTGACCCAAAGGAGCCCCCGTCATGAACCTGCATCAGTTCGCCGAAACCCACGAAGTCACCAATCAACCCCCGTCGCTGGACGGTACCAACCTGTACCGCATCGATCTGCCTTTGCAGGAGTGGTCGCGGCGGTTTGGCGCGGGTTGGGCCGAGTCGCGAATCGACGCGTATGGCGCATTGGCTGGCGGGCCGCTGATGGAAGCAGGGTTTTTGGCCAATCAGAACAAACCGGTGTTTGTCAGCCATGATCGTTACGGCCATCGCATCGACCTGGTGGAGTTTCACCCGGCCTATCACGAACTGATGCGCACGGCGGTTGAACACGGATTGACCTCATTGCCTTGGGCGCATCCACAGGCCGGTGCCCATGTTGCTCGCGCGTCGATGACCTATCTGCACAGCCAGGCCGAAGCCGGCAGTGGTTGCCCGCTCACCATGACCTTCGCCAGCGTTCCGGCGATGCGTCTGCAGCCGGACCTGGCGGATCAATGGCTGCCTAAAATCCTCGCCACCGAATATGACCCGCGCAACGTCGGCATGGCCCACAAGGCGGGTGTCACCATCGGCATGGCCATGACCGAGAAACAGGGCGGCACGGATGTTCGGGCGAACACCACCAAGGCCTACCCGGTCGGCGCGAGCGGTCCGGGCCAGGCCTATGAACTGGTGGGGCACAAGTGGTTCTGCTCGGCGCCCATGTGCGATGCATTCCTGACACTGGCCCAGACCGACAAGGGACTGACCTGCTTTCTGCTGCCACGGCATCGCCCGGACGACACGCGCAACCAGTTCTACATACAGCGCCTGAAGAACAAGCTCGGCAATTGTTCCAACGCGTCCAGCGAAGTGGAGTTTCGGGGGGCGCTGGCATGGATGGTCGGCGAAGAGGGGCGTGGCGTGCCGACCATCATCGAAATGGTCGCCATGACCCGTTTCGATTGCATGGTCGGTTCCAGCTCATTGATGCGTCAGGCCCTGACCCAGGCCAGCCATCACTGCGCTCACCGCAGTGTCGGCGGCAAACTGCTCAGCGAGCATCCCTTGATGCAGAACGTACTGGCCGACCTGGCCCTGGAAAGTGAAGCGGCCCTGGCCTTGAGCCTGCGCATGGGGCGCGCGCTGGACCATCTGGACGATGGCCATGAAGCGAAATTCGCCCGACTGGTGACTGCGGTGGGCAAGTACTGGATCTGCAAGCGCGCGCCGGCGATGATCAACGAAGCCGCCGAATGCATGGGCGGCGCGGGTTATGTCGAGGAAAGCATCCTGCCGCGGCTGTACCGTGAGGCGCCCGTGAATTCGACGTGGGAAGGCTCCGGCAACGTGCAATGCCTCGATGTGCTGCGCGCCTTGTCGAAAGAACCGGGCGTGCTTGATGTGCTGTTCAGCGAGTTGGGTGACGGTCATGGCGACAAGCGTCTGGCCACGCACATCAACCAATTGCAGGCGGCGTTCAAGGATACCGGCGACATTCAATACCGTGCGCGCCAGCTCACCGAGGACATCGCTTTGGGGTTGCAGGCCAAGCTGTTGCTTGAGGCCGGCAATGCGGCGGTCAGTGACGCATTCATCGCCAGTCGGCTGGGATCGGCGGGGCGGGTGTACGGTGCGCTACCACGGGGGCTGGATGTGGAGGCAATTGTGGCGCGGTCGACCCCGCATGGGTTCTGATCACGTCCTCATGACAATCACCGATCCTGTAGGAGCAAAGCTTGCTCGCGATCGCGGTGGGCCGGTCCACCGGTGTGTTGAATGACAAACCACAATCGCGAGCAAGCTTTGCTCCTACAGGGTTCATCTGTGGTTCAGAATTGATGCACAGCCAACATTCCACTGTTCCCGTGAAGCACCGATACAGGCAAGATGAAGCTCTGCAAGTCAGAACACAGGATGCTGATCGTGACCGAAGCTTTTATTGTCGTTCAAACCGCCGAGCAAGCCGTGGACCGGCTTGCGCTCTTGCACAATCGTGCAACCACCGCGCTGAACCAGGCGCTCAAGCGTTACCTCAAGGATCGTGTCGAGCCGGATGCCGAACAGCGTGCGATGTTTCGTTATCCTGAGCTGCGCCTGACCTATCACTGCCAGGGCGAAGTCCCGCAAACCACTCGCGCCTACGCCAAGGTTCAACTGCCAGGTACCTACAGCGTCACCGTGACTCATCCGGCCGCTTTCCGTAAGTACTTGCTGGAACAACTCGTTCCCCTGATGCACGACTTTACCGTGACCGTGGAAGTCGGCGTCAGTCAGCAGAACATTCCTTATCCATACGTCGTCGAGCAGGGTGATGAGCTGGCCGGTTCCGGCGTAACCGCCGCCGTGCTGGCGCGTGTGTTTCCGAGTACCGACCTTTCCGCCGCTACCGATGGCATTGCCGATGGTTTGTACGATTGGGAAAACACCGATCCGCTGCCCCTGGCCCTGTTTGATGCGGCGCGGGTGGATTTTTCCCTGCGTCGTCTGGTGCATTACACCGGCAGCGACTGGCGTCATGTGCAGCCGTGGATTCTGCTGACCAACTACCACCGCTATGTCGACCAGTTCATCGTCCATGGCCTGGAACAGTTGCGCAGTGACCCGCGCTTCGTACGTATGGTCCTGCCGGGCAATGTGATCATCGAAAAGAGCATGGACCACGGCGAAGCCTCGGCGATTGCCGCTGGCGTTGTCTGGCATCGTTACCAGATGCCGGCCTATCACCTGATTGCCAGCGATGGCCATGGCGTGACGCTGGTGAACATCGGCGTCGGCCCGTCCAACGCCAAGAACATCACCGATCACCTGGCCGTACTGCGCCCGCATTGCTGGTTGATGATCGGTCACTGCGGCGGTTTGCGTCAGTCCCAGACCATCGGCGACTACGTCCTGGCTCACGCCTACATGCGCCGCGACGGGATTCTTGACCGGGTCGTGCCGCCCAACATCCCGATTCCTGCCCTCGCCGAAGTGCAGATGGCCCTGCAGCAAGCGGCGGCGAACATCACCGGTGAGAAGGGTGACGAGCTGAAGAAGCGTCTGCGCACCGGCACCGTGTTGACTTACGACGACCGTAACTGGGAACTGCGCTGGGCTCAGGAGCGTCCGCTGATCAACCTGTCTCGCGCCGTGGCGGTAGACATGGAAAGCGGCACCATCGCCGCCCAGGGTTATCGCTTGCGGGTGCCGTATGGCACGTTGCTGTGTGTCTCGGACAAACCGCTGCACAGCGAAATCAAGTTGCCGGGTTCGGCCAACGCTTTCTACGAGCGCGCGGTCAGCCAGCACTTGAAGATCGGCATCGAGGCGGTGGATTTGTTGCGCACCGAACTCAACTCGCTGCACTCGCGCAAACTGCGCAGCTTCGACGAGCCGCCGTTCCGCTGATTTGCCGATGGTTATTTAACGGTCGGGCTACTAGCATTAGCAGCCCTGACCGTTAGATGTTCATTTCGCCATGCCCCGTCCACCTCGTCCCGTTTCACACCGCCCTGGCGTGAAGCCTGCACCATCCTCTTCAGCTCCGCGCCGGGTTGCCAAAGCGCCGCCTGCCGAGCCAAAACTGATTTTGTTCAACAAACCTTTTGATGTGCTGACGCAGTTCAGCGACGGAGAAGGGCGCGCGACGCTCAAGGATTACATCGATGTTTCCGGGGTTTATCCCGCAGGACGCCTGGACCGTGACAGTGAAGGTTTGTTGTTGCTGACCAACGATGGACAGCTTCAGGCGCGGATCGCCGATCCGAAACATAAGCTGGCCAAGACGTATTGGGTGCAAGTGGAAGGCGAGCCAAACCCCGAGCAGTTGCAGCGGCTGCGCGATGGTGTCGAACTGAACGACGGCATGACATTGCCCGCCGAGGCGCGGCAGCTTGAGGAGCCACAGTTATGGCCGCGCAACCCGCCAGTACGCTTTCGTAAAAGCGTGCCAACCAGTTGGCTGGAGTTGGTCATCCGCGAAGGGCGCAACCGCCAGGTGCGACGCATGACCGCGGCCGTCGGCCTGCCGACATTGCGGCTGGTGCGGGTCAGGATCGGTAACTGGACGATCGAAGGGCTCGATCAGGGCCAGTGGAAGGAAGTGCCCGCGCGCTTATAAGGCGCCGGATTCAATCAGGCCGATCACGACGCTTTTGATGATGAACGCCGCCACGCCCAGGCCCAGCACGAAGAACAGAATCATCGAGCCAAAGCGTCCGGCCTTGGACTTCTTCGCCAGATCCCAAACGATGAAACCCATGAAAATGATCAGGATGGAGACCAGGCCGGTCATCATCCACTCTTCGAATACTGCAGGATCCATCGAACATCTCCAGCGCGGGCGGGGCTAAAAGGGCGGGGCGAGTATACGCCAAGGGGATTGGCGGGGCATTGTGTGGCGAGGGGATTTATCCCCGTTCCAGTGCGTAGCGCTGGCAGAGAGTCTTGGGGTCGCTGCGCAACCCAACGGGGATAAATCCCCTCGCCACAGAACAATCAGCTGCGCAAATGCGTCAAAGGCAGTTCGGTACTGTTCAACACCTGATTCAACACAAAACTCGACCGCACGCTCGTCACCCCTTCAATCCGCGTCAGATGCCCCAGCAGCAATTTCTGATAGTGGTCCATGTCTGGCACGACGACCTTCAGCTGATAGTCGGCATCCATCCCGGTCACCAGGCTGCATTCAAGCACCTGGGGCAAGGTGCGAATCGCGGCTTCAAAGTTCTCGAACCGCTCAGGCGTGTGGCGATCCATGCCGATCAGCACGTAGGCGGTCAGGCTCAAGCCCAGCATCTTGCGATCCAGCAACGCGACCTGACGCGAGATGTAGCCGTCGTCTTCCAGCTGCTTGACCCGACGGGAACAGGGCGAAGGCGACAGGCCGATGCGTTCGGCCAACTCCTGATTGGAGATGCGCGCGTCACGCTGCAATTCCGCCAAAATGCTCAAGTCGTATCTGTCGAGTTTGCTCATCAGTCAGGCCTTTGTCATAACTATTGCGGCGGATTATCTATCCAGGGTTAAAAATTGCGCAAGTGATGTTTAATTCAGCAATCTTCGCAATCCTCTGCCGGCGTTGCGAGCCTATTCTTATCACCAGAATCACTGCTCGGACAAACAGTCCAGTGCGGCTCGCCCAATCAGGCCAGCTGCGGTCGCCACCCCCACAGGGGATGTGCCGGCCCCCGAGCTACACACTGTCCAGAAGACGGCGTGAGGTGAGCCGACGTCAAAAGCGTCGAGCACGGACGAAGTTCTCAAAGGGAGGCCGACGGGTCTCCCTTTTCTTTTGCCCGCTATTTATCGCCAGCCCCTCCATAAATAAGTTGCGTGACTGATAACCTGTCGCAGAACCGGCCTGTGCTTTCCCAGTCTTATGTACAAGCCCTAACCCGCAGTGAGGAAAAGCATGAAGTCGCGCATCTGGCAGTTGGCCGGTGTTGGTTTGCTGTGTATCAGTGTCACTGCGCAATCGCTGGCCGATGACCCGCCAAACCACGGCCCCGATGGCGGGCAACGCGGGGGTGATGGCCGTCAGGGCAACAATCAGGGGCATGGTGGCAACAATAACCAGCAGCGCCCGCAGAACAATCCTCAACAGAATAATCAGCCGCATGGGCAGAACGCTCAGCAGCAGAATCAACCGCGTCCGCAAAACAACGAGATCATTCGTGGCGACAACAGCCGTCAATTCGAACAGAACGGCCAGCATCAGAATGGACAAAACCGTCCGCAACCCGACTACAACAGCCGGGTCCGATCGCCACCTCCGCCGCCGCAGTTGCCAGCCAATGACCTGCCGATACAGGGCCGGCCCGACAGCGTGCGCCAGACTCAGCAGCCGCAGCGTGGTTACTACCAGGATGTTCCACAGCGCAACAATAACAACCCGCACTGGCAAGTGGGCGGTCCGGGATCACGTCCCGATGACCATCGCTGGCCGGGTCGTCCGGATGGCCACGGCAACGGTTGGGGTCCTGGCCCACAGTATCGTCCCGGTCATGTGATCGACCGCTTCCCGGACCGTGATTATCGAGTGCCTTACGGTGGTCGGGATTACTTCTATTCCGGCGGCTACTGGTATCGCCCGCAGGGGCCGCGTTATGTGGTGGTACAGCCACCGCGTGGCATTCGCGTCAGCTATTTGCCCGATTACGCACGGGAAGTGTGGATTGGCGGTACGTTGCTGTTCCTGGCGGCAGGTTCGTACTACGCCTACCAGGAGAACACTCAGGATTACGTCGTGGTCGAGCCTGCGGGCCAGCCGCTGCCGCAATCGGCCAGCAACAGTTACGACGTGGAAGCGTATCCGGCCAATGGGCAGTCACCCGAAGTGGTCAATCAGGATGGCTACGACTGTTATCGATATGCCGTCGAGCAGAGCGGCTTTGATCCCCGGGCCGACACCTATCAGCCAGACCCGTCGGCCGTGCAAGCGTACCGACAGGCCCAGGGCAACTGCCTGAGCAGTCGCGGTTACCGGGTTACGTTCTGAGCCCGGGCAGCCTGCACCACTTCCTGCGGGTCGGCGTGCACCAGCACTTCGGCTTTCGGGTAGACGGCATGAATGGCATCGGCGGCCTGGTCGCTGATGCCGTGGGCGACTGACAGGGTCAGGTCCCCCGGCAACTCCAGGTGCAGTTGCACAAACCACTGGTTGCCGGAGACCCGCGTGCGCAAGTCATGCGCACCCAGAACGCCCGGCACGTTGCAGGCCAGTTCGAGCATGTGCTGGCTGACATCCGGCGGCAGCTCTTCGTCCATCAGCACGGTAAAACTTTCCCGGGCGATGTGAATCGCGCTCCAGAGTATGTAGACGGCGATGCCCAAGCCAAACCATGCATCCACCTGATGCCAGCCAAACCCTGCCAATATCAGTGCCACCAGAATGCTGCCGTTGAGCAGCATGTCCGAGCGGTAATGCAGCGAGTCGGCGCGCACCGCATTGGAGCCGGTCGCCTTGACGACACGGTGTTGCAGAATCAACAGCGCCAGGGTCAGCCCCAGAGAGAAGATAATCACCCCGATGCTGATCCAGGGCGCTCCCACCGGCTCCGGATGTTTCAACCGCTCAAACGCCTGCAGGGCGATCAGCACCGCACTGCCGCCAATGAACAGCGCCTGAGCCATGCCCGCCAGGGATTCAGCCTTGCCATGCCCGTAACGGTGATCGTCATCCGCCGGGCGCAGGGCGTAATGCACCGCCAGCAGATTGAGCAACGACGTCACACCGTCGAGTGCCGAGTCGGTCAGGCCGGCGAGCATGCTCACCGAACCACTCAACCACCAGGCAATCGCTTTGGCGACGATCAGCGTGCACGCCACCGCCACCGAGGCTCGGGTCGCCAGCCGCAACAGGCGGGCGTGTTCTGCGCTGGAGATCATGAGTCCGGCGATTCCTTTCAATACAGGTTTTCAGGCGGCAGGTTGCAGACCGAACATGGCCAGTTGCTGGGTGCTGCCCTTGTGCTGGATCAGGCGTGGATCGTCCAGCGGGAAGCTGCGGCCCAGTTCGGTTTCCAGAATAGTCTGCAATTTGCGGTTATCGACCTTGCCGTCAGCGCCGATGGCTTCCTTGAGTTTTTCCGGAGCCACCTGGGCAGTCTTGCCGGGTTCGAAGTAAATCGCGCCGGTGGCGAAGTCGACGGCGAAGGCGATCAGCCCGGGAATGACATAGAACAGCAGACCGACGGCATCGAGCACAGCAATGGCCGGGTCGATCTTGCCATCGATCTGCCCGCGGCGATCGGGGTAGAAGATCGATCCGCACGCGGTGACTTGTGTCAGCAGAGTCGCCACCAAAACACCGCCAATCAGGCGAAAGGGAACACGCATGGGAAACCTCCTTGGGTCATCGGGAAACGAAGCGTCGTCGGTATAAATTAGGACCGTGATAAACGCCTGGCAGTTCGCCGTTATACTCGCCGCTCTGTTTTGGAGCCAGCATGATCTCTCTACCAATCGATGATGTTTTACCCGCCCTGCGTGAAGCCTTGGCTACACGCCACGAAGCCGTGCTCGAAGCACCGCCCGGCGCAGGTAAGACGACTCGCGTTCCCTTGGCCTTGCTCAACGAGCCATGGCTGGCCGGGCAGACCATTCTGATGCTTGAACCGCGTCGTCTGGCGGCGCGGGCAGCGGCGGAGCGTCTGGCCAGCGAGCTGGGCGAGAAGGTCGGCGAAACCGTGGGTTATCGGATTCGGCTGGACAGCAAGGTCGGCCCCAACACCCGCATCGAGGTGGTCACCGAAGGCATCCTGACCCGGCGTTTACAGGACGATCCTGCACTGGAAGGCGTGGGCCTGCTGATTTTCGACGAATTCCACGAGCGCAGTCTCGACGCCGACCTGGCACTGGCCCTGAGCCTGAACGGTCGGGAGCTGTTCCGTGATGATCAACCACTGAAAATCCTGTTGATGTCGGCAACCCTGGAAGGCGAACGTCTGGCCACATTGCTCGATGACGCACCGATCCTGCGCAGCGAAGGCCGCATGTACCCGGTGGCGATGCGTTGGGGCCGGCCGTTCCAGCCCGGTGAATTCATCGAGCCGCGGGTGGTGCAGACCATTCTTGAAGCATTGAATGATGAAACCGGCAGTGTGCTGGTGTTCTTGCCGGGGCAGGCGGAAATCCGTCGGGTGCATCAGCAGTTGATCGACGCGCTGGGTGATCACACGCCGGTACTGCTTTGCCCGTTACACGGTGAGCTGGACCTGGCTGCGCAGCGCGCTGCCATTGACCCTGCGCCTGCGGGCAAGCGCAAAGTGGTCCTGGCAACCAACATCGCCGAAACCAGCCTGACCATCGACGGCGTGCGCGTGGTGATCGATGCAGGGCTGGCACGGGTACCGCGCTTCGATCCCGGCAGCGGCATGACTCGCCTCGATACTCAACGCATCTCCCGCGCCAGTGCCACTCAACGCGCGGGCCGGGCCGGGCGACTGGAGCCGGGTGTGTGTTATCGCCTGTGGTCCCAGGATCAGCACGAACAGCTGGCGGCATACGCCAGCGCGGAAATTCTTTCAGCGGACCTTGCCGGATTGGCGTTGCAACTCGGGCGCTGGGGTGTGGTACCGACGCAACTGGTTTGGCTCGACGTACCGCCAGCTGCAGCCTATGCGCAGGCGCAGGACCTGCTCGGCCGCCTGGGTGCCTTGGAGGGTGAGGCGTTGACCCGTCACGGCCAGGCCATGGCCGAGCTGCCGGCGCATCCGCGAATCGCACATTTGTTACTGCGTGGCCAGGCGCTGGGCTTGGCGGACATGGCTTGCGATGTCGCGGCATTGCTCGGTGAACGGGACATCCTGCGCGGCGCCGGGGCGGATCTGCACAGTCGGCTGGTGCTGTTGTCCGGCGAAGAACGCGCCGCTCGTGGGGCTCAGGGTGGCGTGCAGCGTGCCCGGCAACTGGCGCGGCAGTATCGCGGTTATCTGCGGGGCAAGGCGTCGGAACCGGTCAGCAACCCGGATCAGCCGCGCTGGCTGGGCGCACTGCTGGCGCTGGCCTATCCCGACCGCGTCGCGCAGCAGCGGCGTGCCGGGGGCGCTGAGTATCGTCTGGCCAACGGTCGCGCCGCGCTGTTTGCCGAGGCCGACAGTTTGATGAAGCAACCCTGGCTGGTGATCGCCGATCTGGGCAGTCGTCAGGGCCAGCGCGAGGAGCGGATTTATCTGGCGGCGGATTTCGATCCGGCGCTGTTCGATTCCGTGCTGGCCGAACAAGTGCGCGTGGTCGATCAGCTGGATTGGGATGAGCGCGAAGGTGTGCTGCGCGCCGAGCGGCAACGCAAGGTCGGAGAGTTGATCCTCAGTCGTGAACCGTTGACCGGGCTGGATGAAACCGCGCGCAGTCAGGCGCTGGTGAATCTGGTGCGACGCAAGGGGCTGGAGCTGTTGCCCTGGACTCCGGAGCTGCGTCAGTGGCAGGCGCGTGTGGCGTTACTGCGCCAACTGGATCTGGGCAGCAAAGGCGAGAGCGAATGGCCGGATGTCAGCGACACAGCATTGAATAAAAACCTCGAACACTGGCTGATGCCGTATCTGGGTAAGGTTTCGCGCCTCAGTCACTTCGCCAATCTGGACCTGTCGAGCATCGTCCATAACCTGCTGCCCTGGCCACTTCCGCAACGGCTGGACGAACTGGCGCCCCATCATTTGTCCGTGCCGTCGGGCTCGTCGATTCGTCTGGATTACAGCGAGCACCCGCCGATTCTGGCGGTGCGGTTGCAGGAGCTGTTTGGCCTGTCCGACACCCCGCGTATCGCCGGTGGCCGCCAGGTGGTGAAGTTGCATTTATTGTCTCCGGCGCGGCGACCGGTGCAAGTCACCCAGGACCTGGCGAACTTCTGGCGCAGCACATATGCCGAGGTGAAGAAGGATTTGAAAGGGCGGTATCCGAAGCATTATTGGCCGGATGATCCATTGGTGGCCGAGGCTACTGCGCGGATCAAGCCTCGTAAAAGCTGAAGATCAAAAGATCGCAGCCTCGTTTCACTCGACAGCTCCTACAAGGGATACGCAATACATGCAGAGCTGTGTAGGAGCTGTCGAGTGAAACGAGGCTGCGATCTTTTGACGTTGATGTTAAAAACGCGCCTGCGATTTTTTGACGTTGACGTTCAAGACCCGGCCTTGGCCGTCAACTGCTCCCGACAATAATCGGCAAACATCTGCGCCGGTTTGGTCAGTTGCCCGCGCTTGAGCCACGCCGCTACCAATCCCGACCCCGTGACGTCTTCAACGATGTCCACGCACACCACTTTCTTGCCGTCATACGTGCATTCCGAGTGCGGTCGCGTGACCAGAATGGAGAAGCCAAACCCTTGGCCGACCATACCCCGGACCATCTCGATCGACGGTGAGCTGAACGCGATGTGCGGGGTCAGGCCCAACTCTTCAAACAGGCTGACGAAGTAGGTCCGGCTCGGTTGCACGTCCAGCAGAATCATCGGCTCCAGGCACAAATCCCGCAGCGACACTTGCTTGAGCTGGGCAAAGCGATGGTCCGCCGGCAGTAACGCATAGGGTCGTTGCGCCGGCATCAACGGCTCGGTTTCGATGGTGGCGTCCAGATCGTGTTCATACAGGATGGCCAGGTCGAAGGCGCCCGATGTCAGGCCTTGCACCAGCTCTTGTTGCTCGCCGTCGCGGATTCGGATCTTCACCCCGGGATACAGCGCCGAAAACCCGGCGATCAGCTGCGGCAAGTACAACGGCGCGACCGTTTCAAAGCAGCCGATATCGATCTGTCCGGACACCACATCGTTGTCGGCCAGGGCGTTCTGCTCGAACTCCTTGGCCATGCGCAGCAGTTCCTGCGCCTTGCGATAAAAGCGCGCGCCGCTGGGCGTCAGCGACACACCTTGAGCGTGGTGCCGGATCAGCAGCTGCACACCAAAGCTGTCCTCCAGGCCTTTGATTGCCGTGGAGATCGCCGGCTGGGCGATGTACAGCTTGCGCGAAGCCTCGGCGACGCTGCCGCACTCGACGGTGGTGATGAAGTATTTCAGTTGACGCAGGTTGTAGGCAGCCACGGCAAACCTCGGGGTGGATGATGTCGACATCCAAGCAAATTGCGAGCCGCCCGCATCCGTTTTGACGACGGTGTTTTTGTTGCTTGAACAATAACCACAAGCAACCCGGCTGGGGAGAATGACTACCCCGTTTTTTTATCGTCTGCGAAGACATTTTTACTATTTTTGCTGGACTCGTACCTGAGCCAACATCCAGAACACAAGAAAGCCTTTGGAGCGTTTGAACGTGTTCGAGCTTGCATATTGGCAAAATAAAGCTGCTGCCCTGGGGTTTCCCGATCAGGCCGTCATCGACGGTAAACACTGTACGGCACAGACAGGGCAGACCTTCGCGGCAATCAATCCGGCAACCGGCCAGTGCCTGGCGAACGTGACCGCGTGCGGCGAAGCGGAGGTCAACGCCGCGGTGCGCAACGCACGGCAGGTGTTCGAGGCCGGCACGTGGTCGGGCCGATCACCGGCTGAGCGCAAGCAAGTGCTGCTGCGTCTGGCCGACCTGCTCATGACCCATCGTGAAGAACTGGCACTGCTGGATTCGCTGAACATGGGCAAGCCGGTAATGGATGCCTACAACATCGACGTCCCCGGCGCCGCCGGAGTGTTTCGCTGGTACGCCGAGAGCCTCGACAAACTCTACGATCAGATCGCCCCCAGCGCGCAAAACGTCCTTGCCACGATCACCCGTGAAGCGTTGGGCGTGGTCGCGGCCGTCGTGCCGTGGAACTTCCCGCTGGACATGGCGGCATGGAAACTCGCGCCGGCACTGGCGGCGGGCAATTCGGTGATCCTCAAGCCCGCTGAACAATCACCCTTTTCTGCCCTGCGTCTGGCCGAACTGGCGCTGGAAGCCGGCTTGCCAGCAGGCGTGCTCAACGTGCTGCCCGGGCTTGGCGAGCAGACCGGTAAAGCCCTCGGCTTGCACCCGGACGTCGATTGCCTGGTGTTCACCGGCTCCACGGAAGTTGGCAAATACTTCATGCAGTATTCCGCGCAATCGAACCTGAAACAGGTGTGGCTGGAGTGCGGCGGCAAGAGCGCCAACCTGGTGTTCGCCGATTGCCAGGACCTTGATCTGGCCGCCGAGAAAGCCGCGTTCGGGATCTTCTTCAATCAGGGCGAAGTGTGTTCGGCCAACTCGCGGTTGTTAGTCGAACGCTCGATTCACGACGCCTTTGTCGAGCGCCTCAAAGCCCAGGCTGAACGCTGGCTTCCGGGGGATCCACTGGACCCGTCGAGCAGCGCCGGAGCGATCGTCGACAGTCGCCAGACCGCGCGCATCATGAAGTTCATCGAACAGGCCGAACGCCAGGGCGCGACGAAGGTGTGTGGCGGTCGCCAGTCGATCTTCAACGGTTCCGACAACTTCATTCAACCGACGATCTTCACCGGTGTGCGCCCGGACATGTCGCTGTTTCGCGATGAAGTGTTCGGCCCGGTGCTGGCCGTTGCGGCGTTCGATGACGAGGCCCAGGCCTTGCAACTGGCCAACGACAGCGTCTACGGTCTGGCGGCTTCGCTGTGGACCGACGACCTCAATCGCGCCCACCGTGTGGCGCGACAATTGCGAGTGGGCACGGTGTCGGTCAACAGCGTTGATGCGCTGGACGTGACGGTGCCTTTTGGCGGCGGCAAACAGTCGGGATTCGGCCGCGACCTGTCGCTGCACTCATTCGATAAATACACCCAGCTGAAGACCACCTGGTTTCAGCTGCGCTGATAACAGCCGCTCACAACAAAACGGAGAACTGGCGATGACCACACCACGTGAAACCCGCGACTATCAGGCCGCCGACGCTGCGCACCACATCCACGCCTTCGTCGATCAAAAAGCCCTGAACGACGAAGGACCGCGCGTGATGGTCCGCGGCGAACGTCTGCATCTGTGGGACAACGACGGTCGGCGTTACCTGGATGGCATGTCCGGTTTGTGGTGCACCAATCTCGGTTACGGGCGCAAGGATCTGGCCGCGGCGGCGACCCGGCAACTTGAGCAGTTGCCGTACTACAACATGTTTTTCCACACCACCCACCCGCAGGTGATCGAGCTTTCGGAACTGCTGTTCAGCCTGTTGCCGGGGCACTACAGCCACGCGATCTACACCAACTCCGGGTCTGAGGCCAACGAGGTGCTGATCCGCACCGTGCGCCGTTACTGGCAGGTGCTCGGCAAGCCCGAGAAGAAAATCATGATCGGTCGCTGGAACGGCTACCACGGTTCCACCCTGGCCGCGACGGCGCTGGGCGGGATGAAATTCATGCATGAAATGGGCGGCATGATCCCGGACATCGAACACATCGACGAGCCGTATTTTTTCGCCCACGAGGGCAATCTGACACCGGCGGAATTCGGCCTGCGAGCGGCGCAGCAACTGGAAGCGAAGATTCTCGAACTGGGTGCGGACAAGGTCGCGGGCTTCATCGCCGAACCGTTCCAGGGCGCGGGCGGCATGATCTTTCCACCGGAAAGCTACTGGCCGGAAATTCAGCGCATCTGCCGTAAATACGATGTGCTGTTGTGTGCCGACGAAGTGATCGGTGGCTTCGGTCGTACCGGCGAATGGTTCGCCCATGAGTACTTCGGTTTTGAACCGGACACCTTGTCCATCGCCAAGGGTTTAACCTCCGGCTACATCCCCATGGGCGGGCTGATCCTGTCGAAGAAAATGGCCCAGGTGCTGGTGGAGCAGGGCGGGGTGTTTGCCCACGGACTGACCTATTCCGGACACCCGGTGGCGGCGGCGGTGGCGATTGCCAATCTCAAGGCATTGCGCGATGAAGGCGTGGTGACGCGCGTCAAGGATGACATCGGCCCGTACCTGCAACAGTGCTTGCGCGAGGTGTTCGGCCATCATCCGTTGGTGGGCGATATTCAGGGCGTGGGCATGGTCGCGGCACTGCAACTGGCCGAGGACAAGACCAGCCGCAAGCGCTTCGCCAACGAGAACGACATTGCGTGGCGTTGCCGCACGATTGGCTTTGAAGAAGGGGTGATTATTCGCTCGACGTTGGGGCGGATGATCATGGCGCCGGCGTTGATTGCCAGTCGTGAAGAGATTGATGAGCTGGTGGGCAAGACCTTGAAAGCGCTGGATCGTACGGCACAGGAATACGGCCGCCTCTGACACCAACCGATCGTTCCCACGCTCTGCGTGGGAATGCAGCCCGGGACGCTCCGCGTCCCAAAGCGGACGCAGAGCGTCCATTGAGGCATTCCCACGCAGAGCGTGGGAACGATCATCCACGGCCGGCTCTGACATCGCAGGAAGGTCCTGCGGACCTTAATCGCGGGCAAGCCTTGCTCCCACAGGATTTATGTCAATCGCGAAATGCGCACGACACAAAATCTGTGGGAGCAAGGCTTGCCCGCGATTGCGTTAGCCCATCCACCCCTACTCCTACCTGTTGCACAAACCTCGTGCATCCCCACCCGCTGCGCCTTCTAGCAGTGCGCACTACCGCGTTTTTTCTTCGCTCGCACCCACATATTTCCTAATTTTCCTTCTCCCCGCACTGGGCCAACATCGACTTCGCCAGTCAGCCCGATGCTGCCCACCGCAAGGTCCATCAGAGACCCGAGGTGACAGCTGATGTCCAGAGCCGCTGGCCGTACTGCCCATCAAAACTAAATCAACAGCTTTGGGAGTGCTCCATGATCAAGTCCTTGCTTACCCGTCTCGCCCATCCACTGGCGCTCACCGCCATTGCCGCCACGGTCGCCACCAGCGCCCAGGCCGGCACCCTGTCTATCGGTCATACCACCTGGGTGGGCTACGGCACGCTCTACCTGGCCCAGGACCTCGGTTACTTCAAGGAAAACGGCCTGACCGTCGAATTGCCCGTCGTCGAAGAAGCCTCCATGTACATGGCCGCGCAGGCCTCGGGGGAGTTGTCGGGCTCGGCGTCGACCATCGACGAAGTGCTGAAATACCGTCCGCAATTTTGCTTCAAGGCCGTGGCTGCACTGGACGACAGCCATGGTGGCGACGGCGTGCTGGTGGGCAAGGACGTCAAGAGTCTGCAGGAGCTGAAAGGCAAAGCGGTGGCAGTGAACGAAGGGTCGACGTCGCAGTTCTGGTTGTCTAATCTGCTGAAAAAGCACGGCATGACCATGAGCGACATCACCGTGCAGAACATGACGGCTGACGATGCCGCCACCGCGTTCATCGCCGGGCGCGTGCCGGCTGCCGTGACGTGGGAACCGCATCTGTCGATGGTGCGCAGCAAACAGCAAGGCAAGGTGCTGATCGACAGCAGCAGTACTCCGGGTGTGATCGTCGACGTGGTGGCGCTCAACTGTTCGGTCATCGAGAAGCAGCCGGAAGACGTCAAGGCGCTGGTCGCCGGTTTATACAAGGCCGTCCAGTACACCAAGGATCATCCGGAAGAAGCCTACAAGATCATGGCCAAGGGCGTCGGTGGTTACCTGGCCGATCCGAAGGAACTGGCCGCCGCCGCGAAAGGCGTGCGGTTCTACGATCAGGCGATGAGCGAGAAACTTTTGGGCGCGCCGGGTACGCCTGGGGACAGCGAAGCGTTGATCAAACTGGCCAACGAAACCGCCAGTGAATTGCAGGGCAAGCCCTACAACGTCAGCAATGACGATCTGATCGACAACCGCTTCGTCACCCCGCTGTAGGAGGTTCGCATGTTCAAGCGCAATTCATGGCTGAGCCGCTGCATCACGCCCAAGACCGGTCTGCCGGTGCAGGTGATCTGGAGCGCCAGTGGGCTGGCCTGGGTGTTGTTGGTTGGCTTGTGGGCCGGCTTGTCTTACGGCGGTGTGGTGCCGGGGATGTTCCTGCCGACGCCGGGTGCGGTGGTTGACGCCGCCGTGCGTCTGAGCCGCGATGGCACGCTCGGTCTGCATGTGTGGGCCAGTCTCGAAGTGGTGATGGTCGGGTTTATTATCTCGTCACTGGTGGCCGTGCCGCTGGGGTTGCTGATGGGCAGCTTCCGCATCGTTCAGGCGTTCCTCGAACCGATGGTCAACTTCATTCGCTACTTGCCGGTGACGTCTTTCGTGCCGCTGTTCATTCTGTGGATCGGCATCGGCCTGGAGCAACGGGTTTCGGTGATCATCTTCGGCGTGTTCTTCCAGCAACTGGTGATGATCGCCGACGTGTCAAAAGGCATCTCCAAAGACCTGATCAACGCCTCCTACACCCTCGGTTCAAATCGTCGCGATGCGGTGCTGCACGTGATCGCGCCAGCGTCGTTGCCCGGTGTACTCGACACCTTGCGCGTGACCATGGGCTGGGCCTGGACTTACCTGGTGGTGGCCGAGCTGGTGGCGGCGTCCAGTGGCCTGGGTTACCTGAGCCTCAAAGCCATGCGCGGGTTTCAGGTTGACGTGATCTTCCTGGCTATCGCGATCATCGGCCTACTGGGCCTGTTCACCGATCAACTGTTCCGCTTCCTACGTCTGAGGATTGCCGCATGGGCTCAGTAACCGCAGTCAACACTCGTTTCGTCACGTCCCAGGCGGCTCCGGTACTGGCCGCGCCACGGTTGCAAGTGGACAAGGTCAGCCTGCGCTACCAGAAGCCTGACGGCGGGATGTTTACCGCACTGGAGAAGGTGTCGTTCGAGGTGCCCGATCAACAATTTGCAGTGCTGGTCGGGCCGTCAGGCTGCGGCAAGTCGAGCCTGTTGTACCTCACCGCCGGGCTCAATGAACCCACTGAAGGCGAGATCTACGTGGGCGGCCAGCAAGTGCAGGGGCCGGGTGCGGATCGCGGCATGGTGTTCCAGAGCTACACCCTGTTCCCCTGGCTGACCGTGCGCCAGAACGTCGAATTCGGTCTCAAGCGGCGGGGTATGGCGGCCGCGCAGCGCAAGGAAATCGTCGACTATTACGTCAATGAAGTGGGCCTGACCGGCTTTGCCGACAACTACGCCAAGCAGCTGTCCGGCGGCATGATGCAACGTGTGGCGATTGCTCGCGCGCTGGCCAACGACCCGCAGATTCTGCTGATGGACGAGCCCTTCGGTGCCCTCGATAGCCAGACTCGCCTGCAAATGCAGCAGTTGTTATTGCGGGTCTGGGGCAACAGCAAAAAAACCGTGCTGTTCGTGACCCACGATATCGACGAGGCGATTCTGTTGGGGGATCGGGTCTACGTGATGGGCGCGCGGCCAGGGCGGATCAAGCAGATTCTGGATGTGCCGATCGAACGTCCACGCCACCTGGACATGGTCATGGAGCGCTCGTTTATCGAGATGAAACGCGAGATTTTCGGGTTGCTGCATGATGAGCTGGAAGAGGGGCATTAAGATTGCCGGTCATACGCAATCCCCTTTGTGAAAGCGAATGCTGATCGCTTAAACGTTACGCATACATCTGTGGCGAGGGGATTTATCCCCGTTCGGCTGCGGAGCAGCCCCGTGAACTGTAACCGAGGTGCATCAATTGCACCGCGTACGCTGGTTTACGACTGCTGCGCAGCCGAACGGGGATGAATCCCCTCGCCACAGGTTTGCGTTCAATTATGGTACTGCTGGCAACAGGAACCGCGCGATAACCGGCAAGTGATCGGAAATACGCAACGTATCGTCCTGCCTCACCATGGCCTCGACCCGTTTGATTCGCGGGCTGTAGAACAGGTAATCGACCGTGCGGTCCGGGCCGTTCAAGCCCGGGTCATTCGGGTAATGTGTCAGCCACAGCGCCCGGTCGGCACCGCTGGCTTCGTTGTTGGTGGGGATCATCGGGTATTTGTCCCACAGCAAATGCAACGCGCTGTCGGCGGAGTAGGGCGTGCGTTGTTCGTTGGGCAGGCGCTGGAATTGCCCCAACGGCAACAGATTGAAATCACCGCCAATCAGCCAGGGCGTGCCTCGGCTTTCGTATCGGTCGAGCACCTTGCCCACGGCGCTCACCTGGTCTTGCAGCGTTTCATCCGGTTGGGTGGCGCGGTCCAGATGCGTATTGAGCGCGGCGATCTGGCCGCCATCGCTCAGCGGCAGATACGTGACCAGCAGAGCGTTTTTCGGTTTGAACTGACGGCTGATGAGGTTGACGGGTTCAAGGGGTAATTGCAGGCGTTCGGCGTGTTCGATCTGGTAGCGGCTGAGGGTGGCGAGTTGCCGGCCGACGGCGCCAAAGATATGGGGTTCGGGAACGAATTCGGCCTTCCAGTCGAACGCGTGGGCGCTGCAGGGGTAGAGGTCGGCGAGCCGTTCCTGAAGCAGTTTGAGCTGGTTCTGGTAGTCGCTGGCTTTGGCGCCGTCATCCAGCTCCTGCAACAGCACGATGTCCGGCTGCTCGTCACGGATCACCCGCGCCACTTCATCGAGGCTGAATGCCATGTCTTCCGGCGTGGGATTTTCGTCATTGCCTTGGGCCAGGTCGTTCCAGAACACATAGCGCTTGCCTGCCAGGTACTGGACGTTCCAGGTCATTATCTTCAGCGCTTGGCCAGGCACCAGCGTGGGGGCCTGTGCGTTGCAACTGACGGGCAACATTTCCTTGGCCCCGGGACGCCAGGTCAGGTTGTAGATCAGCAGGACGACCAGGGCGATCGCGATCAGCAGGCCCAGCAAGGTGTAGCGCAGTAGACGGGTCATGGCTCGGCTTTTATCGCGTTACAAAAGATGAGCCCGAGCATAACCGAGCGTCGGGCGTAATCCCAAGGATGTTAGCGTGATCACCCGCCCCTTGCAGCAGCTGGCGAAGCCTGCGTTCTGTGGGAGCAAGGCTTGCCCGCGATTCGGACGACTTTATTTCCAGGTCGTACCGAATGCCGCTTTCGCGAGCAAGCTTTGCTCCCACAGCTGCGCAAGCTGCTACAGGTGGCGCGGTGTCAGTCAGAGCGGCCCATCGGTTTTGGCCGGTTGTTCGCTGATCAACATGAACAAACGGAACAGCACCACGCTGGTGAACAGTTGCAGGAAGCTGTGGGCGCTGTCGATCAACAATGAAATGACCGGGTTCTGCGGGTCGGGGTAGATCGCCAGCGTCGCGCCCTTGAGCACCCACAACGGGCCCATCACACACAGAATGCACACCAGGATTCTCAGGAAATGCCCTCGGGTCAGGCGCAGGCTTTCCTTCATGGCGGCAAGCGGGGCCAATCCACGCAGCACCAGCAGGTATTCGCCGAAAGCCAGGGTCACCATCAGCCAGATGCCTGGCAGGAAATACAGCGACAGACCGAGCAGGATCAACAACGTGTTGAGGGCTGTCAGCAGTGCGAAACGCGGCCACAGGGTCGCGGACATCGCCAGCAGGTCACGGGTGCGCGGCGATTCGCCACGACTGCGGGCGTCCAGAAACAGGATCAGTGCGGCGGTGTAGAGCGGGTAGATCAACAAACCGACGATTACGCTGATGCCAGGAAAGCTGTCCGGCTCAGTGGAGTAGTCGACCACTTGTTGCAACAGCGCCTCGAAGATCACCAGCGGCAGGCACAGCCGCACGATCTGGCCCAGATTGCGTTTGAAGAAATACAGAGAGTCACGCAGTACATCGAAGGAATTCATCAGTCGGTATCGCAGGTTGAAAGCAGTGGCTCACTTTAACCGATGATGCGCTTTGGGGCGCAAACGTAAACGTTCGGTAAAGGTCATTGAAACATCCTGTATCAGCCTCCATTACCAGTAAGCAGCTTATCCACAGCGGATGAGAAGACGAAATTCCCGGCAATCTACGAGGTCGCCATGAACAGCGAAGAACAAACCCTGATCGATGGACTGTTTTCCCGGCTGCAGCAGGCCGAAACGGATTCAGCCCCGCGTGACGCCCAGGCCGAGGCGCGGATCAAGGAACACCTGACTCGCCAGCCCGCGGCAGGCTATTTCATGACCCAGGCGATTCTGGTGCAAGAGGCAGCCCTCAAGAGCCTCGACCAGCAGAACAAGCAACTCACCCAGCAAGTCCAGCAGTTGCAGGCCGAACTGCAACAAGCCAAGGCACAGCCGTCGGCACCGGCGAGTGGTGGCTTCCTGTCGAGCATCTTCGGCGGTGGTGGTTCCCGTGATCCACAGCCCGCGCCCACTCAATCGGCACCGGTTTCGAGCGGTGGAGGCTGGCGTGAGCCGGTGCGTCCTTCGTTCAATACGCAGCCCGCTCAGCAGAACTTCGGTGCTGCACCCCCTCAGCAGAATTACGCCGCACAACAGCCAGCGGGCGGCAGTTTTCTCGGGGGCGCCCTGAAAACAGCTGCCGGCGTGGCGGGTGGCGTGATGCTGGCACAAGGCATCAGCAGCCTGTTCAATCACAATCAGCAGCCCGAAGTGGTTGAAGTGATCAAGGAAGAACCGGCTCAGGTCAACGATCAGAGCGGCAGCGACAATGGCTGGGGCGATGACCAGCGCGTCGCAGACAACAGCGCCAGTGATCAGGGCGGTTATGCCGATGCTGATTACAGTGACGACAGTTCGTCATTCTTTGGCGCAGATGACGACTCCTTCGTCTGATTCCGTTGCGGCGAGGGAGCAACCTCCCTCGCCGCATGGCTGATTATTCGCGGAACATTCCTTCGTGCTGGCATACTGGGCTCCCTTTCGGGCCTGGTGCCTGATCCAGCCTGCGCGTCTGCGCGCGAACGAGGATGAACGGTGAAAAAAATCGCAGTGTTCGCCGATGTCCAGAACCTCTATTACACCGTGCGTCAGGCCTATGGTTGCCACTTCAACTACGCCGCGTTGTGGGCTGATATCAGCAAACAGGGCGAGATTGTCGAGGCTTATGCCTACGCGATCGATCGTGGCGACAGCAAACAGCAGCAGTTCCAGCAGATCCTGCGCAACCTCGGCTTCGTCGTGAAGCTCAAACCCTACATCCAGCGCAGCGACGGCTCGGCCAAAGGTGATTGGGACGTGGGCATTACCCTCGATATCATGGACGCCGCCGATCATGTCGACGAAGTCGTTTTGGCTTCCGGCGACGGTGATTTCGACATGCTGCTCGAGCGCATCATCAGCAAGCACGGCGTACAAGCCGTGGCTTACGGCGTACCTGGCCTGACAGCGAACTCGCTGATCCGCGCCGCCAGCCGCTACGTGCCGATCGAAGGCGCGTTGCTGCTCAAGAATTGATTTTTACGGAGTTGAAACAGGTTTGGAACGCATAGCAGTCATCGACTTTGAAACCACCGGGATCTCGCCGAGCAGCAGTTGCCGGGCCACGGAAATCGCCGTGGTGATCCTTGAACAGGGGCGCATCGTCGAGCGTTACCAGAGCCTCATGAACGCCGGCGTGCGCGTGCCGGGATTCATCGAACAACTCACCGGCATCAGCAACGCCATGTTGCGCACCGCACCCTCGACCGAGAAAGTGATGAATGAGGTCAACGAGTTCGTTGGCATCACGCCTCTGCTAGCGCACAACGCGGCGTTCGACCAGAAGTTCTGGGACTTCGAGATGGGGCGCATCAAGCGCACCCGCTTGCAGAACTTTGCCTGTTCACTGCTGCTCGCCCGTCGTCTGATGCCGGCGGCGCCGAACCATAAACTCGGCACCCTCACCACCTTCGCGCAACTGCCCCACACGGGCCAGGCTCACCGGGCCATGGCTGATGCCGAAATGGCGGCCAACCTGACGGCGCACCTGGCCCAGGAATTACGGCAGAAGCACGGGCTGCGCGAGTTGTCTCACGATTTGCTATGCAGTTTGCAGAAAGTGCCGGCAGCGAAGATCAATGAGCATTTGAAGCGGCATCGCGGGTTCTGACGGGAACAGGGTAAATCTGCTGAACGCTTGATCTCTCGAACTCCTGACCCCCTGATTCCCTGACCCCTGTAGGAGCTGTCGAGTGGAACGAGGCTGCGATCTTTTGATCTTGATTTTTAAAGGCAACATCAAAAGATCGCAGCCTCGTTTCACTCGACAGCTCCTACACAGCTCCTACACAGCTCCTACATAGTTTTTGCAGGCCGGACAGAGACCATGTTTTCAAAGTGTACCGGTGCGAAAAACCGGTTTTGTAACTTATTTTTACCCGTTGGCCTTTCTAGAATAACCGTTCTTTTGTCCTGCCTTCGAGCTGCCCCATGCCTGGCTTACGTCGCTTCCCCTTACCGTTGATCGCCGCCTTTTTCGCGCTGTACGTGATTTGGGGTTCGACCTACCTGGTGATTCGCATCGGCGTGGAATACTGGCCTCCGTTGCTGCTCGCCGGTATTCGCTTCGTGATTGCGGGCACGCTGATGTACGCGTTCCTGCGCTGGCGCGGGGCACCTGCACCGACCTGGGCGCAGTGGAAAGCGGCAGGCATCATCGGAATTCTGCTGCTGAGCTGTGGTAACGGCGCGGTCAGTATTGCCGAACATACGGGCGTTGCGTCGGGAGTTGCCGCGTTGGCAGTGGCGACGGTGCCCTTGTTTACCTTGCTCTGCGGATACTTCTGGGGCGCGCGAAATACCCGTCTCGAATGGGCCGGGATTGTGCTCGGGTTGATCGGCATTGGCATGTTGAACCTCGGCTCCAACCTGCAATCGAGCCCGACGGGCGCAGCGTTGCTGGTCTTCGCCGCAGCGGCCTGGGCTTTTGGGTCGGTCTGGAGCAGACACCTGCCGTTGCCTCAGGGCGCGATGGCCAGCGCGGTGGAAATGCTGGTGGGCGGTGTTGTGTTGTTGATCGGCAGCGCCGTGAGCGGCGAACGCCTGGAAAGCCTGCCACCGGTTGAAGGTTGGGTGGCCCTGGCTTATCTGATCTTCTTCGGCTCGATCATCGCGTTCAACGCGTACATGTACCTGTTGAAAAACGTGCGGCCAGCGGCGGCTACAAGCTATGCCTACGTGAACCCGGCGGTCGCGGTATTGCTCGGGATTGTGTTTGTCGGTGAGACCATCGGAATTGAAGAAGCGTTGGCCATGGCCGTGATCATCAGCGCCGTGGTCCTGATCGGGTTGCCGCAGTGGCGACGGGCTCCGGTCAAACCCGCTGCAGCGGTGCCGACAGAATCCCGCGTGAATTAGGGTAAACTGCGCGGCATTGCACAACCGCGCTGAATTTTCCTACGGTAATCCCATGACTTTCGCCACCCTTGGCCTGATCGAACCCTTGCTGCGCTCTCTTGAGACGCTCGGCTACCAGACCCCGACGCCGGTTCAGGCGCAAGCCATTCCAGCGGTGCTGGCCGGTCGCGACCTGATGGCCGCCGCCCAGACGGGGACAGGCAAGACCGCCGGTTTCGCGCTGCCACTCCTGCAATTGCTGGCCATGGAAGGGCCGAAAGTGGCGTCCAACTCGGTGCGCGCGCTGATCCTGGTGCCGACCCGCGAGCTGGCGGAACAGGTTCACGAAGCCGTTCGTCAGTACGCCGAGAATCTGCCGTTGAGCACTTACGCGGTATACGGCGGCGTCAGCATCAACCCGCAGATGATGAAGCTGCGCAAAGGTGTCGACGTGCTGGTGGCGACCCCGGGTCGTTTGCTCGACCTGTATCGCCAGAAGGCCCTCAAGTTCAATCAGCTGCAAACCCTGATTCTTGACGAAGCTGACCGCATGCTCGATCTGGGTTTTTCGGAAGAGCTGGGGAATATTTACCGCGTGCTGCCGAAGCAACGTCAGACGCTGTTGTTTTCCGCGACCTTCTCCGACGCCATCCGTTTGTTGGCCGGGCAAATGCTCAACGACCCGCTGAGCATCGAAGTCAGCCCGCGCAACGTCGCCGCCAGCACCGTCAAGCAATGGGTTGTAGTGGTGGACAAGAAGCGCAAGCCGGAGCTGTTCATCCATTTGCTGCGCAAGGGCAAGTGGAAGCAGGTGCTGGTGTTCGCCAAGACCCGTAACGGCGTGGACGCGCTGGTGGAAAAACTCCAGGGCCTGGGCATCAACGCCGACGGCATCCATGGGGACAAACCACAGGCGACGCGCCAGCGTGCACTGGACCGTTTCAAGGCCAGTGAAGTACAGATCCTGGTGGCAACCGACGTGGCGGCCCGTGGTCTGGATATCGAAGATTTGCCGTTGGTGGTCAACTTCGACCTGCCGATCGTGGCGGAAGACTACATTCACCGCATTGGTCGTACCGGTCGTGCGGGTGCAACCGGGCAGGCGATTTCGCTGGTCTGCGCGGATGAAGTGAATCTGCTGTCGGCCATTGAAACGCTGACGCGTCAGACGTTGCCTCGGCAGATGGAGCACGATTTCGAACCTGAACACCGCGTGCCGGACACCGATGCCAGCGGTCAGGTCGTGAAGAAACCGAAAAAGCCGAAGAAGCCAAAAACCTCCGGCGGCGGCAAGCGCAACCTGGGCAAGTGGGTCGAGAGTGGGGATGCTTCGGCGCCGGAGCCTTCGATCAAGCCTGTGCGAAAAGTGCCGGTGTTCAATACCGGGCCGCGTAAGAAGAAGCCTTAATTCGCTGTTTGAGTGATCGTTCCCACGCGCTGATTCGTTTGATCGTTCCCACGCTCTGCGTGGGAATGCCTCTTCGGACGCTCCGCGTTCGGCTTTGATGGGACGCGGATCGTCCCGGGCTGCATTCCCACGCAGAGCGTGGGAACGATCAAAAACTCGGTCTTAACTATTACGCCTCAGCCAGTCCACCATCCCCAACCCCGCCGCACGCCCGCTGGCAAAACACGCCGTCAGCAAATACCCCCCCGTCGGCGCCTCCCAATCGAGCATTTCCCCCGCGCAAAATACGCCGGGCATCTGCTTGAGCATCGAACGTTCATCCATCGCTTCGAACAACACACCACCCGCACTGCTGATGGCCTCGTCCAGTGGGCGGGTTTTGACCAGTGTCAGTGGCAGCGCTTTGATCGCTTTGGCCAGCAGCGCAGTATCGGCAAATGTTTCGGGCGGCGAGAGTTCTCGCAGCAGCGCCGCTTTGACACCATCGATCCCGAGCTGACTGTGCAGGTGTTTGGACAGGGAACGTGAACCCCGTGGTTTATCCAGTGCAGCCTGGACTTTATCCACAGGCCGGCCCGGCAAAAGGTCCAGGTGAAGGGTCGCTGAGCCATGCTGATTAATGGCTTCACGGGTCGGAGCAGACAGCGCGTAGATCAAGCTGCCTTCAATCCCGGTCGCGGTAATCACGCATTCGCCAAGCCGCGGGACGTCGTCATTGAGGCCGATGGCGATATTTTTCAGCGGCGCGCCAGCAAATTTACTGACCATCAAATCACTCCAGGCCTGCACCTCGAAGCCGCAATTGCTCGGCTGCAGAGGCGCCAGTCCGACGGCGCGCTGTTCAAGTGGCAGCATCCACGCGCCATCGGAACCCAGGCGCGACCAGCTGCCACCGCCCAGTGCCAGCAAGGTGGCGTCGGGCTTGATCGTTTTTTCGCCTTCGGGGCTGTCAATGCGCAAGCTGCCGCTGTTATCCCAGCCCAGCCAGCGGTGGCGGGTGTGGATAACTACGTCAGCCTCGCGCAAGCGCTTGAGCCAGGCGCGCAGCAGGGGAGCGGCTTTCATGTCGGTGGGAAACACGCGGCCCGAGCTGCCGACAAAGGTTTCGATACCCAGATCATGAATCCATTGGCACAGGGCATCAGCACCGAATGAGCGCAGCAGTGGGGCGATCTGCGGAGCGCGTTCGGCATAACGGGAGAGAAACGCCGGGTAGGCTTCGGAATGGGTGATGTTCATGCCGCCGACCCCGGCCAACAGGAATTTTCGCCCTACCGAAGGCATGCCGTCGTACAGGTCGACCTTGATCCCGGCCTGGCTCAGCACTTCGGCCGCCATCAGCCCAGCGGGGCCGCCGCCGATGATGGCGACATGAGAGGAAGAGGAGGGCGATGGTTTGGTCATGGCGAGCGCTGCGGTGTGGCGGAATAAGGCGCGCATTCTATCAGCACGAATCTATGCAGGAGTGAGCCTGCTCGCGATAGCGGTGATTCAGTCGACAGCACTGTTGAATGATAAATCGCCATCGCCAGCAGGCTGGCTCCCACAAAGTAAGTGCAGGCTTCGAAAGCTGATCAAAAAACAACCACCACTTTGCAGGCTATACGCATCAAGGCCTGCAGTCCCTTTCACTCAGGTTATCCACAGGCAGTTCCACAGGCATTGTGGGTAAAGCATCCACAGCTCAATGACACCCTGATGACAGCCACACCCGTTGCGCGCTGTGATGGAGAATCCCGTGTCGGCGCGCCAGGGCCTTGCGGTCTTTGCTGTAGCCGCCGCCGATGACTCCGACCACCGGAATATCCCTGCCGAGGCAATGCCGCATCACGCTTTCGTCCCGTGCGGCGACGCCTTCGTCTGTCAGCTTCAGGTAGCCGAGCGCGTCGTCCTTATGCACATCGACACCGGCGTCGTACAACACCAGGTCGGGTTGGTACAGCGGCAGTAAATAGTTGAGCGCATCGTCGACGACTTTCAGGTAATCGGCATCGCCCATGCCCATCGGTAACGGAATGTCCCAGTCGCTTTCGGCCTTGCGTGCAGGAAAGTTCTTCTCGCAGTGCAGGGAAACGGTGACCGCTTCAGGGGTGTTGTGCAGAATCCGCGCCGTCCCGTCGCCCTGATGCACATCGCAATCGAAGATCAACACCCGATTCACGCGACCGCTTTGCAGAAGGAAATGGCTGATGACGGCCAGGTCATTGAAGATGCAGAAACCGGCAGGGTGATCGTAATGCGCATGGTGTGTGCCGCCTGCCAGGTGGCAGGCCAATCCGTGTTCCAGCGCCTGCTCGGCCGCCAGCAGTGAACCGCCAACCGCCCGTATCGTCCGTCGCGCCAGAGCTTCGCTCCAGGGCAGGCCGAGACGCCGCTGGTCTTCACGGGACAACTCGCCACCCATGTAGCGTTCGATATACGCAGGGTCATGAGCGAGGGCGAGAATCTCTGGCGGGCAGAGTTCCGGACGCAGCAGGTCGGCGTCCCGGGTCAACCCGCTGTCTACCAGGTGATCGCGCAGCAGGCGAAATTTGTCCATGGGAAAGCGGTGATCCGCCGGGAACTCGGGACTGTAGTCTTCGTGGTAGATCAACGGCAGGGGCATGGCTGATTTATCTTGGATGCATGTAGGAATGAATGAAGGATCCTATCAGCGATGTAAACTTGAGGCATGGAAAGGGGGAGCACGATGGAGCCGATACTGGAACTCGAGAGCGCACGCCTGCTGTTGCGGCAATGGCGTGATGAGGATTTGCCGGGATTTGCGGCGATGTGCGCCGACCCACAAGTGATGCGTTACTTCCCGGCGCCCCTGAGTCGGCTGGAAAGCGCCTCGTTGATCGGTCGCATTCGTGGACACTTTGCCGAGCATGGCTTCGGCCTCTGGGCGCTGCAGCGCAAGGACTCGGGTGCTTTTATCGGTTTTACCGGGCTGGGCGTGGTCGGGTTCGACGCGCCTTTCACACCCGCTATCGAGATCGGCTGGCGCCTGGCGCGTGAACACTGGGGGCTGGGTTATGCCAGTGAAGCGGCCTGGACCGCTCTGCGTTGCGGGTTTGACCGGTTGGCGCTGAACGAAGTTGTGGCCTTCACGGCGCAATCCAATCTACCGTCGGAGAAAGTCATGCAGGCCATCGGCATGCACCATGATTCAGCCGATGACTTTGAGCATCCCAAGCTCGCCGTCGGCCATCCGCTGCGTCACCATGTGCTGTACCGCATCACCCGTGAACAATGGCTGCAAACCTTGCATGGCTAAGCCGGCCGGGATGTTTACAATGGCTCCCATGATGGCGCTGGCCAGAAATTGAATCGACCGCCGCAGCCAAGACTGCGCGGCATTGCGTTGTGTTAGGAGAGTCTGAATGAGCCAAGTGTTGGATGATCTGGTCGACCTGCTGACCCTGGAACCGATCGAGGAAAACCTGTTCCGTGGCCGCAGTCAGGATTTGGGCTTTCGCCAGTTATTTGGTGGTCAGGTCGTCGGCCAGTCGCTGTCGGCGGCCAGTCAGACGGTTGAAGAAGCGCGCCACGTGCATTCGATGCACGGTTATTTCCTGCGTCCGGGCGACTCCGCGCTGCCAGTGGTTTACCAGGTGGACCGGGTGCGTGACGGTGGCAGTTTCAGTACGCGCCGGGTGACGGCGATCCAGAAGGGCAACCCGATCTTCACCTGCAGCGCGTCGTTCCAGTATGACGAGGAAGGCTTTCAGCACCAGGCCGAGATGCCGGTCGTGGTCGGCCCGGAAAACCTGCCGTCAGAACTCGAACTGACCCAGCAGCGTGCGCATCTGATCCCGGAACACATGCGCGAAAAGCTGTTGTGTGCCAAGCCCATCGAATTCCGACCGGTTACCGGGGAAGATCCCTACAACCCGGCACCGTCGGATCCGATCAAGTACGTCTGGTTTCGCGCCGACGGTGCGTTGGCCGATTCGCCGGCACTGCATAAATACCTGCTGGCCTACGCTTCGGATTTCGGATTGTTGACCACGTCGATGTTGCCCCATGGCAAATCGGTCTGGCACAAGGACATGCAGGTCGCCAGCCTGGATCACGCGCTGTGGTTCCACGCGGATCTGCGCGCCGATGACTGGTTGCTGTACGCGATGGACAGCCCATGGGCCGGTAACTCCCGTGGATTTACCCGTGGCAGCGTGTTCAATCGCGCCGGGCAGCTGGTGGCGTCGGTCACCCAGGAAGGTCTGATTCGCCACCGCAAGGATTGGGCATGAGCCTGGGCGAAGTGCGCCATTGGGTGTTCGACATGGACGGCACCCTGACCGTGGCCGTGCACGACTTCGCGGCGATTCGTGTGGCGCTGTCGATCCCGGCCGAGGACGACATCCTGACCCACCTCGCCGCGCTGCCGGCTGAGGAAGCGGCGGCAAAACATGCGTGGCTGCTGGAGCACGAACGTGATCTGGCGCTGGGTTCAACACCGGCGCCGGGCGCGGTGGAGCTGGTGCGTGAACTGGCGGGACGTGGCTACCGACTGGGTATCCTCACCCGCAATGCACGGGAACTCGCGCACGTGACGCTGGAGGCTATCGGCCTGGCGGACTGTTTCGCGGTGGAGGATGTGCTGGGGCGCGATGAAGCGCCACCGAAACCTCATCCGGGCGGATTGCTGAAACTGGCTGAGGCCTGGAACGTGCCGGCCAGCGAGATGGTGATGGTGGGCGATTACCGCTTTGATCTGGATTGCGGCCGGGCCGCGGGGGCGCGGACGGTGTTAGTGAACCTGCCGGATAACCCGTGGCCGGAGTTGACGGACTGGCATGCGGCGGATTGCGTGGTGTTGCGGGAAATGCTGTTGGCTTGATGGCCCCTTCGCGGGCAAGCCTTGCTCCCACATTAAAACCTCTGCCTGAGCAAGCCTTGCTCCCAGATTGACTCCCCTGCCTGAGCAAGCCTTGCTCCCAGATTGACTCCCTGCCTGAGCAAGGCTTGCTCCCAGATTGACTCCCCTGCCTGAGCAAGGCTTGCTCCTAAATTGACTCCCCTGCCTGAGCAAGGCTTGCTCCCGGATTGACTCCTCTGTGGGAGCAAGGCTTGCCCGCGATGGGGCACTGCCAGACACTACAAAAACCTACTGACCAAACAACACCTTCAGCCCCTCCGGTGACGTAAACATCCCATCCCCATCATGCCCGACCCCGGGCACTTCGATCAGCTGCTGGTTCAGCCCCTCAGGATGCTCGCGCTTCAAATACTCGAAATAGTTGCGCCCGCGCATCAGCCGATTCGGGCCTTGAGCTTTCGCCTCGCACCCCTTGTCCAGCGCCGGATGATTCGGATCGGTGTCCTGCTGGCCCAACAGGTAAACGATGTCCCGCTTGGCGTATTGCTGAGCAAGCGTCGCAGGGGTTTGTCCTTGTGCATAAGCGGGCAAATCCGCGAGCCCATACTTCCAGCGATTGAAACCCGGGCAGCCCGCGTGGTTGAACGCCACCGGCCGTCGCTCATCGAAATACGCATAGGAAGAAGGATTGGCGATCACGTAACGCACGTGCACGCCGGCCGCTTCCAGGTCCGGTTGATCGCTGCTCAGCAAGGCATACCGTTGCACCACCTGAGCACCGCCGGAGTGCCCGGCAATAATGATTTCTTTCACGTCTGGGAACTGTCGACGGTCGGCAAACCGGCCGATGATTTGGTCGAGCGCTGCGTAGGAACCGAGAGGAAACGGCGCGGTGGATAAACCGCCCGCCATCCACTCATTGCCCTGCCAACGCAACACGGTGTCGGGCAATGGGTGCAGGGCGAGGTCTGTTTCGTTGAGGAACTGGGGGGCGACCACCAGCGTGGTGGACGTTTGTCCGGCCAGTTCGGCTGCGTGTTCGGCGCTCTGGCGATAGGTTTCAGCGTTGCGTAACCGACCATGCAGGATGATCAGTACGCGTTCGATCTTCGCGGGCGCCGGGCCAATGCCGACGGCCATCTCACCCTCTTTCAACAACAATCGCCCGGGGCTGATTTCTTTCACGCCATGCTCGGCGGCCAGGGTACTTGCGCAGGTAAACAACAGCATCAACAGCCAATTTTTCATTTACAGATTTTTCGCCGCAAAGGTATCGCACTGGCCAACCTGGCCTTGTGCAAATCCGGTTTTAAACCAGCGCACCCTTTGCGCTGACGTGCCATGGGTAAACGAGTCCGGCACCACGCGACCCTGGCCTTGCTGTTGCAAGCGGTCGTCGCCGATGGCGTTGGCGGCGTTCAAGGCTTCTTCGATATCACCGGGTTCGAGCCAGTTCAGGCGCTTCTGTGCATTGTTCGCCCAGACGCCGGCCAGGCAATCAGCCTGAAGCTCCTGACGGACCAGTAAGCCGCCGTCACCTTCCATCTGCCGACCTTGCTGGCGCGCGGCCTGAATTTTCGCCGACACCCCGAGCAACGTCTGAACGTGGTGCCCGACTTCGTGAGCGATCACATAAGCCTGGGCAAAGTCGCCGGCTGCGGAAAAGCGTTGGGACATTTCCTGGAAGAAACTCATGTCCAGGTAGACCTTCTGGTCTGCCGGGCAATAAAACGGACCGGTCGCCGACGTCGCCAGACCGCACGCCGAGTTGACGCGGTTGCTGAACAACACCAGGGTCGGGTTTTTATACTGCCGTCCCGCCTGCTGAAAAATCTGGCCCCAGGTATCTTCGGTATCACCCAGGATCGAGCGCACGAACTCGGCACTCTCATCGTTGGCCGGTGGCGCCTTGCGCGTCTGGGTGGTCGCCGGTGCCGATTGCTCACTCATCTGGCCGGTCAGTTGCCCGAGGATCTGCAAGGGATCCTGCCCCGTGATCCAGCCGATGCCGACAATCAAGATGATTGCCGTCAGGCTCAAACCTTTGCCGCCACCAAAGCGCATCCCACCGCCACCACCGCCGACGTCATCCCCACGGGCATCTACCACGTTGTCGCTGCGTCGGCCTTTTTTCCATAGCATGTGGGAACCCTCTTTCCTTGCGTGATGAAGAAGCGTGGTGATGAGTGTTGCTGGTGAGCAGGTGCCGCGCCAGTCCGGTCGTCTGACAGCCTTATGGCGCGGCGGTTCTGTGCCTGGGGTGATATCAGCGATTTGAGCTGACGAAGGGGATTACAGGGTTTCGGCGATAAAGGTATCGCAGGCGTCTATCGTACCCACGGTAAAACCTTGGGTGAACCAGTGCTGGCGTTGCTGCGAGGTGCCGTGGCTGAACGTCTCAGGCAGAACGTTGCCTTTACGCAGCGCCTGCAGGTAGTCGTCACCGAAGGTTGACGCGGCGTTCAGCGCGTCGTCGATATCCCCTGGTTCCAGCCACTCCTGCCGGTTTTGCGCATGGTGCGCCCAGACTCCGGCCAGGCAGTCGGCTTGCAGTTCGCCGCGAACCTCTAGGCCGCCGTCACCCGTCACGGGCCGTTGTTCGATGAGGGCTTTCTCTAAAGGCTCGGACAGGCCCAGTTCAAGCTGCACATGATGACCGACCTCGTGAGCGATGATGTAGGCCTGGGCAAAATCGCCCACCACCGAATAGCGCTCGGCCATGATCTGGAAAAATTCGAGATCGAGGTAAATCTGTTTATTCGTCGGGCAATAAAACGGGCCGCCCCCGGAACCGACATAACCGCATCCTGAATCCACTCCGTTGCCAAAAAGGGTCAACGTCGGTTCGGGGTAGTGTTTTCCGGTTTGGGCAAAGAGGTCCTTCCAGGTGTCTTCGGTATCGCCCAGCACGGCCTGAACGAACGTCAATTGCGGGTCGACAGCGGGAGCGGGGAAGCCCGAGGTGTCTTGCGCGGGCGGCGTTTCTTGCGTTGGACTCAATGCCGTGTACACGCTGGCGCCTGTAAGTGCGAACGCCAGTCCTGCGCCGAGTACTAACCCTGTAGGTTTGCGGGCATCCTTGCCCTCGCGAGTGTCGTTAACGTTGGTGCTGCGTCTTGCTTTGTTCCATAACATGGTCGTGGTCTCTCATGGATTGTTGAAGGCGGGTAGTCGCCTCGTCCATGAATAACCGCATCGGCCCGGGCGTGCGGGCTGAATGTGTAAGGGGACGAAACATGCTCTCTGTAGCCGCTGGCGCAGCCGTGGTGAGGGGATTTATCCCCGTCGGGCTGCGTAGCAGTCCTATAACCTGCAATCGCGATGTCTCAACTACATCGCCACCACCGATTTTGCGGCCGCTTCGCAGCCGAACGGGGATAAATCCCCTCACCACGGCTTCGCCAGCTGCAACAACGGATGTGGGTAGGCTTAACAGGGAAGGTGTTCCAGATTTTGCATAAACATCGTTGTCTTTTAGAATCAGCGAAATCTTTTCGTTGGAACCCCCCATGGCCGGCAGTCAGATCGAACGAGTTTTCAGCGTCCTGGAGAGCCTCACCAGTGACCCCCGCGGCGTGCCCCTGCAGGTGCTCGCGGAGCAGTTGGATATCCCGAAAAGTGCGACGCACCGCTTGCTCGCCGAACTGATTCGATTGGGTTACGTCCGGCAAAACCCGGAGAACCTGCGCTATCAGCTGTCGACCAAACTGGTGGCGATGGGGTTTCGTTATCTGTCGAGTAGCGGTGCCGATATCGTCCAGCCTGTGCTTGATCGTCTCGCCCAGGAAACCGGTGAACTGGTGCGCCTGGGCGTGATCGAAGGCGAGCGCCAGACGTGGATTGCCAAAGCCCAGGGCGCTCGGACCGGGTTGCGCTATGACCCTGACATGGGCCGTGATGCGCCGCTGTTTTACACGGCTTCCGGGCATGCGTGGCTGGCGTGCATGAGCGATGCCGAAGCCCTGTCATTGGTCGAGCGCCAGGGCACGGAACAGCCCAAAGATCTCGGCCCGAACGCGCCACGCTCCAACATTGAACTACTCGAACGCTTGCGGCTGGCGCGGGAACAGGGGTATGCGTGGGTCGAGGAAAGCTCGGCCGTGGGTACTTCGGCGATTGCGGCGGTGGTGCGCCATCCCGCTGATGGGCGAGTCATTGGTGTATTGAGCATCGCCGGCCCCAGCGCGCGGATGCCGGGAGCACGGCTGCATGAGCTGGCGCCGGTCTTGTTGAGATTTACAGAGGAGTTGTCGGCGGCAAGTCTGGCTTCCGAGATGTTTAGCTAGACTGATGCGAGAAAAAACCTGTGCGTTGTTCGCACAGTTTCGTTGTTCGTCCGCGAAAGAAAATGGAATCAAGTTCTAAATTGTCGAGAGGGATCTATCCTGACAATAATCGAGAGGACGACACGACGATGTTTTTGATTTCAGGACTTAAGGGACATTCATGACCGTCAGCACACCGCTCTCAGGCGTTAACCATCCCTTGAAAGGGATTTTGCTGATCGTCATCGCCACCTTTCTCTTCTCGAGCCATGACGCCTTGTCAAAGTACCTGTCGGGTTTCTACCCGATCGTCATGGTGGTCTGGGCCCGCTATGTGGTTCATACCTTGTTGATGGCGGGTATTTTTCTTCCGCAATCGGGGTTGCGTGTCCTGCGTACCAAGCGACCGATGCTGCAGCTCGTCAGGGCGTTGTGCCTGCTCGGCACCAGTCTGTTTTTCACCACCGGCTTGCAATACATACCCCTGGCCGAAGCCACGGCCGTCAATTTTCTCGCCCCGGTGCTGGTGACTGCGCTGTCGGTGCCGTTGTTGAAAGAGCATGTGACCCGTGGCCAATGGATCGCGGTCATCTGCGGGTTCATCGGCGTATTGATCATTGTCCATCCCGGTGGGGAGTTGTTCACGCCGGCGGTGTTGCTGCCTTTATGTTCGGCGCTGTTCTTCTGCTTCTATCAGTTGCTCACGCGCAAGCTCAGTGAAATCGACAGCCCGACGACCAGCAACTTCTTCGCCGGTCTGTGCAACACCTTGGTGATGAGCGCGCTGGTACCGTTTTTCTGGCAGGTGCCCACGTTGTTTCATGGGTGTCTGATGGTGGCGCTGGGGGCCTGCGGGATGACGGCTCACCTGTTGCTGACCCAGGCGTTCCGATACGCCGCACCGGCCTTGTTGGCACCTTTCGGCTATTGCCAGATCGTCTTTGCAGGCTTGTTGGGATGGCTGCTGTTTTCCCACACGCCAACCCTGACCACGGTGGTCGGGATCGCGGTGATCTGTTGCAGCGGATTGGCGGCAGTGTGGCAGCAGCGCAAGCGATGACTTGGCGAAGCGGGCCTGGAATCAGGCCCGCAAGAGGAAGGAATATCAGTCAGTGACGGTAGGAATCTTGCGCGGTGCCATGAAGTACATCCAGATCAGCGCGATGAAGTACATCGCCGGGATCATGGTAAACAGCACGGTGTAGTTGTTGTTCGTCACCGTCAGGATATGGCCCACCAACTGGGTCATGAACATCCCGCCAATGGCTGCGCACATGCCACCAAAGCCGAACACGGTGCTCATCATGTGTTTGGGCGTGTAGTCCATCACCAGGCTCCAGATGTTCGCGGTCCAGGCTTGATGCGCACCGATGGCCAGCGAGATCGCGAACACGGCGACCCAAAGATTGCTGGACCCCGCCGCCATGATCACGCCGACGATGCAGCAGGCGAACAGGAACATGGACAACAGGCGTGCCTTGATGGAATTCATGCCGCGACCGATCAGGAACGAGGACAGGATCCCGCCACCCACGCTGCCGAAGTCAGCGGTCACGTAGATGATGATCAACGGGATACCCATCTGGGTGACGTTGATCCCCAGGTTGTATTGCTGGTTGAGGAAAGGCGGCAGCCAGTAGAGGTAGAACCAGAACACCGGCGCGGTCATCGAATAAGCGAGGGCAAATGCCCAGGTGCCGCGCATGCGCAGGATTTTCGAGAAGGGTACGCGGGTTTGTTCCGGTTCGACTTCCTTCTGGATGTAGTCCAGTTCCGTTTGTTTAACGCTCGGATGATCTTCCGGGTTGAAATACTTCAAACCCCAGAACAACAGCCAGATCCCGCCCAATGCCGACATGCACAGGAACGCGGCCTGCCATCCCCACACGTGGAGGATCAGCGGCAGCAGCATGGGGGTGAACATCGCGCCGACGTTGGTACCTGCGTTGAAAATGCCCGTGGCCACAGCGCGTTCGCCGGCTGGAAACCACAGCCGCGTGGTTTTGACACAGGCCGGGTAGTTGGCGGCTTCGGTCAGTCCGAGAATGAACCGGCAGACCATGAAACCGACCGCCGAAGTGGCCAGACCATGAGCACCGGTGGCCAGGCTCCAGAGCAACACCGCGCAGAAGAACACGCGCTTCACACCGACTTTGTCGATCAATCGCCCTTGCAGCACGAAGCCGATGGCGTAACCGACCTGGAACCAGAAGTTGATGTTGGCGTAATCCATCGCCGTCCAGCTCATTTCCTTGGCCAGGATTGGCTGCATCACGCCCAGAGCGGCGCGGTCGATGTAGTTCAGGGTGGTGGCGAAAAACACCAGCGCCAGCATGCCCCAGCGGGTCTTGCCGACCGCCATGGCACCGCGGATCTTGTCGCCGACACCGCTGCTGGCAGGGTTCATGGAGGGACGCTCCATGGAAGAGCTCTGAGAAGGAATCATGTAGGCCACCGATTGTTTTTATAGGGTGTGCTGTGTCATTGGTTACCGAACCCGGTGGTTCATGACCGGACTCAATGTGCAGTCGATGTTGCGCAGTGGACAAAAAATCGTCAATTCGCCAACGGCCATAGTGTTCGATAATCGAACACAAAACTAACCGGGTAGTACACTTTGGATTGCTGTGTGGAGGTGCTCGGCCAATAATTCATCCAGCATTTTGTGGGAGCAAGGCTTGCCCGCGATTGAGACGACTGGTTTCCCTGTCGTATTAAATACCGCTTTCGCGAGCAAGCTTTGCTCCCACAGGGCGATATCGATAACAAGATTGTCTCCACCACCGGGAGTCGAAATATGCAGCGTTCCATTGCCACCGTTTCTTTGAGCGGTACCCTGCCGGAAAAACTTGAAGCCATTGCCGCCGCCGGCTTTGACGGGGTGGAGATTTTCGAAAATGACCTGCTCTACTACGACGGTAGCCCACGGGAAATCAGACAGATGTGCGCCGATCTCGGGATCGCGATCACCCTGTTTCAGCCTTTCCGGGATTTCGAAGGCTGCCGCCGCGATCGCTTGCCGCGCAATCTGGAACGGGCCGAGCGCAAGTTTGACCTGATGCAGGAACTGGGCACTGACCTGGTGCTGGTGTGCAGCAACGCCTCTGCCGATTCCGTCGGTGACGAACAGATTCTCGTCGACGATTTGCGTCTGCTCGCCGAGCACGCCGGGGCGCGTGGCCTGCGTATCGGTTATGAAGCGCTGGCGTGGGGCCGGCATGTCAACACGTGGCAACAGGTGTGGAACATCGTCCGCCAGGCTGATCACCCGAGTCTCGGCGTGTTGCTGGACAGTTTTCACACCCTGTCGCTCAAAGGCGATCCCAGCGCAATAGCCGATATTCCCGGTGACAAGATTTTCTTTGTGCAAATGGCTGACGCACCGATCCTGGCCATGGACGTGCTGGAGTGGAGCCGGCACTTCCGCTGCTTCCCGGGGCAGGGCGAATTCGATCTGGCCGGTTTCCTTGCACCTATCATCAAGAGCGGTTACACCGGGCCACTGTCGCTGGAGATCTTCAACGATGGCTTCCGCGCCGCACCGCCTCGAGCCAACGCCGCCGACGGGTTGCGTTCGCTGCTGTACCTGGAAGAGAAAACCCGTGAGCGGCTGGCGCAGGAAGCCAAGCCAACGGCCAACCCGGAGATTCTGTTCGAGACCCCCAAGGCCAGCGAATACAACGGGATCGAGTTTCTCGAATTTGCGGTGGATGAGAGCCTCGGTGCGAAGCTTTCCCATTGGCTGGAACGACTGGGGTTCGTCAAGGCGGGGCAACATCGCTCCAAGAGCGTGAGTTTGCTGCGTCAGGGTGATATCAACCTCATCCTCAATTGCGAGCCTTACTCCTTTGCCAACAGCTTTTTCGAAGCTCACGGTCCTTCGCTGTGCGCCATGGCTGTGCGGGTCAAGGACAGCAGCAGTGCACTGGCCCGCGCCGTTGCTTATAAAGGTCAGCCCTATCGCGGGCTGGTGGGCCCGAACGAGCTGGAGCTGGCCGCCGTGCGCGCACCGGATGGCAGCCTGATCTATCTGGTGGATCAGGACGCCGATGTCTACGGGACCGATTTCAACGTGCGCCCCGATGCGGTGGCTCGCGGCGGCCTCAAGCGCATCGACCATATGGCCATTGCATTGCCCGCCGACAGCCTCGACAGCTGGGTGCTTTTTTACAAAAGCCTGCTGGACTTCGAAGCCGACGACGAAGTGGTACTTCCCGACCCGTATGGTCTGGTGAAGAGCCGGGCCTTGCGCAGTCGTGACAGTTCGATCCGCTTGCCGTTGAACATCTCCGAGAACCGTAACACCGCGATTTCACACGCACTGTCGAGCTATCGCGGCTCGGGCGTGCATCACATCGCCTTCGATTGTGACGACATATTCGCTGAAGTCAGTCGCGCCAAAGAGGCGGGCGTACCGCTGCTGGACATCCCGCTCAATTATTACGACGACCTTGCGGCGCGCTTCGATTTTGACGATGAATTCCTCAGCGAACTGGCGTACTACAACGTGCTTTACGACAGGGATTCCCAGGGTGGCGAGCTGTTTCACGTCTACACCGAGCCGTTCGAAGGGCGTTTCTTCTTCGAAATCATCCAGCGCAAGAACGGCTACGCAGGCTACGGTGCTGCCAACGTGGCGGTACGGCTGGCGGCCATGGCCAAATCACGTAGTGGCGCCGTCCGTCAGGCAAAGTTGTAGGAAATTGGTAAGCGGGAGATTAAACCGCTGCTGCACAGCTTCCTTCGCCGTGCGGCGCGGCTCATAATCGCCAGCCTGTTCAGTGATGGCCGTGAGCCCGCAATGACAATATTCCCAGAACTCTCCGTAGTGCCCGACGAACCAGTGGTGGGGCCTCGCAAGAGTCGCAAGAACAACCCGGAAAAGACCCGCGAGAATATTCTTCAAGAGGCCATTGTCGAGTTCGTCCAGCAGGGGCTTTCCGGCGCTCGCGTCGACGCGATCGCAGACCGGATCCACACCTCAAAGCGCATGATCTATTACTACTTCGGTAGTAAAGAGCAGCTCTACGTCGAGGTTCTGGAAAAGCTGTACGGTGACATCCGCAACACTGAAAACCGTTTGAACCTGTCCGAGCTGGCACCCGTGGACGCGATTCGTCGTCTGGTGGAATTTACCTTCGATCACCATGACCGCAACGTCGACTTCGTGCGAATCGTCAGCATCGAGAATATCCACAACGCCGAGTACGTGAAGCGCTCCGATGCCATCAAGGCGATGAACAACACCGTTCTCGACGCATTGGGCGTGACCCTGCGCCGGGGTGCAGACGAAGGTGTGTTCCGCCCCGGACTCGATCCGCTGGATGTGCATTTGCTGATGAGTTCGTTCTGCTTCTATCGCGTTTCGAACCGCCACACGCTCAGTGAAATGTTCCAGATCGATTTGCCGAACGAACGCATCAAGCAGCGTCATCGGGAAATGATCTGCGAGTCGGTTTTGCGCTATCTGCAGGCTTGATTTCATCCTTGGGATCGCAGCCTGCAGGCTGCCGCAGGCTGCGATTTTTTGATCTTTAGCCGTTCATGCTCTGAAAATGCGCGAGCATTCGCTGCGCATCCGGCACCACGCCGCTGAACAACTCAAACGCCTTTACCGCCTGAAACACCGCCATGTTGCCGCCATCCAGCGTCCGGCAGCCCAAGGCGCGGGCGTTGCGTAGCAGTTCGGTTTCCAGCGGGAAGTAGACGATCTCTGCTACCCACAACTCCTTGCGAAGCAGTTCCACGGGAACGGGCATGCCCGGCAGTTTCTTCATGCCCATGGGCGTGGTGTTGACCAACCCGTTCGCCTGGGCCAGCGCACTCGGCAAATCATGCCCGGCCACCGCCCGGCGGGCACCGAAGTGTTGATTGAGATTCTGCGCCAAGGCTTCGGCGCGGTTGATTTCCACATCGAAAATGCTCAGCCGTTGTACGCCTTCGCTCAATAGCGCATGGGCGACCGCCGCACCGGCACCGCCCGCGCCCATTTGTACGACGCGCTCAACGGAAGCGCCCTGCAAGCCACGCCGAAATCCTTCAGCAAAACCCAGGCAATCGGTGTTATGGCCGATACGTTTACCGTCCTTAAGCACCACCGTGTTGACCGCCCCGATGCCACGGGCTTCCGACGACAGTTCATCGAGCAACGGAATGATCGTCTGCTTGCAGGGAAATGTGATGTTGAGGCCGGTGAAGTTCATGCACTCGGCTGCCATCAGCAACTCGGGCAGAGCAGCGCTATCGAGTTTCAACTGGTCGAGATCGATCAGGCGATAGAGATACCGCATGCCCTGCGCATCGCCTTCATGCTCGTGCAACGCCGGAGTGCGTGACGCCTGAATGCCGGCACCGATCAGGCCGGCCAGTACCACGTTGTGCTGGACCATGCTGCTCACCCCTTCAAACGCAGGCTGAAATGCTCCAGCGCCAGGCGATAACCATGGCTGCCAAAACCGGCCATTACCGCCGTTGCCACAGCCGATACGAACGAGTGATGGCGAAAAGGCTCACGGGCGTGAACGTTGGACAGGTGCACTTCAATAACCGGCAGCTCACTGGCAACCAACGCATCACGAATCGCAACCGAGGTGTGCGTCCAGGCGGCCGGGTTGATGACGATGCCTGCGCAACGCATGCGAGCGGCATGAATCCAGTCGAGCAGTTCGCCTTCGTGGTTGGTCTGGCGAAATTCCACGGTGAGGCCGAATTCTTCAGCAGCACGTCCACACAGCGCCGAGATATCCGCCAGGGTTTCGTGCCCGTAAGTGGCCGGTTCACGGGTGCCAAGCAGGTTCAGGTTCGGGCCGTTCAGCACCAGAACGATAGGGGGCATGGGGTCTCTCCACTTATTATTTTTGGCATTGGCTGAGGTTTTCAGCCTGTGGAGATAAATTGTACTAGATGGTTAGTTTGGTCAATTGAAGAGGCAGGATCGCAGGCTTTTGTGTGCGGTGATCGGACGATTTGAGCGGTGTAGAGAGTTTGTGCAAAGCCGATGTCCCCCACTGAGCACCCACAAAAAAGCCGTCCTGAAGACGGCTTTTCTGTTTATGGCTGCTGCAATCAGCGACGGGTCAGCATCACTCCGGATTCCATGTGATGCGTCCACGGGAACTGGTCGAACATCGCGCACCGGGTGATGCGGTGCGTGTCGTGCAGTTGGGCGATGTTGGCCGCCAATGTTTCCGGGTTACAGGAAATGTAGAGGATGTTGTCGAAGCGCCGGGTCAGTTCGCAGGTGTCCGGGTCCATGCCGGCGCGAGGCGGATCGACGAAGACGCTGCCAAATTCGTAGCTCTTCAGATCGATGCCTTGCAGACGACGGAAAGGACGCACTTCGTTCAGCGCTTCGGTCAGTTCTTCGGCGGACAGACGCACCAGGGTGACGTTATCCACAGCATTTTCGCTGAGGTTGCTCAAGGCTGCATTGACCGAGGCTTTGCTGATTTCGGTGGCCAGCACTTTGCGCACGCGGGTGGCAAGGGGCAGGGTGAAGTTGCCGTTGCCGCAGTACAGCTCCAGCAAGTCATCCGCACGATCGCCCAGTGAGTCGTATGCCCAGTTGAGCATCTTCTGATTCACGGTGCCGTTGGGCTGAGTGAACGCGCCTTCCGGTTGGCGATAGCTGAAGGTGCGACCGCCCACTTCAAGCTTCTCGACCACATAATCGTGACCGATAACTTCGCGTTTACCCTTGGAGCGACCGATCACGCTGACGTTAAGGTCGGCTGCCAGTTTCGACGCGGCGGTGTGCCAGTGCTCGTCCAGCGGGCGGTGATAACACAGGGTGATCATCGCGTCGCCGGCCAGGGTGGTCAGGAACTCCACCTGAAACAGTTTGTGGCTCAGTGCTGCACTGGCCTTCCACGCCGCCATGAGCTGCGGCATCAACTGGTTGATGCGCAGGCTGGCGATCGGGAACTCTTCGATCAGGATCGGCGTGCGTTTGTCTTCCTGGGAAAACATCGCGTAGTGACGCTCGCCGCCTTCGCGCCACAGACGAAATTCCGCACGCAGGCGAAAGTTCTTCAGCGGCGAGTCGAACACGGTCGGCTCGGGCGCATCGAACGGGGCCAGCAGGTCACGCAGGCGCGTGACCTTTTCTTCGAGTTGAGTAGCGTAAGCCTGAGAATCAAAAGTCATGCGTTGAACCAACCCAACTTGATCACGAACAGAATCGACAGAATCACCAGCGCCGGATTCAGCTCACGGGCGCGGCCGGACAGCAGCTTGATCACGGTCCAGGAGATGAAACCGAAAGCGATGCCGTTGGCGATGGAGTACGTGAATGGCATCGCCAGGGCGGTGACAACGACCGGCGCGGCAACGGTAATGTCGTCCCAGTCTATTTCGGCCAGGCCGGATGTCATTAATACCGCGACGAACAGCAGGGCCGGTGCAGTCGCGAACGCCGGAACGCTGGCGGCCAGCGGCGAGAAGAACAGCGCCAGCAGGAACAGGATCGCCACCACCACCGCGGTCAGGCCTGTGCGGCCACCCGCGCTCACGCCGGCGGCGGATTCGATGTAGCTGGTCGTCGTCGATGTACCCAGCAGCGAACCGGCCATGGCCGCCGTGCTGTCGGCGATGAGCGCGCGGCCCATTTTCGGCATGTGGCCGTCCTTGCCCATCAGCCCGGCGCGCTTGGCGACGCCAATCAATGTGCCGGAGTTGTCGAACAGATCAACGAACAGGAAGGCAAAAATCACGCTGACCAGACCGATGTCCAGCGCGCCTTTGATATCGAGTTGCAGGAACGTCGGGGCCAGGGACGGAGGCATCGACATCACGCCACCGAACGGGGTAAAGCCCAGCGCAATGGAGGCGATGGTCACCACCAGAATGCCGATCAACACAGCGCCGCGTATCTTCATGGCTTCGAGAGCCACGATCAGGGCAAAGCCGAGCGTCGCGAGGATCGGTGCAGGTTGCTTCAAGTCGCCGAGACCGACCATTGTTGCCGGGTTGCTGACCACAATGCCGGCGTTGTGCAGGGCAATCAGTGCCAGGAACAGGCCGATACCGGCCGCAATCGCCGAACGCAGCGGTAGCGGGATGCTGTTGATGATCCATTCACGAATGCGGAAGATCGACAGCAGGAAGAACAGCACCGCCGAGATGAACACCGCGCCCAGCGCCACTTGCCAGGTGTGACCCATGTGCAGGACCACGGTGTAGGTGAAGAAGGCGTTCAGGCCCATGCCTGGTGCCAGCGCGATCGGGTAGTTGGCGATCAGGCCCATGACCGTCGAGCCAATGGCCGCCGCCAGACAGGTCGCGACAAACACCGCACCCTTGTCCATGCCGGTCTCGCCGAGGATGCTCGGGTTGACGAACAGAATGTAGGCCATGGCCAAAAAGGTCGTTACGCCCGCAAGAATCTCGGTCCGCACGTTGGTGTTGTGTGCCTTGAGTTGAAACAGCCTTTCCAGCATGTCTGCTCCCCGTGGCGCGCCCGGCGCCGTGAATGTATCGACCTCAACAGCAAAGCACAGACCGCTGCAGGCGCCTGGTAATTTTCTGTGGGTCGGAAAAAGCCGCGCATCATACCAGCAGCGTGGGGCTGTGGCTGCTTATGGCTGCGATCGTCGTCGATGTTTTGCGTTAAAGCCAAGTGAGCCATACTGCGCGCTGTTTTTGGGGTGACATGAGGGCTGCATGAAAAAGCTTCTGTTTAGAGTGTCTGGAATGGCTTTGGCCGTGTTCCTTGGGGCACAAACGGTGTCGGCGGCATCGGCGCCCCCCTTGAGCCAGGTGAAGGTGCTCAAGGTCGAATCGCCGGCCTGCGGCTTTGAAGACATTGCACAGGGGCAGGAACAGACGCGCTGCAATCACAGTGGGCCGAGCATCAAGGTGTATGTGCTGGAAGTCGGCTACGGGCGTACGGCTCAAGTCGGACTGGATGGTTTCGAAGTGAACGGCACCCGAACCCCCATCTGCGCGTTCGATAACGGCAACCTGACGGAATGCACCGTCGGAAAAAAAACGGTCGGCTATCTGTACGTGTTTGATCTGGCCGGCAAGCAGGAGGGTACTTTCACCTTTAGCAACACCTCGATCAATGCACCGGGCAATACGATGTCGACCCAGCTTTACATCAAGTAACCGCCGGCAAGAACAGGGCTCAAGAAAGCTGACTACGCTTTAAAGATCATTCTGTGGAACATCTCCCATGACCTTTAGAGCCCTGATTACCCTCGCCGAGGGCATCGATGATCTGCAAACCGTGACCCTGGTCGATGTGCTGCGCCGCGCCAAAGTCGAAGTGGTGGTGGCCAGCATCGAGGGACGGCGCATGCTCACCTGTGCGCGCGGCACTCGCTTGACGGCCGATGCAATGCTCGTTGACTTGCTCGCCCAGACGTTTGACCTGATCGCGCTGCCCGGCGGTTCAGTCGGGGCGCAGCACCTGGCGGCGCATCAACCGTTGCAACAACTGATCAAGGACCAGGCGGCTGCCGGCCGACTGTTTGCCGGTATTGCCGAGGCCCCCGCGGTGGCGTTGCAGGCCTTTGGTGTCTTGCGTCAGCGGCGCATGACCTGCCTGCCTTCGGCCAGCCACCAACTGTCTGGCTGCAACTTCGTCGATCAACCGGTGGTGATCGATGGTAACTGCATCACCGCGCAAGGCTCGGGCGCCGCCCTGCCTTTTGCCCTGGCGCTTGTGGAGCAACTCTGCGGCAAAGTCGCGCGTTCATCCGTAGCAGCGGAGTTAGTCATTTAGAGCCGATACTGTGGCGAGGGAGCTTGTCGGATCGCCGCACCGTCCCGCTGGCCTGATCAGGCTGTGCAGTCGAGCACGCGCCACAGATCAACTTCCTTGAACGCTCCACACCCCCCGAAGTCGTACCCCTTATGACGGCGGTTTGCCAAAACGCCGCGAACGTACGATCAACCGTGAGGTGTATATGAGCGCGACCACTCCCGACGCAGCGCAGCCGGCCTTTGCCCGACATCCGTTGCGCATCACCCTCAATGGTCAAAGGTGTGAGCTTGAAGTGCTCCCCTGGACCACCCTGCTGGATTTGCTGCGTGAACAGCTGGACCTGATCGGCACGAAAAAAGGCTGCGACCACGGCCAGTGCGGCGCCTGTACGGTATTGCTCAACGGCAAGCGCGTGAATGCCTGCCTGACATTGGCCGTCATGTGCGACGGTGCCGAACTGACCACCATCGAAGGTCTGGCCGACGGCGATCAACTGCATCCGATGCAGCAGGCCTTCATCAAGCACGATGCCTTCCAGTGCGGTTACTGCACGCCGGGGCAGATCTGCTCTGCCGTAGGGCTGGCCAACGAAGGTCGCGCGAAGACCACGGAACAAATCCAGGAACTGATGAGTGGCAATCTCTGCCGCTGTGGCGCATACAGCAACATTCGCGATGCCATCGAAGAGGCGCTTCCGGCGTGTCGCCAGCAAGACGGTCAAGGAGGTGGCCAATGAATCCCTTTCATTACAGCAAACCCGACTCGGTACAAGACGCCGTTCATCTCGCGGGTCCCGCCTCACGGTTCATCGCCGGCGGTACCAACCTGCTGGACTTGATGAAGGAAAACGTCACCCGTCCTGAGCACCTGATCGATATCACCGGGCTACCCCTTCAAGAGGTCCGCGAAACCGAGAAGGGCGGATTAATGATCGGCGCCCTGGTCAGCAATGCCGACCTTGCCTGGCATCCCTTGATCGAACAGCGTTACCCGCTATTGTCCCAGGCCATACTGGCGGGCGCCTCGCCGCAGCTGCGCAACATGGCCAGCACGGGCGGCAACCTGTTGCAACGCACGCGCTGCTACTACTTCTACGACGCCAGTGTGCCGTGCAACAAACGCGAACCCGGCAGCGGCTGCCCGGCGAAGGACGGACTGAACCGCATTCATGCCATCTTCGGCGCCAGCGTGCAGTGCGTCGCCACTCATCCCTCGGACATGTGTGTCGCGCTGGCCGCACTGGAGGCGCTGGTCCACGTTCAGGGGCGCGCAGGCTCGCGCGTCATCGAGTTCGCCGACTTCCACCGCCTGCCAGGCGAGTCGCCGGAGCGTGACAACCAGTTGGCCGACGACGAGTTGATCACCGCCATCGAGTTGCCGGCTGCCGGTTTTGCCCAGTACAGCCATTACCTGAAGATCCGCGATCGTGCGTCCTATGCCTTCGCACTGGTCTCGGTGGCGGCGGCACTCGACATGGCCGGGCCGATCATTCGCGAGGCGCGTCTGGTACTCGGTGGTGTGGCGCACAAACCCTGGCGCGACAAGGCCGTGGAAAGTTTTCTGGTGGGCAAAGCCGTCAGCCGCGAGACCTTCAGCGCCGCCGCCGATGCCTTGCTGCAACACGCCGAACCCCTCGAACACAACGCTTTCAAGGTCAAACTGGCGCGTCGGGCGATAGTCCGCGCCCTGAGCGATGCCGCACTGGGAGGGCAAGCCTGATGACTACTTTTACTCAACCCATGGGCCAACCGCTGGACCGCGTTGACGGCAAACTCAAAGTCACCGGGCAGGCGCGTTATGCCGGTGAGTATCCAGAGGAAGGCTTGCTCCATGGCAGTGTTGTTTCCAGCCGCATCTCCCGTGGTCGGGTGATCAGCATTGATGCATCGAAAGCATTGGCACTGCCCGGTGTCATCGCGGTGATCGATCATGTGAGCCGGCCGAAGATCGCCAGTTACGACAAGGATTACGACGACGCCGACTCCGCCGAAGGCTCACCGTTTCGTCCGCTGTACAACGACCGGGTGCTCTACAGTGGCCAGCCACTTGCGCTGGTGGTGGCGGATAACCTTGAACTGGCGCGCCATGCCGGTTCCCTGGTGGTGATCGAATACGAAAGTGAAGCCCATCAGACCGATTTGTTGTCGTTGCAGGAAGAAGCGCATTCCGCGCCCGCCGAACTGCCCAAGCCCCGCGGGAATTTTCAGGCCGAGTTCGCCGGTGCGGCCATCAGCCTGGATCTGAATTACAGCACCCCGATTGAACATCACAATCCAATGGAGCCACACGCCAGTACGGTGCTGTATCAGTCCGACGGCAGCCTGCACATTCATGACAAGACTCAAGGGCCGCAAAACTGTCAGTCCTACGTGCAAAAAGTCTTCGGCCTCGAGAAAGAGCAGGTCAGGATTTTCGCGGCCTATGTGGGCGGTGCGTTTGGCTCGGGCTTGCGCCCTCAATATCAACTGCCACTTGCCGTCATGGCCGCGCTCAAACTGAAGCGCTCGGTGCGCGTGACGTTGACCCGCCAGCAGATGTTCACCTTCGGTTATCGGCCGCGCACATTGCAGCGACTGCAATTGGGTGCGGCAGCCAACGGGCGCTTGCTGGCGGTCGCGCACACTGCGATTGGCCAGACCTCGCGCTTCGAGGACTTTACCGAACATGTCGTGGAGTGGAGCGGCATGCTCTATCACTGTGACAACGTACAACTGACTTACAAGCTGGTCCCCCTCGACGTGTTCACCCCGCTGGACATGCGAGCACCGGGGGCCGCGCTCGGACTGATTGGTCTTGAGTGCGCCATGGATGAGCTGGCGTGTGCGCTGGCGATCGACCCGGTGCAGCTGCGTTTGATCAACTATTCGGAACGCAATCAGAACGAAGACAAGCCGTATTCGAGTAAGGAATTGCGCGCCTGTTATGCGCAGGGTGCCGAGCGTTTTGGTTGGGATGCGCGTAACCCCGAACCACGCAGCATGCGCCAAGGCCGGCAATTGGTGGGCTGGGGAATGGCCGGCGGTGTCTGGGAGGCGATGCAGCAGAAAGCCAGTGCCAAGGCCAGCCTTGACCACGCGGGCCATTTGACCGTCAGCAGCGCGACGACGGACATTGGCACCGGAACCTACACCGTGATGACGCAAATTGCCGCACAGGCGTCAGGCGTTTCGGTGAAGGACGTCACATTTGTCCTCGGCGACTCTTCATTGCCCACAGCACCGCTGCAGGGTGGCTCGTTCACCGTCTCGTCGGTGGGTACTGCCGTGCAACAGGCGTGCGAGGCATTGAAAGAAAAGCTGCTCGCGGTGGCGCGGCAGACGCACCCGGCGTTCAGTGCGGTGACGACGGAGCAGGCGGTTTTCGAAGACGGCCAGTTAGTGTTCGGTGAGGCGAAGGTGTCACTGGCTGAGCTGGTCCGGGACAGTGGCGAAGCCACGCAGGAGGTCCAGGTGGATGCCGAGCCGGACAAAAAACGCGAGGCGTATGCGACGGCGACTCACTCGGCAGTGTTCGTCGAGGTGTTTGTCGATGAGGACCTGGGAACGGTGAAGGTCAACCGCGTGGTCAGCGCCATCGCGGCGGGCAGGGTGGTCAACCCGAAAATGGCGCGTAGCCAGATTCTCGGCGGCGTGGTGTGGGGCATTGGAATGGCGCTGCACGAAGAGACGCAAACCGATCATGCACTGGGCCGTCACATGAACCACAGCCTCGCCGAATATCACATCCCGGTGAATGCTGACATCGGTGACATTGACGTATTGTTCGTCGAAGAACACGACGAGATCGTCAACGCCCTCGGTTCGAAAGGCGTGGGTGAAATCGGCATCGTTGGCGTTGCCGCGGCGGTGGCCAACGCTATCTACCACGCCACCGGCAAGCGGGTACGGGACTTTCCCGTCACCCTCGACAAACTGCTTTAGACCTTGGCTTCTTCGACAGGCACATGCATGCGATCGCGGTTGGCCAGGGTCGGGAACAGTTTGATCCAGACGCCGGTCACCACGAGGGTGCCGATACCGCCCATCACAACGGCCGGTACGGTGCCGAACCAGTGAGCGGTCAGGCCGGATTCAAATTCGCCTAACTGGTTGGAGGCGCCGATGAACAGTCCGTTCACGGCGCTCACGCGGCCACGCATTTCGTCCGGGGTTTCCAGCTGCACGAAGGAGGCGCGAATCACCATGCTGATCATGTCCGCCGCGCCCAGCACCACCAGTACCGCGAGGGAAAACCAGAACGAAGTCGACAGGCCGAACGCGATGGTCGCGACACCGAACACGCCCACGGCGGTGAACATCACTCGCCCGACCTTGCGGTCCACGGAGAACCTCGCGAGCCAAAGCGACATCATCAGTGCGCCCACTGCGGGTGCCGAACGCAACAGGCCCAGTCCCCACGGCCCCGTCAGCAGAATGTCTTTGGCGAACACCGGCAGCAACGCCGTCGCGCCTCCCAGTAAAACCGCGAACAGATCCAAGGAGATCGCCCCGAGGATATCCGGGCGACTGCGAATGAAACGGATGCCGGCCAACAGCGAGTCCAGCGTGGCTTTACCCTTGTTCAACGGTGTCTGGCGTGCCGGCAGGTTGAGCATCAGTGCGCAGGCAATAATGTAGAGAATGACCGTCGGACCATAGACCCAGACGCTGCCGAAGGCGTAGAGCAAACCGCCGAGGGCCGGGGCGACGATGGTGGCTGATTGCTGTGCAGACTGTGCGGCTGCAACCGCCCGGGGAAACAAGGCGCTGGGAACAATGCTGGGCAGCAACGCTTGAGTGGTCGGCATTTCAAAGGACCGCGCGGCACCCAGCAGGAACGCGAGGATGAAGATCATCTCCCGGGTGACATGATCGGTGGCGCTGCCGATAGCCAGTGACAGGGCGATCAGCGCTTGCAGTGACTGACAGATCGCCGCAACTTTGCGTCGGTCATAGCGGTCCGCCACGTGACCGGTGTGCAGCATGAACAGCACCCTTGGCGCAAATTCCACCAGGCCCACGAGACCGAGATCGAGCACGTTTCCGGTCAGTTGATACAGATTCCAGCCGATGGCGACGGTGAGCATCTGAAAGCCGCTAGCCGTGAATACACGGGCCAGCCAGAACGCGATGAAAGGGCGGTGATGACGTAACAGCAGGGGCGCTTGGCTGGGCATCTGAGGCGGATCTTGAGCAAGGGTAGGGCCGAGATTATCACCAACCTGTAACTAGAAGTTGCGGCCGCGGCAAATTTAGTTAGCAAGACATCGATGTCGCGCTCGCCCTGTGTAGCAGCTGGCGAAGCCTGTGGTGAGGGGATAAATCCCCTCACCACAGACTTCGCCAGCTGCTACAGGGGACCGTGCAGAGCCATGAGGCAACCTGTCACGCGGCAAAAGACCACACGGGTCACCCTCAAAAATGGGACTACTCTTTCAACCATGCTTGATCCAGATCAAAACCTTTTGTGGAAATGATCCGGCGGCCAGATGGCCAGACTCCCTACGCTGTGATGATTGTAAAAAAAGAACGAATTTGAATTCGCCACACTCCATATCCGTGGGGGCAGTGGGTGCAGGCCGCAGGCCTACAGCCGGTATTACCTGACAGAGGAAGACTTATGTTCGGTTTGGAGGCGCTTGATCTCGCCCGAATTCAGTTCGCGTTCACCATCTCATTCCACATTCTGTTCCCGGCCATCACCATTGGCCTGGCGAGTTATCTGGCGGTGCTCGAAGGCCTGTGGCTGAAAACCAATAACGATACCTACCGCGACCTGTATCACTTCTGGTCGAAGATCTTTGCCGTCAACTTCGGCATGGGGGTGGTTTCCGGCCTGGTGATGGCCTATCAGTTCGGCACGAACTGGAGCCGTTTCTCGGACTTCGCCGGTGCCGTGACAGGCCCGTTGCTCACCTACGAAGTACTGACAGCGTTCTTCCTGGAAGCCGGCTTCCTCGGCGTCATGTTGTTCGGCTGGAACAAGGTCGGGCGCAACCTGCACTTCTTTTCGACGGTCATGGTTGCCATCGGCACCCTGATCTCGACCTTCTGGATTCTCGCCTCCAACAGCTGGATGCAAACCCCGCAAGGTTACGAAATCATCAATGGGCAAGTGATTCCGGTGGACTGGCTGGCGGTGATTTTCAATCCGTCGTTCCCGTACCGCCTGGCGCACATGGCGACCGCTGCGTTCGTTGCGACCGCGTTCTTCGTCGGTTCCTCGGCGGCCTGGCATTTGCTCCGCGGCAAGGACAATCCGGCGATCCGTACCATGCTCTCGATGGCCATGTGGATGGCATTGATCGTGGCGCCGATTCAGGCGGTCATAGGCGACTTCCACGGCCTTAATACACTGGAACATCAGCCAGCGAAAATCGCTGCAATTGAAGGGCACTGGGAAAACGTCGGTGATGAACCGACCCCGTTGATCCTGTTTGGCTGGCCGGACATGAAGGCCGAAAAAACCAAGTATGCCGTCGAAATTCCGTACCTCGGCAGCCTGATTCTCACGCACTCGCTGGACAAACAGGTCCCGGCGTTGAAGGACTTCCCGCCTGAAGACCGGCCTAATTCGACCATCGTGTTCTGGTCGTTCCGGGTCATGGTTGGCCTCGGGTTCCTGATGATCTTCACCGGTCTGTGGAGCCTGTGGCTGCGCAAGAGCGACAAGCTGTACACCTCGCGTCCGTTCCTTTACCTGGCATTGTGGATGGGGCCTTCGGGGCTGATCGCAATCCTCGCCGGGTGGTTCACGACTGAAATCGGTCGTCAGCCCTGGGTGGTTTACGGCTTGATGCGAACGGCGGATGCGTCCTCCAACCATAGCTTCCTGCAGATGAGCATCACCCTGATCATGTTCGTCGTGGTGTATTTCGCGCTGTTCGGTGCCGGTCTGGGCTACATGATGCGTCTGGTGCGCAAAGGACCGAAGATCGACGAAGGCAAGGAAACCAACGATGGCGGTCCTGGCAAGAAACGTACACCAGCCCGTCCGCTGTCCGCAGCGGAGGACGATGCTGACGCTGACGCCGACCACAGCCTGACCAAGGAGATTTGAATCATGGGTATTGATCTTCCGCTGATCTGGGCCGTGATTATCATCTTCGGCATCATGATGTATGTGGTCATGGACGGTTTCGACCTGGGTATCGGGATTCTCTTCCCGTTCATCAAGGGCAAGACGGATCGGGACGTGATGATGAACACCGTCGCGCCCGTTTGGGACGGCAATGAAACCTGGCTGGTACTCGGGGGCGCGGCATTGTTCGGCGCCTTCCCGCTGGCCTATTCGGTCGTGCTGTCGGCGCTGTATCTGCCGCTGATCTTCATGCTGATCGGGCTGATATTTCGCGGCGTAGCTTTCGAGTTCCGTTTCAAGGCCAAAGACGACAAGCGTCACCTGTGGGATAAGGCGTTCATTGGTGGTTCGGTGGCTGCAACGTTTTTCCAGGGCGTGGCACTGGGCGCATTCATTGATGGGCTACCGGTGGTAAACCGTCAATTTGCCGGTGGTTCGCTGGACTGGCTGACGCCTTTCACCCTGTTCTGTGGTCTTGCTTTGGTGGTGGCGTATGCGCTGCTGGGTTGCACCTGGCTGATCATGAAAACCGAAGGCAAATTGCAGGAACAGATGCACAACCTCGCGCGGCCGCTGGCGTTCGTGGTGTTGGCGGTGATCGGCATTGTCAGTCTGTGGACGCCCCTGGCTCATCCTGAGATCGCCTCGCGCTGGTTCACGTTGCCGAATCTGTTCTGGTTCCTGCCGGTGCCGATCCTGGTGCTGGTCACCATGTACGGTTTGATCCGGGCCGTGGCGCGCAATGCGAACTACACGCCATTCCTGTTGACCCTGGTGCTGATCTTCCTGGGCTACAGCGGTCTGGGCATCAGCCTGTGGCCGAACATCGTGCCGCCATCGATTTCGATCTGGGACGCCGCCGCACCGCCGCAAAGCCAGGGCTTCATGCTGGTGGGCACGCTGTTTATCATCCCGTTCATCCTGGGCTACACCTTCTGGAGCTATTACGTGTTCCGCGGCAAGGTCACCCATGAAGATGGCTACCACTAGCGCATAGCCTGTGGGAGCAAAGCTTGCTCGCGATGGCGTCGAGACAGACGCCGTCAACCTTGAAGAGGAGGGTTTAAAGCCATGACTGGTAAGCATTCATTGCAGGAAATCGAAGCCGCAGAGAAGAAGCCTCTGTGGCAGCGACTCGGATGGCTGGCGATGATCTGGGTGGGTAGCGTGGGCGCGCTGTTTATCGTCGCGAGCCTGATGCGCATGTTCATGAACGCAGCAGGTCTGAGCACTCATTGAGTCGCTGCAGCGCCTCTATAAAAAAACCTCCAGCGTATGGAGGTTTTTTTTGCAGCGATTATTTGCGTGCTTTGAGGATCACAAACTTGGGCGTAGCCGCCACTTGCTCGACGCCACGGAACAGCCGCGCCAGCTTGCTGTGATAACCCAGATGACGGTTGCCCACAATGTACAGCGCACCGCCCACCACGAGCGCCTCCCGGGCTTGCTGGAACATGCGCCAGGCGAGGAAATCGCCCACGACTTGCTGTTGATGGAACGGTGGATTGCACAGCACCACGTCCAACGATTGTGATTCCTGTTCGGCCAGGCCATCACCGGCCCGCACGGTTACATCCCTGTCACCGAGCGCCGCACGCCAGTTTTCAGCAGCCGATTGCACCGCCATGAACGACTCGTCGACCAGCGTGTACTGCGCGTCAGGATTTTGCAGGGCGCTGGCAATGGCAAGAACGCCGTTGCCACAGCCCAGATCCGCGACACGAGAGGCGCCCAGGTTTTTTGGCAGATGCGGCAGAAACGCTCGAGTGCCGATGTCCAGACCTTCGCGGCAGAACACGTTGGCGTGGTTGAGCAGTTCGATAGCGGGTGTGTCGAGCTGATAACGGGTCGGGTAGGGCGATACCGCTGCGACCCTGGCTTCAGCGGTCGCAATCAATAGACGTGCCTTCTTGACGGCCAGCGAGGCATGGACCGAGCCGATGTAACGTTCAAGCAAGTCGCCGGCAGCGCGGGGCAGGTGCTTGATCATGGCGGCTGCGACCACTTGTGCACCCGGTGCCAATTGGCCCTGAAGGCGTATCAGTTGCTCCTCGAGCAAGGCCAGGGTCTTCGGCACTCTGATCAGCACCCGGTCAAACGGCCCGGTGAATGCCTGATTGGCAGGCACCTTCGGCACGGCATCAAATGCGTGGCCGTTACGCAGCAGATTCTTTTCCAGCCCCTGAAACGCCAGAAACGAATCGCCACTGCTGGTGACTTGCGTTTTGCCGACCAGGCTTGCGGCCAATGCCCCGAAACTGTCATTGAGCACCAGCACCCGGGTTTGCATGGTGGGTTGCTGTTCGGCCAGGTAGTTAAGCAAATACTCGTCTGCAGCATCGAATGCTTGCAGCGGCTCGTTCGGCTGCTCGGGCTGGCGGATCAGATCGAGTTGGGCAAAGGGGGTTTCAAGCAAAGGCATGGTCGGGGGGCTCTTGGTAATCAACGAATTCTCGCCGCCAGGGGCATTGTTGCGGGCGAATCCGGCCGAGTGTACTGCGCTGTAGAGGTTTACAGGTCAACACTCGGAAAGGCCGCAAATGGTACGATTTTTTCTATTGAATTACTCGCGGGTTTTGTCAGCGGCTCAACGTGTTGGTGAGAATTCCGAACTTGGCAGCGGCAATCACTGCTGAAATCTTGTTATTGACGCCGAATTTGAGAATCGCACTCTGCACATGGAAATTGACGGTGCGCGGGGTGACGTTGAGAATTTTGGCGCTTTCTCCCGCCGTCTTGCCCGCTGCTGCCAGTTTCAAGACATCGATTTCACGCTCGGACAAGTGCGGTACCGGGTGATCGGCGACCTGTTTGGGCAGCGATTCTACGGCCAGCGCGTGCAGATGGCGCCCGATGAATACCGAAAAACCCAGATTATCGTAGAGCTCAAACCTCGTGATCGGCTGATGGCTTCGGGCCAGGCTCAAGATGCTGCACAGACCACTTTCCTCATCGTGGAACGATTGAGACCACCCGTACTGCAAACCATGCTGCTCGAGTGCGTCCCATATCCAGGTAGAGTCGCAAAACAGCTCCTGCGACCAGAGAATCGGAAACATCGATTGATTGCAATGCGCCACTATCGGGTTAAGTGCACCGAATACTTTTTGCTCATACTTCGCGTTCAATTCGCCAGGATAATTGTCGAACTGGATCACGCTGGGAGTCGTTAATTTGTCTAAGTAACCAGTTGAAAAAGCACAAAATTTGAACCCGGTATTTTTGGCGAAAGTCAGAGAAATCTGATATGCGTTATGAATGTCCGTTGTCGCGGACAACTGTTTCATTTGTGATTCTTTCCACCGTTCCATAGTGAAGCTCCAATTACGGCTGCGGGTGACACAAGGGGGTGCGTGGTGGATCCAAGATCCTGCACCCCGGGAAGTGTAGGATATTTCCTTCAGACAGGTAGTTATTATTTCGCTGTTGTTAGAGCGTTAGAAGTGAGGGTTCGGTTCTAATACAATTTGGAATGGTTTTAAGTTATTAAATGTCATGTTTAATTTTAATTGCGTGTAAGTTTGGACTAAGCAGTTAATACGCACTTGGGCAGTTTTGTTAAAGTCATTACAAACCGTCGGTGTTTAATTCTTGTGCTTTGCGGGACACTGGGGTACCTGTTGATCGGAGCGCCTCATGACCGCCAGTGCAGAAAAATTCACTCGCCAAACCCTGCTCGACGTCCACTCACTGACTCCGAATCTGTTCACGTTACGGACTACGAGGGATCCCGGCTTTCGTTTCCGCGCAGGCCAATTCGCGCGGTTGGGGGTGACCAAGGCTGACGGCAGCACCGTATGGCGCGCGTATTCGATGGTTTCGTCACCTCATGACGAATTTCTCGAGTTTTTTTCGATTGTCGTGCCAGGTGGCGAGTTCACCAGTGAGCTGAGTAGGCTTGAAGTTGGCGATACGCTACTGGTTGACCGCCAAGCCTTCGGTTACCTGACCCTTGATCGTTTCGTCGACGGGCGGGATCTCTGGCTACTCGCCACCGGCACCGGCCTGGCACCGTTTTTGTCGATCCTGCAGGACTTCGAAGTGTGGGAGAAATTCGAGCGCATTATCCTGGTTTACAGCGTGCGCGAGGCCCGGGAACTGGCGTATCGGGACTTGATCGAGGGGCTGGCGCGGCGTGACTATCTGGTGGAATTCGCGCACAAGTTACAGTTTGTCCCCACGGTCACTCGCGAGTCGTATCCCGGAGCGTTGAACGGGCGAATCACCACGCTCATCGAGAACGGCGAACTGGAGCGCACAGCGGGTGTGGCGCTTACGCCGGAACATTCGCGGGTCATGCTTTGCGGCAATCCGCAGATGATCGATGACACCCGAAAGGTATTGAAGCTGCGCGACATGAACCTGAGCCTCAGTCGACGGCCTGGACAGGTGGCAGTAGAAACGTACTGGTGAAAAAAAACGGCGCCGGGAAGGCGCCGTTACTGTTGTCAATCCTGCGTTCCGGGTCGATCGTTCCGGGCTTTGAGCAGATCGCGAATCTCGCCCAGCAGCACCTCTTCCTTGGTCGGAACCGGCGGCAGTGTTGGCGCCGCGGCTTCCTCGCGTTTCAGACGATTGATGGCTTTGACGCCCATGAAGATCGCGAAAGCGACGATGACGAAGTCAATGATGGTCTGGATGAATTTACCGTAAGCCATCACCACCGCAGGGATATCGCCGTTCGCTGCCTTGAGCGTAATCGCCAGATCACTGAAATCCACTCCGCCAATCAGCAAACCGATTGGCGGCATGATGACGTCGCCGACGAACGACGACACGATTTTGCCGAACGCGGCGCCGATAATGATACCGACTGCCATGTCGATCACGTTCCCTTTGACCGCGAAGGCCTTGAACTCACTGATCACGCCCATAGGTTTTTTCCTTGTTACAGATGAGGTTGGTGAAGGCAGTGTAAATCAGCAGAGTGCGTTCTGCCCGAAACAACTGCTTACAGAGCTTGCCTGCTATCGACCGGGCCAGCCGGAAAAAGTTTATAAAAGGCCATCATCGCTGCACGATCAGCGATCGTTTCGCCGAATGATGTGATGCTCGCCTGCGAGGAGTCGGGAGGGCTGATGCCATTATTATCCGGCGGAAAAACAGCTGCCGGAAGCAAGTCGAATGGCTTGGATTAAACTCGTACTTTCACAGGGTAAGTCTGATAACGATTAGCGAATGCTTTGACAGTCGATATGTCAGATGTGTATCAATAATGACGATTGGTGGCATTCTAATATCGATGCTAATTGAAATTGTACAAGGTTGTTTTGTTCGATGAAGAGTTGTACAGGGTTTGTGTGTTAGTTGTTGAGTACAGTGCCCATCTACTTGATAGTTTGTACAAGTTTTCTTAATTGCCACTGCGTTAATAAAACCTCGTCGTTCGATCAGGCAAGTGCTCAAACCCAGTGGCAACTGATCCGGCTCAACTGCGCTATCATCGCGTTTTTTTGTCGGGAGTTAAAATGGCCAAGGCCAAGCGCATGTACGGCTGCACCGAGTGCGGCTCGACCTTCCCCAAGTGGGCCGGCCAGTGTGGCGAGTGTGGCGCCTGGAACACGCTGACCGAAACCATGGTCGAGAGTGGTGGTGCCGCGCCTCCCAGCGGTCGCACCGGGTGGACGGGCCAGCAGGCGCAGATCAGGACGTTGGCCGAAGTCAGCGTTGAAGAAATCCCGCGCTTCTCCACGGCCTCCAGCGAACTCGATCGAGTGCTGGGCGGTGGTCTGGTGGACGGCTCGGTGGTGTTGATCGGTGGTGATCCGGGCATCGGCAAATCGACCATTCTGTTGCAAACCTTATGCAACCTCGCCAAAACCATGCCTGCGCTGTACGTCACCGGCGAGGAGTCCCAGCAGCAGGTGGCGATGCGAGCCCGGCGCCTGGGGCTTCCGCAGGATCAACTGCGGGTGATGACCGAAACCTGCATCGAAACAATCATCGCCACGGCGCGGGTCGAAAAGCCCAAAGTCATGGTGATCGACTCCATCCAGACCATCTTCACTGAACAGCTGCAATCGGCTCCCGGCGGTGTCTCCCAGGTCCGGGAAAGTGCGGCGTTGCTGGTGCGCTATGCCAAGCAGAGTGGCACGGCCATTTTTCTGGTCGGTCATGTCACCAAGGAAGGCGCGCTTGCCGGCCCCCGCGTGCTGGAGCACATGGTGGACACCGTACTGTATTTCGAAGGCGAGTCGGATGGGCGGTTGCGCTTGCTGCGTGCGGTGAAAAACCGTTTTGGTGCGGTTAACGAACTGGGTGTATTCGGCATGACCGACAAGGGGCTGAAAGAAGTCTCCAACCCTTCGGCGATTTTTCTGACGCGCGCGCAGGAAGAAGTACCTGGCAGTGTGGTCATGGCGACGTGGGAAGGGACCCGGCCGATGCTGGTGGAAGTCCAGGCCCTGGTGGATGACAGTCATCTCGCCAACCCGCGCCGGGTCACGTTGGGGCTGGACCAGAACCGCCTGGCAATGTTGTTGGCGGTGCTGCACCGTCACGGCGGCATTCCGACCCACGATCAGGATGTGTTCCTCAACGTGGTGGGCGGCGTGAAGGTGTTGGAGACTGCTTCCGACCTGGCGCTGATGGCGGCGGTCATGTCCAGTTTGCGTAACCGGCCGTTGCCCCACGATCTGCTGGTGTTCGGCGAAGTGGGCTTGTCAGGTGAAGTGCGGCCGGTTCCCAGTGGTCAGGAACGCTTGAAAGAAGCAGCCAAGCACGGGTTCAAGCGCGCCATCGTGCCCAAGGGCAATGCGCCGAAGGAAGCGCCGGCCGGATTGCAGATCATTGCCGTGACGCGTCTCGAGCAAGCCCTCGACGCTCTATTCGAGTGAATACAATCTCCCTGCAGGAGCTGCCGCAGGGAGCGATCTTTTGATCTTGATGTTCAGGAACAAGATCAAAAGATCGCAGCCTGCGGCAGCTCCAACAGGAAGCGGTCAAACCTCGATCAGTGCACCCAATTCCCGTTCCAGCGCCTGCGGATCTCCCAGGTTGAACTCGATCAAACGCCGAAGGCGCTCAATGGATTCAAGGCTGATGTATCGGCAGACGAAACCAAGCTGACCGTTTTCTTCATGGGTCAGATGTACGTCCATGGTGATGTCGATGTCATCGGTCAGATGAATATTCACGAAGAAATCCTTGGCTTGATCCCCACGCCACGGCACTGGTCGTTCGATCAACAACCCTTTCAGTGAAAGATCGATCAGCTTCACGGACCAGATCATTTCCCCTTGGCCCAGCTCGGTTTTGGCATCGAACGCGATTCGTTTGAAGCGTCGGCGATCGGCAGCGTGGTCGCTCATGGGGCAATCCTCGAAATGTTCGCTGACTATAGACCCGCATTGTCCAAGGCCGCCAGCACGGACAGGCCTCCAGACCAATGTCGGGGTATGGTCTTTGCCGTCAGGCGAGCTAAACTCGGGGTGGCTGTCTTTCTTGTCCACCCTGGCTGGAATCATAAAATGAAAAATAATAATAGCCTGCTACGCCATATACCCTGGCTGCTGCTGGCAATCGTAGGAGCGTGCGCCCTGGGCGTAGTGGCATTGCGCCGAGGCGAGGCGATCAACGCCTTGTGGATTGTGGTTGCCGCCGTGGCCATTTATCTGGTCGCGTACCGTTACTACAGTCTGTTCATCGCTAACAATGTGATGCAACTCGATCCACGACGGGCCACCCCCGCCGTACTCAACAATGATGGTCTGGACTACGTTCCAACCAACAAACACATCCTTTTCGGTCACCACTTCGCGGCCATCGCTGGCGCGGGGCCTTTGGTCGGTCCGGTGTTGGCGGCGCAAATGGGTTACCTGCCCGGCACGCTGTGGCTGATTGCCGGCGTGGTGCTGGCGGGTGCGGTTCAGGACTTCATGATCCTGTTCCTGTCCACTCGTCGCAACGGCCGCTCATTGGGCGACATGGTCCGTGAAGAGATGGGCCGCATCCCCGGCACTATCGCGCTGTTTGGCTGCTTCCTGATCATGATCATCATCCTCGCGGTGTTGGCATTGATCGTGGTTAAAGCGCTGGCCGAAAGCCCGTGGGGCATTTTCACCGTGATGGCGACCATCCCGATTGCGATGTTCATGGGCATTTACATGCGCTACATCCGCCCGGGCCGCATCGGTGAAATTTCCGTCATTGGCGTGCTGTTGCTGCTGGGCTCGATCTGGCTCGGTGGGCAGATCGCGGCTGATCCGGTGTGGGCCAAGGCGTTTACCTTCACCGGGATCCAGATCACCTGGATGTTGATTGGTTACGGGTTTGTCGCAGCGGTGCTGCCGGTGTGGCTGATCCTGGCCCCCCGTGACTACCTGTCGACCTTCCTGAAAATCGGCACCATTATTGCGCTGGCGATCGGCATCCTGGTCACCATGCCTGATTTGAAGATGCCTGCACTGACGCAGTTCATCGACGGCACCGGGCCGGTGTGGAAGGGCGGTCTGTTCCCGTTCCTGTTCATCACCATCGCGTGCGGTGCGGTGTCGGGTTTCCATGCGCTGATTTCTTCTGGTACCACACCGAAACTGTTGGCCAATGAAGGCCATGCCCGATACATCGGGTACGGCGGCATGCTGATGGAATCCTTCGTGGCCATCATGGCGATGGTTGCCGCTTCGGTGATCGAGCCGGGTGTGTACTTCGCCATGAACAGCCCGGCCGCGATTGTGGGCGGTGATGTGGTGACTGTTGCGCAAACCGTCAGCAGCTGGGGTTTCGCGATCACACCTGAAGCCCTGCAAGCGGTGGCCAAGGACATCGGTGAAACCACCATTCTGGCTCGCGCTGGCGGTGCCCCGACCCTGGCGGTCGGTATCGCGCAGATCCTGCACAGTGTCCTGCCGGGTGAAAACACCATGGCGTTCTGGTACCACTTTGCGATCCTGTTCGAAGCGCTGTTCATCCTGACCGCCGTGGACGCCGGCACCCGTGCCGGGCGTTTCATGTTGCAGGATCTGTTGGGTTCCTTCGTGCCGGCGCTGAAACGCACCGAATCCTGGACTGCCAACCTGATCGCCACCGCCGGTTGCGTGGCGATGTGGGGCTACCTGCTGTACCAAGGCGTGATCGACCCGTTGGGCGGGATCAACACCTTGTGGCCGCTGTTCGGTATCTCCAACCAGATGCTGGCGGGCATCGCGCTGATGCTGGCGACGGTGGTGCTGATCAAAATGAAACGCCAACGCTACATCTGGGTGACTATGCTGCCCGCTGTCTGGCTGCTGATCTGCACCGTGACGGCAGGCTTCATCAAGCTGTTCGACGCCAACCCGGCGATCGGCTTCCTGTCGCTGGCCAGGAAGTACAGCGATGCACTGGCCAACGGTCAGATCCTGGCCCCGGCCAAGGACATCAACCAGATGCAACACGTGATCTACAACGCGTACACCAACGCAACGCTGACGGGGCTGTTCCTGTTTGTGGTGTTCAGCATCCTGTTCTATGCACTCAAGGTCGGTATTGCCGCCTGGGGTACCAAAGAGCGTACGGATAAAGAAGCGCCATTCCAGGCTGTGCCGGATGCGTAATCGAGGATTGCAAACATGTTCAATGACCTGAGTCGCCTCGGTAAATACCTCGGTCAGGCCGCGCGCCTGATGGTCGGCATGCCCGACTACGACAACTATGTCGAGCATATGCAAACCAAACACCCGGACAAACCGGTGATGAGCTACGAGATGTTCTTCCGGGAGCGTCAGGAAGCCCGTTACGGTGGCAAGGGTGGGCCGAAGTGCTGTTAAGGCACAGGGTCTAGGCAACACATACACTGTGGGAGCAAGGCTTGCCCGCGATGGCGATTTTTTGGACGCCATCGCGGGCAAGCCTTGCTCCTACAGTTTTTTTCGCGTCCGGGAGACCTCACTTTGTCAGTCCCTATCCCTGTCACAATCCTCAGCGGCTTCCTCGGCGCCGGCAAAACCACTTTGCTGCGCCATCTGCTCAAAACCGAACACGGCCTGAAAATCGCCGTGATCGAGAACGAATTCAGTGATGCCGGCATCGACACCCAGCTGTTGGGCGACGAGCCTGTACAAGTGATGACGCTGTCCAACGGCTGCGTCTGCTGCACCATCCACACCGACCTGACCAAGGCGCTTTATCTGTTGCTTGAGCGCCTGGACAGCGGGGAGATAGCCTTCGACCGTCTGGTGATCGAATGCACGGGGCTGGCCGATCCGGCGCCCGTAGCGCAAACCTTTTTCATTGATGAAGAGTTGCGTGAGCGCTACATTCTCGACGGCATCATCACCTTGGTAGACGCCGCTCATGCCGACACCCATCTGGCCCAGACCATCGCCCAGGCGCAGATCGGTTTTGCCGATCGCCTGCTGGTGAGCAAGCGTGATCTGGTGGATGAAGCGACTTTCACCGCGCTGAGCGAGCGCCTGAACCGAATCAACCGTCGTGCACCCATTCGAGTGGTCGATCACGGCAACATCGACCTGGCCGAGTTGCTCGACGTCCGCGGTTTCAACCTCAATGCGGATCTGGGCGGCGGCATCAGTTTGCGTCCGGTGGCCACGTTGGCGCCTTCTATCGATCGCATTTCCAGCCTTGTATTACGAACTGACAAGCCGCTGGATATCGACAAGCTAAGCGAGTTCATGAATGAGCTGCTGGAGGACCACGGCAAGCAACTGCTGCGCTACAAGGGCGTGCTGAACATCGCTGGCGAACCTCGGCGCATGGTGTTCCAGGGCGTGTTGAAGTTGTATGGCTTCGACTGGGATACCGAGTGGGCGGACGATGAACCGCGCGAAAGCGTGATCGTGTTTATTGCCGATGATTTGCCGGAAGAGAAAATTCGGGCGGGGTTTGCGAAGGTGGAGGCGAGCTGAAGTCTGGTAAGGGCCCGTGAGAGCCCTATCGCGGGCTTTGTCTGGGCGGCATTCCGACGATAGCGCTCTATCCGGCGATACGATTCTGACCATTGAGCGATGTCGAGTTGAGCAGTAGTTCTTCCAGAATATCGAGATGCCGGTTCAGCAACATCTGAGCATCAAGTGCATCCCCTCGCTCAATGACGTCCAGAATCTCCTCGTGCATTTGCCAATCGCAATATTTCTCTTCTCGTATTGCACACTGCGCAATTGCCAGTGAAGTCAAAGGCACCAGGCTGTCCAGAAAATGCGCCAGTGGAGCATTCCCCGCCATTTCCGCCAACTGCAGATGAAAGTCCCCGGACAACCGAATGGCCGGTGCCTGTTCGGTGCACAGGCGTTCTTTTTCGATCAGGCTATGCAGGCGTTTCCAGTCTTGCCGGCAACGTCTTTCACAGGCCAGTTGTACCAGCGTGGTTTCCGTCAACCGCCGTGCATGCAGCGTCTGCTTCGTTTGCTCGTGATCCAGCGAAACGACACGGGGACGATGGTTGGGCTTGAGGACAATGATCTGTTGATGTGAGAGGCGGGTCAGCACTCCACGAATGTCGCTGCGTCGCGCACCAAACATCTGCGCCAGGCTTTCTTCTGTAAAGCGACTCTGCGCGTGAATGCGTTGTTCGAGAATGGCATCGAACAGCCGCGTATAAAGATCGTCCTGCGGCAAAGAAAACGGCAGGGCAGTCAGAGTCTGCGGTGAGGCGAAGCTGTTCATGGCCTGTCTCCGGTGTCTGTTGGGTGGTCAACTGCCGAGGTTGTCGTCCGGGATGTTCAGTTCAATGCCCATTCGCTGACCTTCGCGAAGAATATGCCGACGCATTTCGGCACTCGCCTGAGCGCTATTCTTGCTACGGATCGCACGTACCACTGCTTCGTTTTCTTCAAGGCGTTCAGCCAGGTGCTCGGGGGAGTTGCGCAGCACCTCGGCGCTTTGCTTGAGGGCGTTACTGGTTTGCTGCACCACGCTTTGGAAAATCGGGTTGGACGTCAGCGTGAACAGTTCTTCGTGGAAGGCGATGTAAGCGCTCACCCCGGCCTCGCTATCGTTGGCCTCCAGTGCTTCGCGCATGTCCATCAGGGTCAGGCGCAGTTGGCCGACTTCCTTGCTGCTGATCGACTGCGCCACCAGGCCGACGATAAACGGCTCGAGGGTGTAGCGCAGTTGCAGCACATCTTCCAGGCTTGCACCGGCCACCGCGCTGTCGTGGCTTTGGCTGTCGGCGAGAGGGGCGTCAAGCACCACCACGCCTTTGCCCGGCATGGAACGCACCAGGCCAAGGGTTTCCAGAACGATTACGGCTTCGCGCAGGCTCGGGCGGCTGATGCCCAGTTGCTCGGCCAGCTCACGTTGCCCGGGCAGCATTTCGCCCTTGCGCCACTGACCACGGACCAGCGCGGCCCGCAGTTTTTCCACTACTGAATTTACGACGGTTGACGAGGTAATCACTGTTCGCTCCATGTCGCGATAAAGGTGCCTGCCCGCGGGGCAGGCACACGTTATTTAGAATTCCTGCTGATGGGCCGGTACCACCGGTTTTCTCGGCTGGAAGGTATAACCCACCTGACCGGAAAGCACCTTGTTTGCGCGCTGGATATCGATGTCTTTTTCCCAGCGTGCGATGGCCACCGTGGCAACGCAATTGCCGATCAGGTTCGTCAGCGCCCGTCCGATGCCCATGAACCAGTCCACCGCGAGTACCAGCACCAGGCCAACCACGGGGATCGCCGGAATCGCGGTCAGCGTCGCCGCCAGAATGACCAGCGCCGAACCGGGGATGCCGTGAGCGCCTTTGGAGGTGATCAGCGACACCAGCAAAATCGTCAGCAGATCGGTCATGGCCAGCGGCGTTCCGGTGGCATTGGCGATGAAGACGATAGCGAGGGTCAGGTAGATCGAAAAACCGTCAAGATTGAATGAGTAACCGGTCGGAATCACCAGGCCGACCGTCGAACTGCCGATGCCCAGATGCTCAAGCTTGCGCATGATTTGAGGCAGCACGGCGTCGGACGAAGCAGTGCCCATGACAATGGTCAGTTCTTCGCGCAGGTACTTGAGCAGTGGCCACATCCGCAGACCGGACAGGCGCATCACCAGTCCGAGAATCAACGATACGAACGCGACGCACGTCAGGTAAAACAGGCCCACCAGGCTGCCCAGATGCTGCAGCGAATCCAGGCCATATTTGCTGGTGGTAAACGCAATGGCGCCGAACACGCCAATCGGCGCCAGGCGCACGATCATGCCCATGATGCGGAATATCACGTGGCTCAGTTCATTGATAAGTCGGGAAATGCCCGAGGCCGCTTCGCCCACCAGGTTCAGCGCGCTGCCGAACAGCACCGAAAACAGCAACACTTGCAGGATGTTGTTATCGGCAAAGGCGCCGATGACCGACGTCGGAATCAGGTCCATGAGGAACTGGGTGGTGGTGTGCATGTGCTGACCACGCTGGGCGATGTCGCCCATGTCGGCAGCTGAGAGCTGGTCCAGGTGAATGTTCGCGCCGCTGCCGATACCGGTGCTGAAGGCGAACACCAGACCGATCACCAGGGCGATGGTGGTCAGCACTTCGAAGTAGATCACCGACTTCAGGCCGATGCGTCCGACTTTTTTCAGATCGCCCGCGCCACTGATGCCGCTGACCACCACGCAGAAAACAATCAGACCGATGAGCATCTTGATCAGTTTGATGAAGCCATCACCCAGGGGTTTGAGCTGAGCGGAGTATTCGGGAAGGGTCAGCCCGCAGACGATGCCGAGCACCAGTCCGAGAACCACTTGAAGGAAGATTGAACGCGAGCACCATCTGAGCATGGGAGGAATCCTGGTCGGTGTTCTGGCTGCCGTGCGCTTGAAGCGCATCAGATTCAGAACTTAATTATTGTGGTCTTACCGGTATGTCCAGTGCAGGCGCAGTCTACGCTGGATTTTTTCCTGTGCACAAGTCGAAATCCAATAATTGGCATGACCGGTCTGACCAGTGGCCATAGCCACGTGTAGGAGCTGCCGAAGGCTGCGATCTTTTGATCTTTTAAAAACAGGATCAACAGATCGCAGCCTTCGGCAGCTCCTACACGGGGAGATCGCAGGCGAAAAAAAACCGGCCATCACTGGCCGGTTTTTTCGTGCTGCGATTTAACAGTGCAATTAAGCGCCGTAAACCGGCAGCTTCTTGCAGATGGCCTTGACCTTCTCACGGACGGCGTCGATCACCGCGTCGTTGTTCAGGTCAGCCAGGATGTCGCAGATCCAGCCGGCCAGTTCCTTGCACTCTGCTTCCTTGAAGCCACGAGTGGTCACAGCCGGAGTACCGAAGCGCAGGCCGGAGGTGACGAACGGGGAGCGTGGATCGTTTGGCACGGAGTTCTTGTTCACGGTGATGAACGCTTTGCCCAGAGCGGCGTCGGCGTCTTTACCGGAGATTTCCTGCTTGATCAGCGACAGCAGGAACAGGTGGTTCTCAGTACCGCCGGACACCACGTCGAAACCGCGCTCGATGAACACACCGGCCATGGCCTTGGCGTTCTTCACGACTTGTTGCTGGTAGGTCTTGAACTCAGGCTGCAGTGCTTCCTTGAAGCAGATCGCCTTGGCCGCGATCACGTGTTCCAGCGGACCACCCTGGGCGCCCGGGAATACGGCGGAGTTCAGTTTCTTCTCGATGTCGGCGTTGGCGCGAGCCAGGATCAGGCCGCCACGTGGACCGCGCAGGGTCTTGTGCGTGGTGGTGGTCACGACGTCAGCGAAAGGCACCGGGTTCGGGTAGACGCCAGCGGCGACCAGACCGGCTACGTGAGCCATGTCGACGAACAGGTAGGCGCCAACCTTGTCAGCGATTTCGCGGAAGCGCGGGAAGTCCAGAATCTGCGAGTAGGCTGAGAAACCGGCCACGATCATTTTCGGCTTGTGCTCAACCGCCAGGCGCTCGACTTCGTCGTAGTCGATCAGGCCGTTGGCGTCGATGCCGTATTGAACGGCGTTGTACAGCTTGCCCGAAGACGAAACGCTGGCGCCGTGGGTCAGGTGACCGCCGTGTGCCAGGCTCATGCCCAGGATGGTGTCGCCAGCCGACAGCAGAGCCAGGTAAACGGCGCTGTTGGCTTGCGAACCGGCGTGCGGCTGAACGTTGGCGTAATCGGCGCCGAACAGTTCTTTGGCGCGATCAATTGCAAGCTGCTCGACCACGTCGACGAACTCGCAACCACCGTAGTAGCGCTTGCCCGGGTAGCCTTCGGCGTACTTGTTGGTCAGTACCGAGCCTTGAGCTTCCATCACCGCTGGGCTGGTGTAGTTTTCCGAAGCGATCAGCTCGATGTGTTCTTCCTGGCGCTGAGCTTCTTGCTCCATGGCGGCAAAAAGGTCGGCGTCGTACTTGGCAATAGTCAAATCACGGCTGAACATGGCGGTCCTCAAGGATCGGGGCAGAAAAGGGGGGCATTCTAACCCAATGGGTTTTAGATGGCATATGAAAGGACATCATGTCGCAGACAAGTGGTGTTCATGACCTGAAAGTCAAAAGATCGCAGCCTTCGGCAGCTCCTACAGGGAAACGCGTTCTATTGTAGGAGCTGCCGAAGGCTGCGATCTTTTCAGGCTTAACACTGAGTCTCAATCAAACACGAACAACGCATCAATGCTGAACCGTTCTTCAAACCGTTCAGCCGGCATTGGCCGCCCGAACAGATACCCCTGAACCTCATCGCAACCGTGCTCACGCAAGAAATCCAGCTGCTCCTGGGTCTCGACACCTTCAGCGATCACGGCCAGATTGAGGCTGTGCGCCATGGCGATGATTGCCCGGGCAATCTGTGCATCCTGTTCTCCGGAGGGCAAGCCATCGACGAAAGTGCGGTCGATTTTCAACACGTCGATAGGGAACTGCTTAAGGTAGTTGAGCGAGGAATAGCCGGTGCCGAAGTCATCGACCGCAATGCTCAAGCCAAGATTTTTCAGCCCGTCGAGAATCTGCATCGCCTCGCTGACTTCGCGCATCAGAATACTTTCAGTCAGCTCGATCTCCAGGCACGCCGGCGGCAGGCCGATGTCCTTGAGGATGTTGGCGATGCGGGTACCCAGTTGACCATCGGAGAACTGCCGCGCCGAGATGTTTACCGACACCTTGGGCACCCGAACCTTGGCCTGATGCCAGGTCTTGAGCTGACGGCAGGCTTCGCTGATCACCCAGTCGCCCACATCAACCACCAGGCCGAGCTCTTCGAGCACCGGGATGAAATCCCCCGGCGGCACCAGTCCGCGACGTGGGTGGCGCCAGCGCAGCAGCGCTTCGGCACCGGTCAGGCGTTTGCCGTCGCCGCTGAATTGCGGCTGGTAATACAGCACGAATTCGTTCTGTTCGAGGGCGTGACGCAGGTCGCTTTCCAGTTCCAGGCGCTCCAGGGCGCTGGCGTTCATGTCAGCCTGATAGAACTGGAAGTTGTTCTTGCCGCGTTCCTTGGCGTGATACATCGCGGTGTCCGCGTTTTTCATCAGCTGACTGAGTTCATTCCCGTCCTGCGGGCTCAGGGCGATGCCGATACTGGCCGTGACGAAGAACTCCCGGCCTTCGAGTACGAACGGTTTCACCAGGCTGGCAAGGATCTGTTCGGCCACGTGTATTGCCCGGTTCAGCGCCATTTCACGGTTAGCCCGCGGCTGCAGCAGCAGGGTGAATTCATCGCCACCCATGCGCGCCACGGTGTCGTCATCGTCGACGCAACCGAGCAGGCGGGTCGCCATTTCCTTAAGCATGCGATCGCCGGCCGCGTGGCCGAGGGAGTCGTTGATTGGCTTGAAGCGGTCCAGATCGAGGAACATCAGCACCACCCAGGACTTCTGCCGTTCCGCCGATTGCAGCGCCGTATGCAGGCGATCCTGGAACAGCGTGCGGTTAGGCAAGTGCGTCAGGGCGTCGTAATAGGCCAGGCGGTGAATCCGCTGTTCACTGGCCTTGCGCTCGCTGATGTCGCTGAAGAAACACACGTAGCTGGCCAGATCGCCTTCGTCATCCAGCACGGCGGTAATCCCCACCCAGGCGGGGTAGTGCTCGCCGCTGCGGCGCTTGAGCCACACCTCGCCTTCCCACGTACTGTGCTGGTTCAGCTGTTTGAGGACGTAACGCAGGTGGGCTTCCTGCTGGTCGTCGACGGTGAGCATGTTCGGCAACTGGTCGAGGACTTGCTCCACCGCGTAACCACTGACGCGGCTGAAGGCTTCGTTGGCCTGGACGATATAGCCGGCCGGGTCGGTAATCAGGATCGCCGACGTCGAGTGCTCGAATACCGTCGCCGCCATGCGCAGGTCTTTCTCGGCCCGGCGCTGCTGGCTGATGTCGCGACCTACGCCAAGCACACCTTCGAAGGCGTCGTGCTCATCCCAGACCAGCACCAGGCGCAGCTCGATTGGTATCTTGCGACCGTCGGCCCGCAGGCAGTCGAACAGGTACAGCTGGGTCTGCACCTGGTTGCGTAACAGCGCAAGCTGCTCCGGCTTGTCCAGCGCCTTGCTGACCCGATCCATCAGGCTATAAATGCCGGTCAGTTGCTGCGGGTTGGCAATGGTGGATTGCCAGCCGTTCTGGAAAATCGAGTCGACGTCGTAGCCAAGCACGGCGTGCACCGACGGGCTGACGTAATTGAGCGACAGTTTGCTGTCGGTGGAGAAGATCACGTCGCTGATGCTTTCGGCGAGCATCCGGTAACGTTGTTCGCTGTCGCGCAGGGACTCACTGGCCTCGATCTGTTCAGTGATGTCCTTGGCCACGCCAATGATACGGGTGACCTGATTGTCCTTGTCCCGCGCGAGTGCTTGCTCGCGAATCTCGAAGCGCCGCCATTTGCCGTCCCGATGACGGAAACGTAACTGGCACTGCATCAACTGACCGTAACCACCCTGGCGCTGGATCTGTCGCGAACGGTGATAGAAGTCGGCATCTTCCGGGTGCAGCAGGATTTCCCAGAAGTACTCGCCCATCTGGTGCAGCTCGGTGCGGTTGTAGCCGAGTGTCTGGCCCAAATGGTGGTTGCTGAAAATCATCCGCTGGCTGATGACATCTTGCACATACAGGTGATCCGGCACCGTGCGCACCACGTCGGACCAGAACCCTTCACGCTCCAGCAGTGACAGCTCAATGAGCTTGCGGCTGGTGATGTCGGTAATGCTCAGGATCACCGCTTTGTAGTCGTCCTGATCCTCCGGCAAGCGCAGGACCAACCACAGATGCTGGTCGCGACCACTGGCGTCCTGGAGTTTGATTTCCAGTTCGAGCTGCTTGTGTCGGTTCAGCACGGCGTCCAGTACCTGGTCGCCGATGGCCGTGCCGTCCAGAGGATTGCCGTCGATCAGCAGGTGCCAGGCTTGCTCGCAGGAGTTGACGTTGAGCAGTTGCAGGGCGACCTGGTTGACCTCGGTGATGCGCAATTCCTGCAGCAGTTGCTGACGTTGGGAGGGCGTATCCAGCCAGGTTTTGAGGTGTTCGCTGCTGTGGATCTTGGCTTTGTCGAAGACGCTGATGAGCCCTGACACATCCAGCACGCACAGCGCGACGCCAGTGCCTTCGAAGATATCCTGATAGCGTCGACGGCCCTCTTGCAATTGCCGCTGGCGTCGACGCATGTTCAGCAAAACGATGAACGGCAGCAGCGAGAAGGCCAGTCCCAGCAGGCATTTGCCGATGAAGGCCGGCAATAGATGCTCGATCACGCGTTGACGGTCGAACAGCCCACGCAATTGCCAGTCGCTGCTGCTCAGAGGAACGGTGAGCACGCTGTTGGTTAGATCGTCCGGCGTCAGGGTTCTGGGTTCGGCCATAGGCAAAGCATCATCACGGCTGATGATCTGATGGGTGAGGCGGTTTTCCACCAGCCATAGCGGGCGGATGCCCGCTTCGTGTTGCTTGGTCAGGGAAGAAAAGAAGGTCGGTGTGAGGCGCAGGGCCCAATAACCCCGTGTACTGCCGCTGGCCTGGTGCAGCAACAGATGCACCACCGAACCGTCGTCGGCGTTACTGAAATAGTGGGCCTGGGCGCGACTGCGCCGGACCAGCTCGCTCAGGTAATCGGCGTCGTCGCTGTTTTCAGCGCTGTCGCTGAGTATCTTTCCGGAGGGGCTTAACAGTGCCAGGCTGCGGACATCGGGCAGCGACTGTTGCAGTTTGCGCAGCAGCGCCTGCTGTTCGTCGGCGCTTTGCGGTTGCTCGACGATCGGTAGCAGGTTGAGTGCAATCTGGGCGTTGAGTGCCATGTTCAGACTGACTTGCGACGCCAGGTCCGCGGTGTAGTCGATCGTGTATTGACGCTGGTTTTTCTGGGTTTCGCTCAGTTGATCGAGCAGTTGCCAAAAGAGCAGGGCGAGCAACAGCAATACGAGCGTCGCGAGCGCACCTTTCAACGTCCCGCGCAGGGGCGAGCCGGTCGCAGGAGACGGTGCGCTCGGGGCAGATGACGGAGGGACGTTAGGCAAACTGAAATCCTGCGGATGGGCTGGACCGGCGCGACGTGCACTATAAGCCGGACGCCCGAAGGGCGGCTAGCATGCCTTGAGTTGTGGCAAAGTGCCAGCCCCGCTCGGCTGGACTGCCTTCCGTCAATCAGGTAGCTTTGCCGGTTACGCGGGAGCGTTCCAGCTCCTAGAATCAGACTTTTTCAGCGCGCACGCATTGATACCCATCGATCGTACGACGCGCACGGTCTGGCCGGGCATCGCCTGCGCTCCAATCATTCATCTGTCACTGACCCAAGGTTCTCCATGGCTCAATACGTCTTCACCATGCATCGGCTGGGCAAAGTTGTTCCGCCGAAGCGGGAAATCCTGAAAAACATTTCACTGTCCTTCTTCCCCGGCGCCAAGATCGGCGTGCTCGGCCTTAACGGTTCGGGTAAGTCCACGCTGTTGAAAATCATGGCGGGCGTCGATACCGAGTTCGAGGGTGAAGCCCGTCCGATGCCGGACTTGAACATCGGCTACTTGCCGCAAGAGCCGATCCTGGACCCGACCAAGACCGTGCGTGAAGTGGTCGAGGAAGCGGTCAGCGTGATCAAGAACGCTCAGGCGCGCCTGGACGAGGTCTACGCGGCCTACGCTGAAGAAGATGCCGACTTCGATAAACTGGCTGCAGAACAGGCCAAGCTCGAAGCCATTCTGCAAGCCAGCGACGGCCACAACCTGGATCGCCAACTGGAGGTCGCTGCCGACGCGCTGCGTCTGCCGGCATGGGATGCCAAGGTCGAATTCCTGTCCGGTGGTGAAAAGCGTCGTGTGGCCCTGTGCCGCCTGCTGCTGTCCGCCCCCGACATGCTGCTGCTCGACGAACCAACCAACCACCTGGACGCCGATTCCGTCGCCTGGCTGGAGCACTTCCTGCACGACTTCCCGGGCACCGTGGTTGCGATCACGCACGACCGTTACTTCCTGGACAACGTCGCCGGCTGGATTCTCGAACTCGACCGTGGCGCCGGTATCCCGTACGAGGGCAACTATTCGGGTTGGCTCGAAGCCAAGTCCAATCGTCTTGCTGCCGAGTCCAAGCAGCAGTCGGCCCATGAAAAAGCCATGAAGGAAGAACTGGAGTGGGTGCGCAAAGGCGCCAAGGCCCGCCAGTCCAAATCCAAGGCTCGTCTGCAACGCTTCGAAGAAATGCAATCGCAGGAATTCCAGAAGCGCAGCGAAACCAACGAGATCTACATTCCGGCCGGCCCGCGCCTGGGCGACAAGGTCATCGAGTTCAAGAACGTTTCCAAGGGCTATGGCGATCGCGTACTGATCGACAACCTGTCGTTCTCCATGCCTAAAGGCGCCATCGTTGGCGTGATCGGCGGTAACGGTGCCGGTAAGTCCACGCTGTTCCGCATGCTGATGGGCAAGGAAACGCCGGACTCGGGCACCATTGAAGTCGGCGATACCGTGCAGCTTGCTTGTGTGGATCAGAGCCGCGAAGACCTGGATGGCAGCAAGACTGTTTTCCAGCAAATCTCCGACGGTTCCGATCAGATCCGCATCGGCAACTACGAAATCCCGTCGCGCACCTACGTGGGTCGCTTCAACTTCAAAGGCGGCGATCAGCAGAAGTTCGTCAAGGACCTGTCCGGTGGTGAGCGCGGTCGCTTGCACCTGGCCCTGACCTTGAAAGAGGGCGGCAACGTCCTGCTGCTCGACGAACCTTCCAACGACCTCGACGTTGAAACCCTGCGTTCCCTGGAAGAAGCCTTGCTCGACTTCCCGGGCGCCGCCATTGTGATCTCTCACGATCGGTGGTTCCTTGACCGCGTCGCGACTCACATCCTGGCGTACGAAGACGACTCGCAAGCGGTGTTCTTCGAAGGCAACTACACCGAATACGAAGCTGATCGCAAAAAGCGCCTCGGCGAAGCAGCGGCCCAGCCGCACCGTGTACGGCACAAGAAACTGGCCTGATATCAGGTGGGTTGCATGAAAAAACGGAGCCTTCGGGCTCCGTTTTTTTTTGCCCGGGTTTTGTCAGCGAGACCGAGGTGTGGCCATCGCGAGCAGGCTCACTCCTACAATTGGAATGCGTTCCCCTGTAGGAGTGAGCCCGCTCGCGATGGCGGTGCACCTGACGGTGCGTCCCCAAATTCATAATCCCCATTCAGGTGCGAAATCAGTCTAAAAAACAGCCTGATTTATATCCTGTGCACCATTTAATTTCATAAGTGCGACATTTCGCGCTGTTCTTGTGCGCGAATCGTTTGTTAAAGTCCGGCTCAATCTCCTCCAACGACAACAAATTTGCCGAGACTTTTCATGATCGAATCCGTTGAATCCTTCCTTGCCCGCCTGAAAAAACGTGACCCTGACCAGCCTGAATTCCACCAGGCCGTCGAAGAGGTCCTGCGCAGCTTGTGGCCTTTTCTCGAAGCCAATCCGCACTACCTGAACTCAGGCATTCTGGAGCGCATCTGCGAGCCGGAGCGGGCGGTGGTGTTTCGGGTTTCCTGGGTCGACGATCACGGCAAGGTGCAGGTCAATCGCGGATTCCGCATCCAGATGAACAGCGCCATCGGCCCATACAAGGGCGGTTTGCGTTTCCATCCTTCGGTAAACCTCGGCGTGCTGAAATTCCTCGCGTTTGAGCAGACGTTCAAAAACTCGCTGACGTCGCTGCCCATGGGCGGCGGTAAAGGTGGGTCGGACTTCGATCCCAAAGGCAAAAGCGACGCCGAAGTTATGCGCTTCTGCCAGGCCTTCATGAGCGAGTTGTATCGGCACATCGGTGCAGACGTTGACGTTCCCGCCGGCGACATCGGCGTGGGTGCCCGCGAAATCGGTTTCCTGTTCGGCCAGTACAAGCGCCTCAGCAACCAGTTCACCAGTGTCCTGACCGGCAAGGGCCCAAGCTATGGCGGCAGTCTGATCCGTCCCGAAGCCACGGGTTTCGGGTGCGTGTACTTCGCCGAGGAAATGCTCAAGCGCACCGGCGAGAAAGTCGAAGGCAAGCGTGTGGCGATCTCGGGCTCTGGCAACGTCGCGCAATACGCAGCCCGCAAGGTCATGGACCTGGGCGGCAAGGTGATATCGCTGTCGGATTCAGAAGGCACGCTGTACTGCGAAACGGGTTTGACCGAAGAGCAATGGCTGGCGGTGCTGGAACTGAAAAACGTCCAGCGTGGCCGGATCAGCGAGTTGGCCGCGCGCTTTGGCCTGGAGTTCCGCGCCGGTCAGTGCCCGTGGGACCTGGCGTGCGACATCGCATTGCCTTGCGCGACGCAAAACGAACTCGACGCCGACGCTGCCCGCACGCTGTTGCGCAATGGCTGCATCTGCGTGGCCGAGGGCGCGAACATGCCGACCACCCTGGAAGCCGTGGACCTGTTCATCGAGGCGGGTATCCTGTTCGCGCCAGGCAAGGCATCGAACGCAGGAGGCGTTGCGGTGAGCGGGTTGGAGATGTCGCAAAACGCCATGCGCCTGTTGTGGACCGGCGGTGAAGTCGACAGCAAACTCCACGCGATCATGCAGTCGATCCATCATGCGTGCGTGCATTACGGCGAAGAGAATGGACGAATCAACTACGTCAAAGGCGCGAACATCGCTGGCTTCGTCAAAGTGGCTGACGCCATGCTTGCTCAAGGCGTGGTTTAAGCCGGTTCGATGCGCACGATCTCGATCATCTGATCGCCGGCGGGGCGTTGCCACAGCACCTCGTCGCCGAGTTGCGCCCCGAGCAACGCACGGCCCAGTGGTGATCCCCAGTTGATCAGGCCTGCCGACGCATCGGCCTGATCCTCGCCCACCAGTTGCACCGTTTGTTCGGTGCTCTGTTCATCAGCGAAGGTCACACGGCTGCCGATCTGCACTTTTTGCGTCGAGCTCGCGGGCGTTACGACCTGAGCGCTGTGCAGGCGCTGGTTGAAATACCGTAGGTCCCGTTCCAGGTCGGCTTGACGCTGTTTATCCGCCTGTTCTCCTTTGGCCGATTGCTCGCTCAGTTGCTGTTGCAGCTCGGCGACTTTCGCCTGCAATTGGGTCAGCCCCGTGGGCGTCACGTAATTGGGCTGCTCGCTCACCTGCCGTTCGACCGGCTGATCAGCTTGCGCTGCGGCGTTATCTTCATTGACGAAGGCGCGACTCATGGTTTTCTCCCGTTATTGGGTTTGGGCCATGTTCGCAGGCATTTAGTTTCGGCGGATACCTGTCAGCGACTCATTGCGAGCGATAGGCGCGCGCAGCGTCCTGGTCTTTTTGCTGTTGCCAGGCTTTGTCGCGGTCATCCCAATGGTGGCTGCGATAGTCATCGCGACCCTGGTTTTCAAGCATGGCCTGGCACTGGCGAAAGCCATCGCTCCAGCCCTCGGCGTATTGCTTGTCCTTGAGATAGCGCGGGACGTTCTTGCGAGACTCCCCTGTGATGGCGCCGCCCGCTTGTCGTCCGCTGCTGCAACCGTCATCGAACCCATCAGCGAATGCCGGTGGATACCCCTTGGCGATGAGATCTTCGTGGGTTGTCTGGCAACCCGCACTTAACAGCAAAATCCCCAGCACAGCCATGCAACGCCACATCTCGAACTCCCGGGCCGTTTAACGGCCTATGGGAGAAGTCTAGGTGTGGATTTGTGAGCCGGATGTGAAAGAAAGATCAAAAGATCGCAGCCCTGTAGGAGCAAAGCTTGCTCGCGATGGCATCACCTCAATGTGCGTGCACGACCGCGCCGATAGCATCGCGAGCAAGCTTTGCTCCTACAGGTTGAGGGGGTCAATAGTGATACCACTTCACCTCTAGCATGACCTCAGTTTCAGGCGTCGCCACATGACTGAACTCACGCTGCGCCGTCAGGCGCAATCCAAGGTTGCGCGACAACTCCCACTGCTGATTCAGGCTCAAGCTGCGGCGCACTTCGCCGTTGGTGAAGTAATCTCCTTTGGCTTCCAGGCTGAGGTTGCCCAGCGGATTTTTCCACAGCACACCCGTATTGAAACCTGCGGCTGGAGAAACGAACTCGGCAAAGTCATTGTTGTGTTCGACCCGCACTGTGCCGAGGGCAAAACCCAGTACATCTTCACCGAGCTGCCAGGTGCCACCGCCGCCGCCGTTGACGTGGCTGACCAGCGTTTCATCGTCATGCTTGCCCGGCACCCGCTCCAGTCCGCCAGTGACTTGCCATGAGAGCGGTTGCAGCAACTCGTTGCGCGGCGTCAGGGAGCGGATGGTTGCCAGATCAAGCTGCTGAAACTGCCAGCGATTGCCTTCGTACTGGCGCAGTTTCATCTGCAGGATTTCGATCTGCGCGCCGAGCGGGAAGCTTTCAGCATTGTCGTTGAGGTCGTGATAGGCCATGCGCAAGCCGTACTCGGCAAACGCCTCGTCGCCCCGAGTGCCGATGCCGGCTTGCCAGGTGCGCGATTCATGACCGTCTTCGGGCAAGCCCGGGCGTGGAATATCGAGATCCGGCGCGGGATTCTGGTTGATCGCCCGAAGCAGTTCGAAGCTGCGCTGAGCCCGCTCAGGATCGCGCTCCTGGCCGTTGGCGCGGTAGCGTTCCAAACGGTAGGAAGCGTCGATGATCAGCGCCTGACGGTCGCGTGGTTGCGCCTTGAAGGCCGGGTCCTGCAATTGTTTCTGATCGGCGCTGACCTTCAGTACCCACTGCTGCTCTTCATCGGTCAACGGCTCGGCACGGCTCAACAATTCGCGCTCGCGGGACGGACGATACTCGATGGACTCCACCAGGCCGGCTTCTTTGACGGATTTGACGGTGTCGGTCGGAATGGCGGTGAGCGGGAACTGTTCGGTCAGGCGCAAGCTGGGGCGAGCGACCTGGAGCAATTCCAGCAGGCGATAGGAGCAGTTTTCGTCGAAGAAGAAATAGTCGAACTGGATCTGTTTCAATTCCCACACATGCTCGACCATGCGCGCGGTTTCTGCCTGTGTCAGGTTCAGGCGGTACTCCCACAGGTCGCGGTTTTCGAGGCTGCGGTACTCCGAGAGTTTTTCCTGATACGGCACCAGCGCAAACAGCCCCGGGTAGCCACCCATCAAGCCTTTCCAGGCATAGAGAATGCTGTTGTCCGAGCCTTCGATGTAGGCGCCGAAGTTAATCGCGTAGCTGAGTAGCGACGTCTTGTCGCTCTGAACATCGGCCTGGTCGATACGCAGCAACGTGTGGCCGAACATCGATGACGGACTATTGAGATAGGCCGCAGGGAAGATCATCACGGCACTGTGGGGCGAGACGTCTTTGAACCACTGCTTGAATTCAGCGCATTCGAGCGTCGGCAGATCGTTCAGATTCAGCTGTGACTTCAGCCAGCGGGTGCGGGACGGATAAACACACTGGGCGTGTTTTTCTCCTGCACTGGCCGGCGCATACAGCGCTTGCACGGTGGCTGCGAGTTCGCGGTCCGGGTGTTCATTACCGTCAGGGGCGATAAAGAATTTCTTGTCACTGACGTAACTGCGCCAGCCACCCAGCTTGGCGGTTTCGTAGTGGCCCAGGGAAATCCAGAAAGGGTCGTTGGCCAGTTGCTGCAAACGTTGAGGGTCGATGTGTGGCGCGGCGGATAGCGGGGCGCAGACACAGAGCGCCAGCCAGGCAAGGCGTTTGAGCATAGTGGGCAACTTAGAATTCGAGAATAAAGACCCGAAAGTGCGGGCCAAAAAGAGCCAGGTTCAAAAAATAAAACCCGCTCCCCGAAAGGAGCGGGTCGGTCGAGCTTAAGCTTGAGTTGCGTACTTGGCCAGACGAGGATCGGATTTCAGGATGGCCAGGGTGTTGGTATGCACGTCTTCAGCGGTTACGTCAGCCTTGCTGAAGATTTGCTGGAAGTGCTCGTGAGTCACAGCAGCGAAGTGCGCACGGTCTTCCGGCGCCACGCCCAGTACCACGGCATAGGTAGTCAGCGCTTCGCCGTTACCTTTGGCCATGTCTTCGGACAGCTCGTTCATCATGCCATTCATGGCAAACCAGGATTTGCCGCCATAGGTCAGCGACGCGTTGGTCGAGCAACCGTTAGTGCCGGATGTCATACCAAACGTTGCGTTACCGGAAGTGCCGTTGGTGGTGGATGCCAGGAAGTGAGCCGGAGTGCCACGCTGACCTTCGAACAGCATGTTGCCCCAACCGCAATCCGGGCCGCCTGGCGCCTGAGCCATGGCGTTGATGGATACAGCGGTGAAGAGAGTACCGAGAAGAATCCGTTTCATAGCTTTGTTCTCTTTATGTGCATACCAATGGACAGGGTCTGGCCCGATCTGGCGCCAGTGGGCCGGTTATTGTTCCAGCCGCGCAGTTTGGAGTTTAGGCACGTTCCAAGGGTTCCGTGATTTTTTGCAAAACATTTGATCTAAACGCTGTTTTTCGCCCGGCCCGCCTGGGGATAGCCAGTTGTCTATGCTTTGCCTGTAGGCGCGCCTTGCAAGTGGGGTATGGGCAGCGCCAGAATGCCGCTATCTGCCCCGCCTGATGTAAGGAAGCCCGATGCCTGATCCTGTTGCTGCCAGCTTGCGTCTAGCGCCTGAAGCGCTAACCCGTCCGTTTTCCGCTGAACAGTTCAGCTTCTCTACCACCAATGATCTGGAGCCCTTCCGCGGTGTGCTCGGCCAGGAACGTGCGGTCGAAGCCTTGCAGTTCGGCGTGGCGATGCCACGCCCCGGTTACAACGTCTTTGTCATGGGTGAGCCCGGCACTGGCCGGTTCTCGTTCGTCAAACGCTATCTGAAAGCCGAAGGCAAGCGCCTGCAGACCCCGGCGGACTGGGTCTACGTCAATAATTTCGACGAACCGCGCGAGCCCCGTGCGCTGGAATTGCCATCGGGTACCGCCGGTGCGTTTATCGGCGACATCAACGGTTTGATCGACAACTTGCTGGCGACATTCCCGGCGGTGTTCGAACACCCGTCCTACCAGCAAAAGAAAAGTGCCATCGACCGCGCCTTCAACCAGCGCTATGACAAGGCACTGGACATCATCGAGCGTCTGGCGCTGGAGAAGGACGTCGCGCTCTACCGCGATGCCAGCAATATTGCGTTCACGCCGATGGCTGAAGGCAAGGCACTGGATGAAGCCGAATTTGCGCAACTGCCCGAGGCGGATCGTGAACGCTTCCACGACGATATCTCTGGTCTGGAAGAGCGGCTGAACGAAGAGCTCGCCAGCCTGCCGCAATGGAAGCGCGAGTCGAGCAATCAACTGCGTCAGCTCAACGAAGAAACCATCACCCTGGCCTTGCAGCCTTTGCTGTCTCCCTTGTCGGAGAAATACGCAGAGAACGCGGCCGTCTGCGGTTACCTGCAAGCGATGCAGGTGTACCTGCTCAAGACCGTGGTCGAGCAACTGGTGGACGACAGCAAAGTCGACGCCGTAGCCCGCAAGATGCTGGAAGAGCAATACGCGCCGAGCCTGGTCGTGGGGCATTCGTCCAGTGGCGGTGCGCCGGTGGTGTTCGAGCCGCACCCGACTTACGAAAACCTGTTCGGCCGTATCGAGTACAGCACCGATCAAGGGGCGCTCTACACGACGTATCGCCAACTGCGACCGGGGGCGTTGCATCGGGCCAATGGCGGTTTCCTGATCCTTGAAGCGGAAAAGATGCTCAGCGAGCCGTTTGTTTGGGATGCGCTCAAGCGTGCCTTGCAATCGCGCAAGCTGAAGATGGAGTCGCCGCTGGGTGAGCTGGGTCGTCTGGCCACGGTGACGCTGAACCCGCAACACATTCCGTTGCAGGTCAAAGTCGTCATCATTGGCGCTCGCCAGTTGTATTACACGCTGCAGGACCTTGATCCGGACTTCCAGGAGATGTTCCGCGTTCTGGTGGATTTCGATGAAGACATCCCGATGGTCGACGAGAGTCTGGAACAGTTCGCCCAGTTGCTGAAAACCCGAACGTCGGAGGAGGGCATGGCGCCGCTGACCGCTGATGCGGTGGCACGTCTGGCGACCTACAGCGCCCGTCTGGCTGAGCATCAGGGGCGTCTTTCGGCGCGTATCGGCGATCTGTTCCAGTTGGTCAGCGAAGCGGATTTCATTCGTCACCTGGCGGCGGATGAAATGACTGATGCCGGACACATCGAACGTGCGCTCAAGGCCAAGGCGACCCGCACCGGGCGAGTTTCGGCGCGGATTCTCGATGACATGCTGGCCGGGATCATCCTGATCGACACTGATGGCGCGGCCGTGGGCAAATGTAACGGGCTCACCGTACTGGAAGTCGGTGACTCGGCCTTCGGTGTGCCGGCGCGGATTTCCGCCACCGTGTACCCGGGGGGCAGCGGTATCGTCGACATCGAGCGCGAGGTCAACCTCGGCCAACCGATCCACTCCAAAGGCGTGATGATCCTCACGGGTTACCTGGGCAGTCGTTATGCCCAGGAATTCCCTTTGGCGATTTCCGCGAGTATCGCGCTGGAGCAATCCTACGGTTACGTGGATGGCGACAGTGCATCGCTGGGCGAGGCTTGCACACTGATTTCGGCCTTGTCGAAAACACCGCTCAAGCAGTGTTTTGCGATCACCGGTTCGATCAACCAGTTCGGTGAAGTGCAGGCGGTGGGCGGGGTCAACGAGAAAATCGAAGGCTTCTTCCGGCTTTGTGAAGCGCGCGGCTTGACCGGTGAACAAGGCGCGATTATTCCCCAGGCGAACGTTGCGACCCTGATGCTCGACGAGAAGGTGCTGGCCGCGGTGCGCGCGGGGCAGTTCCATGTGTACGCGGTACGGCAGGCCGATGAGGCATTGAGCCTGTTGGTGGGTGAGCCGGCGGGTGCGCCCGATGAGAACGGCGAGTTTCCTGAGGGCAGTGTCAACGCACGGGTCGTGGAGCGCTTGCGCGTGATTGCGGAAATGATCAGTGAAGAAGATCTGAAGGAAGCCGAAAAAGAAGCGGCGCTGGAGGCGTTGGTAGAAGCCAAGCCTGCGTAAAGCGCTTCTCTGGGGTGATCGTTCCCACGCTCTGCGTGGGAACGCCTCCTGGGGCGCGGAGCGTCCCTGGCTGCATTACCACGCAGAGCGTGGGAACGATCAAGCCGTAAAGTGACATCAAACTGACGTCAAACTTCACACAATGACCGCTCGGCGCCTTCTGGTCTCAGTTGGCATGCTAGCCATACTTTTCTTCTATTCTCAGCTCAAGGATATCGACAGTAATCACTGGATCGAGACAGCCTTCTCGTGGGGGCTGAATACCGGATCTACCGAGGGTCGCCGCCATGTCGCGCAACCTCTGCCTCACCCGTCAATGCTTGGGCCTTGTGACCCGGATCGAATGTGCCATCCGCCCGCTGGCGGGGGATACGGGCATGTGGACTTTGCTTTTTGCCGCTGGAATGGCCGGCGAACAACCTTCAGCCATCAAAGCCCAGGGGCCGTTTCATGGGCCTTTCGTGGCCGAATCGATCCTCGACACCATCGTTGAAAGCCTGACGCTACATGGTTACGAGCTGGCCGATGACCCGCAAATCTGGTGCCTGCATCTGCAGGCCCAGCTGCGGGAAATCAATGGCGGTCGCAATCGCAATCCTGGTGGCTTCGAATTTCGGCCTGATCATTGAGTCCGATCATTGGGATCACTATTGAGCAAGGCTGGACGTATCAGCCTTGTCGAGCTTGACCTCGAAACCGTATTGCACGGTGGTGAGATCGGTTCGTTGATAGGTTTCCAGTCGGGTGGGGTGCCCGTAAAAATAGTGCACGCCTACCAATGCCGGGCCTTCCGCGCTCGCATCGTGGCTGACTGAAAGAATTTCCTTCAAATAATTGCCGCTGTCGTCCCTGGCGAAGAAACGCCAGTCCTGGGCGGGATAAGTCTTGAGATCGACCACCAGCGCGTTGCCTTTGAGCTCCAGGCCCTTGGGCAGTTGATGGGCCTCCAGGGTTTGCTTCTCGACAGTGGCCAGGAATAGCGGCATCGAGCCCACGACGTACGCTGGCGTCTCGGGAAACAGATTCAGGTCGTAGGTGATGGTGCCGCGCAACGGATCGACCTGGTAAGCCTCAGGTGGCAGCTCGATCGGCTCATCGCGTTTGCCTTGACCGTCTTCGGTAAAAAAGCTGACAGGGCTGTCACCGGGATTGAAGGAGTTGCCGAGCAGTTCGTCATTAAAGCTTTTGGCATGATCGAACTCGATGCGCGCCGCGCTTGGATCTTCGACCGACTGACGGATGCTGACACCTTCCTTCAACTGGTCTTCTTTTAGCGTCGCGCCTTTCAGCCAGGTCGGCGCCTGATCGTCATAGACCACGACGGGGAGATTTAACGTCTGGATGGTTTTTTCCGTGGTGTGTGAATCGAACCGACGAACTGGCAGATCCAGGTCCTTGCGGGTCACTGTGGCGGCCGAGAAGTCCAGTACGTTGACTTCGAGGGTGTCGATCGGCCCGTTGAAATACACCTTGGAGTAGTGGTGGGTTTGTTGTTTTTCAAAAGCGCGTTGTTCTTCATCGAGCTGCTTTTCGAACGCCTCGCTCCAGCCTTTCTGCTGTTGCATGTGTGCCAGTTGTTTTTGATAGAAAGCAATCTGCTCGGCGGTTTCGTTAATCGACCCTGAGCGCGAGAGGAATTGCCCGGTGGTGTCTTTCGCCTGCACGACCAGCGGATTGAGTGGCGTCTCGTTTACTTCGGGTGCTAATGGCGCGCTGTTGTTGAACTCGATCTCTGCGTAGTTGTTTTCAAGTTTCAGCAGCTTGACGCTGAGGTTGTCATTGGTGCGGGTCTGGCCGACGTCTTTTTTCGTCAGGTCAAAGCTGTAAAGCCGACGTGGCGCAATCACTTCAACTTTGCCTTGCAGGCTCACCGGTTGCGGCTGATTTTTGTTTTCGACGTCGAGGCCATCGATGAAGGGATAGGTCACCGTCAGATCATCGGGATTGGTCAGGTTGGAGCTTGAGGGGCTCAACTGGATGCCGGGGTCGGTTTCCGACCACTCCGGCTGGAATGGGATCACGCGCTTATTGCTCAGGGTTACCGATTGCCATTCCAGGCCGTGGGGAAAGAGAAACGCGTCGGGGATATTGAAACTGAACGGAAACACCGGCTGCAGATCGGTGAGGTAGTCGGAGCTGGAGTCCTTGTGCAGCACAAACAGGCCGGAGATGTAGGTGTCGACCAGCGCCTGAGGGGTGGGGTAGTGCTTGAGCACGGCCAGCGCATCGTCGGTGTATCCGGTTTCCACAGGTTTACTGTCAAGCTTGAGTTGCGCCCGCTCGAGCAACAGCAGGGAGCCGCCGAGTTCGGCCACGGCGCCCTTGAGCTTCGGATCCTGGATGGCGTCCAGGGACTTTTCGAATTGCGCAGTCTTTTCGTCGAGGCTGATCTCACGCTTCTCATCGCTGGGCGAGCAACCGCTCATCAGCAGGGCGAGGCAAATTCCCGCACTCGTTAAAGGTAATCGCACATCCATTTTCCAGTCTTCCTGTCCGTTACTGCCGGGCTGTCAATAGTTTGGACACTAGCAGAAAAACCTTGTGACAAACGCGCAGGTGGCGGATTTCCGAATGGTTTCTGGGTGTTACGGGCGACTGTTATACTCGCGGCCATTTCAACCCTTGTGTGAGATTCAATGGAACGCTTTATCGAAAATGCAATGTACGCCTCCCGATGGTTGCTGGCGCCGATCTACTTCGGACTGTCGCTCGGGCTGCTGGCGTTGGCGCTGAAATTCTTTCAGGAAGTGTTTCACGTCATCCCTAACGTGTTCTCGATGGTGGAATCAGAACTGATCCTCGTCCTGTTGTCGTTGATCGACATGGCGTTGGTGGGTGGTTTGTTGGTGATGGTGATGATTTCCGGATACGAGAATTTCGTTTCTCAACTGGATATTGATGACAACAAGGAAAAGCTCAACTGGCTGGGTACCATGGATTCTTCATCCCTGAAGATGAAAGTGGCGGCTTCTATTGTGGCGATTTCTTCCATTCACCTTCTGCGGGTATTTATGGACGCACAAAACCTCGATCCCGAGCATTTGAAGTGGTACGTGATCATTCATATGACTTTCGTGGTATCGGCATTTGCGATGGGCTATCTGGATAAGCTGACCAAGCACTGACCACCCCGTTCTGTAGGAGCAAAGCTTGCTCGCGATCAGGATCAATTCGGTTTCACTTCAAGCCGCAGGGATGCCATCGCGAGCAAGCGTTGCTCCCGCAGGCAAGTGTCAAACGGACAAGCGGTGTGGTTTACGGCTTGTACTTTGATGCGTCGAGGCATATGCCTGTAAGGGTCCTGGTTCGCCACTGTCTGAGGTGCGTTCATGAACCTGCAAGAGCTGAATGCCTTTGCCATCGCCGGTAAGGTCGATGAGCTGAACCTGATATCGCTTGAAGGCGGTATCTATCTGTTGGAGGCGCGTATGCACGGTGCCGCCTACCCCTTGAGCGATGCCCGCGGCAAAATGTTGCCCCTGCGTTCTGTCGAACATGCGCGTCAAGTGCTGCATGCCTTTCCAGCCTTGCCCTTCAACCTTGTGCACACCTCGGTACATGACGAGATGTGCGGGTTGGGTGCCAGTGCCGAAGAAAGCCTGAAGGTGCCGATCGCCTTTCGTTCTGCATGGCACAACTGACGCCTCTCATCAACGCAATAGCATCTGTGCTAGTCTGCTGGCCCTTTTGGTTCCGGGCGCTCCGGGATGCGCTGTGCAAGCACGGCATGTTCCTGGGCCGTCCGCACAGCGGAGCAGTGTCATGTCCGAAGTAAATCTGTCCACCGACGAAACTCGCGTCAGCTACGGTATCGGCCGTCAGTTGGGCGACCAACTGCGCGACAACCCGCCACCGGGCGTTAGCCTGGACGCGATCCTGGCGGGTCTGACCGACGCCTTCGCCGGCAAGGAAAGCCGCGTAGGTCAGGAAGAGATGTCCGCGAGCTTCAAAGTGATTCGTGAAGTCATGCAAGCCGAAGCAGCAGCCAAAGCTGAAGCAGCGGCGGGTGAAGGCCTGGCATTCCTGGCTGATAACGCCAAGCGTGACGGCATCACCACCCTGGCTTCCGGCCTGCAATTCGAAGTGCTGACCCAAGGTGATGGCGCCAAGCCAACCCGTGAAGATCAAGTGCGCACCCACTATCACGGCACTCTGATCGACGGCACTGTGTTCGACAGCTCCTACGAGCGCGGTCAGCCTGCTGAATTCCCGGTGGGTGGCGTGATCCCGGGTTGGACCGAGGCGCTGCAACTGATGAACGCCGGTAGCAAATGGCGTCTGTACGTGCCGAGCGAACTGGCTTACGGCGCTCAAGGCGTAGGCAGCATTCCGCCGCACAGCGTACTGGTGTTCGACGTCGAGCTGCTCGACGTTCTGTAAAGCTTTTGCTTCTGTGGGAGTAAGGCTTGCCCGCGATGGCATCACTGCGGTTTCGATCCGGAACCGAGTCGACTGCATCGCGAGCAAGCTTTGCTCCCACAGCAGTTTGCGGTGTTGTTCATATTTCGAGTTTATGGTGCAGTTCATTTGCCGGGCGCAATGCTCGGGCATAACAGAATAGAAACAAGCTACGCACCAATTCCTTGAGCACCATCGGCTCGCTGGAACTCAAGCCGTTGACGTCCAGGTCACCCTGATCCTGCAGCTCGTTCAAGGCTTCCTCTTCAAGTACGGCACACACTTCCCCGGTCTCCCGATGCAGGATCCGCAGGTATGGGTGTGGACGGTCCAGCCAGGCATCGATCAAATAAGTCATGGTTCTCATCTCCATTGATTGGGGTTCAATGAGAATAATTCTTATTCATCAAATAGCAAGGACCTATTGGCGGTTTGCTTTTTTTTCCGGGTAAAGATTGCGTAAGGTCAAAACGACTGGCGTTTTGCTATTGCGCGGGAAGAGGCGGAAAGGCGGAGCGAGGGATGAAGCACCACCCCACGCGAGCGCGGGATGGCATGGAGCAAATTCAGACTTTTCTGACGAACTCGGATTTGAGTTTCATCGGGCCAATGCCGTCGATTTTGCAGTCGATGTCATGGTCGCCATCACACAGGCGGATGTTCTTGACCTTGGTGCCCACCTTGACCACCAGCGACGTGCCCTTGACCTTGAGGTCCTTGATAACAGTGATGGTGTCACCGTCTTGCAGGACATTGCCGACCGAATCTTTCTTCACGGTGTCATCGGACGCTGCTTCAGCTTCGCCACTGGCGGACCATTCATGGGCGCACTCAGGGCAGATCAGCTGCTGGCCGTCTTCATAGGTGTATTCGGAATTGCATTTTGGGCAGGGTGGCAACGTGCTCACTAAAGCTCCTTGAATTCAGGACCGCTAAAAAGCGCACATTATATAGGGTTTTAGCCGGGGAGGGCGCGGATAGCAAAAGATCGCAGCTTCCGACGGCTCTCACAGGCGAAGACAAAACCCTGAAGGAGCTGCCGGAGGCTGCGATCTTTTTATCTTAGTGCGTGCGGGCGACCGCAAACTCACTCAGTTCGATCAGCGCATCGCGGTATTCGCTGGCGGGCAGCGCGTCGAGGCATTTGATCGCGCGGGCCACGTATTCACGCGCCAGCTGTGCGGTGTACTCAAGCGAGCCTGAAGCTTCGACAGCTTCGCGGATACTTTCCAGGTCTTCGATACCGCCTTTCTGGATCGCCTTGCGCACCAGTGCCGCCTGTTCCGGCGTGCCTTCGCGCATGGTGTAGATCAGCGGCAGGGTCGGCTTGCCTTCGGCCAGATCGTCACCGACGTTCTTGCCCAGGGTTTCCGCGTCGCCCTTGTAGTCGAGGAGGTCGTCAACCAGCTGGAAAGCTACCCCGAGATGGTCACCGAAGGTGCGCAACGCCTCGCTCTGTTCCGGCGTCGCACCGGCCAGGGCCGCGGCGCTGTGGGTGGACGCTTCGAAGAGCATGGCGGTCTTGCCGCGGATGACTTCCATGTAAGTTTCTTCGGTGGTGCTCGCGTCACGCACCTTAGACAGCTGCAGCACTTCGCCTTCGGCGATGATGCGGGTCGCTTGTGAAAGGATCTTCATCACCGGCATGGAGCCCAGTTCGACCATCATTTCAAAGGAGCGCGAATACAGGAAGTCGCCGACCAGCACGCTCGGGGCGTTACCCCACATGGCGTTGGCGGTCGAGCGGCCACGGCGCATGCCGGACATGTCGACGACGTCGTCATGCAGCAGGGTGGCGGTGTGCAGGAATTCGATGGTCGCGGCCAGCAGGCGCATGTCATCGCCTTCACGGCCCAGCGCCTTGCCGCAGAGCAACACTAATAAAGGACGCAGGCGTTTGCCGCCAGCCGAGGTGATGTAATCGCCGATTTTCGAAACCAGCGGCACTCGGGAAGTCAGCTGCTTCTTGATGATGCCGTCGACGGC